>Ga0157373_10000959_pt1 | contig 22392 bp, 14 predicted proteins | sample C65metaG_FD_113460 | JGI IMG/M metagenome (GOLD analysis project Ga0157373, IMG submission 113460) | Corn rhizosphere microbial communities from Kellogg Biological Station, Michigan, USA - C6-5 metaG | ecosystem: Host-associated > Plants > Roots > Rhizosphere > Soil | place: USA: Michigan... | reverse complement strand
GTCGGTGACTGGGGTCGCATGTTCGTCAGCGTCGCGCTGTCGCTGTTCGTCTTCACTTGCATCCTCTACAACTACTACCTGGGCGAAAACAGCCTGCAGTTCCTCACCCGCAATCGCGCCGCGCTGATGATTTTCCGCGGCCTGGTGCTGGCGCTGGTGGTATGGGGTTCGATGCAGGACCTGTCGACCGTGTTCGCCTTCGCTGACATCACCATGACCTGCCTGGCCTTCGTCAACCTGATGGCCCTGGCCATGCTGTTCAAGGTCGGCATGCGTGTAATGCGCGACTACGACGAGCAGCGCCGCGCCGGCGTTAAACAGCCCGTGTTCGACTCCAGCAAATTTACCGATCTGGATCTCGACCTGCAGGCCTGGCCGACCAACCCGTCTGCCGCTGCCGGCAAGACCGAAGCCGAGCCGCAAGGCGTGCCTGCAGCGCAACGCTGACAGGTGAATGACGGGCGCATCCCCTGCGCTCGTCAGTTATTGTGATGCAATAACTTGTAGGAGCGAGCCTGCTCGCGATAGCTGTCTTTCAGCCAACACCAATGTTGAATGATGAACCGCTATCGCGAGCAGGCTCACTCCTACAATGTCATCTCTTGTGGAGACCCTCAGATGATTGCCAATTCCTACCCAGCCGCCCAACACGTCATGGTGCTCTACACCGGTGGCACCATCGGCATGCAGGCCAGCGCCAACGGTCTGGCCCCGGCATCCGGTTTCGAAGCGCGGATGCGCGACTACTTGCACAGTCAGCCTGAGCTCGTTGTGCCTCAGTGGCGCTTCCGGGAAATGTCGCCGCTGATCGACAGCGCCAACATGACCCCGGCCTATTGGCAGCAACTGCGTGAAGCGGTGGTCGATGCCGTGGATGTGCAAGGTTGCGACAGCGTGCTGATCCTGCACGGCACCGACACCCTGGCTTACAGTGCGGCGGCGATGAGCTTCCAGTTACTGGGGTTGAATGCTCGCGTGTGTTTCACCGGCTCCATGCTGCCGGCCGGTGTTACCGACAGCGATGCCTGGGAAAACCTCGGTGGCGCACTGATCGCCCTCGGCCAAGGCCTGGCGCCCGGTGTGCATCTGTACTTCCACGGTGAGTTACTGGCGCCAACCCGTTGCGCGAAGGTGCGCAGCTTCGGCCGTCATCCGTTCAAACGACTTGAGCGTCAGGGCGGCGGCGTGAAAGCGCCTTCGATTCCAGCGTCGTTGAACTACAACCAGCCGAAGCAACTGGCCAAGGTTGCCGTGCTGCCACTGTTCCCCGGCATCAGCGCCGAAGTCCTCGATGGTCTGCTCGACAGCGGCATTCAGGGTCTGGTGCTGGAGTGCTACGGCAGCGGTACAGGGCCGAGCGACAACCCTGAGTTTCTGGCAAGCCTTGGCCGTGCGCGGGATAACGGTGTGGTGGTGGTTGCCGTGACGCAATGCCATGAAGGCGGCGTTGAGCTGGATGTTTACGAGGCTGGCAGTCGATTGCGCGGTGTAGGCGTGTTGTCCGGTGGTGGCATGACTCGTGAGGCGGCGTTTGGCAAGTTGCATGGGGTGCTCGGTACGGGGCTTGAAACTCAAGAAGTGCGTCGGCTGATCGAACTGGATCTGTGTGGTGAGCTGCTCTGAGCATGACTCAGGATCGGCCCTCACCCTAGCCCTCTCCCGAAGGGAGAGGGAACTGACCGAGTTGTTTTTCGCTGTCTGTCGACCTGATAAATCGCGTCGATTGTGGATTCGGCAGAGATGTATCACCTCGGTGCATCTCGCCAATATCCCCCAATCGGCCCCCTCTACCTTTGGGAGAGGGTTGGGGTGAGGGGCTGCTGCGGCATGCAACTTGCTGCATTCCAGCCATCCTCAGGCTGGAAGATCTTATGCTCCACTCCCACCTCACCACCCTCAACGCCGTCTCGCTAATCCTCAACACCTTCAAAGCCGAAGGCCTGTCGAGCGAAGCGTTACTGGCCGGCAGCGGCATCAGTGCGGCGGATCTCAGCCGGGCCGACACGCGCATCACCACCAATCAGGAGATGCAGGTCTGCGCCAATGCGGTCGCGCTTAAGCACGACATCGGCCTAGAGCTGGGCCGGCGCATGCACGTTTCCTGCTACGGCATCCTTGGCTATGCCTTGCTGACCTGTGCCACCTTCGGTGACGCTTTGCGTCTGGCGATTCGTTATCCGGCGCTGTTGGGAACACTTTTCGAACTCAGTCTGGAGGACGATGGCGAACGCGTCTGGTTCGTCGCTGCCGATTATCGCGAGAGCCCGGCGATGGCGGTGTTCAATGCCGAGTTCTGCCTGGTGTCGCTGAAAGTCATTTGTGATGACCTGCTCGGGCATCCGCTGCCCTTGCTCGCCACGCGCTTCGAACACGCCGCACCGGATTACCGTGACAGTTATGCCGAGCACTTCGACAGCCCGCTGCACTTCGCCGCCAAGGACAACGCCTTCGCCTTCGACCGTCACTGGCTCGATCAACCGCTGCCGCTGGCCGATGCCATCACCCATCAAGCCATGGCCGAACGTTGTCGCAAGCAGAACCTTGAGTTCACCGGACGCCAAGCGTGGCTCGGGCGCATCCGCCAGTTGCTCAGCGCCCAACTGAACGCCGCGCCGGGGCTGGAAGGTCTGGCGCAACAGATGAAGTGCTCGCCACGCACTCTGCGCCGGCATCTCAAGGACATGGGCTGCAGCTATCAGGAATTGCTCGATGAACTGCGCTTCGAGCGAGCCAAGCAGATGTTGTGTGAGGATCAGTTGCCGATCTACCGCATCGCCGAGACCCTTGGCTTCAGTGAGACTGCGAGCTTTCGTCATGCCTTCGTGCGCTGGAGCGGCGTGGCGCCGAGCCAATTCCGGGCCTGAGGGGGCGAATTTCGGTCAGTGTTTTTGGCCATATCCATCCCCTTTTGGCCTTTCCTGCCGTTCTCCGATTCACCTTGCGCCGCAACACTGGGAGCAACCGAATCAGCCCTGCGGAGACCAACAAATGCTGACGATCTACTCGGACGATCACCACCTGCACCATGGCCGCTGCGAACTCATCGATGGCCAACTGAAGCCGTGCTTCGAGATGCCGTCGCGCGCCGACCATGTGCTGCAGCGCGTTAAAAACCAGAAGCTCGGCTCGGTCGAAGCGCCGAAGGATTTCGGTCTGGAGCCGATCGCCCGCATCCACAGCCGTGACTACCTCGACTTTTTCAAAGGCGCGTGGGCGCGCTGGACTGAATTCAATACCGATGGCGATCTGCTGCCCTACACCTGGCCGGCGCGCACTCTGCGTGCAATCAAACCGACCAGCCTGCACGGCCAGCTCGGTTATTACAGCTTCGATGGCGGCGCACCGATCACCGCCGGCACCTGGCAAGCGGCGTACAGCGCGGCGCAAGTGGCCCTGACCGCACAAGCGGAAATTCAGCGCGGCGCGCGCGCGGCCTTCGCCTTGTGCCGGCCACCGGGACACCACGCCGCCAGCGATTTGATGGGCGGTTATTGCTACCTCAACAACGCCGCCATCGCCGCACAAGCCTTTCTCGATCAGGGCCACAGGAAAGTCGCGATCCTCGACGTCGATTACCATCACGGCAACGGTACGCAGTCGATTTTCTATGAGCGCAGCGACGTGCTGTTCACCTCGATCCACGGCCACCCGGAAGCAGAATTTCCGTTTTTCCTCGGCTACGACGATGAGCGTGGCGAAGGCGCTGGGGAAGGCTTCAACTTCAACTATCCGCTAGCCGCCGGCTCCGGCTGGGACGTGTGGAGTGCGGCGCTGGATCAGGCCTGCGATGAGATCGATCGCTACGGCGCCGACATCATTGTCGTATCGCTCGGCGTCGACACCTTCAAGGATGACCCGATTTCGCAGTTCAAACTCGACAGCCCCGATTACCTGGCGATGGGCAAGCGCATCGCTGCACTCGGCAAACCGACATTGTTCGTCATGGAGGGCGGTTACGCTGTGGAGGAAATCGGCATCAACGCGGTGAACGTACTGGAAGGCTTCGAACGATAACCGGATTCCCGTCGCAATCGTAAACACCAGACCCGCCCAGGCGGGTCTTTTTTTGCCCGCAATATGTATGTACCGCACGTGCGCCGCCGCTCGCCGCTACCTTGCCCGGAACCGCCGCCCTTGGGCGCGCCCATCAGAGCAGGAGTTGCCCATGCCCGAAATCCCCTCGCCCAGCGCCGTCGATGTCGTGACTCAACTGGTGACCGGCCCTTCACTGCGAGAAGTTGCGTCGAAAACGCTGCGCCCCGCGCTCAGGACGCTGTATCCCGACCTCGATCTCGACCCGCAGCTGGCCATGGTCGTAAGACCGACCTGGGTCATTGAAGATGATCGGGTCGTCCCCGGTCGCCACCTGATCGAATCGCTGACCGACACCCTGGTACGCCTGGGCCTCTCCGGCACGACTGTGGCGTATCTCGACGGTGAGCATTATCTGACCTTGCAGCCCGACCTGCCGTCCGCCATCCAGCTGCCGGTGAAAATCAGCGCGATCGGTAAGCTGCTCAATGAGCTGGCACCGTTGCTGTTCATCGCCTACAAGGAACACCAGGTCAATTACTGGGATGATTTCACCTACCCAGGGCAGCCGCGCTGGCAGCAGATGTCACAGGCCCTGCGCAATTTGTGGAAGGTCGACGCGAACCCTGGCTGGGATGCCGACCAGCGCGCCATGGCCGAAGCGCTTTATAAATACCCGGACAAACACCAGCGACTGCCCACCGACAAATACAAGACCCGCGCCTGCCTGATTGATCTTGACCGTGGCGAGGGTGACGAGCAGAAGCATGTGACCCTGCTCGATACCGCGGTACTGATCGGCACCGATGACAAGCGCACCTTGATCATGACCCACTCGGTGCTGCAGGGCTTCGAGAGTTTTCAATCGCTGGAAAAACTCGGCGAAGCCCTGCCGCGTCGTTATTGGCAAGGTGCCTCCGGTGCCGGGTTGAAATGGCGACTGGTCGAACCACAGGGCCATTTCTTCGACTATCAAGCCTGCACACTGGTCGCCCTGGAAGCCGAGGCGCTGGGCGCGATCAATTATTTTCAGGGTTCGAGTTCCAGCGAGCTATATCCGCACACCGGGACTGTCGGCAATCCGCGAGAGCCGACACCGCGCCTCAAACCTCATATCGCTCGCCTGCGTCCGATGCTGCCAGAATGGCTCGACAGCGCCTCTCCCGCCGATCAAACCCGTTACAGCCGGCATCTGCTGGATCTGACGATGGTGCAGCACACGAACAAGGGAAAATCATTTCAAAGCGAAGTCATCAGCCTGCAAGCGTTCACCCGTGATGCCCTGAAACAACAGATAGCCAAGGATCATCCGCAAGCCGGCGAGGTGAGGATCGATGACATCGAGATCAGCATCACCAGCCTGGTGGTCTGGGGCACATTTGTCTTTCCGGGTAACACGCAGACCAAGACGCTGTCGCTCATTGAACTCGCGCTGCAGAACCTCGCGGGGCAGCCAGCCGGCAACAAAACCGTACGTTACAAGGATGGCGGCGTGTTGCCTGAGTGGATGACCGCAAGCTACCTGCAACAACTGGTCAGCAGCGTCGATATCGGCCAGACCTACCCGGCGTACCTGCAAAACCTGCTGATTGACAACAATGAGCAGGCGTCGGCAGTGCAAGCACTTTATGCCAGCCAGTTGCCCATCGAGCTGCCGCTGCTGGCGTTACAGCACAAAATACAGGGCAAGACCGGCATCACTGAGCAGGGTTATCGCTATGTGGTTGCCGCGCTGGCAAACACCGGCGATGAGCGTCATGTCGATCGCGATGAAATCGTCATTCGCCCGCTGGGGTTCGTGGCCCATCGCAGTCGATCACAGGCCGACATCGTCAACAACATGTTCGTCATCGGCCCGCGCGAGGCGGACAAAGGGCCGTGCCTGCTTTATCGACCACTGTTCGAAACGGCACTGATGCAATTTCCCTCACACGCCAACCTGTTTTACGAGATCCAGCACTCACAGGAGCTGCGCGAATCGGTCCTGGCCTGGTTGCCGGACGATGTGCGCTTCAAGTACAGCCAGTTCGTCTTCACCGCCCGATTGCCTTCAGTCTGGACTATCCCGCAATTGCTGGTGAACCCCTTCACCGCCCTCGACATGTCCGGCCCCGTTGCGCTGGCGACCGCAACGATTGAACACGATGTACTGGCGACCCTGCATAACAGCAACGTGCAGGCTGTCATCACCCAGGCCGATCGGCAATCGGTCTCTGATGCAGAAGCACGCTGGGCAACGCTCAAACACGGCGGTTGGATGCTGTTCAACGCGGCGTTGCCATTCCTCGGGCGCAGCGTCGGCACGGCAGCGTGGATCTGGCAGATCATGGACGACCTGCAAGAGATCAGCGACGAGGCCAATGAGCAATCCGGCAAGCTTGCCTGGACAGCCCTCACCGACATTCTCCTGGCCTTGGGCATGGTGCTCGCCCATCGCGCAGCGGTCGGCGACAAGCCATTCAGCGAGTCGATCTCGCAGGAAGAACCCACCGCCACCGTCACCACCGAACTCGTCGTCAGCAAACCGTTGCAGTTGCCGGACGTCTCCAGCACTGCACTGCCCATTGCGCATGAGATGGTGGTCAACCCCTTCACGGCGCTGAAACGATCCCCGGTCGCACTCGCAGCGCTGCTCGACAGTTTTCAGATCGCCAAACCCAAAGGCATCGGCGATGCCGCCACCGAGGGCACGCACAGGCATCTTTATCCCCGCCAACAACAGTGGTTCGCTCCCGTAGGCCAGCGCTGGTTCGAAGTCATGCTCAATGAGCACGCCGAGGTGCAGATCATCGACTCGCGCCAGCAACCGCCACGCAACGGGCCGCAACTGACCCGCACGGCCAACGGCCAATGGGTGGTCGACCTTCGCTTGCGCCTGCGAGGCGGCGGACTCGACAGCGCACTTGAGGCCGTTCAGGACGTGAGCAAAATGGACGCCAGGCAACTGACTGCCGAAATCAGTGCGTTCGACGTAACGATGAAAGCCAAGCAGATTCAGCGTGATGCTGACCACAAGGCCTTCAACGATGCGGACGGGCAAGCACGAGGACCGGCACGCGAGCACTATCTGGCAACGCTAGACGCACAGCTCAAGGCGTACGGCGCGAATATTGAACAGATCAAGGCGTTGAATCAGAAAGAGCCGATTCCGAACTACCGGACCGTCATGATTGAGCGCCTGCAAATGCAGCTGTTTCTCGGGCAGGAATGGCTCGACCTGCATTCCGCCGTATTTCAGACTGACCTGAAGGCCATGCAGACAATGCTTGCCGATGAAGCCGGATTCATCGCGCAGGCGTTTGTTCAGACCTTTGAAAGAATGACCCTCCAGACCCAGGCCATCATTGAAAAAACAGAGTTGGCCAATAGCCGTTTTGACGAACTGATGTTGTTGGGAAAAGATGCCGTCAAAATTATTCCAACCTATCGCAAGGCATTGCCGAAATATGATCTGAACGACCTCAAGCTTTTGCAGATCAGTCTTGGCCAGGAGATTTGCATCAAGGCCGGTACGACAGCGGACGCGGCCAATGCCTATCAGGCACTCGCCAGTCTCGTCGAAGACGCCGCGTTGAGTATCCAGAGCACGCTGAATCTGACCGAGGATGAAAGCCTCGACAACCTGCGCGAACGCATCGATGTCCTGAGCAATGTGGCCGAACAGTTTTCCGCCATCGATCAGCGCTTTGGTGATCTGCTCATCGACTACCCCGAACAGATCAACACTGAGCGACTGCAGCATGTGCGTAAACGGGTAAACGGGTTCAGGGCGCGCACGGATGTAAAACTGGCCGAGTTGCTGCACTTCAAGCACCTGCTGGGACCGACACCGGGGCCTTCGAAGGCGAGATCATCAACGCGCCAGATCATCAAAACCCAATCCAGAGGCACGGTAGTCGGCAATCGAAAAAAACGCATCAAGGGGCAAAAATCCGACCAGGTGGAAGTACGAACCACCCTGACGGGTGTCATCGCCACATTCCAGGAAGAGTCACCCGGTGTCTGGGTAGAACAGCGCACGGCAAAGACCCGCCAACCCAAGGCCCATTCTTCCGTGAGTGCCAGCAGCCGTGCCGGCCAGGCGCTGATCGACGGCCTGGATGCATTCCACCAACGTATCGAGGCTCACCTCAAACGAGGGCGGCGGATACCTGTCGAGGTCGAGGAGGAATACCACAAGCATGCCGCTGTCTTGCGCGAAGCCAATGCGGCGATTGATGAAGCATTGACCGCCAGTAATCTGACCGCAGACTTCAAAAAGCCGACCGAAGAAATCAGCCACAAGCTTGACGAGGCCGCTAACGCCCTTGACGAAAAAGGCACCAGCATTCGCATCGGACTGGTCAAACAACAACCACCGACTGCGGCGGGGGTGCAGTGGCTCAAAGAAAAAGGTGAAGTAACGGTTTCCAAAACCATTACCCGTCGCCGGCTCAAAGGCCACTCAAGGGGTTTTCTCGACGAATACGAAGTACGCGATGCCCACACCGGCAAGGTGCTGTGTTACGCACACTTCCACTACAGCAGTGTCGACGCTCCCGTCGCTTCGTTCACCGCCGGGCATATGAAAACAGTCGCGCAACGACACATCGGCGGTTCCCACGAGCCGAGCGATCCCACCAGTTCGCAGCTCCTCGAAATCCATCGCAGCGAGATTTCACGACAGTCAGCCGAGCATCTGTTCTTCACGCCTGCCAAACCTGCCGCAAGCGCTTCAGTGCCGCTGTAATGTCAGGTTCAGGGACGGCGGCAAAGCCCAGGACCAGCCCGGCACGCTGGTCCAGCGGTGTAGTGGAGTCCGGCAGCCAGTAACTGCTCAAGCCGTTGATCTCCACGTCAACGCCTGCTGCCTGCGCAATCAACTGCTGCTCGCGTTCGATGCTTGTTACGGCCACGGTCAGGTGCAGCCCGGCGGAAACGGCGGGCAAATCTCCAACACCGGCAATGGCGGTCGGCCAACCGTCGAGCAAGGTGTTGCGACGGCTAAGGGCGGCGCGGCGCATGCGCCGGATATGCCGCTGGAAGTGCCCGGCCGCCATGAACTCGGCCATCACCGCTTGGGTACTGACCTCGGAATGGCGGACATCCACCGCGCGGCGTTGCGAGAAGGCATCGACCAGCGCCGGCGGCAGCACCAGATAACCGAGGCGCAATGCCGGAAAGGCAACTTTGCCGAAAGTGCCGACATACAGCACTCGCCCCTGTCGATCGAGTGCCGCCAACGGCGCCAGCGGCGCACCGGTGTAGCGGTATTCGCCATCGTAGTCGTCCTCGACGATCCAGCCTTGGTTGCGCTCGGCCCAGGCGAGCAGTTCGAGGCGCCGGGCAAGACTCATCACCACGCCTGTCGGGTACTGATGAGAGGGCGTGACATACGCTACCCGACAATCCCCGGTGGCCGACAACGCCGAGCAGTCCATACCCTCCTCGTCCACGGCAATACCCTGCAAACGACCTCCTGCCACCGCGAACGCATGACCGGCCGCGCGGTAGCCCGGATTCTCGATCGCTACACCGTCGCCCGGCTCCACCAGCAACTGTGCACAAAGGCTAATGCCTTGCTGTGCGCCGCTGGTGATCACAATTTGCTCAGGCGAGCACTGCATGCCGCGCGAACTGCGCAAATAGGCCGCGATCATTGCACGCAGGCGCGCGTCGCCGGACGGATCGCCATAGCACAGTTGCTCCAGATCCGGTTTGCGCCAGAAAGCCGCATTCAGCTTGGCCCACACCTCGAACGGGAACAGATCAAACGCCGGTACACCGACCTGAAATGCTCGTGGCGGACCACTCGGTGGCCGGGCCAAATGGTTCTTTTCGATGCGCGAAAAACTATCGCTGTGGATAACTTTACTGGATGAAATTACAGGTAAATCCAGCCAATTTGTGGATAAGGCTGTGGGTAAGCCTGTTGAAAACCCTGTGGATACTTTTGTGGATAATTTTTTCGCAGGGCTCGCTACCGGCATCAATTGTGCGACGTAGGTGCCATCGCCTACCCGCCCTTCGATAAAGCCTTCGGCATACAGTTGATCGTAGGCGCGCACCACGCTGTTGCGGGAAATCCCCAACGCCGCCGCCAGATCGCGACTGGCCGGCAACCGCGTGCCGCTCGCCAGTCGCCCGTCCAGTACCCGCAGGCGCAACGCCTGATACAGCTGACGACTCAAACCCTGGCGGCGATCAAGCTCGATCCCGGCAGGGTTGAACGGCATGGATAACAGCGGCGAATCGGGCATGGCAATGGACCTATGAAATTGGTCATCAATGGCTCTTACAACAGACCAATAGCCTGCCTAGGATGCTGGCATTCGCCAAGGAAAATCTGCCCATGTACACGCCACGCGCCTTTGCCATCGAAGAATTGTCCCAACTGCACGAACTGATTCTCGCCACCCGCCTCGCCATTCTGGTGAGCCATGGCGAAAGCGGCTTGCAGGCCAGCCATGTGCCGGTACTGCTGCATTGCGAACAGGGCGAGTACGGCACGCTCTACGGGCACCTGGCCCGCGCCAACCCACAGTGGAAAGACCTGCGCGACGGCGCCGAAGCCATGCTGATCTTCGCCGGCGCCGATGCCTACGTCAGCCCGGGCTTTTACCCGAGCAAGGCCGAACACGGCAAAGTCGTGCCGACCTGGAACTACATCGCCGTGCACGCTTATGGCCACGCCGAAACCTTCAGCGATGGCGGACGCCTGCTCGACATTGTCAGCACCCTCACCGACCGGCATGAGGCCGGCCGCGCCCAGCCGTGGTCGGTCGCCGACGCGCCTGCCGATTACATCGACGGCATGCTCAAGGCGATTGTCGGTTTCGCCATTCCCATCGACCGCCTCGAAGGCAAGCGCAAACTCAGCCAGAACCGCAGCGCCGAAGACATTGCCGGCGTCCGCGAAGGCCTGGCCGCCAGCCCGGACATCAATGATCAAACCCTCGCCCGATTGATGCGCTAAGGAAATCCCCCATGAGTCAGATCGACATTCGCCCGGTCAGCGCCGACGACCACGCCGCCTGGCTGCCGCTATGGCAGGCCTACCTGCGTTTCTACAACACCGAACTGCCGGACGCTGTGACGCACAGCACCTGGCAGCGCTTTCTCGACCCGAACGAACCGACCCACGCCGCCCTCGCCTGGGCTGGCGGTAAAGCGGTAGGCATGGTGCATTACATCTATCATCGTTCGAACTGGAGCATCGAAAACTCCTGCTACCTGCAGGACTTGCTGGTGATCCCGGAGACCCGGGGCACCGGCGTCGGCCGCCAGTTGATCGAACACGTCTACGCCACCGCCAAGGCTGACGGCTGCTGCAAGGTTCATTGGTTGACCCACGAAACCAACGCCACCGCGATCCAGCTCTACGAGCGTATCGCCGAACGCCCGGGCTTCATCCAGTTTCGCCAAGCCCTTTAAGGAGACGCACGCATGACCGCTTCACTCGCTGACTGGAAAGGCGTCGCCGCCCCCACCGCCACCTTGCTTGAAGGGCGTTTTATTCGTCTGGAAAGACTCGACCCGGCGCGCCACGGTGACCAGCTGTTCGCCGCACTCGAAGGCCCCGGTGCCGACCCGAAACTCTGGGATTATTTGCCCTACGGCCCGTTCCCGGAACGCAGCGTTTTCGACGCTTGGCTGAACAACCACGCGGCCGCCAGCGACCCGTATTTCTTCAGCGTCGTCGATCGCGCCAGCGGTCAGGTACAAGGCATCCTCAGCCTGATGTCGATTGTCCCGGCCCAGGGCCGTATCGAAATCGGCCACGTCACCTTCGGCGCGCCGATGCAGCGCTCGCCGAGAAGCACCGAAGCGGTGTACCTGTTGGCCAAATATTCCTTCGACCTCGGCTACCGCCGCCTCGAATGGAAATGCAACAACGGCAACGCCCGCTCGAAATACGCCGCCGAACGTCTGGGTTTCAGCTTCGAAGGCGTGTTCCGCCAGCACATGGTGGTCAAGGGCCAGAACCGCGACACTGCGTGGTACTCGATTCTGGATGGCGAGTGGCCGGCAATTGCGGCAGGTTTCGAGCGGTGGCTGTCGGATGAAAATCAGACGCCCAACGGGCAGGTGAAAGGTTTGGTCGAGTGCCGTTCCTGATTATCTGAAAAGCAAAAGATCGCAGCCTGCGGCAGCTCCTACACGGTGAATTTAAATCCCATGCAGGAGTGGCCGCAGGCTGCGATCTTTTGATCTGCGGTTACACCAGCTTTTGCGCCAGCACCGCAATGTGCTCCGGCCCGATCCCGCAGCAACCGCCCAAATGGCTCGCACCGCGCTGCTGCCAGTCAATCGCCCAGTGCAAGTAACCCGGCGGATCCAGGTCATCGCGCAGCGGATCAAGTCCGTCATTGGCCGTAGCTTCTTTTGGCTGCGGCGGAAACGCATTGGCATAGGCACCAAGGTGAATTTTCGCCCCCAGACGCTCGAAGGTGTCACGCGCGGCATCAATCGCGGCACCGATCACTTCCGGCTGACTGCAATTGAACAACAACGTCTCGACGCCCAACTCAGCCGCCACCGCAGCCGCCTCGGCGACTGGCTCACCCGAGCGCAGGCGCGGCACTTCATCGGTGTCTTCGTCCTTCAAGGTGAACGACAACCAGAACGGTTTGCCATCCTTCGGCAACCCGGCGTGAATGGCACGCGCCTCGATGATCGAGCTTTGGGTTTCCGCCAGCCACAGATCAACGTGCGGGGCCAGACCATTGACCAAGGGCGCCAGCAACTCGGTCACTCGTGCGGCCTCGAACAGATCCGGACGATAAGAGCCGAACAGCGGCGGCAATGAGCCGGCCACCCGCACGGATTTCCCCGAGGCCTGCACCGCACGTCGCGCCAGCTCACCGGCCAACGCGGCCAGCGCCTGCCCTTCTGCGGCGAAACGCTCTTCGCCAATATGGAACGGCACCACGGCATAACTGTTGGTGGTAATCACATTGGCGCCACTGGCGATATAAGCGGCATGCACCCCCTCAACCGCTTGCGGCGCCTCGCTCAACGCCAGCGCCGACCACTCCGGCTGACGAAATGGCGCCCCGGCGCGCTGCAACTCACGGCCCATGCCGCCATCGAGAATAATCGTGCTTCCTGCGCCCATATGCTTTTCACTCATATGCTTATGAAAATAACTCACTATCAGAGTCGTTCTTATAACTATTTAATACGCACCATTCCGTTAAAAACAACCTCTTTTTTACCCAGGGATCGACTGTGAAATTTAAACCGCTAATGGCCCTGGGCCTGACGATTCTGGCCGCTTCCACTCAAGCCTTTGCTGGCGCCACGCTGGATCGTATCGAGCAGAAAAAAGAGCTGGTCGGTGTGCTGATGGAAAGCTATCCACCGTTCTCGTTTCTCAATGACCAGAATCAGCTTGATGGCTTCGATGTGGACGTCGCCAAGGCCGTGGCTGACAAGTTGGGCGTGAAGTTGCGACTGGAAACGCCGTCCTGGGACGTCATTGCCGCCGGCCGCTGGAGCGGGCGTTACGATATCTGCATCTGCTCGATGACACCGAGCAAGGCCCGCGCCGAAGTGTTCGATTTCCCGGTCGAGTACTACGCCTCGCCCGCAGTGATCGTAGTCAACGCCAAGGATGATCGGATTCACGCTGCCAAGGATCTGAGTGGCAAAAAAGTCGGCCTCACCAGCGCGTCCAGTTACGAAAGTTATCTGAACAAGAACCTGGTCATCGAAGGTGCCGAAGACAAGCAGTTGCAGTACCCGTTCGAAGATGTGCAGATCGCGCCGTACGACACCGACAACGTTGCCTTCCAGGATTTGGGCCTGGGCGCCGGCGTGCGTCTGGATGCAATCCTCACCAACCTCGTCACCGCGCAGCCACGCCTGAACGAAGACAAACGCTTCAAACTGGCCGGCGCGCCGCTGTATTCGGAACCGAACTCGGTGGCCATCGAAAAAGGTGACGCGCAATGGGATGCCAAAGTGCGCGAGGTGTTCGCGCAACTGAAACAGGACGGCACCCTGAGCAAGCTGTCGCAAAAATGGATCGGTGCTGATATCAGCCAATGACTTCTTTCCCGACACCGCCACAGCCACCACAACCGGTGGCTGAATCACGCATGCAACGCCTGTTCGGTTTTCGTACGCGGCTGTACCTGACATGGGCGGCGCTGTTCTGCCTGTTCGCCGGGTTCTTCCTGAGCTTCGACCTGAAGTTCTCGATCATCCTCGACAAACTGCCCAACCTGGTCGGTTTGCACCTGGCGCCCAACGGCTTTCTGCAAGGCGCGGCGCTGACGCTTTTCCTGTGTATGTGCTCGATTGTCGCCTCGTCCCTGCTGGGCTTCATCACGGCATTGGCGCGCCTGTCGAAAAGCGCCGTGGCGTTCGGTATCGCCAGCTTCTACACCTCGTTCTTTCGCGGCACGCCACTGCTCATTCAGATCCTGTTGATCTACCTCGGCTTGCCACAACTGGGCATCGTGCCTGGCGCCATTGTCGCGGGCATCATTGCCCTGTCGTTGAACTACGGCGCCTATCTCAGCGAAATCTTCCGCGCCGGCATCCTCGGGGTCGACCACGGCCAGCGTGAAGCTTCGCTGGCATTGGGGATGCGCGAGACGGTGATTTTCTGGCGCATCACCCTGCCGCAAGCCATGCGCACGATCATCCCGCCCACCACCAACCAGTTCATCTCGATGCTCAAGGACTCGTCGCTGATCTCGGTGATGGGGGTCTGGGAAGTGATGTTTCTCGCCCAGTCATACGGGCGCTCAAGCTACCGCTATATCGAAATGCTGACGACGGCGGCGATCATTTACTGGCTGATGTCGATTGGCCTGGAGTTGATTCAGGCACGCATGGAGCGGCATTACGGCAAGGCTTACGTGCGTCGCGATCAGTGACTCATCACCTCAAAGACATCATTCTGTAAAAACCCTTCGCTATACAGGACGGCCCGCTTATAACAAAAAGGCCGTCCGACCATGCCGTTCCCGCCCCAGCGTCTGTCTCTCGCCATTGCCCTGTTGATCACCGCCACGGCAGCCCACGGCAAAACCGTGCAGATCGACACCGCCACCACGGCAGCGCAAACGCTGGGAGGCAGCGATACGCTGACGATTTCCGCACCGGGCAGCATCACCAACAGCGGCAAGGCCGTGAGCCTGAAAGACAAGACCAGTGGTGCGGGTGTGGTGATCGATAACGCCGGCAAAATCGTGTCCAGCGGTGGCCGGGCCATCGACAGCAGCGGCGACCTGACCCAGGCGCGCAACTACACGATCTACAACCGCAGCGGCGGGCAGATTCTCGGCGCCAACGACGCCTTGCGCATCGACAGCAACTTCGTCAGCGGCAGCCTGTTGATCGACAACAGCGGCGTGATTCGCTCAACCACGGGCCAAGGTCTGGATCTGGATGCGCTGCGCAGCGACGGGGTGAAAACCACCATCATCAACCGTGCCGGCGGGCTGATTCGCGGCGACGCAAGCGACGGCATGAAGACCGGGGCCAACGCGACCATTACCAACTACGGCGAGATTTCCACCGGCGATTCGCACAATGCCGACGAGAAATTCGACGGCATCGATATCGACTCGGCGAGTGGCGTCAGCGTGACCAACTACGGGGTGATTTCCGGCGGCCGGCACGGCATCACCACCGACCTCGGCGCGACGCTGATCAACTACGGGCAGATCACCGGCCGCAATGGTTCCGGGTTCGGTTCCGACGGCGATGGCACGGTGATTAACCACGGCACCATCACTGGCGCTTACTCAGGCTTGCAAGCGAACGGTGACGGCGATGGCGTGGACATCGACAAGATCGCCCACATCGAAAACTACGGGACCATTCAGGGCGTCGGTGCAGGTGGTGTCGACAAGGGCGGTTTCGCCAACGGCAGCGAAGGTATTGCCCTCGGTGGTGGCTACATACTCAACGCCAGCAACGCGTTGATCAGCGGTGCCGACAGCGCCATCCTGGTGGACGATGGCAGCGGCGGTTTGGGGCTGGCGGCGACCACCCTGGAAAACTTCGGCACCATCCAAGGCCTCAACGGTTTTGGCGTGAAGTTCGTCGGTGAGTTCGCCGACAACGTCATCAACGGCGGCACGATCAGCGGCAGCAATGGCCTGGCGCTGGATCTGGGCAGCGGCAACGACAGCCTGACCTTGCGCAATGGCAGTCGCTTTGTCGGCGTGGTGGATGGCGGCAGCGGTTACGACCGCGTGGTGATGGAGGACGCGGCCGGTGGCAGCTTCGGCGCCAGTCGCAACTTCGAATGGCTGGAGGTCAAGCAAGGCGCGTGGACGCTGTCCGGCAGTGGCGATTTCAGCGACGGCGGCGCGGTGCGCAACGGCGCCACCCTGATCAACCAAGGCAGCATCACTGGCAACCTGACCGTCGACGCTGGCGGTGTGTATGCCGGTGGCGGTTCGGTGGGCAATCTCAACGTCAACGGCACGCTACGCACGGACACCGGACTCGGCCGCGCCACCATCGTTCACGACTTGAACATGGGCAGCGCCGGCACCCTCGCCTACGGCGTCAATGCCGACGGCAGCAGCGCGCCGGTACAGGTCGGCGGCATCGCCAACCTCAACGGTGCAACGCTCGCCGTCAATCCCGGCAGCGGCACCTATCCCTGGCAGAGCCACTACACCGTACTGCAAGCGGCGCAGGTCAACGGCACCTTCGGCAAGGTCAGCAGCGACTACGCATTCCTGACGCCGACTCTCGCCTACACACCCACGCAAGTCGATCTGACCTACACCCGCAATGATGTGGCGTTCAATGAGTTCGCCACGACTGGCAACGGCACAAACGCCGCCAACAGCCTCGCCTCAATCGGCAAAGGCAACGCCTTGTACAACGCCTTGCTCAATACCAGCCAAAGCAGCGCCGGCGCGGCGATCGAGCAACTGGCCGGTGCCAGCAATGCCAACCTGACCAGCGCCACCCTCGGCGCCAGCAGTCAGGTCGGCAGCAGCATGCTCTCGGCGATGCAGCAAATGGGCGCCAGCCCGGGACTGATGGTCGGTCTCGATCAGCGCGACACCCCCGTGCTGGCAGCCAATGGCGTGCCGTCCGAAGCACGCAACCTGAATGACCCGAACGCTCGAGGGCGGCTCTGGCTGCAAGGCATCGGCGGCTACGGCAAGCTCGATGGCGAACATGGCAGCAGTGGTCTGGAACAACGCACCAAGGGCAGCGTGCTGGGTGCCGACTGGTCGCTGAATGCAGCATGGCGGCTGGGCGTACTCGGTGGCTATTCGAAAACCGATCTGGACGCGACCGGCGTCGACGGCAACGTCGAGAGCTGGCACGCCGGCGTCTACGCGCTGCACCAGAACGGCCCGATCGCTTTGCGCCTCGGCGCGGCGTACAGCGGCCATCAGGGCGAAAGCAAACGCACCATCGCCTTCAATGGTTTCAGCGACCGCCCGAAAGGCGACTACGACGCCGATAGCCAGCAAGCCTTCGCCGAACTCGGCTATGCCATGGGCAGCGGCCGCCTCAGCGCCGAACCATTCGCCAGCCTCGGTTATCAGCGCTACCACCGCGACAGCTATAAGGAAAAAGGTGGCGCCGCCGCACTGCAAGTCGACAGCCAGACCCAGGACAACTTCAGCAGCACCTTCGGCCTGCGCCTAGCGCACCTGAGCAGCCTGGACAACGGCATGAGCGTGACCCCGCGCATGGCCGCTGGCTGGAAACACACCTATGGCGATGTCAGCAGCTCGACTCGTCAGGCGTTTGTGACTGGCGGCACGGCGTTCAGTGTCGATGGCAGCTCGCTGGATCGCGACAGCCTGGTGCTGGAGGCCGGTCTGGATGTGGGGATCTCGGCGCGGCACACGCTGGGTGTGGGATACAGCGGTGAGATCGGCAGCAACAGCCGCAATCACGGTTTGATCGGGCAGTGGCAGATGAGCTTTTGAGGGTTGAACAGCCGGCGGGGTCTTGAATGGTTGTAGGAAAAGGGAACGCTGCAACCGAGTAAAAATCCTGGTTGCGGATCTCGCGGTCATTTTCTACAAAACGATGCGATGTCGCCTGCAAGCCTGCGGGAAGCAGCCGACATCGGATTTTTTGGGGCATCAATAGAGTTGGGTCTCCTGCTAACCGAGGCTCGACTCAATGACCATTCGACACACGTTCAAACCAAAACATCTGGCTTTGGCCATTTCGCTGGCGCTGGGTTGCGTAGCGGTTGCCAACGCTCAGCAACCCTCTGAAGTCGCTGATTCAACCGCAGTAGCGGATGTCACTGAATTGTCCGAAACCAGCCCTAAAAAAATGGCGCTTGAACGACTGAAGGGATTTCTCACCGACCCAAGTACGGTGCCCATCGCTTTTAAAACCCCTAAAGAAACGTTTAAAGGTACCGCTGTAAACGATCTGATCACGCTCACGGACGGCGCAAGCTTTACCGGCCTGCTGGATGGTGGCGGGGGAGATAACGTCCTGTTCCTGGATGCAGCGGCAGGCGGCGAGCTGAAAGACACACGTAATTTCAACGGCCTGTTCCTCAGCCGGGGCGATTGGGCGCTGAGTTCCAAGGGAGACTTCAAGGAGGGCGTGCTGGTCAACAGCGGTACCACGTTGACCAACCTGGGGAGCATTAAGGGCGACGTGTATGTCGAGAGCGGTGGCAGCTTTGCCGGTAAAGGTGTGGTGGGAAGCCTGGAGGTCGCCGGCCTGCTCACCGTCAATGAGGTGCTAGGCAGCCCGCGCGTGAAAGGCGACTTGCGCTTGTCCCCGACCGCCGAACTGGCTTACGAGGTCACCCCCGGTGGCAGTCAAACGATCAAGGTTGATGGCACCGCCAAGCTGGAAGGCGCCACCCTGAAAGTCGTTGCAGGTCCGGGAGAATATCCGCAAAGCAGACAGTACAAAATCCTCGAAGCGGGCAAGGTAGAAGGCGAATTCGGTACGGTCGTTAGCGACCTCGCCTTCATGACAGCCACTGCGCAATACAACAAAAAGTCCGTCGGGCTGACTTACGCCCGTAACGGTAAGCCGCTTTCGAGCGCTGCCACGACAGCCAACACTCGTGCCGCTGCCGAGGCCATTGTCGATCCAACAGCACCTCCGCCATCAGTGACAACAACGCCATTGACGGCGTCTGCACCAGCTCCAATTTCTGTTCCTGTCCCGACTTCAGCGCCGACTCCCACTGCAGAGTCCGTCCCATCGCCAATGCCGGACGAACCTCTTACTGCGCAAGTTAACGAGACCGCCGAACCGCCCGCACCTGCGCCTATAAAACCTGCAAACGCAGCAGTCGCCGCGCTTCTGACCAGCGACAAAACCACCGCACCGGTCGCCCTCGAACAACTCGCCGCCGGCAGCAATGCAAACCTCGCCAAAGCCACGCTGAGCAGCATCACTCCCGTAAGCGCGAGCATGCTTTCGGCCATGCAGCAACTGAACAGCCGTTACGGTTCTGCCTACAGTTCCGGCAACTCGCCGCGTCAGGCCGCCGGCGCTGCCGATTCCGGGCGCGTGTGGATTCAGGCGCTTGGCCATGGTGGCAAAGTCGACCGCAACTTCGACAGCACCCTCAAACACGCTACCCAAGGCCTGGTCATGGGCGCCGACTGGCGGCTCAACGAGCAATGGCATGTCGGCCTGGTCGGCGGTAAATCGCAGACCAGACTCGATGCCCGGCAATACGATGGCGACCTCGACAGCTGGCACCTCGGTGCCTACGCCGCACGTCAGGACGGCCCCTTCTCGCTGCGTCTCGGGGCGACCTACGCCAGTCATGACGGCGCCAGTAAACGTCGCGTGGCCTTCAACGGCTTCAGCGATCGCCTCAAGGGCAACTATGACGCCAACACCCAACAAGCCTTTGCCGAACTGGCGGTCAACATCGGCCGGCACAACGCGACGCTCGAACCGTTCGCCAGCGTCGGCTATCAGCGCTATCAACGCGACAGCTACCGCGAAAACGGCGGGGATGCGGCGCTGAAAGTCTTCGGACAAACCCGCGACAACCTCAGCAGTACCTTTGGCCTGCGCACGGCGAAAATCAATCGGCTGGACAACGGCATGACGCTGACACCGCGATTCAGTGCCGGCTGGAAACACACCTTTGGCGAGATCGAAAGCGACACCCGCCAGCAACTGGTCAAGGGTGGCAAACGCTTTGAAATTGCCGGTGCCGCGCTGGATCGCAACAGCCTGTCGGTGGATGCCGGCCTCGATCTCGGGCTGTCTGCCAATCACACGGTCGGTGTGGGTCTCACGGGTGAAATGGCCACTGACAGCCGCACTCATGGCGTAATGGGCCAATGGCGCATGGCGTTCTGACGGATTGAACATCGTCACTGTGGGAGCGAGCCTGCTCGCGAATGCGATCGGTCAGTTGAATAAATATCGACTGACACTCCTCTTCGCGAGCAGGCTCGCTCCCACATAGGCCTCATGTGATGCAGACAAATTCCGGATGAAAAAAAAGGGGAGCACATGCCCCCCCGAGGTTTAAAACGTTGGATCGCGGCCGTTATCTCAGCCTTCGATCTCGATCAGAATTTCACCCGGATTGACCCGATCACCCTTGGCCACATGAATGGCGGTTACCTTGCCGGCAATCGCTGCCTGGACTTCGGTTTCCATCTTCATCGCTTCGGTGATCAGCACAGCCTGGCCGGCCTTGACGGTATCGCCCTCCTTGACCAGCACATCAACGATGTTGCCCGGCATGGTGGTGCTGACGTGGCCCGGTGCAGAGGCTTGCTTACGCTTGCTGCTGCCACCGCCGACGAATTCGTTGAGCGGTTCGAACACCACTTCTTCCGGCATGCCGTCGATGGACAGGTAGAAGTGACGCTTGCCTTCAGCTTTGACGCCGACACCGGTGATGTCGACGCGGTAAGTTTCGCCGTGAACGTCGATGACGAACTCGGTCGGCACGCCTTCGCCGCCCGCCTTGGTCACACCGCCCGCTTCCGGAATCGGCAGCAGTACTTCAGGGGTCAGGGTGCCGGCAGCACGCTCTTCGAGGAACTTGCGGCCGATGTCCGGGAACATCGCAAAGGTCAGCACGTCTTCTTCGGACTTGGCCAAGGCGCCGATATCAGCACGCAACTTGGTCATTTCCGGCTTGAGCAGATCGGCCGGACGCACGTCGATGACTTCTTCGCTGCCGATCGCCTGGCGACGCAGCTTCTCGTTGACCACGCCCGGCGCCTTGCCGTAACCGCCCTGCAGGTACAGCTTCACTTCGTTGGTGATGGTCTTGTAGCGCTCGCCGGCCAGCACGTTGAAGAACGCCTGGGTGCCGACGATTTGCGAAGTCGGGGTCACCAGTGGCGGGAAGCCGAGGTCCTCACGCACGCGTGGGATTTCCGCCAGCACTTCGGCCATGCGGTTAAGGGCGCCCTGCTCTTTCAACTGGTTGGCGAGGTTGGAGATCATCCCGCCCGGCACCTGGTTGACTTGCACGCGGGTGTCGACGGCGGTGAACTCGCTTTCGAACTGGTGGTACTTCTTGCGTACGGCGTAGAAGTACAGACCGATCTCTTGCAGCAGTTCGAGGTTCAGACCGGTGTCGTACTCGGTGCCCTTGAGTGCTGCAACCATCGACTCGGTGCCTGGGTGGCTGGTGCCCGAAGCGAAGCTGGAGATCGCGGTGTCGATATGATCGGCGCCGTTTTCGATCGCCTTGAGCTGGCACATGGTCGCCAGACCGGCCGTGTCGTGGGAGTGGATGAACACCGGCAGCGATTGCTCGGCTTTCAACGCGCGAACCAGTTCGCCAGTGGCGTACGGAGTCAGCAGGCCGGCCATGTCCTTGATCGCCACCGAGTCGCAACCCATGGCTTCCATCTGCTTGGCCTGCGTGACGAACGCATCGATGGTGTGCACCGGGCTGGTGGTGTAAGCGATGGTGCCTTGCGCATGTTTGCCGGCAGCCTTCACCGCCTCGATCGCCACGCGCAGGTTACGCACGTCGTTCATCGCATCGAAGATGCGGAACACGTCGATGCCGTTGACCGCAGCTTTGGCGACGAAGGCTTTGACCACGTCGTCGCTGTAGTGGCGGTAGCCCAGCAGGTTCTGCCCGCGCAGAAGCATTTGCAGGCGCGTGTTAGGCAGCGCCGCGCGCAGTTGGCGCAGACGCTCCCACGGGTCGTCGTTCAGGAAGCGTACGCAGGCGTCGAACGTCGCGCCGCCCCAGCACTCCAGCGACCAGTAGCCGACTTTGTCGAGCTTGTCGCAGATCGGCAGCATATCTTCGGTGCGCATGCGGGTGGCGAGCAGCGATTGGTGAGCGTCGCGCAGGATGGTATCGGTGACAAAGATCTTCTTGGACATTGTTGTATTCCTCACAGGCCTGCGTGGGCGGCGATGGCGGCGGCGATGGCCAGGGCCAGCTCTTCGGGT
>Ga0157373_10000956_pt1 | contig 22426 bp, 19 predicted proteins | sample C65metaG_FD_113460 | JGI IMG/M metagenome (GOLD analysis project Ga0157373, IMG submission 113460) | Corn rhizosphere microbial communities from Kellogg Biological Station, Michigan, USA - C6-5 metaG | ecosystem: Host-associated > Plants > Roots > Rhizosphere > Soil | place: USA: Michigan... | reverse complement strand
CGGCAACGCCGGCGCCTTCCTGTGCTCCGACCTGGCGTCGGGCATCAGCGGTGAAATCATGTACGTGGACGGCGGCTTCAACACCACCGCCATGGGCAACATCGAAGAGTAATCTTCGGTCTGTCGATAAAAAACCCGCCGATCCGGCGGGTTTTTTTATGCCTGCTACTGTCAATCCCCCAGACCTGAGCACGACTTCCATCAGCGTGCGAACGCCCCTTAGTTCAGAACTCCAATGACAGTCGGCACTTTTTTCCCTGGAAATTCTCCCATATCTGCAGCCACGATAACCCGTTGGGCAGTTTGCTGAAGTGCCCCCGAGCGCAAGTATCCCGGGCCAAGTGTCGCGATGCCCTGAACCCCATATTCAAGGTCGAGTGATCCATCGTCCTGGACACCCACCAGACAAGCCCACTCTGCACCGTCATATCCGGTCACCAGACCAATGACTCTGGTTTCGGACTGCAATACGACCATTGGAAAACTGGTGGCAAATGGTAGCTGGACGAGCAGCGGCAAAGCGTTGTTGAAGTCAGGATCAGCCTTTCCATTTGCGTCCAATTGGCTGAACCACAGGTGACTGCCTTCTTCACCAAGGTCGATGCCCATCACCATTATTTGATCATTCTTGATGGAAATTCGCGGCGTGCGCGTGGGTCTTTCTGCCTCCCAATACCCGGAGACGGCAAAACCCTGGGACAATGCGCCGTTGGACTTCAAACATGCCAACGCTATTTTCGTATTCGAGAAGCCATCATGGCCGCGATCAATCGTCGCGCTGACAATGATCGATCCATCCGTCAAAACACCGATGCCCTCGATGGAGGTGTCCTGACCATTGATACGGACCTCGATCTGGCCCTGTATGCCAAAGGTCATGTCGGGGGCTCCATCTGATTCAAATCGATGGAGTCTTCCCGCCTCCCTCAAGCTATATCCTTGTGTGTCCAATACTCTGTAGCCAGTCGCCAGTAATAGTTTGCCGTCGGCCTGCAGTGTGGCGACAGGCAAATGCACGACCATGTGAACCTTATCCGGATCAAAGGGATATGGAAGAATTCGGGTACCAAAAATCAGGTCAGGACTGCCATTGGGGTGAAACCTTGAAACAGCTGCACGCCAGAGAAACGGGTCGCCATTGTTGATGCTGCGTCCGATCAAAAGAAACTTGCCATCAGGCTGGCGGATCAATTGTTCAGGGCTGGCGTTCTCGCCTGTCTCGAAAGACCATTTCACCAGGCCCTGTTCCCCAAAGGAATGATCTGCCGCTCCATCTTTGAATACGCGATACAACCATGTCTCGCGACCGCGCCATACGGCATAAATCAATGCATCGTTATCTTCCATGATCGCTCGAACCTGATCACCTTCCGGGATCTCGATCAGGCCATTCGCTCCGAACGATGGATCAACTTCGCCGGGATTGCGCGGCGAACTCTTGGTGCCTGGCTGAGCCATATTAAAATCCTCAATAAGATCTGATGATCTCCATCCAGGCTCGTCAACTTCTCCAAACCTGCCCGCGGAGGTGTCTGCCTGCTGATCGTCAGCGCTCTCTAAGCACTGCACAACTGTAAGACCTGACAGTTGACTCACTGCAGGATTGAGGATTTGTGTCTCTTGATCCATTTGCAATCAGGCGCTTCGATCCCCCTTCTGCGTTTGCTTGTGCACGGACAAGCTGCTTCCCGTTTTCGCGAGCGAGCATGCGCCGCAAGGGAATCGGGGGGTTATTCCAGACATTGGGCAAACAGCTTTTGAATCGACTGATGGCGCTGGCTGTAGCGCTGCAGCAACACCATCTCGCGGTAAAACGTCAGCGCACCCAGTTCAATCACCCTGACGTTCAGAGGATGCTCCAGCGAGCATTGGGTCGACTTCAATTTCTTTGGCCACCGACGGGTGATTCACTTGGCACCGAAAAACGGCTGCCGGCGTGGCCCCACGATGAGGGACGCATCAACAGCGCTTCAACGCCTGCTTGTGCGCATACATTGCCTCATCGGCATCCGCCAGCAGACGGTCCACGCTGTCATGGCGCTGCGGATCGTAGGCAATCTGGCCGACGCTGAAACGGATCTCATAGCCGCGCTGCAACGTCGCGTTGCGCTCGTCGAGGATCTCCTTGAGCCGGGCCATGATCGCCGTGGTTTCGACCTGACTGGAGCCGGTCAGCAGCCCCACGAATTCATCGCCGCCCAGCCGCCCGATCACATCACTTTCGCGAAAGGCGATCCGCAGCACATCGGCGAAAGTCTTCAGCGCGCTGTCGCCCTCGGCATGGCCGTAGCGATCGTTGATCTGTTTGAAGTCATTGAGGTCGAAAAACAGCAGCGTTGCCGGTTTGCCCCGATGCTTGCAGGCGTCCAGCGCATGCTGGGCGAGGGTCTTGAAACCCCGGCGATTGGACAGCAGCGTCAGCTCGTCCATGCTCGCCATCTGCACCGCCATCAGCTCCTGCTCGGCCATGCCGGCAAGGTCGCGCAACAAGTCGCGCTCTTCGTCATCGAGTTCGCGCGGTTTGGTGTCGATCAGGCACAGCGTGCCCATCTTGTTGCCGTTGGGCACGGTCAGCGGGTAACCCGCATAGAAGCGAATGTTCGGCTCGCCGGTTACCAGTGGGTTGTCATGGAAGCGCTCATCCTGCCTGGCATCCGGGATCATCAGCAGCTCACTCTGAAGAATCGCATGCCCACAGAACGACACATTCCGCGGCGTTTCACTGACGCCCAGCCCCACACACGACTTGAACCATTGCCGATCACTGTCCACCAGCGTGACCAGGGCGATCGGCACATTGAACAGGCGCTTGGCCAGCCGCGTGAGCCGGTCGAAACGCTCTTCAGGCGCCGAATCAAGAAGATTCAAACCGTGCAGCGCTTGAATCCGGGTCACTTCATTGGCGGGTTTGATCGGGGCCTGCATCACGCACTCCATCGAGGTCAATGACCGCTAGAGTAGCCTGATTTGCCAGCGACTCACACACTCATCCGCCCGCGACCGGGCAAGGCCCGCCGGCATCGGCCCAAAGCTTGAACTGCGCGACAAAAATGTCATGCGGCACCGGCACCGGTGCGCGCCCTGCCCCGGGGTTCCAGCCCCACAGCACCAGTTTGTCATCGCTGACGTGCTTGATCAGCGCGGCGAAATCACGGTCGCCGTTGCTCGAGCGATCCTTGATCATTGCGCACAATTTGTCGGGCGGCAGGCCGATCCAGGCCATCTTGTGCGCCGCCGGCGGCAGGCTCCAGTGCGGCGCCCCCGGAGGTGCGTGGGGGCCGTAACTGGCCGGTGGATTACTCTCGGCATGGCAAGTGGCGCAGGGCAGACCGGCGGCGCCCTTGCCGTCCATGCCGCGCACCACGTTCATGGCGTGCGGGATTCCGGCGTCAAACTGCAGCGGCGAATCACCGGGAATGTGGCAGTTCTGGCAGCGCGGACTCTGGAACACCTTCTGCACCGTGCCGAACGCCTTGAGCGCCGCTTGATCATCGGCGAACAGCTCCGAGGCGTAGCCGCCCAGCCCCAGCAAAATCACCGTGCCCAACAGCAGATGTCGTTTCATTTCACACCCCCGACAATTGCAGTGGCAGTTCACGCAAGCGCTGCCCGGTCAGCGCGTACAGCGCATTGGCCACCGCCGGCGCGGTGGGCGGCACACCGGCCTCGCCGATGCCTCCGGGTTTGTCGCTGCTGGGCACGATGTGCACTTCGACCAGGGGCATCTCGTTGAGCCGCAGCACCTGATAATCGTGATAGTTGGACTGCGCGACCATGCCGTTTTTCACCGTCAGCTTGCTGTGCAGCGCCATGCCCAGGCCGAAGGTAATGCACGATTCCATCTGCGCCGCGATGCTCTGCGGGTTGACCGCAATCCCGCAGTCCACCGCACACACCACGCGGTGCACGCGGATCGCCAGATTGTCCTGCGACACCTCGGCCACCTGCGCCACATAACTGCCGAACGACTCATGCACCGCCACACCCAAGGCGTGCCCGTCCGGCAGCGGCGCGCTCCAGTTGGCCTTCTCCACTGCCAGATTCAGCACGCCGAGGTGGCGTGGATGCTCCTTGAGCAACGTCCGTCGATACTCCACCGGGTCCTTGCCCGCCGCTGCCGCCATTTCATCAATCAGCGACTCCATGACAAACGCGGTGTGGCTATGCCCCACCGAACGCAGCCACAGCACATTGATCCCGGTCTGCGGTGAATGCAGCTCGACCTGCTGATGAGCCAGGCCCTTGAGATACGGGCTGTCGGCCACGCCTTCGACCGAGGTCGGGTCGATGCCGTTCTTGACCATGGTTGCTTCCAGCAGCGTGCCGGTCATGATCGACTGGCCGACCAGCACATGCTGCCAGCTCAGCGGCAGGCCCTGCCCGTCCAGGCCGATCCGCGCCTGATGCAGGAACATCGAACGGTAATAGCCGCCACGGATATCGTCCTCACGGGACCACACGGTTTTCACCGGCGCGCCGGCGGCTTTCGCCACTTGCACCGCTTCGGCGACAAAGTCTGAAGTCGGATTGGCCCGACGCCCGAAGCCGCCACCGAGAAACTCGGTATGAATTTCCACCTGCTCGGGTTTGAGCCCGGTGATCTTGCCGGCGATCATCTGGTCGAGGGTCTGGAACTGCGTGCCGGTCCAGATTTCACACTTCTCGGCGCTGATCTTCACCGTGCAGTTGAGCGGCTCCATCGGCGCGTGGGCCAGATACGGCACGCTGTACTCGACGTCGATTTTCTTCGCCGCTTTTTCGAAGTTGCCCTTGGCGTCCCCGGCCTGAGCGGCCGACGTGCCCGGGGTCGCCGCCAGTTTGCGAAAGCTGTCGAGCAGGCCCTGGCTGCTCAGGTCCCCGTTGGGGCCCATGTCCCAATCGACTTTCAAGGCATCGCGGCCCAGCTTGGCCGCCCAATAATGCTCGGCGATCACCGCGACCCCGGTCGGCACCTGCACCACCTTGTGCACGCCGGGCACCGCCAGCGCCCCGGCGCCTTCGAAGGATTTGACCGTGGCGCCGAACACCGGCGCCCGCGCGACCATCGCGGTCATCAAGCCTTCGAACTGCACGTCCATGCCGAACCTGGCGCGGCCGGTGATTTTCTCCGGGGTGTCCAGACGCTTGGTCGGCTTGCCGATGACTTTCCAGTCCTTGGCCTCCTTGAAGGTGATCGACTTCGGATCCGGCACCGGCAATTGCCCGGCAGCGTCGGCCAGTTCGCCGTACGTCACGCGTTTATCGCCGGCGATGACCACGCCCGAATCGGTGCGAATCGTCGACGCCGCGACGTTGAAGCGCTTGGCCGCCGCTTCCACCAGCATCTGCCGCGCCGTGGCCCCCGCGAGCCGATAACGGTCGAACTCCATCCAGGTCGACGTCGAGCCGCCGGTAATCTGCATACCGCCAAACGCCGGCATGCCGTAATCGGCCGCCGAGGCCGGCGAGTGTTCGACGCGGATTGTCGACCAGTCGGCATCCAGCTCTTCGGCAATCAGCATGGTCAGGCCGGTCCAGATCCCTTGGCCCATTTCCGAATGCCCAAGCAGCACCGTCACGCTGTTGTCCGCAGCAATGCGCAAGAACGCATTGGGCGCAAAGACCTTGCCTTCATTCTCCGCCGCCCGGGCAAACCGATGGGCACCGGGCACGACAAACGCCACCACCAGGCCGCCGCCCAACACGGCACTGCCCTTGAGAAAACCGCGACGCGATACAGGACTGTTCATCGTCTCTCTCCCCACCCGGTTCAACCGATCTCGGACGCACGTTTGACCGCTGCGCGAATTCTTGGATAGGTGCCGCAGCGGCAGATATTGCCGGAGAGCGCCTGATCGATATCGCTGTCGGTGGGTTTGGGGATTTTCGCCAGCAGTGCGGCGGCCGACATGATCTGCCCGGACTGGCAGTACCCGCACTGCACCACATCGAGTTCGGCCCAGGCCTGTTGCACCGGGTGCGAGCCGTCCGTGGACAGGCCTTCGATGGTGAGGATTTTCTGGCCGTTGGCCACAGCGGTGGCGGGCGTGATGCACGCCCGCAGTGGCGCGCCGTCAACGTGCACGGTGCAGGCCCCGCACTGGGCCATGCCACAGCCGAATTTGGTACCGGTCAGGTGCGCCACATCACGCAGGACCCAGAGCAGCGGCATGTCGGCCGGCACATCGAGTTCCTGATCCTTGCCATTGATATTCAAGGTCAGCATCGGGGAATTTCCTCAGCCTCACGGTGTTCTGAAGGGGCGTCGCTACGGCCGGCAAAGCCTGTGCGCGCCTCGCGCTTATCCCTTTCAGCAAAGCCTAATTTGCGCCGCAAGCCAGACGTGGCGACCATCGGTCATGCCCTGTCGCAAAAATGTCGACTTTAATCCTACGGCTGCTAACGGCGCTCCCCGAGTCATCATCACCGACGAGCGCGGTCACCCCTCACATTGGTCAGGAGTCGCGAACATGGGATATGTCACCACCAACGACGGCGTCGAGATTTTCTACAAGGACTGGGGCCCGAAAGACGCCCCGGTGATCCACTTCCACCACGGCTGGCCGCTCAGCTCGGATGATTGGGATGCGCAGATGCTGTTCTTTCTCGGCCAAGGCTTTCGGGTAATCGCCCATGATCGCCGGGGCCACGGGCGCTCGAGCCAGGTCTGGGACGGCCACGACATGGACCACTACGCCGACGATGCGCTGGCGGTGGTCAAACACCTGGGGGTGAAGAACGTGGTGCATGTCGGCCACTCCACCGGCGGCGGCGAGGTCATCCATTACATCGCCCGCCACGGCCAGGACAACGTGGCCAAAGGCGTGCTGATCAGCGCGGTGCCGCCGCTGATGGTCAAGACCGAGAGCAATCCCGGTGGGTTGCCGAAATCGGTGTTCGATGACTTTCAGGCGCAGTTGGCGGCGAATCGGGCGCAGTTCTATCGCGATATTCCCAGCGGTCCGTTCTATGGCTACAACCGGCCCGGGGCCAAGCCTTCCGAAGGGATCATCGGCAATTGGTGGCGCCAGGGCATGATCGGCGGAGCCAAGGCGCATTACGACGGGATCGTCGCCTTCTCACAGACCGATTTCACCGAAGATTTGAAGAAGGTCACCGTGCCGGTGCTGGTGATGCATGGCGAGGATGATCAGATTGTGCCGTACGCGAACTCGGGGCCTTTGTCGGCGAAACTGCTGCCAAATGGCACGCTGAAGTCGTATCCGGGGTTCCCGCACGGGATGCCGACCACGGAGGCCGATACAATCAATGCGGACCTGTTGGCCTTTATTCGCGGTTGAAGCGCCTGTAGCAGGTTGCGTGCTGAGAGCGGTGCGGACACCACCGATCATTGTGAGAGCTGGCTTGCCAGCGATGGCGTGGGGTCAGGCAACATCCATTGTGGATGTGCCAGACTCATCGCTGGCGAGCCTCGCGACGGACAGTCCAGAGTTCATAAGCGGATTGGCACTGGTTCGGCTCATCCAGCGAACCGATGTTGATTTCGACCTCGTCTGGCGCAGTCCATACTGCATTCATCCACCCCTCGTTTCGGACGCCGACATGCCCTCCCCCGAATCCACCCTCCTGCACAGCTGGCACACCAATGCGGATGCCTGGATCGAGGTGATCCGCAGCGGCGCCATCGAAAGCCGTCAGCAGGTCACCGATCAGGCGATCCTGCTGGCGATCATGGGGCGTCAGCCGCAACGCGTGCTCGACCTCGGTTGCGGTGAAGGCTGGTTGTTGCGGGCGCTGGCGGATCGCGGCATCGAGGCGGAGGGCGTCGATGGCGATGCGACGCTGGTGGAGGCGGCACGCGCCGCCGGTTCGGCCAACGTACACGTTGCCAGTTACGAAACGCTGGTCGAGGCTAGCGTCGATATCGGCCGCGATTACGAGCTGATCTGCGCCAATTTCTCGCTACTGCATCAGGACATCATTGCGCTGCTCGCGGCGATGAATGCGTTGTTGGTCCCCGGCGGTGCGTTGGTCATCCAGACCCTGCATCCGTGGGCGGTAGCCGCAGGCGATTATCAGGACGGCTGGCGCGAAGAATCCTTCGCCGGGTTCAAGGGTCAGTGGCAGCCGATGCCGTGGTATTTCCGCACGCTGTCGAGTTGGCTGAATGCCTTGGACATGGCGGGGTTCAGGCTGTCGGGCATGCAGGAACCGCAGCATCCGCAAAGCGCGGTGCCGCAGTCGTTGCTGATGATCGCCGAGCGGCGCCCCTTGCAGGAGTGAGCCTGCTCGCGATGGCTCTCGGTCCGGCGACACACATGCAGGGGGCGGTCGCACTTGTCGATCTACGGCACCGCCACTCGACCAGGGACTGACTACGCTGTTAATCCAGCCCGTCTAACCTGCCGAGGATGACTGCCATGCAACGCTTCCAGAAAATTACGCCGTGCCTGTGGTTCGATGATCAGGCCGAAGCGGCGGCGACGTTTTATTGCTCGATCTTCGATCACTCGAAAATCACCGGCCTGACCCACTACAGCAAGGTCGGCCAGGAATTTCACGGCAAGCCGGAAGGCGCGGTGATGACCGTCAGTTTCGAGCTCGATGGCCATAGCTTCACCGGCCTCAATGGCGGGCCGATGTTCAAGTTCAGCGAGGCGATCTCGTTTCAGGTCAACTGCCAGAATCAGGAAGAAGTCGACCACTTCTGGGGCAACCTGTCCGCCGGCGGCCCGGTGGAGGCCCAGCAATGTGGCTGGCTCAAGGACAAGTTCGGGGTGTCGTGGCAGATCGTGCCGGTGGCGTTGATGCACATGATGCAGGACGCCGACACCAGCAAGTCGCAACGGGCGATGCAGGCCCTGTTGAAGATGAAAAAACTCGACATCGCCGAACTGGAGCGGGCCTTTGCCGGCCAGAGCTAATACACTCCGGATCTGGCCTGCCGGGAACAACAACGATGAAACACGCTGCCGCCAAACACCCTGAAAAAGCCCCACGCTTCTGGCGTGACGACGCCCTGCCCTTCATCGAGGCGCGGGCCATCGCCGATGGCCGTGAGGTCTGCTACGCCCGGCATTCTCATGCGCATTTTTCCATCGGGGCGATCACTGCCGGGCGCAGCATTTATGTGCATGAACACGCTCAGTTCGAGGTCGCGGCCGGCACCGTGGTGCTGATGAATCCGGGCGATGTGCATGCCTGCAATCCGATCGATGACCAGCCCTGGTCGTACCTGATGCTATACGTGGAAACGCCGTGGCTGACGGATTTGCAGCATCAGATGGGGTTCAGCGCCGAGCTTGAGTTTCGGCGTTTTTCCAGCACCCATCTGAATGACCCCATACTGTTCCGCAACCTGCAGGCGCTGTACGCCACCCTGGTCGATGAGCAGCAGGATGTGCTGCGCAAACAGAGCACGGCGGTGGAATTTTTCAGCGAGTTGCAAGGGCGCCTGAACCCGGCCGCACATACGCTGCGCGAGCCGAACTGCAAACTCGAGCGCGCCGCCGATTTCATCCGCGAGCACTGCACCGACCTACTGAGCCTGGACGACATCTGCTCGGCGGCGCAGTTATCGCCGTCGTACCTGATCCGCGCGTTCAAACAGCATTACGGCATGACCCCGCATGCCTTCGTGATCAATCAGCGCATCCAGTTCGCCCGCGAGCGTTTGCGCAGCGGGCAGTTGATCGCCGACGTGGCGCTGGAAGCCGGGTTTGCCGATCAGGCGCATTTTCAGCGAGTGTTCAAACAGCACCTGGCGGCGACACCCGGCCAATATCGCGGCTGACAGGCAAACCGACTACGCTGCAGATCAACCGCCCTCTGCGGCCCGGAGTTTGCCCTGGATGATCCTGATTCTTTTGCCGTGCGCCGATTACGACCCGACCGAAAGCAGCGTGCCGTGGCAGGCGTTGCGTGACGCCGGCATCGAGACGCGGTTTGCCACGCCGCAAGGCCTGGCCGCCTATGCCGACGCCCGGTTGGTGAGCATTGGCTTCGGGCCCTTGAATTCGATGCTGATGACGCGCAAGGCCGATCTGCGCAGTTACGCGCAGATGATTGGAAGCGCAGCGTTTCGCCAGCCGCTGGCGTATGCCGATGTCGACCCGACTCAGTTCGACGGTTTGCTGATTCCCGGTGGTCATGCCAAAGGCATGCGCAGCCTGCTGGAATCGGCGCAGGCCCGAGACATCGCGCTGCAGTTTTTCAAGGCTGAAAAACCGGTGGCCGCGGTGTGTCATGGCGTGCTGTTACTGGCGCGTACCCTCGACCCCGACACCGGCCGTTCGGTGTTGTTCGGGCGCAGGGTGACAGCGCTGCTGGCGGCGACCATGGAGTTGCCGGCATGGTTGATGACCGCGCCGTGGCTGGGGCGTTACTTTCGCACGTATGGGCAAACCGTGGAGGCGGAAGTCAGCGCCGCGCTGTCGCAAAAGTCCGACTTTGTGCGCGGCCCCCTGATCGCCAAACGTGATAGCGCGCAGTCGCCGCAGCGCGGTTTTGTCGTGCGTGACGGCCAGTTGCTCACGGCACGCTGGCCCGGCGATTGCCATCGATTCGCCGCCGAATGGGTCGCCCTGTTGCAGAACAGATTGGCGAAATACCCGACCATCAAGGCAACAACAGATAACCCGCACTCGCCGCCAGCAACAAAGCCATGACCCGGTTGAACAGGCGCATCCCCGCCGGATTAGCCAGATAGCCGCGCAAAAACGTCCCGGCATACACCCAGCAGCCCACCGACAGATAACAGATCACCAGATACACCGCCGCGAACTGCCAGACCAGCCGCGCCTCGCCATCGGCGACAAACGCGCCCATTCCCGCCACGCAGGCCAGCCAGGCCTTCGGGTTGAGCCATTGCATCACCGCGCCGTACAGCATCGACGGTGCGCGTCCTGAATCTTCTGCGCGCAACTGACCGTCATCGGCGGCCAGTTTCCAGGCCATGAACAACAGGAACGCCACGCCGGCCAGTTGCACCACCCGGGTCATGAACGGCCACAGCGTCAGCACTTCATGCAGGCCCAGGCCCATCAGCACCAAGAGCAACACAAAGCCCAGCGTCGCCCCCGCCACATGCCGCTGACTGGCGCGAAAGCCGTACTGCGCGCCGGAACTCAACGCCACGATATTCACCGGCCCCGGCGTTATCGAGGCCACCAATGCAAACGCCGCCATGGAAACAATCAGACTCATCGCACACCTGCTTCAAATGAAAAGGAACATGACGCACGTTAACGCCAGCCTGTTCACCGAGTATTGAAGAAAACTACCCCCGAATGAACTCCTCTCGTAGCTGGCGAGCACGCCGACAGTCCATCACTCACATCAACTAACAAATAGCCAGCATCGATAGCTCGCACTTATTCAGCACACTCGGCGAACTTAAACACAGTTTGAAACCATGCATAAGCCGAGCACTCTTTTTCACTTGATATAGTCGCGCCGCCATAACGAACACCCTCAACTTAGTTCAATCCATAACTTGTCACGGATGATGCTTGCCCAGATGAATAATTCAATTAACCTGTTCAAACCTTTGCCCTTATCTGCATCGACCCGGGAACGCCTGGCCATTGCCGATACATTGTCTTCGCTCTACGAGTTGTCAGACTCGCCAGCGTCGACTATCACCGAGCGTGCAGAGGATCGCGCGGATATCAGTCAAATTCTGGTCAGCCTGATTGAAGACAGCGAGTTCGAGCAAGCCCACCGTTCCTGCAGAACCGTGTTTCGCCAACTGGTCAGGCGCCCCGAATTCATGCAGCTTGCCGGTCCATTCGGGCTGGGCGAGGACGATTTCTTTCTGCTCACCCAAGACGGAAAACTGCTGCAAACGGAGATCACGGACGATGCGGTGCCGCGCGTTGAGTTCGCGGACGTTACCGATACCGTCACCCACGCCATTCCCGATTCAAGGGACACTTTAAAACAACTATCAACCGTCACAAGACTTACCGGCGGCATTGTTTCCTCAAGTCATTACATTCCATTAAACAACTGGTTGTCGTTCCATCAACTGGAGATCCCTGAGAACATTCAAGGCATTGCCGATCTGTCCAACTTCCTGAAACTTCAGCTTCCGGATCCTTCCAGCTATGGCAGCTACTGGGGCGTCTCGAACGCCGACGGCGAGCCGGAACTGGCAATCAGTAGCGATCACTATGCCGTTGTACGCCAGTGCATTGCGCAATCTGTCGGCAACAATGGCTCCACGCCGCAAACCCTGCTCGATTATCTGGCCGATGCCCTGATTGAACGTCATACCCTGTCCAGAGCCTTTCTGCAGGAAGACCCTGAGGCGAGTTGGGCGCTGCTGGTCGACACTCCACAGGCCAAGGCTTTTGCCCTGGCGTGTGTGCACGCCATGAACCCGCAAGCGTCAGCCGCGCAAACCAACCTGACGCACCATCAGCGCAGCGCCTTGCTGGTTGCCGCGATCCTGCTCGACTTCGGTCTGGCCGACGCGAGCAAACGTCACTTCTACCATTCGTTTCACGTGTACGCACCCCGCCATGTGCAGGCCACTCGCAACGAGATCATCGAAGAATTCACCGATATCGTCGTCAACTCGTACGGTGTGCAACCTTCCAGCGCCCCCCTGGCGTTGCAACTGATTTTCGCCGGCCTGGCCCCCGAGTTTCTGGTCGTCACACCGCCGAACCTGCAACTGGGGTCGTGTGGCTGGGTGATGCTGCGCAAATCGGTCCTGCTTGCCGAAAGCGTTGCGCCGGGGCTGTCGCGCCGTATGACTTATGAAAGCTTGAAGACACTGGGCGCCACCGCTCCGGTCAGCCACGCCCAGCGGGCGCTGCATGACGTGATCATCACCCGCTGCATTCTGGACTGGCACGCGATCAACGGGCTTGAGCCGGACGCCGCCGAAGATCTGCCGACGCAGATGCTTGTTGAGCAGGCACTGGCTCGCTACAACACCTTCCAGGGGCAAATGAGCGAAGCCTTGAAGAACATCGCGACGCCTCCGGTCAGTCGCCGAGCGCTGGCCAGGACTGCGATAGAGGGCGTCGGGTTGAACCCCGAGGCCAGCATTCGAGACGTGAGCGGCCAGGCCGAGTCCCTGCTGGATGTGTATCTGGCGCGCAGATTGAGTGCCTACAACAATGACTGGACCGAAAGCCTGCAACGCCTGGAACCCGCCAATACGCTGTACGCCCGAGAAATCGACCGCCAATACCTGCTCCATCAGACAGGCGTTGCCACGTTAACCCGTCTCGCGTTGATGCAAAGCCAGGTGGCCGATCGTGTCGCCATCGAGCAAGGTCATCTGGCGTTGTACCGGGTGATCCGGGTTCGTCCGATCAGGTCCGAGGGGCTGATTCGCAGCGAGGCTGACGTCACCGCGCCCTACGGTGTGGTCATGCTCAGCAAGATCAATGACGACATCCGTGCCTACGAACTGTTCCCGCTGCAGGGCGTGTGCCGGGAGAACCAGGCCCTGATCCCTCAATTCAACGAACGGTCCCTGTGGCAGGAAGACGCTACGCAATTCAGATCGGACATCATCCTGCACGAGGCGTCCATGGACCCGGCCTATTTCAACGGCAAGGCGCTGGACAGCCGGGCAAATCCGCAACCGCATGATTTTGTGCTGGAGCGCTTTGCCCAGTTTGAAAAGGCGGACGTCATCCGTTACCAACGCAGCCCGATGCAGAGTTTTGCAAGCCCGCGCTTCCAGGCGATCGCCGAACAGGTGGTCAAACACAATCCACCGCTGCCCTACAACGCGTTCTACGCCATGGGTTACGACAAGACCGCGATTGAAGCCAGCAACGAGCGATGGGAGCAGGCATTCGAGACGATTCTGAACATCATCATTCCGTTCAAGGAGTGCGTCGAAGGCCTGGCATCCGGCAGACAAGACCGCCGCAGCAGCGCGCTGTTCGGCTGCGTGATGGACGCGACCCTGCTGCTGTTTGCCTTTGTCGGCGCTGCCGGTACGTTCGCCAAAGCACTGAACAGCAGCGCCAGACTGCTCGATCTGAGCAAGGTTGGCGGGCGTTTTGTGCTGTCGCTGTTCAACCCGCTGGACGGTGTCCCGCAACTGCTTCAGGGCGGTGCGAAACTGCTTGGCAAAGGCGCTTTCAAACTCGGTCATTACGGTCTGTCGGTCACTCAACTGGGGGCCGGCCAGTTGCGTCGACTGACCCACAGCAGCAGTGGTTCGTATGACTTGGCGAAGGCGTTGAGCAAAACCGGCGCTGCCGCAGAGATACGCATGACGCTGCCAACGGTGGCCCATGCCCGGGCGTTGTTCAAGGATGACAACCTGGAAACGTTTGAACACGTGATTGCACGATTGGGCGAAACGACCGCCATACCCAAAGGCACCTCCAGCATCGAACTGGAACATCTATTCAGTCATGCAATTCTCGACACATCACGCGCACTACCGAATGCTCAGCAATTGCAGAAATTGATTGGCAGCGAAGCGCTGGATGATTTGTTCAAAACGATCATGAGCAAGAACTACATCGACTTCGCCACCGCACGCTCGGCCGTCAACGCGGACTACCCGCAACTGCTGGACGCCGTGGCCGCGCTTGAAGCCCGCAACGTCACCTACATGAAGCATCATCAGGAGAATCTGCTCAGGGTCGATCTGGGAAGTGCGCCCTATGATGGCGTGCTACCGGAGCTGCGCTATAACCAGCAGGGCTTCACCGACAATGCTCAACGAGCCGGGGCATGGATCGTCCACGCGTCCAACTCCCCAGGCAATGACCTCGACAGCATCGTGGCGATCCTGCGCGAATACGCGGCCAGCAATAAGGTATTGACTGATCCTGCGCTGATCAGAGAGTTGCACGTCAGCATTGCGCCGGCGACGGCAGACGTCGTGCGTGTCGGGACCAGTGACAAAAAATATGCGAGCAGCATCAGCGGGTTCGCGGTGATGCAAGAGCATCTGAAAAAACTGGACGTGGCGCATGAGCATTTCAGCAAACAGCTACTGGGCACGGTCGTAGGCTTTCATGGCTTTGGTGACGGCAACGGCCGCACTGGCCGCGCCCTGTATGCGATCAGCGAACTGAGGCGCAACCGCTTCGATCCGCTGTCAAAAGAGACGTTCAGCGCACTTCACGGTCTGGATTAAAGCAGCCGTTGGCTCCGTGCCCTGGGGGACAGGGCACGGATCTTTCACTCCCCGACCAACATCGCCGGCACCGTAAACCGGAACTCCGTGCCCTCACCCAACTCACTGCTGGCCTCGATCCGCCCGCCGTGGGCCTCGACGATACCCTGAGTGATGTACAAACCGAGTCCGGTTCCGGTCGGATTCCCCTCCTTCACCGTCCAGTAACGATCAAACACACGCGCCAGGTTTTCCTTGGGAATGCCTTCGCCGGTGTCACGCACGGTGAACACGATGTCTTTGCCGTCAGACTTCGCCAACACGCCCACCGAACCTTTGCGCGGGGTGAACTTGATGGCGTTGCCGATCAGGTTCGACAGTACCTGGAACAGGCGCTCCGGGTCGGCGTGGATCTTCAGGTCGGGATCGGCTTCGAACGAGATGCTGATGTCCTTGTCCAGCGCCAGCGGTCCGAGCAGCGACTGGGTTTCCTCGAACATTTGCCCGACGTCCAGCGTCTGCGGGGAGATGCTGTAGCGCCCGGCATCGATTTTCGAGGTATCGAGCAAATCTTCCAGCAAGGTGTTCATACGGCCGGCGGCCTGCTGCATGGTGTCGATGGCCGTAGAAATACGCCGCGAGGTATGTGGCCCGTCGGAGCTGAAGGCCTTCTGCATCATGCCGCAGAGCATCGAAATCACGGTCATCGGGTTGCGCAGGTCGTGGGAGACCACTGCCACCAGCTCATCGCGGGCGCGCACCGCTTCCTGCTCACGGCGTACCTGGCGGGCCAGATCGTTTTCCAGCGCGGAACGACGCAGATCATTGGCCGCGAACAGATCGCCGTGGCTCCACTTGGTGGAGATCCCGGCCATCTCGACTTTCCAGATTTCGAACGAGGTGCGCGGGCGCAAGCGCAGGCCGGCGTCGGAGTTTTCCATGGCCAGCGGCTTGTTCGGATCGCCGCTCCAATTGATGTTTTCCTTGACCTCGGGGCGGAACCACAGCACGCCATTGTCCACCGGTTTGGGCAGGCTCATGGCGAGCACACCGCTGGCCACTGACTGAAACTGTGCGGCGGGCGGGTAGACCGTCGTCAGGTTATGGCTGGCGAACACCGGCTCACCGCCCTCCTGCAGCCACCTGTGAAGGGCGCGAATATCGTCCGGTTCCGGGCAATTGCCGTAACGGTGCAATTGCTTGTCTTCGATGATCGCGATGCCGCCGGCGCCGGCCAGCGCCATCAGCACTTGTGGATGTTGCGCCAGCCCATCGAAAACGTTTTGCGGCGAGTCGATCATCGCCTGATTGAGCAGTGCCAGCGCCTCGACTTTTTCCTCACGCTGGCGGCTGATTTCCAGCGCCTCCATCGCACTGATTTGCAGCGACAGTACTTGTCCGATGGTTTGACAGGCCGTGCGCAGTTCATGCGGCACGTGCAGCGGCTGGCGATTGCCGCAACTGATCAGGCCCCACAACTTGTCACCCTTGAGCAGCGAAATGCTCATCGACGACAGCACGCCCATGTTTTTCATGTACTGGCAGTGAATCGGCGAGACGCTGCGCAGCGTGGCAAAACTCAGGTCCAGCGGTGTTTGCGTATCCGGGCGCAGCTTGGGCACCAGCGGCACTGGCTGGTAATCGGCGTCAGGGATGATCCGCAGCCAGTTGGTGCGGTACAGCTCGCGGGCCTGCTCGGGGATGTCCGAAGCCGGGAAGAACAGGCCGTTGAACACTTCCATCGACGGCGCAGTCGCCTCGGCGATGACCTGACCGTGGCCCTCCTCTTCGAAGCGGTAGATCAGCACCCGGTCGTAACCGGTCATGGCCTGGATTTCCTTGACGCTGATGTCGTACAGCGCCTGCAGCGTGGTGGCCGCTTGCAGGCGCTGGAGCATCCGCCCCAGATGGGTCTGGTTACCGGCGACGTTACGCGGCTGAAAGTTCTCGACGTGGATTTCCAGTTCCAGAATCAACACGCCCTGATGCCGGTGCAGCAGGCCTTCGAACGCGGTACCGTTGAGACGCAAATGCAGCGGCCCCGAGTCGGAGAATGACGGTTGCTGCAAGGCCTCGCGCACCGCACCGGCGTGAGCCTCGCCGAGCAGACTGTGCAGCGGCTGGCCGATCAGTTCCAGTGCCGGACGGGCCAGCAGCGTCTCGACGTTGGCGCTGACCTGGATGATCTCCAGCGCAGGCTCGCTCAGTGTCAGCAACAGGCCATGAGGCTGAATCGCCCCGGGAAAGCGGATCGGTTCGTCGGCACAGTTGGCCAGCAGTTCTTCAAAGGCTTCTTGGTCTTGCGGGGTCATGCCAGTACCTCCCGGCTTTCGAGCCAGCGCTCGAAACAGCTGAATGTGGTTTGGGCGGCGGCGACAACGGCCGCGCGCTCGTCAACGTCCATCGGGCGAGCGCCCAGGTATTCAATGAAATCGCGCCAGCGGCGGCCGGTGGCGGCACCGTAGACGTCGAGGAATGCCGCACCACTGTCTGCGTTCAGGCCCAGGCGCGTGGCGATCTCCCGGCGCAGGATCTGCCCGCCCAGCGTCGCGCCTTCGAGCACGTACAACACACCCAGGCACGCGGCGCTGGAATCGATGACGGGCAAATGCTGACAGATCGGCAACTGCTCCAGCGTCCGAACCGACTCGCCCAGCTTGCACAAGTCGCGTTGCAGGATAGGAGTCTTGAGGCGCGGAGTGAGATCGAAATCGGTGGGGATGCGCGCGCTCTCGAGCAACGCGGTTTCCAGTGGTCGGTAAAACCCGTAATAGGCCTGCATCAACCGTTGGAAGGCGTCGGTATCGAGCTGATCGGTAAAAAAAGGAAGGCGTTTTTCCAGTGCGATGTGCAGTTCGGCAGTGCCGGCACGCAGATCTTGCAGCACCGGTGGCACATAGACTTCACGGGCCTTTGCTTGCATGTAGATCGCTCTTGGTGGGGCCGCTTCGGGGCCGGCAGGGTGTGTGCAGCGTCTGACGAATATTACACGGCAATCGCCTTTTTCTGACTTGGCACACAGTTTTTTCTGACGAAACCATGGCCTTCTGACTTTTCAGAGTTCCGGCGAATCGGAAAAGTTCGACGCGGTCGTCAGCGCATGACAACGCTGTACCGTGACAGCACCGAGTGACTGTACGGGTCGCGCGCCCCGAAGGCTGTGATAAAAAAGCCCATTCACGTTTCTGGAGCGCCGCCATGGACCTCGCCACGCTTTCGCTGTTTCTCCCGGCCTGTTTCGCCCTGAACATGGCGCCCGGCCCGAACAACCTGCTGTCGGTGAGCAATGCCACCCGCTACGGCTTTCGCCGTGCCTGCGCGGCCGGTGTCGGGCGGATTCTGGCGTTCGCCGGGATGATCGCCCTTGCCGGTGCAGGGCTGTCGGTGGTGTTGCAGACCTCGGAATGGCTGTTTCACGCTATCAAGATCATCGGCGCCGGGTACTTGCTGTACCTTGCTTGGCAACTATGGCGGGCCAACCCCGAGGCCGAGCATCAGGTGACGGGGGCGGCCGTCGGTTTCTTCGCCCTGGCCCGCCAGGAGTTTCTGGTGGCGGCGGGCAATCCGAAAGCGATCCTGCTGTTCACCGCGTTTCTGCCGCAATTCGTCGATCCGAGCCGCCCGGTACCGGCGCAATTCGCCGTGCTCGGCGCGCTGTTCCTGCTGCTGGAATGGATCGCCATCGGCGCCTATGCGTGGATGGGCCTGCACATGCGCCGCTGGTTCGCCGAGCCACGCGGCAAGCGAATCTTCAACCGTTGCTGCGCGGGGCTGCTGTCGGCGGCGGCTTCGGTGCTGCTGATGGCGAAACGCGCTTAAGCCTCGGAAGGGCCTTTGAGTTCGACCTGATTGCCGTCCGGGTCGAAGCAGTACAGCGACAGGCCGTAGCCCTCGGCGCCGAAGCGTCTGGCGGCTTTTTCAACGCTCAGGCCGCAGGAGTGCAGGTGGTTGACCAGCGCAGCTTCATCGAACGGCTCGATGCGCAGGCAAAAGTGATCGACGTTGCGCCGCTCGGTTCCGGCCGCCCCGCCGCCCTTCTTGCCCAGCTCACCCTGCAGGTCGACAAGATCGATCATTGAGCTGCCGGCGCGCAGGTGCACCAGCCCCAGTTTCTCGTTGTGTTTGACCACTGCGGCGCCGAAGACCCGCTCGTAGAAGTCGATACTGCGTTGCAAATCGGCGACGCGCAGCACGATGTGATCGATGTGCTGAATGATGAACGGTGGCATGAACTCAATCCCTCAACTGTAGGAGCTGCCGCAGGCTGCGATCTTTTGATCTTGTTTCTTAAAATCAAAGGCAAAAGATCGCAGCCTGCGGCAGCTCCTACACGGTAGTTCAGGGCATTTGGAAATTCACTGTCGATTTTTCGGTGGAGCCATCGGGAATCTGGATTTACGCTCTGGCCATGAACATACAAACCGCCCCCCTGCCGCCCCACGCCGAAATGGTTCGCGCCATGCTCGAACGCGACACCGCCTACGAGGGGGTGTTCTTCACGGCTGTGAAAACCACCGGGATCTTCTGCCGTCCCAGCTGCACGGCGCGCAAGCCAAAACCGGAAAACGTCGAATTCTTCGCCCATGCCGATGAGTGCCTGTCGGCCGGTTATCGCGCCTGTCTGCGTTGCAAACCGCTGGACGCTGCGGCCATCGCCCCCGACTGGGTGCAGCGTCTGCTCAGCGCCGTCGACGCCGATCCTGAAATGCGCTGGAGCGACGCCCAGTTGCTGGCCGAGGGCATCGAACCGCTGAAGCTGCGGCGCTGGTTCAAGCAGCATTTCGGCATGACCTTCCACGCCTGGCTGCGCACCCGCCGGCTCGGCATCGCGCTGGGCGGGATCCGCCAAGGCACCTCGATCGACCATGCGGCCTTCGATTCCGGCTACGAATCACTCAGCGGTTTTCGCGATGCGTTCCAGAAGTCGTTTCACATCACTCCGGGCCGCGCGGCCAACACCGAACCGCTGCTGTTCACTCGCCTGACAACGCCGTTGGGGCCGATGATCGCCATGGCCGAACGTCGCGGGCTGGTGCTGCTGGAGTTTCTTGATCGGCCGGCGCTGACCCGCGAGGTCGAGGCATTACAGACACGTCATGGCTATGTGGTCGCCCCCGGGCACAACGCGCATCTGCAGCAGATCGAAACTGAACTGGCGGCGTATTTCGCTGGCAAGCTCAGCGCATTCAGCGTCGCCTTGCACCTGCCCGGCAGCGCATTCGACTGCCAGGTCTGGGCCGAACTGCGGCAGATCCCCTACGGCCACACCACCACTTACGGCGCCCTCGCGGCACGCTTGGGCAAACCCGGCGCCAGTCGCGCCGTGGGCCTGGCCAACGGACACAATCGGCTGTCGATCGTGGTGCCGTGCCATCGGGTGATCGGTGCGGATGGCTCGCTGACCGGTTATGGTGGCGGACAGCCGCGCAAGGCGTTTCTCCTGCGGTTGGAAAGCGCTGCAGTGCAGATCACCCGGCAACTGGCGTTTTGACGATGTTCTCCAATCAAAGGGTTGCGATGCTTGCTGAAAGAACATGACTGAGTGCTATCAAGCGGCGAGCGCGCATCTGTCCGCACTCGACGACCACTGGCAGCGCCATATCAGCGCCGTCGGCCCTTGCCTGCATCAACCGCACCCGGCGCGTGATCCGTACGAATCGCTGGTGCGGGCGATCGCCTATCAGCAACTGCATGCCAAGGCCGGGGACGCGATTATCGGGCGTCTGGTGGCGTTGTTTCCCGAGCAGACCTTCCCCCGGCCGGAGCAGATTCTGGCGAGCAGCTTCGAGCACTTGCGCGGCTGTGGGTTTTCGGCGGGCAAGATTGCGACGATTCAGGGCATCGCCCAGGCGACGCTGGACGGCGTGGTGCCGGATTACCCTACGGCGCTGGCAATGGACGACGAGGCGTTGATCGAGCGCCTGGTCAGCCTGCGCGGGGTGGGCCGCTGGACCGTGGAGATGCTGCTGATTTACAGCCTGGAGCGCATGGATATTTTGCCGGCGGACGACTTTGGCGTACGCGAGGGCTATCGGCGATTGAAGGGGCTGGCGCAGCAGCCGACGCGCAAGCAGATGATCGAGATAGGCTTGGCGTGGAGCCCGTATCGAACGGTGGCGGCGTGGTATCTGTGGCGCGTACCCAAACCGCTGATCACCCTGTAGGAGCTGCCGCAGGCTGCGATCTTTTGATCTTGCTTTCAAAAGATCGCAGCCTGCGGCAGCTCCTACGGGGGAATGTGTTCTCAAATCACAGGCCTGACTTCAACTTGCTGAACGCCCGAATCAACGCTCGGTTGAACGCCTTGCCATTGTCATTCTTGCTGTACAGCGAAGCCCGCACCGCTTCAGACGGGTACGTCCCCGGATCATTGCGGATCGACGCATCCACCAACTCGTCCGCCGCCGTGATCGCATTGGCGTAGTGGATGGTGTCGGTGATCGGCGCGATCACCTCGGGGGTCATCAGGTAATCCATCAAGGCCAGCCCGGCCTGCGGATGCGGTGCATCCTTGGGAATGACCATCGCATCAAACCAGATCAGCGTGCCTTCTTTCGGGATGCGGTAACTGAGCTTGAACGGCTTGTTCGCCGCCTGCGCCTGCCCCGCCGCAATCGCCACGTTACCGTTCCACGACATCGCCACGCAGGTGTTGCCATTGGCCAGATCGCTGATGTTCAGGTCGTTGTCGAAGTAGCGGATGTAGGGGCGGATCTTCGCCAGCTGCTGCTCGGCGAGTTTCAGGTCGTCGAGGTTCTGCCGGTTGATGTCCAGGCCCATGTATTTCATGACCGCCGCGAACACTTCGTTCGGGTCGTTGAGCAGGCTCACCCCGCAATCGGCAAATTTGGATACCACTGCCGGGTCGAACAGCATCGCCCAGCTGTCGGTCGGCGCATTCGCCAGACGCTGTTTGATCGCCTGTTCCTGATAACCCACGCCGGTGGTGCCCCAGGCGTAGATCCCGGCGTAACGGTTGCCCGGATCGAACACCGCCATGTGCTGGCGAAACTCCTCGCCGACCCCGGCGAAGTGCGGCACTTGGGCCTTGTCCAGCGGCTGGATCGCGCCGCTTTCGATCGCTCGCGACAGATGCTGGCCGGCGGTCAGCACCAGGTCATAGCCGCTGCGACCGGTGAGCAGCTTGGTCTCCACGGTTTCCAGCGAATCGAAGTGATCGGCGACCACGTGAATACCGGTCTTCGCTTCGAAATTCTTCAGCGTATCCGGGGCCAGGTACTCGCCCCAGATATACAGATTGACCACCGGTTTGGCGGTGGCGGCGGCCTGCACACACAGGGGTGCAAGCACCAGCAATAACGCTTGAGTCAGTTTGTGCAGGCCCATCATCACACCCCCTTGCGATTAGACGTGCCGGCGTAT
>Ga0157373_10000955_pt1 | contig 22427 bp, 19 predicted proteins | sample C65metaG_FD_113460 | JGI IMG/M metagenome (GOLD analysis project Ga0157373, IMG submission 113460) | Corn rhizosphere microbial communities from Kellogg Biological Station, Michigan, USA - C6-5 metaG | ecosystem: Host-associated > Plants > Roots > Rhizosphere > Soil | place: USA: Michigan... | reverse complement strand
CTCTACTTCCGCCTCAGCGTCGCGCCGGTGCGCCTGCCGCCGCTGCGCGACCGGACGGAGGACATCCCCGGCCTCGCCCGCTACTTCCTGCTGCGCGCCGCCCGCGAGGGCCTGCCGTCGAAGACCATCGACGCCGCCGCGCTGGATCGGCTGAAGGCCCACGCGTGGCCCGGCAATGTGCGCGAGCTGGAGAACCTGATCCGCCGCATCTGCGCCCTCTATGCCGAGGACCTGATCAGCGCCCGCATCATCGAGCGCGAACTGCAGGACCATTCGCCGCCGCCTCCGGGGCAGGAGGGTCCGCCGACGCTGGCGCAGATCGTCGAGCGGCACCTTTCGGGTCATTTCGCCGACCAGCCGGACGGCATCCCGCCGCCGGGCCTGTACGACCGCGTGCTGGAGGAGGTCGAGCGGCCGCTGATCCAGCTGACGCTGGCGGCCACGCGGGGCAACCAGGTGCGGGCCGCCGAGATTCTCGGCCTCAACCGCAACACCCTGCGCAAGAAGATCCAGGACCTCGGCGTCGAGAATACCCGCGGCAAACGCTAGATTTTGGGCAACATAGGTGTTGCAGATAGGGCGCAGCCGGTCCTAGGCTCCCCCTATGGTTTCCAACGTCGCCGATGTAGCCAGAGGCCGCTCGCGGCCGCCGTGGCGGCGTGTCTTCGAGTCCGGATACCTGCTGGGCGGCGGCTATGCGCTGGCCGCGATCCTGACCGGCGTCGGGGTCGTGCTGGCGTCCTCCCCACCGGCAAACGGCCCCATCGGCCCGGCCAGCCAGACGATGCTGGTCATCCTCGCCCTGAACCTGATCCTCATCGGCTTCCTGGCGGTGCTGATCGGCTGGCGGGTGTTCAAGCTGACGGTGGCCCGCTCCACCGACCCCGGCGCGCGGCTGCACCTGCGGTTCGTCTCACTGTTCGCGCTGGCCGCCGTGGTGCCCGCCGTGATCGTGGCGCTGTTCTTCGGCGTGCTGGTCACGCGTGGGGTGGAGGGCTGGTTCAGCCAGCGAGTACGCACCGTGGTGGAGAACTCCGCCACCGTCGCCCGCTCCTACGTCGACGAGCAGACCAGCTACATTCGCGACCACATGTTCCTGATGGCCGGCGACCTCAACCGCGCCGCGCCGGCGCTGGAATCGACGCCGGTCACCTTCGGTCACTTCCTGGCCTATCAGGCAAGTTACCACGCGTTTCCGGGGGTTTACATCCTCGACCGCGACGGCCGGGTGCTGGCGCGGGCCGAGACCGCCGACCCACCGCCATTCCTGACGCCGCCCGCTTCCAGCTTCGCTGCGGCCGACGAGGGCGACATCTCCATGCGCCCGTTCGAGTCCGCCGACCTGATCCGGGCGCTCTACAAGCTGAAGGGCTATCCCGACGCCTACCTTTACGTGGCGCGTCCGGTGGACCGGGGCATCCTCAACCACCTGCGCGAGACCGAGGCCTCGCTGAACGAGTACGGCGAGAGCGCCCGCAACCGCCAGCGAATCCAGATCGCCTTTGCCATGACCTACCTGGAGACGGCGCTGCTGGTGCTGGTCGGCGCCATCTGGCTTGGCATGGCGGCGGCGGGCTCCATCGCCGCGCCGGTCGCCCGGCTGGTGAAGGCGGCGGGACGGGTTTCGGCCGGCGACCTAGACGCGCGTGTGCGCACCGACAGGGACCCTGAAGAGATTGCCGTCTTGTCACGCGCCTTCAATCAGATGACGGAAGATCTTCAGAAACAGCAGGCGGCGCTGAAGGCCGCCGGCGAGGACGCCGAAGCGCGCCGTCAGTTCATCGAAACAGTGCTGCTCGGCGTCAGCGCGGGTGTGCTCGGCGTCGACGGCAAGGGCAGGGTATCGGCCGCCAACCGCCAGGCCGGGCGTCTGCTCGGCCTCACCGACCGCTCGCTCGGCAAGCCGCTGACCAAGGCGGCGCCGGAGCTGGCGCCTATCGCCGCCCGCGCGCTCTCCACCGGCATCGACGCTGAGGAGGAGGTCGATGTCGCTCGCGGCTCGGAGACGCGGCGCCTGCGTGTGCGCGCCTCGGCGGCCGGCGAAGACAGCCTCGTCCTGACCTTCGACGACATCACCCGGCTCGTCTCGGCCCAGCGGAACGCCGCCTGGCGCGACGTGGCGCGGCGCATCGCTCACGAGATCAAGAATCCGCTGACGCCCATCCAGCTGTCGGCCGAACGCCTGCGCCGCAAGTACCGCAAGGAGATCGTCGGCGACCTCGAGACCTTCGACCGCTGCACCGACACCATCATCCGCCAGGTCGGCGACATCGGACGCATGGTCGACGAGTTCAGCGCCTTCGCCCGCATGCCCGCGCCGAAGTTCGCCGAGGTCGATCCCGCCGAAATGCTGCGCCAGGCGGTCTTCAGCCAGAAGGTCGCCAACCCCGACATCCACATGGACATCGAGGAGCCGCACGAGCATCTGCTGCTAGTCTGCGACGCGCGCATGGTCGGTCAGGCCCTGACCAACGTCATCAAGAACGCCACCGAGGCGGTGATGGCGGCCGGGCTTCCGGCGGGCGAGGGGCGGGTCATCGCGCGCCTGCTCACCGACGCCGATGGCCTGGCCTTCGAGATAGAGGACAACGGCATTGGCCTGCCCTCCAAGGATCGCGACCGCCTGACCGAGCCCTATGTCACCACCCGCGAGAAGGGCACCGGCCTGGGCCTCGCCATCGTCAAACGCATCGCCGAGGACCACGGCGGCGAACTGACCCTTTCCGACGCCCGCTCCGGCAAGGGCGCCCGCGTCACCCTGCATTTCCCCAACGTGCGACGGGCCGACACGCCCGCGCCCGCCACACCCGAACTGATCGAGGAAACCCATGGCCGCTGACGTGCTGGTGGTCGACGACGAGGCCGACATCCGCGAGCTCGTGGCCGGCATCCTCTCCGACGAAGGCTACGGCGTGCGCACCGCCGCCGATTCCGAACAGGCGCTGGCCGCCATCCGGGCTCGTAAGCCCGCGCTGCTGGTGCTCGACATCTGGATGCAGGGCGGCGGCATGGACGGGCTCGAGCTGCTCGACATGGTCAAGGAGCTCGACCCCGACTTGCCGGTGATCATGATCTCCGGTCACGGCAACATCGAAACCGCCGTCAACGCCATCAAGCGCGGCGCCTACGACTTCCTTGAAAAGCCGTTCAAGTCCGACCGCCTGCTGCTGGTCGTGCAGCGGGCGCTGGAGGCGACCAACCTGCGGCGCGAGAACCGGCGCCTGCGCACTCAGTCGCTGGCGCCTGACCGCTTCATCGGCCGCTCCGTCGCCGCCCAGGCGCTGCGCCAACTGGTCGCCAAGGTCGCCCAGGCCAACAGCCGCGTTCTGATCAGCGGCCCGCCCGGCTCCGGCAAGGAGCTGGTCGCCCGGTTGATCCACGAATCCAGCCCCCGGGTCTCCGGCGAGTTCGTCGCCATCAGCGCCGCGGGCATGAACCCCGAGCGCATGGACTCCGAGCTCTTCGGCGAAGAAGGCGAGGGCGGGCGGCCGAAGAAGATCGGCGTCTTCGAACGCGCCCATGGCGGCACCCTCTACCTCGACGAGGTCGCCGACATGCCGCGCGAAACCCAGAGCCGCATCCTGCGCGTGCTGGTCGAACAGCGCTTCCGCCGCGTCGGCGGCGACAACGACGTGCAGGTGGACGTGCGCGTCATCTCCTCGACCTCCCGCGACCTGCGCGAGGAGATCGGGGCGGGGCGTTTCCGCGAGGACCTGTTCCATCGTCTGAACGTCGTGCCGGTGCGCGTGCCGGGGCTGTCCGAGCGGCGCGACGACATCCCCGAGCTGGTCGACTACTTCATCGGCCGCATCTGCGAGGCCACCGGCCTGGCCCGCCGCAAGCTCGGCGAAGACGCCATCGCCACGCTGCAGGTGAACCCCTGGCCGGGCAACGTGCGCCAGCTGCGCAACAATATCGAACGCCTTTTGATCCTGGCGTCGGGGGAGGCCTCGGAGACCATCACCGCCGACATGCTGCCGTCGGAGGTCGCTTCCGGCGGGCAGGCGGGCACGATCGGCGCCGAGCGGATCATCGCGCTCCCGCTGCGCGAGGCCCGCGAGCTGTTCGAGCGCGAGTACCTGAACGCCCAGATCCTGCGCTTCGGTCACAACATCTCCCGCACCGCCGCCTTCATCGGCATGGAGCGCTCAGCCCTGCACCGGAAGCTCAAGTCGCTCGGGCTGGCAGGCGCGCGGGCGCTTGAGGAAGAAGAGGCATGAGCCGCTGGGCCTACGTGAACGGCCGCTTCGTGCGCCACGGCGAGGCGGCCGTGCACATCGAGGATCGCGGCTATCAGCTGGCCGACGGCGTCTATGAGGTCTGGGCGGTGTTCGGCGGCAAGCTGGCCGACGCGGAGGGCCACTACGCCCGGCTGGAGCGCAGCCTCGACGAGCTGAAGATCGCCCACCCGATGAGCCGCAAGGCGCTCGAGCTGGTGCTACGCGAGGCGGTGCGCCGCAACCATCTGAAGGAGGGGCTGCTCTACCTCCAGGTCACGCGAGGCGTTGCCCGCCGCGACCACCCGTTCCCGGCCAACCCAGTGCCGCCCGCCCTCGTCGTCACCGCCAAGCACCTCGACCGCGCGGCCACCAACGCCAAGGCCGGGAAGGGCATCGGCGTCATAACCCTGCCGGAGAACCGCTGGGGCCGGTGCGATATCAAGTCCATCGCCCTGCTCCCCAACGTGCTGGCCAAGCAGGCGGCCAAGGAGCGCGGGGCGGGAGAGGCCTGGTTCGTGGACGACGCGGGCCTGGTCACCGAAGGCGCCGCGTCCAACGCCTGGATCCTCGATAAGGACGGCACGCTCCGCACCCGCGATACCCAGGCCAACATCCTGCGCGGCATCACCCGCAAAACGCTGCTTGAGGTGATCGCGCGCGAGGGCGTCACCTTTGAGGAGCGGCCCTTCACGCCGGAGGAAGCAAAGGCGGCCAAAGAAGCCTTCATTACCGGCGCCGGCGCCCTTGTAACGCCCGTGATCGCCATCGACGGCCAGCCTGTCGGCGACGGCAAGGTCGGCCCGCTCGCCAGCCGCCTGCGGGCCCTCTATATCGAACAGGCTAAGCCTGCTTGACCTTGCGGGCGGGCCCGGCAGGGGCCTAGCATCCAACTTTCGTGTGTGGGGGCTCTGATGCCCCCGAGAAAAGGGCGGCTCCGATGAACGAGAAGAAACAGAACCTGCAGGACACCTTCCTCAACAGCGTGCGCAAGTCCAAGACGCCGCTGACCATCTTCCTGGTGAACGGCGTGAAGCTGCAGGGCGTGGTGAGCTGGTTCGATAACTTCTGCGTTCTGCTGCGCAGGGACGGGCAGTCGCAGCTCGTCTACAAGCACGCCATCTCAACCATCATGCCGGCCCAACCCGTGCAGCTTTACGAGCCGGGCCCCGAGCAGGACGAAGATTGAACCATTCGGTAGATCGTACCGCGCCCGTCCAGAGGGCGCTTGTTCTCCATCCCACACGCCCCGGTGAAGGGGACGCGCGAGACCCGGGCGCACGGCTGGAAGAGGCCGTGGGCCTGGCGCAGGCGCTCGACCTGAAGGTCGAGGAAGCTCTGGTCGTCCCGATCCGCTCCGTCACGCCCGCGACCCTGTTCGGCAAGGGCAAGGTCGATGAGCTGAAGGCCATCTGCGAGGTCGAGGAGCTCGATGTCGCCGTGGTCGACGATGCGCTGACGCCCGTGCAGCAGCGCAATCTGGAGAAGGCCTGGCAGGTGAAGGTCGTCGACCGCACCGGGCTGATCCTCGAGATTTTCGCGAGACGCGCGCGGACGCGGGAAGGGCGGCTGCAGGTCGAGCTGGCGCGGCTGGCCTATGAACGTTCGCGGCTGGTGCGGACCTGGACCCACCTGGAGCGCCAGCGCGGCGGCTTCGGCTTTCTCGGCGGCCCCGGCGAAACCCAGATCGAGGCCGACCGGCGCCTGCTCGCCGACCGCATCGCCAAGCTGAAGAAGGAACTCGGCGAGGTCCGCCGCACCCGCGGCCTGCACCGCTCGGCTCGCAAGCGCACGCCGTACCCGACCATCGCGCTGGTGGGCTACACCAACGCCGGCAAGTCGACGCTCTTCAACCGGCTGACCGGCTCCAAAGCCTTTGCCGAGAACCTCCTGTTCGCCACGCTCGACACGACGCTGCGCGAGGTGAAGCTGCCCAACGGCCGCCCGGCGATCCTGTCCGACACCGTCGGCTTCATCTCAGACCTGCCGCACGAACTGGTGGAAGCTTTCCGCGCCACGCTGGAGGAGGTGCAGGAGGCCGACGTGGTCCTGCACGTCCGCGACATCGCCAATCCCGACACCGATGCCCAGCGCTCCGACGTGGAGGCGGTGCTGACCGAGCTCGGCGTCACGGCCGAGAGCGGCCGCACGCTGCTGGAGGTCTGGAACAAGGCCGACCTCGTCACCGGCGAGGACCGCGAACAGCTCGAAGGCGCGGCGCGCAGGGCAGGGGCGGCGCTGGTCTCGGCTGTGACCGGGGAGGGGTGCGAGGCCCTCCTGCAAAGCCTCGGCGCCCTGATCGACAATGCGCCGGAGGTCGAGGTCATGCTCCCCCACGGCGACGGCGAGGCGATGGCCTGGCTCTACCGCAACGGCCGCGTCACGGAGCGCACCGAGGACGGGGAGATCGTCCGTCTTTCGGCGCGGCTGGATGCGCAGGCGCTGGGCCGTTTCGAACGCCTGTTCCCGGACGCGGTGCTGAAGGCGGCGGCGCAGTAGCTACGACCGCTCCGCTTCCTTCGCCCGATCCCAAAGGCCGTCCATTTCGGCCAGGTCGGACTGATCGGGCGTCCGGCCATCTTTCGCCAGTTCGGCCTCGATAAACGCAAACCGCCGGGCGAACTTGGCGTTGGTGGCGCGTAGCGCGTCCTCCGGGTCGACATCCAGCTTGCGCGCCAGGTTGGCCAGCACGAAGAGGATGTCGCCGAGCTCCTCGCGTGCCTTGGCCGCGTCGCCGGCGTCAATCTCCGCCTGCAGCTCGGCGGTTTCCTCAGCCAGCTTGTCCATCACCTCGCGCGTCGATGGCCAGTCGAAACCGACCCGGGCCGCGCGCTTGGTCAGCTTCACGGCGCGGGTGAGGGCAGGCAGGCCCACGGGCACATCGTCCAGAACCCCGTGCTTTTCCTTCTCCGCCCGCTCCTGCTTCTTGATCACCTCCCAGGAGGCAGTCTGCTCGTCGGAGGTGCGCGGGCCCGTCTCGCCGAACACATGCGGGTGGCGGCGCACGAGCTTGTCGGTGATCGCCTGCGCCACGGCGGCGAAGTCGAAAGCGCCATCTTCCTCCGCCATCCGGGCATGGAAGACGACCTGGAGCAGCAGGTCGCCCAGCTCCTCCTTCAGCTCACCAAGCTCACCGCGCTCGATGGCGTCGGCGACCTCGTAGGCCTCCTCGATGGTGTAGGGCGCGATGGTGGCGAAGGTCTGCTCCACGTCCCATGGACAGCCGCTGACGGGGTCCCGCAGCCGGGCCATCACCTCCAGCAGGCGAAAGACGGGATGGTCGCTACTCGGCGGGGTCGGCGATGACATTGGGCTGCAACAGGGCGAGATCCTCGGTCAGGGGCAGCGCGTGGTCCTCGCCCCCGAGCCTGGCCCGAATCTCGGCGTGGCGCGCCTCGGTAAGGGGATATTTGATCATGGTCGCCGCCGCCAGCAGTCCGAGCATGCCCGGCGCAAAGCAATAGAGGCCGACCAGCCCCATCATGCCGAGCTCGGTGCTCCTGGCCGGATCGTGGGCGTTGAACCCCATCCAGCCCAGCACGATGAAGGTGGTGACCGCCAGCGCGCTGCCGACCTTCACTGTGCCGACCAGGATCGCGTAGAGCAGCCCCGTCCGGTCTTGGCCCGTGCGCAACCGTTCCTCGTCGCCCACGTCGGCGAGCATCGAGCGCAGGAGGAAAGGCGCGGCGGAATAGGGGAGTCCGGCCACGATCAGGAAAGGCACGGCCAGCCAGAACTGGCCGCCGGGGAGGGTGACCACGCCGAACTGCACGACCGCATAGACGAGGCAGGCGGCGATAAGGGTGCGGTGCTTGCCGAAGCGCTTGGCGAGCTTCACCCACACCGGCGCGCCAACAACGGCGGCCAGGAAATAGACCATCAGCAACTTCTCGGCCTGGTCCTTCGGGAAGTCCTTCACCCGCTCAAAGAAGAAGAAGAACAGCGAACCGGAGATGCCCGGCGCCAGCGAGGTGATCAGGTCGGCCAGCAGAATCCGCAGCACGGTCGGGCGCCGGATCAGGCGCAGATAATCCATCGGCGTGGCGCGCGGGCCGGTTTCCTTCACCAGCTTGCGCGGCTCCTCGACGAAGGAGAAGGCGAGCAGGGCGGTGATCGGGATCATCACCAGGATGAACCAGCCCATCCCTCGCACCCGCGCGGCATACGCCGCCTGCTCGGGCGCGAGGCGGCCGGCCATGTCCGGGGCGAAGGTGGCCACCAGCTGGCCGGGCTCCTTGAAGATCGCCGTCAGCAGCACTGGCAGCAGGATGACCAGGATCATCCCGATGACGTTGCCCGTCTGCAGCCAGGCATAGACACGCGATCGCTCGTGATAGTCGGGCGACAACGTGGCCGCCCAGGCGCTCATCGACAGCACCGCGATCGAAAACCCGGCATAGACGACGCCCAGCCAGAGCCACAGATAGACCGCGCCCACGCCCGGCGGCGCCATGAACAGCATGGCCACGGCGGCGGCGACAATGGGCAGCCCGATCGCCATCCACGGCTTGAACCGCCCGATCTTCCAGCCCGTGCGGTCCAGCACCGTGCCGAAGAATGGGTCGAAGGCGATGTCGACCATGCGGATGAACAGGAACGCCGCGCCCACCACGCCGACGCTCAGGCCCAGCGTCTCGGCGTAGTAGTTGGGCAGGTACACCACCAGCGGCAGACCAAGCGCCGCGAGCGGGAGGGTCGGGGCCGCGAAGGCCGCCAGAACTGCGTTGGACCGCCGGGGGCCGGCCATATCGCCTCACGAACTATTCAAACGAGTGTACGATTTTCCCGATGAGAGCCCGGGCAGGGACGGCTGGCAAGTGAAACCGGCGTCAGGGAACGGGGACGACCGTCCCGAATCGCCTGTCTATTTTGCGCCTAAGGAAGATTATCAGAAATAATAGCTAGGCGTTTCGGGCCATCAGGCCACCATCCACCGGGATCGTCGCCCCTGTGATGTAGCTCGCGGCCGGCAGGCAGAGGCTCAGCGTGACGTGGGCGACCTCTTCCGGCTCGCCGTAGCGGCGCAGCGCGGTGCGGCGCTTGGCGTACACCGCCTTGTCGGCGTCAGGGAGCGGCGCGGTCATGCCGGTGTTGATCGGGCCCGGACAGATGCAGTTGACGGTGATGCCTTCGCGGCCCAGCTCCACGGCCAGCGAGCGTGTAAGGCCCGTGATCCCGGCCTTGGCGGCGCTGTATGGGCTGTGGCCGCTCGTAGCGCCCAGCGCTTCCGTCGAGGCGATATTGACGATCCTGGGCGCTTTTGAGCGTCTGAGGTGCGGCAGCGCGGCGCGGATCATCCGTTGCGTGCCGGTCAGCATCACCGCCAGCGCCTGGTCCCAGGCGGCGTCGTAGCCCTCATCATCGATCGGCCTGAACACCGAGATGCCGGCGTTGTTCACCAGGATGTCGAGGCCGCCGAAACGGTCTGCGACTTCGGCCACAACAGACTGAATAGATGCGTGAATTCCGACATCCAGCGTCCGGGCGTGCGCCTCGCCGCCCAGCTCCCGGATGCCTGTCGCCACGGCCGCGGCCGCCTCGCCGTTGACGTCGGTCACCGCCACCAGCGCGCCTTCGTCGGCGAACACCCGCGCCGTCGCCGCGCCCATGCCGCTCCCCGCGCCCGTGACCAGCACGACCGACCCCTTCACCGAGCGGCTGAGCGTCAATCCATCGGCCATTCGATCGTCATCCCGTCGTAGGCCGGCTCGACACCGGCTGGAAGCATTCCACGCAAGGCTTTGTAATCCATATCGATATGCAGGTTCGTCAGGATCGCGCGGTGTGGCTTGGCCCGCTCGATCCAGCCCAGCGTCTTTTCCAGGTGAGCATGCGTCGGATGCGGCGTGAAGCGAAGGGCGTCCACGACCCAGATGTCGAGATCGGCCAGCGCGGCGTAGCTCTCCTCGGGAATCTCATGCACGTCGGGGCAATAGGCCACCTTTCCGAACCGGTAGCCGACCGAGCGCATGCTGCCGCCGTGGTCCAGATCGAAGGTCGCCACCGGGACGGCGCCGTTCGGGCCCGTCACCTGCCATCCCTCCCCGTACGCCGGGATCACATGCGGTTCGCAGATCGCCGGATAGCCGCCGGTTGGCTGAAATATGTAGCCGAAGCGATTGTTCAGGCTCGCGAAAGTGGCCGCATCCATCCACGCCGGGATCAACGCCCGCTGGCGCAAAAAGAAGGCGCGCAGGTCGTCGATGCCATGGGCCTGGTCGGCGTGGTCGTGGGTGAAGAGCACGGCGTCGATGCGCTTCACGGCCGCGCTGATCGCCTGCTCGCGCAAATCCGGCGAGGTGTCGACCAGCACCGTCGTCTCATAGAGCGGCCCCGCCTCGCTCTTTCGCCGCACCAGCAGGGAGCAGCGGCGTCGGCGGTTCTTCGGCTCGGCCGGATCGCAGGCCCCCCAGTCGCCGTCGGCCCTGGGCACGCCGCCGGAGGAGCCGCAGCCGAGGATGGTGAACTCGAGGATGTCGCTCACAGGCGCGGGATCCGGTCGAAACAGGCGAAGAAGGCCTCCTCCGTACGCCTTTCCGCCTCCTCCAGCGACCAGCCGCGGATTTCGGCCAGTTTGCCAAGGATATGAGGCAGATAGGCCGGCTCGTTGCGCCTGCCCCGCATCGGCACGGGCGCCAGGTAGGGGCAGTCCGTCTCCAGCATGATTTTGTCGGCCGGCATGTCGGCAATCACCGCCCTCACCTCGTCGGCCGCCCTGAACGTCGCGATCCCGGACACCGAGAACCACGCGCCCAGCGCCGCGCACCGCCGCGCCAGCTCCGGACCGCTGGTGTAGCAGTGCATCAGGAGCTTGAACGGCCCGCGCGCATGCTCCTCCTCGAGGATGTCGCCCATTACCGCGTCGGCCTCGCGGGTGTGGACGACCAGCGGCAGGCCGGTCTCGCGCGCGGCGATCACATGCTGGCGAAACACGGCGGCCTGCACCTCACGCGGGCTGAGATCATAGTGGAAGTCGAGCCCGCATTCGCCGATGCCGATCACCTTTGGCCGCTCCGCCAACTCGATCAAGATTTGCGCCGCAAGCTGCCGATTTTCCTTGGCTTCATGAGGGTGCGTTCCAACGGTCGCCCAGATGTCATCGTGGGCCATGGCGATGGCGTGGACCGCCTCGAACGACGAGACCTTGTCGCAGATGGTGACCATCAGCCCGATCCCGGCGGCGCGGGCGCGCGCGATCACCTGCGCCTGGTCGTCCGCGTACTGCGGCGCGTGCAGGTTCACGTGGCTGTCGATCAGCATCAGGCGGCCGCCGCGGCTCTCAGTTCGCGCATCGCCGTGAAGAAGGCGTCGGCGCGGTCGAGGTTCAGCGCCTCAGCCTCGCCCGGCAGGCGGGTCAGCAGCTCCCAGGCCTGCGCCCAGCGGTCGAGACCGACGCCCTCCCCGGCCAGCGCCTGCCCGGTCGCCATGTCATGCACCTGCTCGGCCAACCGCGAGAACAGTAGCTCGAACCGCTCTTGCCCCTCGGCCCCCCGGAACTTGTCGGCCAGCGCCAGCAGCGCCGCGTCGTCGGTGCGCGGCAGGCTGCGCAGGATTTCGTGGGCTGCGGCGTCCACTTCCAGCGCCCCTACCGACGCCAGCCGCAGCGCCAGCCCCGGCGCGCCGTGGGCCATGCGGGCCAGCCGCGTGGCGTCCTCGAAATTCAGGTCCGCCCGTTCTTGCAGGATGGCGGCCACTGCCCCCCCCTCCAGCGGCGGAAACGCGAGCCTGCGGCAGCGCGAGCGGATCGTCGCCAGCAGCCGCCCCGGCGAGTGCGACACCAGCAGCAGCACGCCCCGCTCCGGCGGCTCCTCCAGTGTCTTCAGGACGGCATTGGCGGCGTTGACGTTGAGGTCGTCCACCGCATCGATGATGGCTACGCGGTAAGGCGCGGAGGCGGGCGTCTGGGCGAAGAATTCGGGCAGGCGGCGGGCCTCGTCCACCGGGATCGACTTGCGCGCCTTGCCGTCGTCGGTTTCGCGCTCCAGCACCATCAGGTCCGGATGCGAGCGCGCGGCGACTTGGCGGCTGACCGGATCGTCGATCTTCGAACCCAACAGTCCATGCGCCGGATCGGCCGCCGCGCCCAGCAGCCGCCGCGCGACCCGATAGGCGAAAGTCGCCTTGCCTAGCCCCTCCGGCCCGGTCAGCAGCCAGGCGTGGTGCAGGCGCCCGCGCGAGAGGGACTCAAGGAAAGCCGCCTCCGGTCCCTCCAGCCCCTGGGCGTCATAGACATCGCGCGGGTGAAGCGGCTCGTCCATCAAAGGCCCAGCCGGTCGCGCACCACGGCCCAGACCTCCTCGGCCACCATGTCGGGCGCGGCGGTCGCATCCACGACCACACAACGGTCCGGTTCGGCCGTCGCAATGTCGAGGAAGCCCTGCCGCAGCCGCTGATGAAACTCGACGCCCTTGGCCTCGAACCGCGCCTCACCGCCGCCCCGGCCCGCCGCGCGGCGAAGGCCATCCTCCACCGGCAGGTCGAGGATGATGGTGAGGTCGGGCCGCGTGTCGCCGACGACCTGCCGCTCCACCCCCTCGATCAGTGTCGGCTCGGCATCGCCGCCGGCGCCCTGATAGGCGCGCGTAGAGTCGGCGAAGCGATCGCAGACGACCCAGGCGCCGCGCTCCAGCGCTGGACGGATGCGGCGTTCCAGATGATCGCGCCGGGCGGCGTTCATCAGCAGGACTTCCGTCGTCGCCGACCACTTGTCGGGAGGGCCATTGACCAGCAGCTCGCGGATCGCCTCGGCGCCTTCCGAACCGCCAGGCTCACGCGTGGCCACCACATGCAGGCCAAGTTCGGTCAGCCGCGCGACGAGACGGTTCTGCTGGGTCGATTTCCCGGCCCCCTCCCCGCCTTCCAGAGTGATGAATTTGCCGCGCGCCACCCGCTCTCAATCGGATGGATTAGCGGCCTTGTCTAGCGGCCGTCCGCCTCGGCATAGGCGCGCGCCTCGACATCGACTTCGGCGCGATCGGCGCGCCCGATGTAGCGCACGCGCACCTTCGCCGTGCCCTTCTGCACGAAGCCGAGCTCATCGGCCGCCTCGCGCGACAGGTCGATGATCCGGCCGTCCGCAAAAGGTCCCCGGTCGTTCACCCGCACCCTGATCTTGCGGCCGTTCTCGAGGTTCTTGACCTCGACGATGGACGGCAACGGCAGCGTCTTGTGGGCCGCGGACGGCCGGCGCATATCGAAAATCTCGCCGTCGGCGGTCGGCCGGCCCTGATGCTGGGGTCCGTACCAGGATGCGATCCCCACCTCGTCGTAGTGCGGGTCGTCCTTGGGCACGTACCATTTCCCATGCACCTGATAGGGCTTCATTGTCCCGTGCGCATTCGCCACCGACGGCTTGGGCGCCGACGCGCAGGCGGCCAGGGCGGCGCAGGCCAGGATGGCGGCAATGAGATTCGCTGAACGCATCGCCGCGCATGGTGATCGCAGCCGGTTCAGAGATGGTTAACCACGCAGCATCCGCGACAATTGCAGCGCATTGGCCGCAGCCGCGCCGGAGGTGGTGTTGTCGAAGATGACCCAGGCCTCGCCCTCGCGGGATTCCGCATCCACCGCCAGCCGGCTGAGGAAGGCCTCGTCGTAGCTCGAGTAATACATCCGCGGCGATCCATGCAGCCGCCAGTAGGCAAGCCCCCGCCAGCCGCCCGGCTCTCCGGCCCCGGGATGACGCGCCGGATCGGCCGCCGCGCGGGCGACGCGGTGGGCGAGCAGCAGGGCGTCCGCCTCCGGCTCGAACCAGCTTGCGTGGCGTGGTTCGCACACGATGGCCTGCCTGGACCGCCGCCGCAGGGCCGCAAAGAATGCGTCCGCCACATCCGCATCGAACGCCAGGCTCGGCGGCAGCTGCACGAGCAGAGGCCCCAGCTTCTCGCCGAGCCCCTGGCTCGCCTCCGTGACGAACGAATCCAGCAACGCCTCGCACCCGACCAGCCTCGCCTCGTGCGTGATCGCTTTCGGCGTCTTCGCGGCGAAGCGGAAATCGGCCGGCGTGGCCTGCCGCCATCGCTCCCAGGTGGATGGCTTGTGCGAGCGATAGAAGGTGCTGTTGATCTCGGCCGCCGAGAAGCGCGCCGCGTATCGCTGCAACCCCGTGCCCTCCGACGGGAATTCGTCGGCCACGAACCGTGGGATTGTCCAGCCGGCGGTCCCGATCCTCACCATGCTCCGCGTTCCCTTTGCAAATTCGTGGACCCCCTAGGCAAAACGGCCGATTGGCCTACTCCTGTAACGCGGTTATCAGGCCGACAGACCGCATCTAAGGGACGCCCCCATGCCCGAAGCCGCCATCGCCTGGCCGCGCAAGACGCGCGAAGTCCATAACCACCACATGAACTCGGCCGTCTGGAACGACTTCAAGTTCCGCGACGACGACATCATCGTGGCCACCTACGCCAAGTCCGGCACCACCTGGACGCAGCAGATCGTCGGCCAGCTGGTCTTCCAGGGCCGGCCCGATGTGGCGATCAGCGAGATCTCGCCCTGGCTCGACCTGCGGATCATGCCGCCCGACACCAAGGAACGGCTGGAGGCGCAGGAGCACCGCCGCATCATCAAGACCCACCTGCCGCTCGATGCGCTCGTCTTCTCGCCCCAGGCCAAATACATCTACATCGCCCGCGATGGCCGCGACGTGGTCTGGAGCATGTACAACCACCACGTCAGCGCCAACGAGCTCTGGTACATGGCGCTCAACAACACGCCGGGCCTGGTCGGGCCGCCGATCGAAAAGCCCAACCCCGACATCCGTCAGTACTTCCTCGACTGGCTGGCGCACGACGGGGTCCCCTTCTGGCCGTTCTGGGAGAACATCGCCAGCTGGTGGGAAGCCCGTCACCTGCCGAACGTAAAGCTGATCCACTTCAATGCCCTGAAGACCAATCTTGAGGGCGAGATACGCGCCTTGGCGGACTTCCTCGATGTCGACATTCCGGCCGGCCAATGGCCGACCGTCGTCGAGCACTGCACCTTCGACTGGATGAAGGCCAACGCCGAGAAGGTCGCCCCGCTGGGCGGCGCCATCTTCGAAGGCGGCGCGGGCAAGTTCATCAACAAGGGCAGCAACGGCCGCTGGAAGGACGTGCTCACCCCCGCCGACAGCCTCGCCTACGAGGAGATGGCGGTGGAGAAGCTCGGCTACGAATGCGCCCGCTGGCTGATGACAGGCGCGCTGTAGCCGCTTGAATCGCTGGACTGACGCACGGGCAAGGGCGCTCTAGTCTCACCTGCAACCAACAGGTGATCCCCCATGCGCTCGATCCAGATCCGCCATCCCGCCTCGCTCGACAACCTCAAGCTCGTCGAGATGGACGAGCCCGCCGCGCCCGGGCGGGGCGAGATCACGGTGCGGCTGAAGGCCAGCTCGCTGAACTACCACGACTATGTGGTGGTGATCGGCGGCATCCCGACGCCCGAGGGCCGCATCCCGATGTCCGACGGCGCGGGCGTGGTCGAGGCGGTCGGCGAAGGCGTGAGCGAGTTCAAGGTCGGCGACGCCGTCGTCTCCACCTTCTTTCCAGACTGGCTGGAAGGCGATGTCCCCGACCGCGGCTTCACCCGCGTGCCCGGCGACGGCATGGACGGCTATGCGCGCGAGGGGGTGACCATGCCCGTCACCGCCTTCACCCGCCAGCCGGCCGGCTACAGCCACGCCGAGGCCGCGACGCTGACCTGCGCCGGCGTCACCGCCTGGCGGGCGCTCGTGCCCAACGGCCAGCTGAAGGCCGGCGAAACGGTGCTGGTGCAGGGCACCGGCGGCGTCTCGATCTTCGCCCTGCAGTTCGCCAAGGCGATGGGCGCGACCGTCATCGCCACCTCCTCCTCCGACGAGAAGCTGGAGCGTCTGAAGGCGCTCGGGGCCGACCACCTGATCAACTACAAGTCCGAACCCAACTGGGGCGCCGCCGCGCGCAAGCTGACGGACGGCCGCGGCGTCGACCACGTGGTGGAGATCGGCGGCTCGGGCACCATGCCGGAGTCGATCAACGCCGCCCGCGTCGGCGGCCACATCTCGGTCATCGGCGTGCTGACGGGCGTCGCGGGGCCTATCCCGACCGTGCTGATCATGGGCAAGAACCTGCGCGTCATCGGCCTGACCGTCGGCAGCCGCCGTCACCAGCTCGACATGATCCGCGCCATAGAGGCCAACGCCATCAAGCCGGTCATCGACACCCACTTCCCACTGGAGCAGCTGGGCGCCGCCTTCCGCCACCAGGAGAGCAACAAGCACTTCGGAAAGATCTGCGTGGACATTTAGGCGTGAAAACCCACGCTGAACATCCAGCGTCGTCGCGACGGTCGCCTGAAAAACAGATGGTCAAGAGCGGTCGTAACTATTCGCGGCTATACAAGCTGGCGAGCGGCCCGTTCGATCTCATCCGCCCCTTGAGACAAGGGCCAAGCGCCGACCAAACGCCCGTGTCGAAGCGCGCTTGAAATGTCTCCCGGCGGCATAGCGCCAGCATACACCCGCTCTCGAAGTTCATCCCAGACGGCGGCTACATCAGGGCGCAGTTCCCGTAACCAACGAGCGTCCGCTTGTCGGCTCGCCTCCATCAAGGCGTGCATTTCTTTTTCCCAATCATCCTTCTCCCGACGGCCATGGAGCACCTTACGCTGCTCACGCTCGTTTGCGATTTCCAACACTCTCATCCGTCGGGCCACTTCCTCCGCTCGCCGGCGGAGTTCTTCGTTCGATAAGATCCCAAGGTTCTGAACCGCCGCTCCGGGTCTAGGTGTCTCCGGCTCCTGCGCGGCAACCTGGGTGACTAGGGCGTTGAGAGCACCTTCGCTGCCGGCTCTTTCCTCGTCTTGCCGCGCCGCATTCCACCAAGCCACCAGCATTGCCATTCCCAACGCAAGAAGCACCAACCATGAGCGCAACGAGGTGCCCGGCGACGCTTGAATCACGACTATTGCCGTCGGAATAGCGATGGTCGCCAACCCCGTCAGGGCTGCGCCTGACCACCAATGCCGCCGAGCGGGAAGCCGCATATGCGCCTCGTCTAGTTTTATGCCAGCCTATGTTGTGAATGCTGGGGGAGGAAGCGCGTGGCCGCACTGACCCCTCGCTATCATCGTGGCGGACGGGGTGGGATTCGAACCCACGGTGGGCTTTCACCCACGGCGGTTTTCAAGACCGCTGCCTTAAACCACTCGGCCACCCGTCCGGCGGGGGCGGGTGAACCACAAGCCGACGCCGGCGTCCAGAACCGCGCACGGGGCGCGGCGGCGGAACATTACAAAATCGATAGTTGCCGTTTGCCTCGTCCAGGCGGACACTTTGGAGTAGAGGGACGTTTGGAAACAGCCTGAGCCTTGGCGGCTTGGACTGGGGGAGTTTCGATATGTCGACCTTCAACGGCACCAGTCTCGCCGACCTGATCAAGGGCACGGCCCTCGCCGACGTGATCAACGGCAACGGCGGCAATGACTCGCTCTACGGGCTCGGCGGCAATGACACCATCAACGGCGGCGCGGGGAACGACTACCTCTCCGGCGGCGACGGCAACGACATCCTGATCGGCGGCGCGGGCGTCAACGACTATTACGGCGGCGCCGGCTACGACACCTTCACGATGAGTTCGCGCCTGAGCGGCGGGTTCACCGACGACCTCGTCTACGATATGACCGACGGCGACAAGGTCGATGTTTCGGCCTGGGGCATCAGCGACTTCAGCCAGATCCAGGCGGTGATGGGCGTCGACTATTACGGCGCGGCGATCAACGCCTACTACAACGGCCAGGACCATTTGCTGAGCTTCCTCGACGTGGCGCCCTGGCAGTTCGAGGCGACGGACTTCATCTATTCCACCGCGCTGGGCGGCACGCAGAACGGCACGGCTTACGGCGACATGCTGTTCGGCTCGACCGGCGCCGACGTGCTGAACGGCAACGGCGGCTGTGACACCCTGCTGGGCGGGCTGGGCGCCGACACCATCAACGGCGGCGCGGGCGGTGACGACATCATCGGCGGCGCGGGCCGGGATGTGATGACCGGCGGCACGGGCTACGACGCCTTCATCTACCAGCGGGCGTCCGACTCCGCCTACGGAGCCAACCACGACGTGATCACCGACTTCGTACCGGGCACGGACTGGATCGACCTGTGCGGCGTCGATGCCAATACCGGCGTGTCCGGCAACCAGGCCTTCACCTGGATGGGTACGGGCGCGTTCACCGGCGCGGGCCAGCTCCGCTATGCCCACGTGGGCGGAATGACGGAAATCTACGGCAACACCGGCGGCGATGCGACGCCGGAGTTCCAGATCGAACTGTCCGGCACGCTGACCCTGCACGGCAGCGACTTCATCCTGTAGCCTGCCGTTCTCCTACGGCTGCGGAACCCCCCGCCCGCGCGGGGGATTTCCAGCCTGAGCTGGAGGATGGCCCGTGGCGCGGACGCTCAGGAAATACCAGTCGATGCGCGACTTCGGCGTCACCGCCGAACCGAGCGGCAAGGCGCGCGCGCCGAAATCCAACCGCCTGCGCTTTGTCATCCAGAAGCATGCAGCGACGCGCCTGCACTATGACCTGCGGCTCGAGTTCGACGGCGTCTTCCTGTCGTGGGCGGTGACCAAGGGCCCCTCGCTCGATCCGCACGACCGGCGTCTCGCGGTCCAGGTCGAGGACCACCCGATCAACTACGGAGACTTCGAAGGCACAATTCCAAAGGGTCAGTACGGCGGCGGCACGGTGATGCTGTGGGACCGCGGCTACTGGGAGCCGGAAGACGGCATGGACATCGCCAGGGGGCTGAAGAAGGGCGAGCTTAAGGTCGTCTTCGACGGCGAACGGATGAAGGGCGGCTGGGTGCTGGTCCGCATGCCCCGGCGCGAGCGCGAGAAGCGCGACAACTGGCTGCTCATCAAACACCGCGACGGCTTCGAGCGCGACGGCGACGAGGACGCGTTGCTCAAGAACACCGCCTTCTCGATCGCCTCCGGCCGCACGATGGAGGAGATCGCCGAGGGCAAGGGCAAGGCCCCTACCCCCTTCATCACGGCGACGAAGCGCAAGGCCGATGCGGTCTGGAATTCCAACCAGGGCGATCCCGAAGCCAGCGCCGAGCAGGCGGCCGAACAGGCCGACGCGCCGAAAGCCCCCCCTTCCGCCAAGCCGAAGAAGGCCGCCGGCCTGCCGGGCTTTGTCGAGCCGCAGCTGGCCAAGCTCGTCGATCGCCCGCCTCCGGGCTCGGGCTGGAGCCACGAGATCAAGTTCGACGGCTATCGCATGCAGCTGCGCGTCGAGGGCGGAAAGGCCACGCTGAAGACCCGCAAGGGCCTCGACTGGTCGGGCAAGTTCAAGGAGATCGTCGCCGAGGGCGCCAACCTCCCCAACTGCCTGGTCGACGGCGAGGTCGTGGCGTTGAGCGCGAACGGCTCGCCCGACTTCGCGGGGCTGCAGGCGGCGCTGTCCGACGGCAAGACCGGCAACCTGATCTTCTTCGTCTTCGACCTGCTGTTCGCCGAGGGCGAGGACCTGCGCCGGCTGCCCTTGAGCGACCGCAAGGCGCGGCTGCAAGCCTTGCTGGAGGCTCACCAGGACGCCAAGGGCCAGCGCATCCGCTACGTCGACCACTTCCAGGCGGCGGGCGACGCGGTGCTGCAATCGGCCTGCCGCATGGACCTGGAAGGCATCGTGTCGAAGAAGCTCGACGCCCCCTATCGCTCCGGCCGGGGCGAGACCTGGCTGAAATCCAAGTGCCGCGCGGGCGAGGAGGTCGTCATCGGCGCCTGGACCCAGACGGGCGCGGCCTTCCGCTCGCTGATCGTCGGCGTCTATCGCGACGGCAAGTTCGTGCACGTGGGCCGCGTCGGCACGGGCTTCGGCAAGAACAACGTTCCCGGCCTGCTGGCGCGTCTGAAACCGCTGGAGATCGACAAGTCGCCGTTTAAGGCCGGAACGCCGAAGAAGACCGCCGATATCCACTGGGTGAAACCCGAACTGGTCGCCGAGATCGAGTTCGCCGGCTGGACCGGCGACGGTCACGTGCGTCAGGCGTCCTTCAAGGGTCTGCGCGAGGACAAGCCCGCCAAGGAAGTTCACGAGGAGCGCGCGATCCCGGTCGAGGAGGCCGAGCGCGCCGAGCCGAAGCCGAAGAGGGCCGCGGCCGCCCCAAAGAAGACCCCGCCCGGCGGCAACGTCGTCATGGGCGTAACCATCTCCAACCCCGACAAGGCGCTGTGGCCCGACGGCGGCGACGGGCGTCCGGTCACCAAGCTCGACCTCGCCCGGTATTATGAGGCGGTCGGACCGTGGATGATGGAGCACATCAAGGGCCGTCCCCTGTCGATCATCCGCATGCCGGACGGCATCGAGGGCGATCAGCGGTTTTTCCAGCGCCATGCCGGCAAGGGCGCCTCGGTGCTGATCGAGCAGGTGCCGGTCTATGGCGACTACAAACCCTACCAGCAGGTCGACCGGATCGAGGGCCTCGCCGCCTTGGCGCAGGTGGGCGCCGTCGAGCTCCACCCCTGGAACTGCCAGCCGTGGGACCCGGAAGTCCCGGGGCGCCTGATTTTCGACCTCGACCCCGACGAAGCGCTCGACTTCCCGCGCGTGATCGAGGCCGCTCATGAGGTGAAGGAACGGTTGGAAGCGCTTGGCCTTGTTGCATTTTGCAAGACGACAGGCGGCAAAGGCCTGCACGTGGTCACCCCGCTCGCCAAGTCGAAGAAGAAGCTCGACTGGCCGACCGCCAAGGCCTTCGCCCGCGAACTCTGCGCGCGCATGGCCGCCGACAGTCCCGACCGCTACACGATCAACATGGCCAAGAAGGTCCGCGGCGGGCGCATCTTCCTCGACTACCTGAGGAACGACCGCCTCTCGACAGCGGTCGCGCCCCTGTCCCCGCGCGGAAGACCCGGGGCGCCGGTCTCGATGCCGATCGAGTGGAAGGACGTGAAGGTCGGCCTCGACCCGAAAAAGTGGACGATCCGCACCGCTCCGGCCCACGTCGCAAAGATGACCGCCTGGCGCGACTACTGCGACAGCGAGCGCTCACTGGAAGCCGCCATCGCCAGGCTGGGCGGCAAGAAGGCGGCGTAAGGCTACACGTCCTCGAGGTAGGCCACGCCAGGCGCGGTCTTCAGGGCGCCGCGCAGGGCCGCGTCGAGGACGTAGGCGCCGGGCAGCTTGATCTCGGCTTCCTTGCCGGCCCCCAGCGCGGCCACGAGGATCACCTCCCCTCCCCGCTGTGAGGCCGCCTTTTCCAGCCGGGCCTTCAGGGCGTCGATCTCGGCCGAGCGGGAGACGTGGACGCGCAGGGAGGCGGCGATAGATTCCACGGCGCTATCGATGGGCTCCGCGTCATCGCCGAAGAAGCGCACCTCGCCGTCGCGGGCCTTGGCGCGGACGCGGATCAGCACCGCCTTGCCCGGTTCAAGCACATCACGGCACTTGCGCAGGCTCTCAGGCGGGAACAGCACCTCATACTCGCCGGTCGGGTCGGAGAGCGAGACGAAGGCGAAGCGGTCGCCGCTGGCCTGCACCCGCTCCTGCCGGCGTCGCACGACCCCGGCCATGCGGAAGGCTTCCATCCCGGCCTCGGCCTGGGCGATGGCGTCGGTGAGCAGGGTCGTGCGGCGGCGCCGCAGCACCTCGATCATGTCCTCCAGCGGGTGGCCGGTAAGGTAGAAGCCGACGGCGGCCAGCTCCTCGTCCAACCGCTCCGTCTGCGCCCAGTCGTCGGTGCGCGGCAGTCGGGGACGGGCGGCGTCGCCCTGGTCGCCGAACAGCGACACCTGCGAGGAAGCCCGCTCGGCGGCCATGCTCTGGCCATAGGCGATCAGGGTGTCGGCGGCAGTGAGGATCTGCGCGCGGTTGGGGTGGATGGAGTCGAAGGCCCCTGCCCGCGCCAGGTTCTCCAAAGCCCGTTTGTTGACCTGGCGGGGGTCCACCCGCTCGACGAAATCGAAGATGTCGCGGAAGGGCCCGCCTTCCTCGCGCACCTCGACGAGATGCTGCATGGCGGCCAGCCCGACGTTGCGGATGGCGCCCAGCGCATAGAGGACTTGGCCGTCCTCGACCTCGAAGTCGGCGCCCGAGCGGTTCACGTCGGGCGGGCGCACCGGGACGTTGAAGCGCTTGGCGTCCTGGTAGAAGACCGCCAGCTTGTCGGTGTTGGAGATATCGAGGCTCATCGACGCGGCCAGGAACTCGACCGGTGCGTTCGCCTTCAGCCAGGCGGTTTGATAG
>Ga0157373_10000953_pt1 | contig 22441 bp, 11 predicted proteins | sample C65metaG_FD_113460 | JGI IMG/M metagenome (GOLD analysis project Ga0157373, IMG submission 113460) | Corn rhizosphere microbial communities from Kellogg Biological Station, Michigan, USA - C6-5 metaG | ecosystem: Host-associated > Plants > Roots > Rhizosphere > Soil | place: USA: Michigan... | reverse complement strand
TCGTTCCATCGACACGTCACGACTGGATCCCCGCATTCGCGGGGATGACCTGGCGGTTCGCGGGATGACGGGGTGCTTCGCGGAGACGACGGCGCGCGCGCTGGCCCGCCGCCGCTATGCGCGCGTCAGCGCGAAGTCGACCGCGGGCTTGCGGCCGGCGATCGCGTCGGCGAGCGCGCGCCCCGAGCCGCAGGCCATCGTCCAGCCGAGCGTTCCGTGGCCCGTATCGAGCCACAGGTTGCGGTAGCGCGTGGGCCCGACCAGCGGCACGTTCGACGGCGTCGCGGGGCGCAGGCCGGTCCAGTACTGGATCGTCGCCGGGTCGCCGGCGTCGGGAAAGAGCTCGAGCGTGCGGCGCTTCAGCGCCTCGCAGCGCACCGGGTTGAGCGCGAGGCCGTAACCCGACAGCTCGGCGGTGCCGGCGACGCGCAGGCGGTTGCCGAGGCGCGTCATCACGATCTTCCAGGCGAGGTCGGTGAGCGACACCGTCGGCGCGCCGCGATGCGCGCCGATGTCCATCGTCATCGAGTAGCCCTTCGCCGGATAGACGAGGCAGGGCACGCCGACCGGCGCGAGCAGGAACGGGCTGAAGCTGCCCAGCGCGACGACGATCGCGTCGGCGGACAGTGTTTCCTTGGCACCGTCGGGGCCGCTGACGTGCACGCCGCTGATCCGGTCGCCCTCGGCCGCGAGACCGTCGATTTTCGTGTTCCAGCGAAAGCGCACGCCGCGCGCCTCGGCACGCTTGGCGAGCTCGACGGTGAACGTGTGCGCGTCGCCCGATTCGTCGGTCGCCGTGAAGATGCCGCCGGCGAGCTGGCCGCGGCACTGCGCCAGCGCCGGCTCGATCGCCACGCACTCGTCGGGCGTGCGCACGACGCGGTCGCAGCCGAACTCGCGCATCAGCGCGGCGGCGTCGACGCCGCGCTCGAATTCCGCGGCGTCGGTGTAGAACTGCAGGATGCCGCGCTCGAGCTGGTCGTACTCGAGCCCAAGCTCGGCGCGCAGCGCCTGCAGGCACTCGCGCGAATAGAGCGCGAGGTTGAGGCACTGGATCGTGTTGTGGCGCGTGCGGCCCGGCAGGCACTCGACGAGGAACTGCAGCCCCCAGCGCCACTGCCGCCAGTCGGCGCGCGGCCGGAACAAAAGCGGCGCGTCGTCGCGCCCGAGCCATTGCAGGATCTTGAGCGGCGCCGACGGGTTGGACCACGGCTCGGCATAGGACACCGAGATCTGCCCGCCGTTGGCGAACGACGTCTCGAGACCCGCGCCCGATTCGCGATCGACGAGCGCGACCTCGTGGCCGTCCGCCGCGAGGTACCACGCCGCGGTGACGCCGATGACGCCGCCGCCGAGGACGAGGGCACGCATCAGGCGGTCGCGTCCGCGCGCGGCGTCGCCGATGCGTCGAGCGCGGCGTCGGCGGTCACCGGAATGCAGCTGCAGAAGAGGTTGCGATCGCCGTGCACGTTGTCGACGCGCGCCACCGGCGGCCAGTACTTGAGGTCCGTCGGCAGCGGCGTGGCCGGGTACGCGGCGTCGCGACGCGAATAGGCGTGCGGCCAGTGGTCCTGCGCGATGTGCTCGGCGGTGTGCGGCGCGTGCTTGAGCGCATTGTCGTCGCGCCGCGCGTGGCCCTCCTCGATGGCGCGGATCTCCCCGCGAATGGCGATCATCGCCTCGCAGAAGCGGTCGAGCTCGTACTTCGACTCGCTCTCGGTGGGCTCGATCATCAACGTGCCCGGCACCGGGAAGCTCATCGTCGGCGAATGGAAGCCATAGTCGATGAGGCGCTTGGCGACGTCCTCCACCTCGACGCCGGCGCTCGCCTTGAAGGGCCGCAAGTCGATGATGCACTCGTGCGCGACGAAGCCGCCCTCGCCCGAGTACAGCACGGGGTACGAGGAGGAGAGCCGCTTCGCGACGTAGTTGGCGGCGAGGATCGCGCTCTCGGTCGCCGCGGCGAGGCCGTCGCGGCCCATCATCGTCACGTACATCCACGAGATCGGCAGGATCGACGCGCTGCCGTAGGGTGCCGCAGACACGGGGCCGATCGGATCCGGCAAATTTCGCGACGCGTGCACGACCGGCACGCGCAGCGCGCGATGGCCGGGCAAGTACGGCGCGAGGTGCGCACGGCACGCGACGGGGCCGACGCCGGGCCCGCCGCCGCCGTGCGGAATGCAGAACGTCTTGTGCAGGTTCAAGTGCGACACGTCGGCGCCGAACTCGCCGGGTGCGGCAAGCCCGACAAGCGCGTTGAGGTTGGCGCCATCGACGTACACCTGGCCGCCGTGGCGATGCACGACCTCGCAGATCTCGACGATTCCGGACTCGAACACGCCGTGCGTCGACGGGTAGGTGACCATGATCGCTGCGAGATCGCGCGCGTGGGCCGCCGCCTTGGCGCGCAAGTCGGCCAGGTCGACGTTGCCGTCGCGGTCGCAGGCGACGACGACGACACGAAGGCCCGCCATCTGCGCCGACGCCGGGTTGGTGCCGTGCGCCGACGCGGGAATGAGGCAGACGTCGCGATGGGCATCGCCGCGCGCCTCGTGGTACTTGCGGATCATCAGGAGGCCCGCGTATTCGCCCTGCGAGCCCGCATTCGGCTGCAGCGACACCGCGTCGTAGCCGGTCGCCGCGCACAGCATCCGCTCGAGCTCGTCGATCATCTCGCGGTAGCCGCCGGCCTGCTCGGCCGGCGCGAACGGATGGAGGTCGCCGAACGCCGGCCATGTCACCGGGATCATCTCCGCAGTGGCGTTGAGCTTCATCGTGCACGAGCCGAGCGGGATCATCGCGCGGTCGAGCGCCAGGTCCTTGTCGGCGAGGCGGCGGAGGTAGCGCAGCATTTCGGTCTCGGTCCGGTAGCGGTGGAACACCGGATGCGCGAGATAGGCCGACGTGCGCGCGAGCGCCGGCGGAATCGCCGACGGCGCCGCCTTGTCGAGGTGCTCGACGGTGAGCGCCGGGTCGTCGCCGTGGAACACGTGCAGGATGCGCGCGACGTCGTCGCGCGTCGTCGTCTCGTCGAGCGAGAGCCCGAGCGTCGTGGCGTCGACGATGCGGAAGTTGTAGCCCTGGCGCGCGCCGGCGGCGAGGATGTGCGCGGTGTCGTCGCCGGTAGCGACGGTCAGCGTATCGAAGAACGCCGCCGTCGGCACGACGAAGCCGCCCTTGACGAGGCCCGCCTTGAGGATCGCCGTCAGCCGATGCACGCGGCGCGCGATCGCAGCGAGGCCGTCGGGGCCGTGGTAGACGGCGTACATCGATGCGATTACCGCGAGCAGCACCTGCGCGGTGCAGATGTTCGACGTCGCCTTCTCGCGGCGGATGTGCTGCTCGCGCGTCTGCAGCGCGAGCCGGTACGCGTGCGCGCCGTCGGCGTCGACCGTGACGCCGACGAGCCGGCCGGGCAGCGTGCGCTTCCATTCGTCGCGCGTCGCGAGGTAAGCGGCGTGCGGGCCGCCGTAGCCCATCGGCACGCCGAAGCGCTGCGTCGAGCCGACGACGACGTCGGCGCCCCATTCGCCTGGCGGCACGAGCAGCGTGAGCGCGAGAATGTCGGCGGCGACGATCACCGCGGTGCCCTGCGCGCGCAACGCCGCCGCGAGCGCGCGGTGGTCGACGATCTCGCCGCTGCCGCCCGGGTATTGCAGCACGGCCGCGAACGCGCTCGCCGCGGGCGCCTTCGCCGCCGCGCCGACGACGACGTCGATGCCGAGCGGCGCTGCGCGCGTGCGCAGCACGTCGAGCGTTTGCGCGAACACGTCGTCGGCGACGAACAGCGTGCGCGACGGCGAACCGGTCATCCGCAGCGCCATCGCCATCGCTTCGGCGGCGGCGGTCGCCTCGTCGAGCATCGAAGCGTTGGCGATCGACATGCCGGTCAAGTCGCACACCATCGTCTGGAAATTGACGAGCGCCTCCAGGCGGCCTTGCGAGATCTCCGGCTGGTACGGCGTGTACGCCGTGTACCACGCCGGGTTCTCGAGGACATTGCGCAGGATGACGCCGGGCGTCTGCGTGCCGTAGTACCCCTGGCCGATGCACGACTTCAGCACGCGGTTGCGCGCGGCGATCGTCTTCAGCCGCGCGAGCGCCTCGGCTTCGGACAGCGCCGGCCGCAGCGCCATCGGCGCGCGGCGGCGGATCGACGGCGGCACGATCGCGTCCATCAGCGCGCGGCGCGACGGCATGCCGAGCGTGGCGAGCATCGCCGCCTGTTCCGCGGGCGTCGTGCCGATGTGGCGCGCGACGAACGCGTCGTGCGCCTCGAGCGTCGCAAGCGACGCCATCGCGCCCTCGGCCGCACCACTGCCGGCGTGACCGAGCGCGGGTCCGGCAGGCCATCCCGCGCCGGATGCCCCCTCGGGGGCGGAGGCACGCGCGGGGTGCATCGACGGGGACGCTGAGGGCGTTCGCATCGCGCTAGCTTTCGGCGATCACGGCCTGGTAGCCGCGCGCGTCGAGGAGGCCGTCGACCGTTGCAATGTCGTCGGGCGTGAGCCGGTAGAGCCAGGCCGCGTAGGCATCGGCGTTGACCGTCTCGGGCGACTTCTGCACGTCGGCGTTGGCGGCGGCCACGGTCCCCGCCACCGGCGCGTAGACGTCGCTCGCCGCCTTGACCGACTCGACGACCGCCGCGGCCTCGCCCGCGCCGAGCTTGCGGCCCACCTTCGGCAGCTCGATGAACACGAGGTCGCCGAGCGCTGCCTGCGCGTGGTCGGTGATGCCGATGGTCAGCGTGCCGTCGAGCTCCTTGCGGATCCACTCGTGGCTCGACGTGTAGCGCAGGTTGGCGGGGATGTTCACGATGTTCTCCGGAGTGGGGGGATCGACTACACGAGGACCTTGCCGTTGCGTACGAACGGCGGCTTGACGACGCGCGCTGCGAGCATCTTGTCGCGCACCGCGACCATCACGCGATCGCCGGGCGCGACACCGACCGGCACGCGCGCCAGCGCGATCGAGCGCTGCATCGTCGGCGAGAACGTGCCGCTGGTGATCTCGCCGTCGCCCTTGGGCGTCGACACGCGCTGGTGCGCGCGCAGGATCCCGCCGCCGTCCTCGAGCACGAGGCCGACGAGCGTGCGGGCGGCCGGCGCGCGCTCGAGCGCCGCGCGGCCGACGAAGTCGCGCGGTGCGCGCCGGTCGACGGTCCAGCCGAGGCCGGACTCGAGCGGCGAGACCGCCTCGTCCATGTCCTGGCCGTAGAGGTTCATGCCGGCCTCGAGACGCAGCGTATCGCGGGCGCCGAGGCCGCAGGGCTTCACGCCCGCCTCGATGAGCGCCGTCCACAACGCCTCGACATGCGTCGCCGGCAACGCGATCTCGAAGCCGTCCTCGCCGGTGTAGCCGGTGCGCGCGATGAAGTATTCGACGCCGTCGCGGGTGAAGGTCGCGGCGTTGAACGGCGCGAGCGACGCCGTCGCCGCCTCGCTGCCGGGCAGCGCTCGCCACAGCTTGGCACGCGCGTTCGGGCCCTGCACGGCGACGAGCGCGAGATCGGCACGCGGCGCAAGATCGACGCGCGCGCCGGTGCGGTCAGCAAGCGTGCGCAGCCACGCGATGTCCTTGTCCGCGGTGCCGGCGTTGACGACGAGCCGGAATCTGTCGCCGCCGCGCCAATAGGCGATGAGGTCGTCGAGCACGCCGCCGTCCTCGCGCAACAGGCACGAGTACAGCGCCTTGCCGGGCGTGCCGAGCCGCGCGACATCGTTGGCGAGCGCGTGCGCGAGGAAGTCGCGCGCGCCCTCGCCGTCGAGGTCGACGACGCGCATGTGCGACACGTCGAACATGCCCGCGTCGTCGCGCACGGCGTGGTGCTCGTCGATCTGCGAGCCGTAGTTGACCGGCATGTCGTAGCCACCGAAATCCACCATCCGTGCGCCGAGCGCGCGATGCGTGGCATTGAGGGGCGTGGTCTTGCTCACGGGCGATCCCTTCGGCCAGGAAACACGAGGGCGGCACGGCATATGCCGCGCCGCCCCGTCTGTCCTTTTACCTGAGAGATTGCAGCGTGCTCGAGAAGCGCCGCCGCGTGCCCCTTCGGTGGGCCGGCGATGCCGGCCGCTCTCCAGATGGTCCTCGCGTTCGCGCAGTCCTTTTGCCTGAGCGGTTTCGGGACGTTGCGCCTTCGGCGGCCGCGCGCGTCATGCGCGGCGCTCTCCTGCACGAACGGCGCGAAGCCTACCCCGGGGCGCCGACGCTGTCAAAGCGGCGGCGCCGGCCGCTTACGCCCCGAAGACCGGGGCGGCACCGCGCCGCCCGCGTCACTTCTTGAGCGTCAGGATCCAGGTGACGAGCTCCTTGATGTCGGCGTCGGAGGTCGTGGTGTTGGGCGGCATCGGGATCGAGCCCCACACGCCGGAGCCGCCGGCCTTGACCTTCTTCTCGAGCTTCGCCTGCGCCGTCTTGTCGCCCTTGTACTTCGCGGCGACGTCCTGGTATGCGGGCCCGATCAGCTTCTTGTCGATCGCGTGGCAGGTCGCGCAATTGTCCTTTTTCATCAACGCTTCCGCCGCCGCGGTGTCGAGTACCGCGTACGCGGGCGCCGCCGCCATCGCAGCCGCCGTCGCGGCGAGCGCCACCATCACTGCCGTTTTCATCGCCCAGCCTCCGTGGAAAAAGCGCGCGCTGCGTGCCGCAGCACCGCTTGCAGGTTGGATGCTACCGCAACGCGACGCGCTCCCGCCCGGCACCCGCCCGCGTCACGCCTGCGCGAGCGCGGCCTCGAGTGCTGCGAGCGCGTCGATCCGCGGCAGGCACGTGAAGTCGCGGCAGACGTATGCGCAGGCGCCGCGCGCGATCCGCGGCCCTTTCAGGAGCGGCGCGGGCACGTCGTCGCGCCCGGCGATGTCGATGACGAGCGCGCGCGGGTCCTTCGCGCGCGCCGCCTTGCACCATGCCGGCGTCGCCGCCGGGTCGCCGTCGACGATCACCAGCGCGGGCGGCGCGGCCAGCGCCGCCTCGGCGCGCAGCAGCGTGACGAAACCCTCGGGCGCCTCGGCGATCGTCGCGCCGAACGCGTCGACCGCGCCGCGCGCCGCCGTCGCGAAGCGCATGTCGCCGGCGATCACGGCGAGCCGCGCGAGCGCGAGCGCCGCCGCGCCATTGCCCGACGGCGTGGCGGCGTCCTGGCCCGGCTTGTGGCGCAGGATCAGCGCCTCGTGGTCGTGGCTCGTCATGAAGAAGCCGCCGTGCTCGCGGTCCTCGAACCGCGCGATGAGCGCGTCGGCGATCTCGCAGGCCCATGCGAAGTCGGCGGCGCGGAAGTCGAGCGTCATGCACTCGACGAGCGCGTCGAGCAGGAACGCGTGATCGTCGAGATAGGCGTTGAGCATCGCCTCGCCGTGCTGGCGCGTGGCGAGGAGCCGCCCGTCGCGCCAGGCGCGTGCGCGCAGCGCATCGAGGGCGGCGAACGCGAGCGCGCGCTTGTCGACGCCGCGGGTGCCGCCGGCGTCCTCGCGAGCGGCGCGGGCGAGGCCGCCGACCGCGAGCGCGTTCCACGCGGTGAGGATCTTGTCGTCGAGCCCCGGCCGCACCCGCGTCGCGCGCGCGGCGAGGAGCTTCGCGCACGCCGAGGCGAGGCGCTCGGCCGCGGCTTCGGGCGACAGGCCGACGCGCACGGCGACGTCGATCAGCGGCAGCACGACGCGCAGGTTCCACGCGCGCTCCTCGAAGTTGGGTGCGCGATCGAGCCCCCAGTGCGGCGCCGCCACCGCCCATTCGGCGTCGTCGAGCCGCGCGCGCACCTCATCCGCGGTCCACACGTAGAAACGGCCCTCCTCGCCCTCGCTGTCGGCGTCGAGGCTCGAGTAGAGCGCGCCATCCGGCGCGCGCATCTCGCGCGCCATCCACGCCGCGATGTCGTCGGCGACGCCGGCCAGCGCGAGGTCGCCCACCCGCGCCGCGTAGCGCGCGTAGAGTCCCACGAGCAGCGCGTTGTCGCAGAGCATCTTCTCGAAATGCGGGATCGACCACTCGGCATCGACGCTGTAGCGGCAGAAGCCGCCGCCCAGCTGGTCGTGGATGCCGCCCGCCGCCATTCGCGCCAGCGTGAGCTGCAGCATGTTGCGCGCCTCGGCGTCGCCGGTCTCGACGAAGCGGTCGAGCACGAGCTCGAACTCCGGCGCATGCGGGAACTTGGGCGCGCCGCCAAAGCCGCCGTGCACCGGGTCGAAGTTGTGCGCATAGCGCTGGAACGCGGCCTCGCGCGCGGCGGCCGGCGGCGCCTGCCGCGCCTGCGGCTCGAGCTTCTGCATCCACTCGCGCAGCCGCTCGTTTTGCGCGCCGATCGCGTCGCCCTGCTCGCGCCATGCCTGTGCGACGCGGCCGAGGAGGTCGAGGAAGCCCGGACGCCCATACGCCGAATGCCGCGGGAAATACGTGCCGCCGAAGAACGGCGTACCGTCGGGCGCGAGGAAAAGCGTCAGCGGCCAGCCGCCGGTCTGGCGCGTCAGCAGCGAATGCGCGCGCTGGTAGATCTGGTCGAGGTCGGGCCGCTCCTCGCGGTCGACCTTGATGTTGACGAAGCTCGCGTTCATCGCGCGCGCCACGTCCACGTCCTCGAACGACTCGTGCTCCATCACGTGGCACCAGTGGCAGGCGGCGTAGCCGATCGACAGCAGGATCGGCTTCTGCTCGCGCCGCGCCTCGGCGAGCGCCGCGTCGTCCCACGGCTGCCAATGCACGGGATTCGTCGCGTGTTGCTGCAGGTAGGGGCTGGCGGTGGCGGCGAGGCGGTTCGACATGGCGATCGGATGAGCGAAGCGGGTCGCGACACGGCGCGCGCCGACGCGGGCGTTGCAAAGCGTCGAGGATACCCGACGACTCGTCATTCCCGCGAAGGCGGGAATCCAGCCGTGGCAGTCACTTGGGCGCTACGACTGGATCCCCGCCTTCGCGGGGATGACGGCCTGACGTCGCGGTGACGGCACGTTCCGTCAGCGCGTTTCCTCGAACGCGACGCGCTCGAAATCGGCGCCGCGCTGCACGAGGCGCAGGAGCTTGAGGTTGCGCTCCGGGCCCGCGTCCATCGAGCGCAGAAGGCGCCCGGGGCTGAACGTGCGCGGGGGCACGATCGCGCTGGCCTTCTCCTCGGGCGTCTCGGACAGCAGGATCACCGGCATCGGCGGATCCTCGGAGAACGCATGCGACAGCGGCCGTACCGCCATCGTGCGCGGGTTGCCCTGCCACAGCGCGAGCGACAACGCGAGATGCTCGTTGGCGCCGAGCGCGACGCGCGTCACGTAGCCCAGGCGCGTGCGCTCGCCGTCGTTGACCGCGCACAGCGCGTCGAGGAACCAGCGGTGCCGGCCGCGCGCATCGCGCGAGATTTCCGCCGCCGACCATTCGTAGCGGCCGGTCCACGGCTCCCAGGGCCACGTGCGCTCGGCCTCTTCCTTGTTGCGGTCGTAGTCGGTGAGCGCGCCGAGCGTCTGCAGGTGCTGCGTGCCCTGGTACGACGTCCGGCCCAGCGGATCCTGGCGGTCGAACGTGCGGCCGCCGACGCGGAAATACGCGGCAGGCACGCCGCCGCCGCACAGCGTGATGCGCGCCGGCGGCGCCGGCGCCTTCTCCGGCGCGCGCTGGTACCAGTGGAGATCGAGGTGCGTGAGCAGCGCGACGCATTGCTCGACCGACACGTCGTGACCGAGCTGCAGCTCGGCGGGATTGGCGCCGGTGGACAGGCGCTTCAGGCGCCCGCGCACGCTCATCGCGAGCTTGCCCGGGTAGCAGAAGCGCAGCGATGCCGCCGGTTCCGCCGGCGTCGCGGCGACGAGCGACGCGCCCGACGCGCTGTCCAGGTCGACGACGATCACCGGGCCCTCGGTCTCGCGCTCCTGGTCGTACGGGAACACCTTGCGCGCCCACTGCGCGAGCCAGCGGTCGGCGAGCTCGATCTGCCGCACCGACATCGAGAACGGGTCGGCGAGCCCCATCAGGAGCGCGTGCATGTACATCGAGTAGCACGACGTGCCCACCGCATGCGGATTGAGGTCGTCGGACACGGCGGTGACCGTGCAGTCGAGGATCTCGGCGAGGCGGTAGTACGCGTGGAGCTCCTGCCAGAACGACGGCGGCGGCACGCGGCGCGCGAGCCCGTGCACGACGAGGAGCTGCTTGCCGACGTGCAGGCCGCGCTGCAGGATCTTGGCCTTGACGCCGGCGAGCTCGGGATCGCCCTCGAGCAGCGGTTTCAAGCACGCCGAGTACTGCTCCCAGAGCGCGCTCCACAGCGTGAGCGCCTCGTCCGCGGCCTCGAGCTCGCGGTCGACCGCGGGCACGGGCTTGCCCGCGTAGCGGCGCGCGAGCTCGGTGTGCAGGTGCATCGCCTGCTCGCGCATCAGCTCCGCGATCGTCGCGCGCTCGCGCGGCGAGAAGTCGGCGGCGCTCACCGCGCCGAGCTGGCCGATGACCTGCTCGTAGACCTGCGCGACGTTGAGGAACGGCAGCGTCTTGGCCCAGCGCAGCGCGCTGTCGGGATCGCTGAAGGCGAGCGGCGGCCGCGATTTCGGGGCGGTCGCGGCAGCTGCGTTGCGGAGGTCCGTGTTCATCGATCGCACTGTGGCCGACAGCGTGTCCTGCGGCACCTCGCGAGGGCCACTCGATTGCGCAGCTTATAGCACAGCGGCCGCGTCGGCCGTTGCCCGGGGCGCCACGTGGCGGCGCCGAACCGACAAGTGAATATTCGACAGCCGCGGGTCGAGTTTTCGCTGCCGCGCGCGACGCGGCGCCCCTATGCTGCGAGTGGTGCGATCGGCGTGCCGGCAGAGGCTGCCCATCCGATCGCGAGGCTTGCCTCCGCCCGCGGCGCGCTCAAGGGTTCCGGGGAACGCGAATCTTCCTGGCGTCGCGGGATTTTTTTGCCCGCCGGGCCGGCAACGGCCGCTACACCAGCACGCGCTCGATGCCGCCGTTGTTCGCGCGCGCGACGAAGTCCGCCATCCAGTTCGCGCCGAGCACGTGGCGCGCGATCTCGACGACGATGTAGTCGGCGGTCGTGCCGGCATCATCGTCGAAGCGCGACAGGCCCTGCAGGCACGACGGGCACGATGTCAGCACCTTGACCTTCGTGTGCGCATCGCCCGCGCGCAGCGCCGCAGCGCCCTTGCGCATCTCTTCTTCCTTGCGGAACCGGACCTGCGTCGCGATGTCGGGTCGCGTCACCGCCAGCGTGCCGGACTCGCCGCAGCAGCGCTCGTTCGCCGCCACCGGCGTACCCATCAGCGTGTTGACCACGGTGAGCGGCGCGTACGTCTTCATCGGCGTGTGGCAGGGGTCGTGGTACATGTAGCGCACGCCCTCGACGCCTTCGAGCTTGACGCCCTTCTCGAGCAGGTATTCGTGGATGTCGAGGAGGCGGCAGCCCGGGAAGATCCGGTCGAACTCGTATTTCTGCAGCTGGTCCATGCACGTGCCGCAGGACACGATCACCGTCTTGATGTCGAGGTAGTTGAGCGTGTTGGCGACGCGGTGGAACAGCACGCGGTTCGACGTCGTGATCGCCTGCCCCTTGTCGTGGTTGCCCGCCGACGTCTGCGGGTAGCCGCAGCACAGATATCCCGGCGGCAGCACCGTCAGCGCGCCGACGTGATGCAGCATCGCCTGCGTCGCGAGCCCCACCTGCGAGAACAGCCGCTCGGATCCGCAACCCGGGAAATAGAACACCGCGTCGGAATCGTCGTCGATCTTCGCGGCGTCGCGGATGATCGGCACGATCGTGTCGTCCTCGATGTCGAGGAGCGCGCGCGCCGTGCGCTTCGGCAACCCGCCGGGCATCGGCTTGTTGACGAAGTGGATCACCTGCGACTTGAGCGTGGGCGCGCCGGTGGTCGCCGGCGGATGCGCGACCTGCCGGCGCACGAGTCCGGTGCGGCGCGCGATCGCGCTCGCGGCGCGCTGCGCGCGGTAGCCGATGTCGATCATCAGCGTCTTGAGGAGCTTGATCGTCGCCGGATCGGTCGCGGTGAGATACGCCATCGCAAGGCGCGTGCCCATGCTCGAGCGGTGCTTGCCCTGCCTTCGCAGCAGGTTGCGCATCGCGATCGACACGTCGCCGAAGTCGATGTCGACCGGGCACGGGTTCTTGCACTTGTGGCAGACGGTGCAATGGTCGGCGACGTCGGCGAACTCGTCGAAATGCCGCAGGCTCACGCCGCGGCGCGTCTGCTCCTCGTAGAGGAACGCCTCGGTCAGCAGCGAGGTGGCGAGGATCTTGTTGCGCGGCGAATAGAGGAGGTTGGCGCGCGGCACGTGGGTCGCGCACACCGGCTTGCACTTGCCGCAGCGCAGGCAATCCTTGATCGAGTCGGCGATCTCGCCGATCGCGCTCTGCTCGAGGATCAGGCTCTCGTGGCCGATCAGCGAGAAGCTCGGCGTGTAGGCGTTGGTGAGGTCGGCGGGCAGCGCGTCCTGGCGCAGCAGCTTGCCCTGGTTGAAGCGGCCGTGCGGGTCGACCCTGTGCTTGTACGCGGCGAATGGCGCGAGCTCGTCGTCGGTCAGGTACTCGAGCTTGGTGATGCCGATGCCGTGCTCGCCCGAGATGACGCCGCCCAGCGCGCGCGCCAGCGCCATGATCCTCGCCACCGCCGCGTTCGCCGCGCTGAGCATCGCATAGTCGTCGGAATTGACGGGGATGTTGGTGTGCACGTTGCCGTCGCCGGCATGCATGTGCAGCGCCACGAACACGCGGCTTCTCAGCACGCGCGCGTGGGCGCGGTCGATCGCAGCCCGCACCGGCTCGAAGCCCGCGCCGTCGAAGATCTCGGCCAGCGGCGCGCGCAGCTCGGCCTTCCACGACACGACGAGCGAATGGTCCTGCAGCGCGGCGAACGTCTCGTCGAGCCGAGTCAGCAGACCCTGCCAGCGCGCCGACACGTTCTCGGCCAGCGTGCGCGCCTCTTCCCTGCTGGCCGCGATCGTCTCGTCGCCGGGCCGCTTCTCCGCGTCGACGTCGAGGAGCCGCGCGAAATCGGGCGACGCGAAGAGCGCCTGGAGCGCCGTGACGAGCGCGAGCTTGTTGCGGATCGACAGCTCGATGTTGATGCGCTCGACCCCGTCCGTGTAGTCGCCGAGGCGGTCGAGCGGGATCACCACGTCCTCGTTGATCTTGAAGGCGTTGGTGTGGCGTGCGATCGCCGCAGTGCGCGCGCGGTCGAGCCAGAACGTGCGGCGCGCCTCCGCCGACACGGCGACGAAGCCCTCGGCGCCGCGCGCGTTGGCGATGCGGATCACCTCGGACGCGGCGCGTGCGACGCCGTCGTCGGTCTCGCCGACGATGTCGCCGATCAGCACCATCTTCGGCCGTCCGTGGCGCTTGGCCTTGGTCGCGTAGCCGACCGCCTTCACATAGCGCTCGTCGAGATGCTCGAGCCCCGCGAGGATCGCGCCGTGCGGACGCGCATCGAGGTGCGACTTGATCTCGACGATCGCCGGCGTCGACGCGCGCGCCGTGCCGAAGAACTCGAGGCATACGGTGCGGATCGCCGGCGGCATCCGGTGCAGCACGAAGCGCGCGCCGACGATGATGCCGTCGCAGCCCTCCTTCTGCACGCCGGGAAGGCCCGCGAGGAACTTGTCCGTGACGTCCTTGCCGAGGCCAACCTTGCGGAAACCGCCGCCGGGGATCGTCAGCGTTTCCTGCCGCAGCACGCGCGCGTCGTCGGCGCTGCGCCAGGTGAGCGCGAACGTCGCCTGCGCGGCGTCATGGATCCGCCCGAGGTTGTGATCGACGCGCTCGATGTCGAGCCATTGCGCGTCCGGCGTCACCATCCGCCACGACACGAGGTTGTCGAGCGCGGTGCCCCACAGCACGGCCTTCTTGCCGCCGGCGTTCATCGCCACGTTGCCGCCGATGCACGAGGCGTCGGCCGACGTCGGGTCGACGGCGAACACGAGCCCTTCCCGCTCGGCGGCGTCCATCACGCGCCGGGTGACCACGCCCGCGCCCGCATCGATCGTCGCCACCGGCTCTGAATGGCCGGCGAGCATGACGCGCTCGACCGGCGACAGCTGCTCGAGCTTCTCGGTATTGATGACCGCGCAACGCGGCGTAAGCGGGATCGCGCCGCCGGTGTAGCCGGTGCCGCCGCCACGCGGGATGATCGAAAGGCCGAGCTCGATGCAGCCTTCCACGAGCGCGCGCACCTCGTCGGCACTGTCCGGCGTGAGCACGACGAACGGGTATTCGATCCGCCAGTCGGTGGCGTCGGTGACATGCGACACGCGCGCGAGGCCGTCGAACGAAATGTTCTGGCGATGCGTGTGCCGCGACAGCACGCGCACCGTGCGCCGGCGCAGGTCGCGCGTGTCCACGAAGCCGCGCGCGAAGCGCTCGACGGCGTCGCTCGCCGCGGCGACGAGCCGCGCGACCTTGGCGTCGCGCGCGGGCTCGACATCGGCGGCCGCCTCGGCGCGGCGCTTGTCGATCTCGCGCAGGCGGTGGCGCAGAGCGTCGACGAGGAGCTTCTGCCGCCGCGGGTTGTCGAGGAGGTCGTCCTGCAGGTACGGATTGCGCTCGACGACCCAGATGTCGCCCAGCACCTCGAAGAGCATCCGCGCCGAGCGTCCGGTGCGCCGCTCCGCGCGCAGCTCCTCGAGCAACCGCCACATCGGTGCGCCCAACAGGCGGATGACGATCTCGCGGTCCGAGAACGACGTGTAGTTGTACGGGATCTCGCGCAGCCGCGGGGCATCGTCGGCTCGCGTCGCGAGCTCGTCCAACAGCGCATTGTCGGAGGCGTTCATCGTCGAATCGATCATACCGCAGCGCAGCATCCGAGCCCGCACCCGCAGGTATACACTGCGCCGGCACGTGGGGGGAGCCGCGCGCGACGGGGCAGTCGTCACGCACGCGCTGCGGCGGGAGCGGCCCATGGACGACTTCGCGGATTGGCTGGCACGGCATGGCCTGCAGCAGTACGCGCCGGTCTCCGCCGCGAACGACATCGATCGCTCGCTCGTCGGTTAGCTTGCTGAGGGCGCCCCCGAGAAGCTCGGGCTCACGCTCGGCCACCGTCGCAAGCTCCTGCTCGCGCTCAAGTCCGACGGGGCGCGCGCCGAACAGCCCGCGCCCGCGGCAGGCACGGCCGCGTCGCAGCCGGCGGCACACGACGCCGAGCGGCGCCAGGTCACCGTCCTCTTCTGCGACCTCGTCGGCTCGACGACGATCGGGCGCGCGCTCGATCCCGAGGACCTGAGCGACTACATCGGCCGATTCCGCGAGGCGGCGTCGGCATCGATCGCCCGCTACGACGGCTTCGTCGCCAAGTTCATGGGCGACGGCGTGCTGGCGTACTTCGGTTACCCGCACGCGAGCGAGGACTCGGCCGAGCACGCGGTGCGGGCGGCGATCGCGCTGCGTGACGCGATGGCCGGCATCCCGACGCCGGGCGGCGCGCCGTCGCGCACGCGCACCGGCATCGCCACCGGCATGGTCGTCGTCGGCGACATCGTGGGCAGTGGCGCCGCACGCGAGCATTCGATCGCCGGCGACACGCCAAATCTCGCCGCGCGGCTGCAATCCGAGGCGGACGCCGACGCGATCCTGATCAGCCTCGCGACCGCGCGCCTGCTGGCGCACCGCTTCGACCTCGCCGACCTCGGCTCGCGCGCGCTCAAGGGATTCGACGCGCCGGTGCGCGTGTTCAAGGTGCAGTGCGAGGCCTCCGCCGAGAGCCGCTTCGCGGCGTCGCGGCCGTCGCCGATTGGCGCGGTCATCGGCCGCGAGGTCGAGCTCGCCGTCCTGCAGGCACGCTGGCAGCGGGCGGTGGCGCGCGAAGGGCAGGCGGTCATCGTCACCGGCGAGGCGGGGATGGGCAAGTCGCGGCTCGTCGATGCGCTGGTGCGTTCCATTCCCGACGCCGAGCGCAATCGTGTCACGCTGCAATGCTCGCCGTATCACGTCAACAGCGCGCTCTACCCGGTGATCCGCCATCTCGAGCGCGCCGCCGGCTTCGCGCCGGACGACGGCGCCGACGCGCGCCTCGACAAGCTCGAGGCGATGCTCGCGCACTCGAAAGGCGCGACCGACCCGACGTCGATCGCGCTCCTCGCCGATCTCCTCGCGCTGCCGGCGGCGCGCTACCCGGCACCCGACCTCCTGCCCTTCCAGCGCAAGTCGGCGACGCTCGCCGTGCTGGTCGACGTGCTGAAGCGCCTCGCCGAGAACGCCCCGGTGCTGCTGCTCCTCGAGGATGCGCACTGGATCGATCCGTCGACCCGCGACCTCCTAACGAAGCTGATCGAGTCGATCGCGGGAGCGCCGGTGATGGTCGTCGTCACCGCGCGGCCCGAGCCGGCCATTGCGTGGCCGTCGCGCGACAACGTCGGCGCGCTCGTCGTCGATCGCCTCGACGCCGCGCAATGCCGGCAGCTCGTCGCCGAGATCGCCGGGCGCGACCGGCTGCCGCGCGCGCTCGTCGACGACATCGTCGCCAAGGCCGACGGCGTGCCGCTGTACGCCGAGGAGCTCGCCAAGTCGGTGGTCGAGGCGATGCAGGAATACGTGAGCGTCCCGGAGACGCTGCGCGATTCGCTGATGGCGCGACTCGACCGCCTGGGTGGCGCGAAGGACACGGCGCAGATCGCCGCGGTGATCGGCCAGCAGTTCTCGTATGTCCTTCTCGCCAGTGTCTCGGGCACGCCGGCCGACACGCTCGCCATGCACATGGAGAGCCTCGTCGATGCGGGCATCGCGGTCCGCGAGGGCGCCGGCGTGGCGCTCGCCTACCGCTTCCGGCATGCGCTGTTGCGCGACGTCGCCTACGAGAGCCTCTTGCGCACGCGCCGCCACGCGCTGCACGGCCTCATCGCGCACACGCTGCTATCGTCGTTCCCGGCGATCGCCGAGGCGGAGCCCGAGCTCCTCGCGCAGCATTTCGCGCACGCGGGCGATGTGGCGATGGCATCGGTCTACAGCGAGCGCGCCGGCGACCGCTCGGCGGCGCGCGCGTCGATGGCCGAAGCGGCGACGCATTACCATGCCGCGCTGGCGCAGGCGGCGAAGGCGGAGGCGGCCGAGGCGCGCACCGCGCGCGAGCTCGCACTGTCGCTGAAGCTCGGTCCCGTACTCGCCAACCTGCGCGGCGTGCAGCATGCCGACGTCGCCGCGGTCTATGACCGCGCGCAGGCGCTCGCCACCGCGCTCGACGACGCCGCGGCGCTGTTCAAGTCGACGTGGGGCCAGTGGTACACCGTGCTCGTCGGTCGCCGGCTCGATCTCGCGCGCGACCGCGCCGACGCGCTGATCGAGCTCGCCGCCAGGACCGGCGACGATGACCTCGCGCTGGAGAGCATCCACTGCCGCTGGTCGACGGCGATGTTCCGCGGCGAATTCGCGATGGCGCGCGCGCTGTCCGACGAAGGCGCAGGCCGCTACGATCGCGCGAGGCACGCGTGGATGGGCCTCGTATTCGGCGGCCACGACCCCGGGGTCTGCGCGTATTGCGTCGCAGCGGTCGCCTGCACCGCCACCGGTCGCCAGGGCGCGGCGCTCGACCGCGCGACCCGGGGATTCGAGCTCGCCGAGGCGTTGCGCCACCCGCCGTCGCTCGGCCACGCGATGGCGAACGTCCTCGCCTGTCACCAGCAATCCGGCGATCATCGCGGCGCGCTCGAGCTGTCGCGAAGGCTCCTCGAGCTCGCCGAGCGCTATACGATGGCGCCTCATCGCGCGCAGGCGACGATGGTCGAGAGCTGGGCGCGCGTCGCCGGCGGCGACGTCGATGGCGGCCTCGCGGCGATGGAAGCCGAGTATCCGCGCGCCACCGCCGTCGGACCGATGTTCCGCTACTACGCGATGCTGCTGGGGGACGCGCGGCTCCGCGCGGGCCGGGCGGCCGATGCGGCGACGCTGTTGCGCACCGCCATCGACACGGTCAGCGAGCCGGGCGTAGGCATGTACGTGCCCGAGCTCCATCGCCTGCTCGCCGCGGCGACCGCGCAGGCGACCGGCGATCTCGACGCCAGCGCCGCGTCGCTGCGCACCGCGCTCGACATCGCGCGCCAGCAGGGCGCGATGCTGCATGCGCTGCGCGCCGCGATCGACCTCGCGCGGCTCGACGATCCAGCGCTGCGCGACGAGGGCCGCACGCGGCTGCGCGCGCTGTGCGACGCGGCGGGCGACGACGTCGATGTGGCCGAGCGGAAGGTGGCAGAAGGGTTATTGGCAACCCTCTCGGTGTAAGCGCTTACCCCGCTGGAAACGCACGGTATCCGATCGCCTCGCCTGCATGCGCGTCGCTGATCGACGCGCTCCCCTCGAGGTCGGCGACGGTGCGCGCGACGCGCAGCACGCGGTGATAGGCGCGCGCCGACAGCATCCGCTCGGTCATCGCCTTGGCGATCAGCAGCGCGGCGGCGCGGCCCGGCACGCAATGGCGCGCGACGCCGGCGACATCGAGTCGCGCATTGATCTCGCCCTGCCGCTCGCGCTGACGCTGCCGGGCCGCGGCGACGCGCGCGGCGACTGCGACGCTGGGCTCGCCGTCGGCGACCGGCGTTGCCGCGACGTCGAGCGCCTGCGCGGCGACCGCCGGCACGTCGATCGTCATGTCGATCCGATCGAGCAGCGGACCGGACACGCGGGCCCGGTACCCGCTGATGCGCTCGGGCGCACAGCGGCACGCGATGCGGGCATGTCCGAGCCACCCGCACGGGCAGGGATTCATCGCCGCAACGAGCTGGAAGCGCGCGGGAAAGCTCGCCTGCCGCGCCGCCCTCGAGACGTTGACGACGCCGGTCTCGAGCGGCTCGCGCAGCACCTCGAGCACGCGCCGGTCCCACTCGGGCAGCTCGTCGAGGAACAAGACGCCGTTGTGCGCGAGCGAGATCTCGCCGGGGCGCGGGTCGCAGCCGCCGCCGACCAGCGCGACGCCGCTCGCCGTGTGGTGCGGCGCGCGATACGGCGGCGTCCGCCAGCGGCGCGCGTCGAAGCGCCCGGCGAGCGACAGGATCGCCGAGGTCTCGAGCGCGGCCTCCTCGTCGAGTGGCGGCAGCAAGCCCGGCAGACGCTGCGCGAGCATCGACTTGCCGGAGCCCGGCGGGCCGCTCATCAGCAGCGAATGCCCGCCGGCGGCGGCGATCTCCAACGCGCGCTTGGCGCCGGCCTGGCCGCGCACGTCGGCGAGATCGGGCAGGTGCATCGACGTCGCCATCGCCTCCTGGCGCGCGCGTGCTTCGTCCGGCAGCACGTGCGCCAGCGCCGCGTCGCCGCGCAAATGCGCGCACACCGATTGCAGCGAATCGGCGGCATACACGCGCGCATCGGCCACCCACGACGCTTCCTCGGCGCTCGCCGCCGGCAGCACGAACGCGCGCGCATCGCGCCGCGCCGACACGACCATCGCGAGCGCGCCGCGCACCGCGCGCAATCGCCCGTCGAGCGCGAGCTCGCCGGCGAACTCGTAGCCGCCGAGGCCGTCGACCGGCAGCTGCCCGGTTGCCGCCAGCACACCGAGCGCGATGGGCAGGTCGAAGCGCCCCGACGACTTGGGCAGGTCGGCAGGGGCGAGGCTCACGGTGATCCGGCGCGCCGGGAAGTCGCACTGCGCGTTCTGCAGCGCGGCACGCACGCGGTCGCGCGCCTCGCGCACCTCGGTGTCGGGCAGCCCGACGATGTTGAACGCGGGCAGGCCGTTGGCAAGGTGCACCTCGACGCTGACGGGCGGCGCGTCGAGCCCGCGCAATGCGCGCGACTGGATGACGGCGACGGCCATCGCCGGCGACCTTCGGGAGAACTGGTTGGCGATCGAGTGTAGCGACCGGGCAAGGTGCACGCCCTCGACCGAACGGCCGACGCGCCGCCCCGCGCGGGTGCACGCCAAGCCTGCATCCCGCGTGCCCTGCGGCGAGCGGTTATGATCGGTGATTCGTCAGGCGCGGCATCGATGATCACCGATCCCTTAACGCCGACGGCTCACGAAGCGGCCGCCGAGCAGCCCGCAGCGGGCGCGGCGCCCACGATCCCGGTGCCGCCCGCCGATCGCGTGCGGCCGTACGTGCCGCGAATCGAGCAACAGCACCTGCTCGACCATCCGGACGAGCCCGCGTGGACGTCACGGGGCACCGCGGTGTTCTGCGACATCGCCGGCTTCACCCAGCTTTCCGAGCAGCTCGCGCGCAAGGGCCGTGAAGGCGCCGAGCAGATCACCGACATCATCCGCGCCTCGTTCGAGGAGGTGCTGTCGATCGCCTACCGCGACGGCGGCGGCCTCCTCAAGTTCGGCGGCGACGCGCTGCTCGTCTGGTTCCACGGCGAAGGCCATGTCGAGCGCGCGTGCCGCGCGGCCGCGCGGATGGTTGGCAAGCTCGACGAGGTGGGCCGCATCGACCTGCGCGATGCGAGCGTCACGCTGCAGATGTCGGTGGGCGTGCATTCCGGCCTCTTTCACTTCTTCGCCGTCGGCGCGACGCACATCGAGCTCCTGCCGGTCGGCCCGGGTTGGAGCCGGGTCGCCGCGATGGAGCACGTCGCCGCGGGCGGGGAGATCGTCGTCAGCGCGGACACCGCGGCCGCGTTGCCGCCGGAATGCGTCGGCGCGGCGAAGGGTGAGGGCTTGCTGCTCGCGCTTTCACCGCCGGGGGAAAGCCCCGTGCTCGCGCTGACGGACCCGCCACCGGTGGCGCCCGAGCTCCTCGCGCGCTGCCTGTCGCCGCCGATCCGCGCGCATGTGCTCGCCGGCGGCGGCATGCCCGAGCACCGGCCCGTCACGATCGCGTTCATCCGCTTCGAGGGCAGCGACGCGCTGATCGACACGCAGGGCGAGGCGTCGGCCGCGCAGGCGCTGCACGCGATCGTGACGACGGTGTCGGCGGCCGCCGAGGAGCACGGCGTGTCGCTGCTCGGCTCCGACGTCGACATCGACGGCGGCAAGCTGATCCTCACCGGCGGCGCGCCGCGCGTGTCGGGCGACGACGAGGAGCGGATGCTGCTCGCGCTACGCCGGATCGCGTCGGCCGCGCTGCCGTTGGCGCTGCGCATCGGTGTCAACCGCGGCGCGGTGTTCGCGGGCGACATCGGCACCGACTATCGCCGCACGTACACCGTGATGGGCGACGCGGTGAATCTCGCCGCGCGGCTGATGGCGAAGGCGCGCCCGGGTGAGGTGCTCGCGACGAGCGACGTGCTCGCGCGCTCGAAGTCGACGTTCGAGACCACCGGGCTCGAGCCGTTCGCGGTGAAAGGCAAGGCCGAGCCGATCGTCGCCTGGTCGGTCGGCGCGGCGAAGAGCTCGCGCTCGCGGCAGCAGGACGAGCAGCGGCTGCCCGTCACGGGCCGCAATGTCGAGCTCGGCGTGATCCGCAAGGCGTTCACGAGTGCGCGCTCGGGCGAGGGCCGCGTGGTCGTCGTCGCGGGCGAGGCGGGCCTCGGCAAGACGCGCCTGCTCGAGGCGCTGCGCGATGCCGCGCAAGGCTTCCGCAAGCTCCATGCGGCGTGCGAGGCGTACACGGCCACCACGCCCTACGCGCTGTGGAAGGACCTTCTGCGCGAGTCGATGGGATTCGGCCGCGACGACCCGGAGGAGGCGATCGTCGAGCTGCTGCGCGTGCAGGTCGGCAAGATCACGCCCGAGCTCGCGCCGATGTTCCCGCTGATCGCGATCGCGTTCGGGCTCGAGGTGCCGTCGACACCCGACGTCGACCTGCTCGCCGAGCAGAACCGGCGCACGCGACTTCACGAAAGCGTCTTCGCGTTCATCTCGGCCGCGAACACCGTGCCCGCGCTCATCGAGATCGAGAACGCGCATTTCATGGACGAGGCGTCGGCGGACCTCCTCGCATTCGTCGCGGCCAGCGTCGGCGCGCGGCCGTGGCTGTTCGCGGTCGCGCGTCGCCCGGGTGAGGGCGGCTTCGTGGCGCCCGATGCACCGACCGTCGTGCGCGTCGACCTCCATCCGCTCGCCGCCGCCGACGCGCTGCGGCTTGCGCAAGTCGCGACCAAGGACAACCCGCTGCCGCCGCACGTACTGTCGCTCGTCGCGACGCGGTCGAACGGCAATCCGCAGTTCCTGCGCGACCTCCTGCGCACGGCGATCGCATCGGGCGGCGCCGCGAACCTGCCGGACTCGGCGGAAGCGGCGGCGATGGCGCAGATCGACGCGCTGTCGCGCGACGATCGCGCGCTGGTGCGCCGCGCGTCGGTGTTCGGCCTCACCTTCCATCCGCGCATGATCGAGTGGCTCGCGGTCGACGACGAGTTCACGCCGCCCGACGCGGCCGCATGGGACCGGCTCGCGGGGATCTTCGAGCAGGAGCCGGACGGCTACATGCGCTTCTCGCGCTCGCTGCTGCGCGACGCCGCGTACGAAGGCCTGCCGTTCAGGCTGCGGCGGCAACTGCATGGCGAGGTGGCGCGGCGGCTCGAGGCGGACAGCGACGTGCCCGAAGAGCATGCGGGCATCCTCGCGCTGCACTTCCTGGAGGCCGCGCG
>Ga0157373_10000945_pt1 | contig 22511 bp, 18 predicted proteins | sample C65metaG_FD_113460 | JGI IMG/M metagenome (GOLD analysis project Ga0157373, IMG submission 113460) | Corn rhizosphere microbial communities from Kellogg Biological Station, Michigan, USA - C6-5 metaG | ecosystem: Host-associated > Plants > Roots > Rhizosphere > Soil | place: USA: Michigan... | reverse complement strand
TTTCCTGTCGCTCAAGCGCTTGGCCTCGACGCTCCCGGATCCGGTTCGCAGCACCGCCCATGTGCTCGGTTGCTGGTTGCTGATCGGCGTGTTGGCGCTGGAGCTGCGTTATGGCCTGTTGCTGTTGTCCGAGCAATACAACGCCTGGCGCTGGCTGGGTTGGGCGATCCTGCCGAGCCTGTACCTGGTGCTGATGGCCGCGCCGCGGGCCTGGCCATGGCCAGTATCGGCCCAACCGCGGGAGTACCGCGTCTACGCGGCGGCGCCCCTGGCTCTGTTGATGCTGGGGTGGTTCTGGCTGGCCAACACTTTCAGCAATGGCATCGCCGAGCCGTTGCCGTATGTGCCGCTGCTCAACCCATGGGAGCTGGGCCTGTTGTTTGCCTTGTTCGGTGTCTACGTATGGGCCCGTAGCGCGCTGGCGCAATTGGCGATCCGTTGGGCCCATGCCGAGCACGTCGCCCAGTTGATCGCCGGGGTCTCGCTGTTCGCGTTCTTCACCGCCCTGGTGATGCGCAGCGCCCACCATTGGCTGGACGTGCCGTTCGAACTGGCGGCACTGCTCGACTCCATGTTCGTGCAGGCCGGGTTGTCCCTGGTCTGGACCCTGATCGCCCTGGGCCTGATGATCGGCGGGCACCTGCGGCATCGCCGCGAGGTGTGGCTGGTCGGTGCGGCGCTGATTGCCGTGGTGGTGGCCAAGCTGTTCTTTGTCGAATTGAGTAACCGTGGTGGTCTGGCGCGGATCGTGTCGTTTATCGGCGTGGGTGTATTGCTGCTGGTGGTGGGCTACTTCGCACCGCTGCCGCCCAAACGGCCGGAAACGGTTCCAGAGGCCGAGCCGCCAATGCCTGTCAGTGAGGGAGTGTCATCTTGAGTCGCAAGTTGAGTCGGATCGGCCTGGGAGTGGTCGGGTTGTGGGTGGCATTGTCGGCTACGGCCCAGGAAAAACCGGCGGACTTCACCCATCAGGTGCCGTTGACCTTGAGTGGTGAAGGGCCGTGGTATCGCCTGCCGTTGCCGCTGGAGGTCCAGTTGCAAGCGCGGCAAACCGACCTGAGCGACCTGCGGGTTTTCAACGCGGCCGGGCAGCCCCAGGCGTATGCGCTGGTCCGCGAGACGGCGCAGAGCCGGGAACAGCGCACCGTCACCGACGTGAAATGGTTCCCGTTGTACAACGCGGCCGATGACAACGAGCGCGCGCCCAGCGTGCGGGTGCAGTCGAACGCCAACGGTACGCTGGTGGAAGTCCAGCCGGCCAGTCGGCTCGAGGCGGGGGAAGAGGCGTTGCGCGGCTGGCTGCTGGACGCCAGTGCGATCAAGGCACCCTTGCAGCAGTTGAGCCTCGACTGGACCAGCGAACGCGACGGCTTCCAGCGGTTTACCATCGAAGCCAGCGACGACCTGCAGAACTGGCAGGCGTGGGGCGAAGGGCAGGTGGCGCGCCTGACCTTTGCCGATGAGCGGGTCGAGCAGCATGAAGTGAACCTGCCAGGACAGTCGGCGCGTTACCTGCGGCTGTTGTGGGATTCGCCGTCTTCCGCGCCGGTACTGACTTCAGCGCAGTTGCAGAGCGCCAGTCGCGAAAGCCTGCCGTTACCGCTGGCCTGGTCGCAGCCGTTGGCCGGCAGCACCACGAAGGCCGGTGAATACACCTGGCAGTTGCCCATCGGGCTGAATATCGAAGAGGTGCAGGTCGAGCTGAACCAGGCCAACAGCCTGGCACCGGTGAGCCTGGCCGGGCGCCGTGAGAGCAGTCATCCGTGGCAGCCGATGGGCAATGGTTTGCTGTATCGGCTGACTCAGAATGGCCAGGACGTGGTGCAGAACCAACTGCAGTTGTCCGGCCAGACCGTCCAGCAATTGAAGCTGACGGTGGACGAGCGCGGCGGCGGTCTTGGTACCGAAGCGCCGGCCCTGCGCTTTGCCGTGCGCCCGACCCAGGTGGTGTTCCTCGCGCGTGGCGAAGGGCCCTACAGCTTGGCGCTGGGCAGCGCGACGGTGAAGTCGGCCAGCTTGCCACTGACGACGCTGGTGCCCGATTACCGTCCTTCGCGCCTGGCGACCCTGGGTGCGGCGACGGTGAATGGAACCACTACCTCGACGCCGGTGGCCGAGACGGCACCGGCCGTGGTCGGGACCAACTGGAAGAAAATCGGCCTGTGGGCCGTGCTGGTGCTCAGCGTGCTGTTCCTCGGCTCGATGGCCTTCAGCCTGCTGCGCAAGCCACCGGTTAAATCCTGAAAGCGGGTGCTTCGCACCCATCGCGAGCAGGCTCGCTCCCACACTTGATCGGATTCTGTCAGGGGAAACGCAATCCAATGTGGGAGCGAGCCTGCTCGCGATGACGCCACACTGTGAACTCAATCCTCCATTCCCCGTCTCATAGGAGGAATTAAGTCCCGACTCGCGCTAAACTGCGCAGGTTTTTCCGCCCCCTATTCTTCGGAGCCGTCCATGTCTCGCGTTACCTTGAGTCGCTATTTGATTGAGCAGACCCGCAGCAACAATACCCCTGCCGATCTGCGCTTTTTGATCGAAGTGGTGGCGCGTGCCTGCAAGGAAATCAGCCACGCCGTATCCAAAGGCGCGCTGGGTGGTGTCCTGGGCAGCATGGGCACCGAAAACGTGCAAGGCGAAGTGCAGAAGAAACTCGACGTGATTTCCAACGAGATCCTGCTCGAAGCCAACGAATGGGGCGGTCACCTGGCCGGCATGGCGTCCGAGGAAATGGACAATGCCTACCAGATCCCGGGCAAATACCCCAAGGGTGCCTACCTGCTGGTATTCGACCCACTGGACGGTTCGTCGAACATCGACATCAACGCTCCGGTCGGCACCATCTTCTCGGTATTGCGTTGCCCGAACGAGTACCTGAGCCAGAACGAAGCCTTGAACGAAAAGGCTTTCCTGCAGCCAGGCACCCAGCAAGTGGCCGCCGGCTATGCCATCTACGGCCCGCAGACCATGCTGGTACTGACCCTGGGCGACGGCGTGAAGGGCTTCACCCTGGACCGTGAAATGGGCAGCGTCGTGCTGACCCACGAGAACATCACCATTCCTGAAACCACCCAGGAATTCGCCATCAACATGTCCAACCAGCGCCACTGGGAAGCCCCGGTACAGCGCTACGTCGGCGAGTTGCTGGCCGGTGAAGAAGGCCCGTTGAAAAAGAACTACAACATGCGCTGGGTGGCCGCGATGGTTGCCGATGTCCACCGCATCCTGAACCGCGGCGGCCTGTTCATGTACCCACGGGACAGTCGTGAGCCGACCAAACCGGGTAAACTGCGCCTGATGTACGAAGCCAATCCGATGTCGTTCCTGGTGGAACAGGCCGGCGGCGCATCCACCGACGGCCATCAGCGCATCCTCGATATCCAGCCTGAAGGCCTGCACCAGCGCGTTGCGGTGTTCCTCGGCTCGAAGGAAGAAGTGGCCCGCGCCACGGCCTACCACAAGGAATAAATCATGGCCGAGCCTTGGCAGCCGTTACTCGATTGGTGGTTTGGTTCAGCCGAGACACCGGACGAAATAGCGGCTGAGAAGAACAAGCTGTGGTTCGGCAAACACCATGATCGCCAGGCGCGCGAGCGTTTTGGCGATCAGGTCGATCAGGCCCTGGCTGGCGGATTGACCGACTGGGCGCAACGCCAGGAAGGTTGGCTGGCCCTGGTGGTGCTGCTCGATCAGTTCCCGCGGATGATTTTTCGCGACACACCCAAGGCCTTCTCCGGCGATCTTCGCGCCCAAGCGTTGGTGGCCCAGGGGCTGGCGGCGGGTTTCGACCGGCAGCTCAAGCCCATCCAGCGCGTATTCATCTACCTGGTGCTCGAGCACTGCGAAAACCTCGCCGTGCAGAATGAGGCCGTGTCCCGGTTTATCGACCTGGTTCGAGAGCAGCCGGAAGCGGATCGGGCGGTGTTCGAAAGCAATCTGGACTATGCCGAGCGGCATCAGAAAATCATTGCCCGGTTTGGACGGTTCCCCCATCGCAACGGGGTGTTGGGGCGGGAGTCTACGGCTGAGGAAGTGGAGTTTTTGAAGGGGCCCAGGTCCAGATTCTGATTTTTCGATATAGCTAATGCCGTCATCACGAGCCTGCTCGCCCCCACGTTGGAATGCATATCCCTTGTGGGAGCGAGCCTGCTCGCGATAGGGCCCGCAAGAGCACTAGATTCTGAAGCTGCCCACCAACTGCTTCAACCGCGCCGCCTGCTGCTCAAGGTCGGCACAAGCCCGTAACGTGGCTTGCAGGTTTTCCACGCCTTCCTGGTTCAGCGTATTGATCTCGGTGGTGTCGACGTTGATCGACTCCACCACGGCGGTCTGCTCTTCGGTGGCGGTGGCCACGGACTGGTTCATGCCGTCGATCTCACCGATGCGCTGGGTCACGCTGCCCAGGCGCTCGCCGGCCTGGTTGGCGATACCGACGCTGCTCTCGCTCTGGCGTTGGCTGTCGGTCATGGTCAGCACTGCTTCCCGTGCGCCAACTTGCAACTCTTCGATCATTTTCTGCACTTGCTGCGCCGAGTCCTGGGTGCGGTGGGCCAGGTTGCGCACCTCATCGGCCACCACGGCGAAGCCACGCCCGGCTTCACCCGCGCGGGCCGCTTCGATGGCGGCGTTCAGGGCGAGCAGGTTGGTCTGCTGGGAAATGCTGGTGATGACCTCGAGGATCTGGCCGATGTTCACCGTATTGCTGTTCAGGGTTTCGATGTTGCCACAGGAATCGCTGATCTTGGCCGACAGTTGTTGCATGGCGGTGATGGTTTTATCCACCACCTGTTGACCGTCTTCGGCCAGGTTACGGGCTTCGCTGGAGTGTTGCGAGGCGAGGGCGGCGTTCTGGGCGATCTCCTGGGCGGCGGCGCCGAGCTGGTTGATGGCCGCGGCCACGCTGCTGGTGCGTGAGGCTTGCTGGTCGGAATTGAACATCGACGAGTTGGAGGCGCTGACTACACGCAGTGCCACTTCATTGACCTGGCCGGTGGCCGAGGCCACTTCACGGATCGAGGTGTGGATGCGCTCGACAAAACGGTTGAAGGAGGTACCCAGGGCGCCGAACTCATCCTGGCCATGAATGGTCAGGCGTCGGGTCAGGTCGCCTTCACCTTCGGCAATGTCATGCATCGCACGACCCATGGTCAGCAGCGGTTGCATCAGCACGCGGATCAACATGCCCAGCAGGGTAATGATGAACACTACGGCAATGACCATGGCGATCAGCGCCGAGGTACGGAACTCGCTGAGCATGGCCAGCGCCGTGTCCTTGTCGAGCACCAGTGCCACGTACCAATCGGCTCCTGGCACGCCGTTGACCCGGGTGAAGGAAATGAACTGGGTCTTGCCGTCGAGTTCGACTTCCTTCATGCCCGGGCTGACCTGCGGTGCCCCGTTGGGGTAGGCCTCGGCCAGGGTCTTGAGGATGCGTTTGCTGTCGGGATGGATCAGGATCTTGCCGTCGGCGCTGACGATGAATGCATGGCCGTGGCCGCCGAAGTTCAGCGAGTTGATGATGGCGCTGACGCTCGACAAGTCGATGTCCGCACCCGCCACGCCGATCATCTGGTTCTGACGCTGTACCGGGGTCGCGACGGTGATCACCAGTTTGCCCGAGGAGGCGGCAATATACGGTTCGGTGACGCTGGTTTGCTGTGCGCTGTTGGCGGCCTTGTACCAGCCACGGGCGCGAGGATCGTAGTCGGCGGCGCGATTCCCGGCCGGCACCGAGAACATCACGCCGTCGACGCCCCCGAAGTAGCTGAGCTGGAAGTTGCCGGTATAGGCGGGCAGGTCGATGGCACGCTTGAGGCTGGCGGCGCTGTTACCGTCGACGGCGATCTGCTGGGCCAGCGATTGCAGTAATTGGATACGACCTTCGACCCACGTCTGGATATTACGGCTGGTCAGGTTGCCGAGTTCCTGCATCGAAGTTTCGGTGCTGTTGTGCAGGCTTTGACGCTGACGGTAGTCGTTAAACAGGATGAAACAGGCGAACGCAACGGCTACCACAAGGGCTGCGGCCAGCAGGATTTTGTGGCTGAATTTCATGTTTCTGGTCATTAAGAACGCTACCGCACAGGAGCTGGTCAGGAAGGGGCGTCAATTTGCCATAAGGCAGGGTTTCGCGCTGTTCTTTTTATCGGCCCGCAAGCGCCAGGGTTCAGGGGCCAAGGGCGCAAACCCGACGAAATGCACGATGCAGTCACAAACTGGTTGATTTGCCGACGAAATACCCGCTTTTGACCCAATAAATACCGGGGTTGCCGGGGAACCAGATAGGGGTTTTCTCTTCTAAGCTTCAGGTTGGCACCCTGCCACCTCCCTTCCGCTCCAGGAGTTTCACGATGTCCCTGCGATCTATCGCGTTGTTGTCTTTGTGCGTCTTGTTGACCGCATGCAGCAAGGTCAACCAGGAAAACTATTCCAAGCTGTCGGCCGGCATGTCCAAGGCCGAAGTCGAAACGTTACTGGGAAAACCGACCGACTGTTCGGGGGCGCTCGGCATGTCCAGTTGCACCTGGGGCGACCAGAAAAGCTTTATCAGCGTGCAGTATGCCGGTGAGAAAGTATTGATGTTTTCCGGCCAAGGCCTGAAGTAAACCGGGGCTACGTGCCCACGGGAGAAAAATAATGATGCGGTTATTGTTAGTGCTTTTAGCTGGCCTGGTATTGGCCGGCTGTGCCACTTCTGGCGAAGACCCGTTGGCGCCCAAGACCGTCGACAGTGTCAATCTCAAGCGTTACCAAGGGACCTGGTACGAGTTGGCCCGCCTGCCAATGTACTTCCAGCGCAACTGCGCGCAATCCGAAGCTCATTACACCCTCAAGCCGGACGGCAATCTGGGTGTGTTCAATCGCTGCCTGACCTCTGACTGGAAGTGGGAAGAAATCAAGGGCACCGCTACGCCCCAGCTACCTGGCAAGACCGACCAGCTCTGGGTCGAGTTCGACACCTGGATCTCGCGGATCCTGCCGGGCGTGTCGAAGGGACAATATTGGGTGTTGTACGTCAGCGATGACTACAAGACCGCCATCGTTGGCGACCCTAGCCGACGCTACATGTGGCTGTTGTCCCGTACGCCGACGGTCAACAGTGTGGTGCGCGAAGAACTGCTGAGCAAGGCACGCCAGCAGGGTTATGACACGACACGACTGATCTGGCGCGCGTCGGATCGGCAGATGGCCAGGACGTCGAATTGACTGCCAGGAAATAACCCCTGTGGGAGCGAGCCTGCTCGCGATGACGGACCTTCAGTCAACATCTCTGTTGAATGTAGAGGCCTCATCGCGAGCAGGCTCGCTCCCACAGGGGGATTTGCGATCAGCCTAGAAGTTCGCGCAATACCTGGGTAAATGCCCGGGCGCTGTCTTCTTCCGCGGCGTGATGCCCGTTACGCACCACCCACTTGCCGCCCACCATGACATCCCGTACATGGCGATCACCGCCGGCAAACAGCCAGCGAGTGAGGATGCCGTCGCCTTGGGCCGTGGCCAGGTAGGGGTCGTTGCCGTCGAGTACCAGCCAGTCGGCACGCTTGCCGACTTCGAGGGCGCCGATGGGTTGCCCCAGTGCCTGGGCTCCACCTTCCAGCGCCGCATCGAACAGCGTGCGCCCGACCATTGGCTGATCAGCCCGATACAGACGGTTGCGTCGCTGATCCCGCAAGCGCTGGCCGTATCCCAGCCAACGCAGTTCTTCCACCACGCTCAATGACACATGGCTGTCCGAGCCGATACCCAGGCGCCCACCCTGGGCGAGGTAGTCCACCGCCGGAAAAATACCGTCCCCCAGGTTGGCTTCGGTGGTCAGGCACAGGCCGGCAACCGCTCGGCTCCTGGCCATAAGGCTGACTTCCTGGGCGTTGGCGTGGGTGGCGTGAACCAGGCACCAGCGCTGATCGACTTCGGTGTTTTCATACAACCATTGCAGTGGACGGGCACCGCTCCAGCTCAGGCAGTCGTCGACTTCTTTCTGCTGCTCGGCGATGTGGATATGCACCGGGCAGTGGGCGTCGCTGGCGGCCAGTACCTCCTGGATCTGTCCGGGCGTGACGGCGCGCAGGGAGTGGAAACACAACCCCAGCGCCTGCAGCGGTTGCCCGGCCAGGATCGGTTGCAAGCGAGACTGAAGCTTCAGGTAGTTTTCGGTGCTGTTGATGAACCGCCGCTGCCCGTCATTGGGCGCCTGCCCACCAAAACCTGAATGGCTGTAAAGCACCGGCAGCAGCGTCAGCCCGATACCGGCGGTATTGGCGGCGTGACTGATGCGCAAGGCCAGCTCCGCCGGGTCGGCGTAAGGCGTGCCGTCGGTGTCGTGGTGTACGTAATGGAATTCGGCGACCGAGGTGTAACCGGCCTTGAGCATTTCGATGTACAGCTGTCGGGCGATGATGCCGAGTTGGTCGGGGCTGATTTTTCCGACCAGGCGGTACATCAGGTCGCGCCAGGTCCAGAAGCTGTCATTGGGATTGCCCGCCACTTCCGCCAGCCCGGCCATGGCCCGTTGGAACGCATGGGAATGCAGGTTCGGCATGCCCGGCAACAGCGGACCGTCCAGCCGTTCGGCGCCGTCTGCGTGGGAGTCGGCCTGGATATGGGTCAGGACGCCTTGGGCGTCGACTTCAAGACGTACATCATTGGCCCATCCACTAGGCAACAGCGCGCGTTCGGCAAAGAAGGCGGACATGGTTCAACCTCATTGTGCGTAATTTGTATATACATATACAGACGTTTGCCTGCCCGGTAAACTCCGGCAAGCTAGCAATCTTTATAAGCAGAACAGGGAACCGCCGTGCCGACTCCGCCTGCCAAACCGCCGCTGGCCGCAAACCTGGGTGACAGTCCGGCACCCTTGTACGCCCGCGTCAAACAGATGATCACTCAGCAGATCGACAGTGGAAACTGGCCGCCGCATTACCGCGTGCCGTCGGAAAGCGAGCTGGTCAATCAGTTGGGCTTCAGCCGCATGACCATCAACCGTGCCCTGCGGGAAATGACCGCCGATGGCCTGTTGGTGCGCATGCAGGGCGTCGGCACGTTCGTGGCCGAGCCCAAGAGCCAATCCGCGCTGTTCGAAGTGCACAACATTGCCGACGAGATCGCCGCTCGCGGCCATCGCCACACCTGCAAGGTCATCACCCTGGAGGAAGAGGCCGCCGGCTCCGAGCGCGCCCTGGCGTTGGACATGCGTGAAGGCCAGAAGGTGTTCCACTCGCTGATCGTGCATTTCGAAAACGACATTCCGGTGCAGATCGAGGACCGCTTCGTCAACGCGTTGGTGGCGCCCGACTACCTCAAGCAGGACTTCACTCTGCAGACGCCTTATGCCTATCTGAACCAGGTCGCGCCGCTGACCGAAGGCGAGCATGTGGTGGAAGCGATCCTCGCCGAGCCGAATGAATGCAAGTTACTGCAGATCGAAAAAGGCGGGCCGTGCCTGCTGATCCGCCGTCGTACCTGGTCCGGGCGTCAGCCGGTCACCGCCGCGCGGCTGATTCATCCCGGTTCCCGTCATAGTCTGGAAGGGCGGTTTCACAAGTGAATGACTTGAAGGTTCTACGTGCGGTGGATTACCCGCGCATGCCATGGAAAAACGGCGGTGGCAGCACCGAGGAAATTACCCGCGACGCCGGCACCGGCCTGGAGGGTTTCGGCTGGCGGTTATCGATTGCCGACATCGGTGAGTCGGGCGGTTTTTCCACCTTCGCCGGTTACGAGCGCGTTATCAGCGTCTTGCAGGGCGATGGCATGACCCTGGCCGTCGATGGGCAGGCCACACGGCCGTTGCATCCCTTGGACCCTTTCGCGTTCAGCGGCGAGAGCCACGTTCATTGCACGTTGCTGGGCGGGCCGATTCGTGACTTCAACCTGATCTACTCGCCCCAGCGTTACCGGGCACGGTTACAGTGGCTGGCGGGCGAGCAGCGGTTCTTCAGTGAGGCGGGGACGGTGCTGGTGTGCAGCGCCGACCCGGCGCTGCACGTCAAGACCGGCGAGTCCGCTGCGGAACTGGCCCTATACGATTGTTTGCAATTGAGCGGTAACACCGGACTGCTGGAGATTTCCACGGACGGCCCGTGCTGCGTGATCGAACTGACTGCCCGCTAGTCTCAGCGGTACATCCTTGTGGCGAGGGGATTTATCCCCGCTGGGTCGCGGAGCGACCCCAAATCAGTTGGCTCCGAAGCTGTTAAGCTGGCACCAAGAGGGGCCGCTTCGCAGCCCAGCGGGGATAAATCCCCTCGCCACAAAAGCACGCCTTACTGTTTCTTCAGCCGCACCAATTTGTTACCGAATGCCCCAGCGTGGCGCAACGTCACGCTTTTGTTCTCCTCATACCTGCGTCTGCAAATCCCCCTCCGAAAATTTAATCCCCTTCGCCAGCCCTTCAATTCCGTGCTTTCCAGCTGTTTCCAAAAAGATTTCTGAACGGGCCTCCAACGAGTTGGCCGCTTGATTGCATATGCTTGTACATACAAGTAAAGACGTATGCGTATGAGTCACCGATATTCAACGCAACGTTCGTAGAAATCGCTGCCCACTGCCCGGGCTGGTCTGGATTGATCGCTGAGGAGTTTTTGCTGTGACCGACGCTACCCGCAAACCCGAAAAATACCGTGACGTTGAAATTCGCGCCCCTCGCGGTAACACGCTGACCGCCAAGAGCTGGCTGACTGAAGCGCCGCTGCGCATGCTGATGAACAACCTCGATCCACAAGTGGCCGAGAATCCCAAGGAGCTGGTGGTCTACGGTGGCATCGGCCGCGCGGCGCGCAACTGGGAGTGCTACGACAAGATCGTCGAAAGCCTGACCAACCTGAATGACGACGAAACCCTGCTGGTGCAATCCGGCAAGCCAGTGGGCGTGTTCAAGACCCACAGCAACGCCCCTCGCGTACTGATCGCCAACTCCAACCTGGTACCGCACTGGGCCAGCTGGGAGCACTTCAACGAGCTCGACGCCAAGGGCCTGGCCATGTACGGCCAGATGACCGCCGGCAGCTGGATCTACATCGGCAGCCAGGGCATCGTGCAGGGTACCTATGAAACCCTCGTCGAAGCCGGTCGCCAGCATTACGACTCCAACCTCAAGGGCCGCTGGGTCCTGACCGCCGGCCTGGGCGGCATGGGTGGCGCACAACCGCTGGCCGCCACACTGGCCGGCGCCTGCTCGCTGAACATCGAATGCCAGCAAGTTAGTATCGATTTCCGCCTCAAGACCCGTTACGTCGACGAGCAGGCCACCGACCTGGATGACGCCCTGGCCCGTATCGAGAAATACACCGCCGAAGGCAAGGCAATCTCCATCGCACTGTGTGGGAACGCTGCTGAAATCCTGCCGGAAATGGTTCGTCGCGGTGTGCGTCCGGACATGGTCACCGACCAGACCAGCGCCCACGACCCACTCAACGGTTACCTGCCGGCCGGCTGGACCTGGGACGAATACCGTGCCCGCGCCAAGACCGAACCCGCCGCCGTGGTGAAAGCCGCCAAGCAATCGATGGCGGTGCACGTGAAAGCCATGCTGGCCTTCCAGAAAATGGGCGTGCCGACCTTCGATTACGGCAACAACATCCGTCAGATGGCCCAGGAAGAAGGCGTCGAGAATGCTTTCGACTTCCCAGGCTTCGTACCGGCGTATATCCGTCCGCTGTTCTGCCGCGGCATCGGTCCGTTCCGCTGGGCCGCGCTGTCGGGTGACCCGCAGGACATCTACAAGACCGACGCCAAGGTCAAGGAACTGATCCCCGACGACGCCCACCTGCATAACTGGCTGGACATGGCCCGCGAGCGCATCAGCTTCCAGGGTCTGCCGGCGCGTATCTGCTGGGTCGGCCTGGGCCAACGCGCCAAGCTGGGCCTGGCGTTCAACGAAATGGTGCGCAGCGGTGAGCTGTCGGCGCCGATCGTCATCGGTCGCGACCACCTGGACTCCGGTTCCGTGGCCAGCCCCAACCGTGAAACCGAATCCATGCAGGACGGTTCCGACGCGGTCTCCGACTGGCCGTTGCTCAACGCCTTGCTCAACACCGCCAGCGGCGCGACCTGGGTGTCGCTGCACCACGGTGGCGGCGTCGGCATGGGCTTCTCCCAGCACTCGGGCATGGTGATTGTCTGCGACGGTACCGATGAGGCGGCCGAGCGTATCGCTCGCGTACTGCACAACGACCCGGGTACCGGGGTGATGCGTCATGCCGATGCCGGTTACCAGATCGCGATCGACTGCGCCACGGAACAGGGCCTGAACCTGCCGATGATTACCGGCAAGTAACGCAGGCCCGCTTGTGGGAGCGAGCCTGCTCGCGATGGCGGCGGCACATTCGATACATGCATCGACTGGCAGACCACTATCGTCGGATCGCCGCCCGGAGCAGGCTCGCTCCCACAGAAAAGCATCACCAGAGTCACCACCAGAACAATCCACAGAGGTTGAACCATGGCCACCAGCCGCACACGTGCAAGCAGTAAGCCGTTGATCGAGAAGCGCTCGATCGACTACATCCCGGAAGCGGAGAGACACGGCCGATTGTTGAGCCAATTCACACTCTGGATGGGGGCCAACCTGCAAATCACTGCCATTGTCACCGGCGCATTGGCAGTGGTGCTGGGCGGTGATGTGTTCTGGTCGTTGATCGGTTTGCTGATCGGCCAATTGCTCGGCGGTGGCGTCATGGCGTTGCATGCCGCGCAAGGACCCAAGCTTGGCCTGCCGCAGATGATTTCCAGCCGGGTGCAGTTCGGTGTTTACGGCGCGGCCATTCCGATCGTGCTGGTGTGCCTGATGTACCTGGGTTTCACCGCCACGGGAACCGTACTTTCCGGCCAGGCGCTGGGCCAGTTGTTTTGCGTCAGTGACAGTGTCGGCATCCTCGTTTTCGCCAGCGTCATCGTGCTGGTCACGGTGCTCGGTTATCGGGTGATCCACTTCATTGGCCGTGTCGCCAGCATTATTGGTGTGATCGCCTTTGTTTACCTGTTCGCTCGCCTGATCAGCCAGACGGACGTTGGCGCACTCCTGCAAATCCGCCATTTCAGCTGGAGCAGCTTCCTGCTCGCAGTGTCGCTGGCGGCATCCTGGCAGATCGCCTTCGGCCCCTACGTGGCTGACTATTCGCGTTACCTGCCGAGCAAGACGTCCTCGGTGAAAACCTTCTTTGCCGCGGGCGCCTGTTCGGTCATCGGCGCCCAGGTGGCGATGATCCTCGGCGTATTCGCCGCCGCCTCGGCCAACGGACAGTTCGCGGGTCACGAAGTGGCCTACATCGTTGGCCTGGGAGGGACCGGCGCCACCGCTGCGTTGCTGTACTTCAGCATCGCGTTTGGCAAGGTCACCATTTCCACGTTGAACTCCTACGGCAGCTTCATGTGCATTGCGACCATCATCAGCGGTTTCCGTGGCCAGCTGAACGTGACGCGCTTGCAGCGTCTGCTCTTCGTGCTGGCGATCGTCGGTGCCGCGACCCTGATCGCGCTGCTTGGCCAGCACTCGTTCCTCGGTGCTTTCAAGTCCTTCATCCTGTTCTTGCTGGCGTTCTTTACGCCCTGGAGCGCGATCAACCTGGTGGACTACTACTGCATCACTCGCGAGCGCTACGACGTGCCGGCACTGGTTGACCCGAACGGTCGCTACGGTCGTTGGAACGCCCTGGGCATCAGCGTTTACATGCTGGGTGTACTGGTCCAATTGCCGTTCATCTCCACCAAGTTCTATACCGGGCCACTGGTGGCAGCGATGGGCGATGTGGATATCTCGTGGATTATCGGCCTGGTGGTCCCGGCGGCGTTGTATTACGTCGCTGCAAAGAAGTGGCACAGCGCTGTACCCGATCAATTGATCCTGCCGCTCGAGCAGGACGCGGTTGACGCACAACCGAGCAGGGCGGGCCGCATCCAAGCGGTCTGATGGGACGTTGACAGGGCTGGATGCCTCTTGACTGCCGTAAGCCAATTCACTGATTAGGAGCGTCACACAATGAAATCGAACAAGACCCTGCTGACCACGTTGCTTTCCATGGGCCTGCTGGCCAGCGCCGGCGCCACCCAGGCGGCGGGTTGGTGCGAGTCGGGCAAACCGGTGAAATTCGCCGGCCTGAACTGGGAAAGCGCCATGCTGCTGACCGACGTCCTGCAAGGGGTGTTGGAAAAAGGCTACGACTGCAAGACCGACAGCCTGCCGGGCAACTCCATCACCATGGAAAACGCGCTGAGCAGCAACGACATCCAAGTGTTTGCCGAAGAATGGGTCGGCCGCAGCGAAGTCTGGAACAAGGCCGAGAAGGCCGGCAAAGTGGTCGGCGTCGGTGCGCCGGGGGTGGGTGCCATCGAAGGCTGGTACGTGCCGCGCTACGTGGTTGAAGGCGACGCCAAGCGCAAGCTGGAAGCCAAGGCCCCGGGCCTGAAGAACATCGCCGACCTGGGTCAGTACGCCGCCGTGTTCAAGGACCCGGAAGAACCGTCCAAGGGCCGTTTCTACAACTGCCCGGCCGGTTGGACCTGTGAGCTGGACAACAGCGAAATGCTGAAAAGCTATGGCCTGGAAAATACCTACACCAACTTCCGTCCAGGTACCGGCCCGGCGTTGGATGCGGCCGTGTTGTCGAGCTACAAGCGTGGCGAGCCGATCCTGTTCTACTACTGGTCGCCAACCCCGTTGATGGGCCAGGTGGACCTGGTAAAACTGGAAGAAAAACCGGGTGTGGATAAAAGCGTGAGCATCAAGGTCGGCCTGTCCAAGACCTTCCACGATGAGGCCCCGGAACTGGTGGCGGTGCTGGAGAAGGTCAACCTGCCCATCGATATCCTGAACCAGAACCTCGGACGCATGGCCAAAGAGCGGATCGAGTCGCCGAAACTGGCGAAGATCTTCCTGAAGGAACATCCTGAAGTCTGGCACGCCTGGGTGAGCGCAGACGCTGCCAAGAAAATCGACGCGGCTCTGTAGGTCGAATACCTCCCGGCCAACCGTAGGGCTGGCCGGGACATTCACCGCATCCCCCTGATCGAGAGTCTCTTATGTTTCCCGAAAGCTTTACCTTTTCCATCGCCGACTGGGTCAACGGCTGGGTCGACGCCCTGGTGACGAATTATGGCGATGTGTTCCGGCACATCTCCGACACCCTGCTGTGGGCCATCGTCAATCTCGAAGGCCTGCTGCGCATGGCGCCCTGGTGGTTGATGCTGGCCATCGTCGGTGGCATTGCCTGGCACGCCACCCGCAAGGTCGTGGCCACGGCGGTGATCGTCGGCCTGCTGTTTCTGGTGGGCGCGGTGGGCCTGTGGGACAAACTGATGCAGACCCTCGCGCTGATGCTGGTGGCGACGTTGATTTCGGTATTGATCGGCATCCCGCTGGGCATTCTTTCGGCACGCAGCAATCGCCTGCGTTCGGTGCTGATGCCGTTGCTGGACATCATGCAGACCATGCCGAGCTTCGTGTACCTGATTCCTGTGTTGATGCTGTTCGGCCTGGGCAAGGTCCCGGCGATCTTCGCCACCGTGATCTATGCCGCGCCGCCCCTGATTCGTCTCACCGACCTGGGCATCCGCCAGGTAGACGGCGAAGTGATGGAGGCCATCAACGCTTTCGGCGCCAACCGCTGGCAACAGCTGTTCGGCGTACAACTGCCCCTGGCCCTGCCGAGCATCATGGCCGGGATCAACCAGACCACCATGATGGCCCTGTCGATGGTGGTCATCGCCTCGATGATCGGCGCCCGCGGTTTGGGTGAGGACGTGCTGGTGGGCATCCAGACCCTCAACGTCGGACGCGGCCTGGAGGCCGGGTTGGCGATCGTGATTCTCGCCGTGGTCATCGACCGCATTACCCAGGCCTATGGTCGCCCTCGGCATGAGGTGAGCAAATGAACAACGCAGCCATCAGCAAAATCGAAGTCAAGAACGTCTTCAAGATTTTCGGCAATCGGTCCAAGGACGCCCTGGACCTGATCCGCCAGAACAAGACCAAGGACCAGGTGCTGGCCGAGACCGGCTGCGTGGTCGGTGTGAACGATCTGTCGCTGAGCATCGGTACCGGCGAGATCTTCGTGATCATGGGCCTGTCCGGCTCCGGCAAATCCACCCTGGTGCGGCACTTCAACCGCCTGATCGACCCCACCAGCGGCGCGATCCTGGTGGACGGCGAAGACATCCTGCAACTGGACATGGACGCCCTGCGCGAATTTCGCCGGCACAAGATCAGAATGGTGTTCCAGAGCTTCGGTCTGCTGCCCCACAAGAGTGTGCTGGACAACGTCGCCTATGGTTTGAAAGTGCGTGGCGAGAGCAAGCAGGTGTGTGCCGAGCGCGCGCTGCACTGGATCAACACCGTGGGTCTGAAGGGTTACGAAAACAAATACCCGCACCAGCTTTCCGGTGGCATGCGCCAGCGCGTGGGCTTGGCACGTGCCTTGGCGGCGGATACCGACATCATCCTGATGGACGAAGCCTTCAGTGCCCTCGACCCGCTGATCCGCGCCGAAATGCAGGACCAGTTGCTGGAGCTGCAAAAGACCCTGCACAAGACCATCGTCTTCATCACCCACGACCTCGACGAGGCCGTGCGCATCGGCAACCGCATCGCGATTCTCAAGGACGGCAAGCTGATCCAGGTCGGCACGCCCCGGGAGATCCTGCATTCGCCGGCCGATGAGTATGTCGATCGGTTCGTGCAGCGGCGGGCGGCGGTGGTTTGAGGGATTTGTGGTGATTGGACTGGCGTTATCGCGAGCAGAGCTCGCTCCCACAGGGGTACGCATTCCAATGTGGGAGCGAGCCCTGCTCGCGATAGCGTCGGTAAAGCTGCATCAATGTTCAGGATGTACCCATGAGGTCAACAATGCCCCAGGTTGAAAAAATCATCATCGCCGACGCCCCCCTGCGTTGGCAGGACGTGGTCGCCGTCGCCCGCTTCGGTGCCGAGCTCGAGCTGTCGGCCCAGGCCTGGGCGCGGATCGACAATGCACAGACCATCGTGCAGCGCATCGTCGAAAGCGGCGAGCGCGCCTATGGCGTCAACACCGGCCTGGGAGCCTTGTGCAATGTCTCGCTCAAGGATGAACAACTCAGCCAGCTGTCGCGCAACACTCTGCTCAGCCATGCCTGTGGCGTGGGCGCGCCGCTGGCGGACGAGCAGACCCGGGCGATTCTCTGCGCAGCGATCCTCAACTACAGCCAGGGCAAGTCCGGCATTCATCGTCGGGTGGTCGAAGCCTTGCTGGTGCTGCTCAATCGCGGCATCACACCACAAGTGCCGTCCCAAGGATCGGTGGGTTACCTGACCCACATGGCTCACATCAGCATTGCGCTGCTGGGCGTCGGCCAGGTCAGCTATCGCGGCCAGATCGTTGCGGCGCAACAGGCCCTGGCAGCAGAAGGCCTGCAACCGGTTCAACTGGGGGCAAAGGACGGCCTGTGCCTGGTCAACGGTACGCCATGCATGACCGGCCTCAGTTGCCTGGCCCTGGCCGATGCGACGCGGCTGGTGCAATGGGCCGATGTGATCGGCGCGATGAGCTTCGAGGCCCAGCGTGTGCAGATCGCCGCGTTCGACGCCGAGATCATCGCCCTCAAGCCGCACCCCGGCATGCAACAGGTCGGGGCCAATCTGCGGGCCTTGCTCGATGGCAGCGAGGTCATTGCCGCAAGCCTGGGCATTCGCACCCAGGATGCCTTGAGCATCCGCTCGATTCCCCAGGTGCACGGCGCTGCTCGCGACCAACTGGCCCATGCGCGGCAGCAGATCGAAACCGATCTCAACGCCGCCACCGATAACCCACTGTTGCTGGGCACGCCGGATAACTTCCGGGTCATGTCCCAGGCCAATCCCCACGGCCAGTCGGTGGCGCTGGCGGCGGATCTGCTGGCGATTGCCATGGCGGAAATCGGCTCCATCGCCGAGCGCCGTCTCGACCGGTTGATCAACCCGCATGTCAGCGGACTGCCGGCCTTTCTGGTGGCCAACCCGGGCGTGAATTCGGGGATGATGATCGTGCAGTACGTCGCCGCCTCCTTGTGCGCGGAGAATCGCCAGTTGGCGCAACCGGCGGTGGTGGATAATTACGTGACCTCGGGCTTGCAGGAAGATCACTTGAGCATGGGCACCAACGCGGCCCTGAAGCTGCACAGGGCGTTGGAAAACTGCACGCAGATTCTCGCCATCGAATACCTGCTGGCGGCCCAGGCCTTTGAATTCCTCAAGGCGCAGCGCTTCGGCGCCGGCACCGGTATCGCCTGGCAATTGCTGCGCGAGCGCGTGGCTGCCTATGACCAGGACCGCTGGCTGGCGCCGGACATTGCCAGCGCCGCCGAGCTGCTTAAAGAACCGAACCTGTTGCACAGCGTATTACCGAATTTGAATTGATCAAAAAAGCGCCAGCGTGCCAAGGCACCTCTTGCCCATAAAGCATCGCTCAAAAAGCGGGGGTGACGGATAACGGACCATTCCGGAGCGACTGGCGGGTTGAAAAACAAAACTCTCAAAAGGAGCAATAAATGACTGCCTTAAACCTGATTCCCGGTCAATTGAGCCTGGCTCAATTGCGCGACATCTATCAGCAACCGGTGACCCTGAGCCTCGACGCCAGCGCTGCGGCACAAATCGAAGCCAGCGTGGCGTGCGTGGAGCAGATCCTCGCCGAGAACCGCACTGCCTATGGCATCAACACCGGTTTCGGCTTGCTGGCCTCGACTCGCATCGCCAGCGAAGACCTGGAAAACCTGCAGCGCTCCCTGGTGCTGTCCCATGCCGCCGGCGTGGGCGAGCCGATCAGCGATGCGCTGGTGCGCTTGATCATGGTGCTCAAGGTCAACAGCCTGAGCCGGGGCTTTTCCGGCATTCGCCGGCAAGTGATCGATGCGCTGATCGCGCTGGTGAATGGCGAGGTCTATCCGCACATCCCGCTCAAGGGTTCAGTCGGGGCTTCCGGCGACCTGGCACCGTTGGCCCACATGTCCCTGGTGCTGTTGGGCGAAGGCAAGGCGCGCTACAAAGGTGAATGGCTGCCGGCCGTCGATGCGTTGAAAGTCGCCGGTCTCGCGCCGCTGACCCTGGCCGCCAAAGAGGGCCTGGCGCTGCTCGACGGCACCCAGGTATCCACCGCATTCGCCCTGCGCGGCCTGTTCGAGGGGGAAGACCTGTTTGCCGGTGCCCTGGCCCTGGGCAGCCTCACGGTGGAAGCCGTGCTTGGCTCCCGCTCGCCATTCGACGCGCGTATCCACGCCGCCCGTGGCCAGAAAGGCCAGATCGATGCCGCCACTGCGTACCGCGATCTGCTGGGCGAGCGCAGCGAAGTGTCCGCCTCGCACCAGAACTGCGACAAGGTCCAGGATCCGTATTCCCTGCGTTGCCAACCGCAAGTGATGGGCGCCTGCCTGACCCAGTTCCGCCAGGCGGCCGAGGTGCTGGTGATCGCGGCCAACGCCGTCTCGGATAACCCGTTGGTGTTCGCCGCCGAGGGCGACGTGATTTCCGGTGGCAACTTCCACGCCGAACCCGTGGCGATGGCTGCTGACAACATGGCCCTGGCGATTGCCGAAATCGGCTCCCTGAGCGAGCGTCGCATTTCCCTGATGATGGACAAGCACATGTCGCAGTTGCCACCGTTCCTGGTGGGTAACGGCGGGGTCAACTCGGGTTTCATGATCGCCCAGGTCACCGCGGCTGCCTTGGCGAGTGAGAACAAGGCTTTGTCCCATCCTCATTCGGTAGACAGCCTGCCGACCTCCGCCAACCAGGAAGACCACGTGTCCATGGCCCCGGCTGCCGGCAAGCGCCTCTGGGAAATGGCCGAGAACACCCGTGGCATCCTGGCGGTGGAATGGCTGGCGGCTTGCCAGGGCCTGGATCTGCGTAACGGCTTGAAGACTTCGCCGAAGCTGGAGCAGGCTCGTGCCCTCCTGCGTGCCGAAGTGCCGTTCTACGAGAAGGACCGGTTCTTTGCGCCGGACATCAACGCCGCCAGTGAGCTGTTGGCGAGCCGTTGCCTGAACGAGCTGGTCGTGGCGAACCTGTTGCCGAGTTTCCAGGGCTGACCCGATCGTTCCCACGCTCCGCGTGGGAATGCTTCATGGGACGCTCTGCGTCCCGCTCGACAAGGGACGCGGAGCGTCCCGGACTGCATTCCCACGCAGAGCGTGGGAACGATCTGACGGAGGACGTCAATGAAAACCCTCTGGCAAAACTGCCACGCCGCCACCATGGCCCAGGGCGTCTACTCGATCATCGAAGACGCCGCCATCGTCACCCACGGCGAACACATCCACTGGATCGGCCCGCGCGCGGAACTGCCGGCCGGTGACTATCCGGCGGTCAACGACCTCAAGGGGGCCTGGGTTACCCCGGGCCTGATCGACTGCCACACCCACACGGTGTTCGGCGGTAACCGCAGCGGTGAATTCGAACAGCGTCTGCAAGGCGTCAGCTACGCCGAGATCGCCGCGGCCGGTGGCGGCATCGCCAGTACGGTACGCGCCACCCGGGCCGCCAGTGAGGACGAACTGTTCGCCAGTGCCGCCAAGCGTCTGAAAAGCCTGATGCGCGACGGCGTGACCACGGTGGAAATCAAGTCCGGCTACGGCCTGGACCTGGCCAACGAACGCAAGATGCTGCGGGTCGTCCGCCGCCTCGCCGCCGAACTGCCGGTCAGCGTGCGCAGCACCTGCCTGGCCGCCCACGCCCTGCCGCCGGAATACGCCGACCGCGCCGACGACTACATCGAGCACATCTGCGCCGAAATGCTCCCGGCCCTGGCGGCCGAAGGGCTGGTGGACGCGGTGGATGCCTTCTGCGAATACCTGGCGTTTTCCCCGGCGCAGGTCGAGCGGGTGTTCGTCACGGCGCAGAAGTTGGGCCTGCCGGTGAAGCTGCACGCCGAGCAACTGTCATCGTTGCACGGTTCGAGCCTGGCGGCCCGTTATCAGGCGCTGTCGGCGGATCACCTGGAGTTCATGACCGAGGAAGATGCTATCGCCATGGCTGAGTCCGGCACCGTGGCCGTGCTGCTGCCGGGGGCGTTTTACTTCCTTCGGGAAACCCGACTGCCGCCGATGGACGCCCTGCGCAAGCATGGCGTGAAAATCGCCGTGGCCAGCGACCTCAACCCCGGCACCTCGCCGGCGCTGTCGGTGCGCCTCATGTTGAACATGGCCTGTACCTGCTTCCGGATGACCCCGGAAGAAGCCCTGGCCGGCGCAACGATTCATGCCGCCCAGGCCCTGGGCATGGCCCGCACCCATGGTTCGCTGGAGGTCGGCAAGGTGGCGGATTTTGTCGCCTGGCACATCGACCGTCCGGCCGACCTTTCGTACTGGCTGGGTGGTGAACTGGAAAAACGCGTCGTGCGCCACGGCGTTGAAATCGCTTGAGGAGAATACTTGTGGAGAAGGTCCTGAATTTCACCCAGGGACGCGTGCCGTTGTTGATCAGCATGCCCCACGCCGGCCTGCGCCTGACCCCGGCGGTGAAGACCGGGTTGATCGATGAAGCCCGGAGCCTGCCGGACACCGACTGGCACATTCCCAGGCTCTACGATTTTGCCGCTGAGCTGGGCGCCAGTACCCTGTCCGCCGAGTACTCGCGGTTCGTCGTCGACCTGAACCGACCCTCCGACGATACGCCGATGTACGTAGGCGCCACCACCGGCCTGTACCCGGCAACGCTGTTCGATGGCGTGCCGCTGTTTCGCGAAGGGCTGGCACCCTCGGCCGAGGAACGGGCCACGTACCTGCAACAGATCTGGATGCCGTATCACCAGGCCCTGCAACAGGAGCTGGCACGGCTCAAGGCCGAGTTCGGCTACGCCTTGCTGTTCGATGCCCATTCGATCCGTTCGGTGATCCCGCACCTGTTCGATGGCAAGCTGCCGGACTTCAACCTAGGCACCTTCAATGGCGCCAGCTGCGACCCGGTGCTGGCGAGCCAGCTCGAAGCCATCTGTGCCCGTCACGGCGCATTCACCCATGTGCTCAACGGGCGTTTCAAGGGCGGACACATCACCCGGCATTATGGCAACCCGGCCGAACACATCCATGCAGTGCAACTGGAACTGTGCCAGAGCACCTACATGGAAGAGTTCGAACCCTTCAACTATCGGGAAGACCGGGCGACCCCGACCCGGGTTGTCCTCCGAGAGTTGCTCGAGGGCCTGCTGGCCTGGGGGCAGACAACGTACGGCAAGTAAAAGTCATTGCAAAACCCTTGTGGCGAGGCATGACCCTGTGGCGAGGGGATTTATCCCCGCTTGACTGCGCAGCAGTCCCAAATGGTCGGTGCACTCGCTCGCTGTTGGGGTCGCTGCGCGACCCAGCGGGGATAAATCCCCTCGCCACAGGGCTAACCATATCCCCTGACCAAACAGGGGCTGCATTGTTTGGGCGGGGGCATGCTCATTGAGGCGATTCGGGTTTATGATGCCGGACGGCAGATTAAATAGAGTCCCTACAGGGATGACTCGACCCCTTACGGAGCGCCCAATGCAGACTTTGTACCCGCAGATCAAACCCCATGCCCG
>Ga0157373_10000943_pt1 | contig 22518 bp, 20 predicted proteins | sample C65metaG_FD_113460 | JGI IMG/M metagenome (GOLD analysis project Ga0157373, IMG submission 113460) | Corn rhizosphere microbial communities from Kellogg Biological Station, Michigan, USA - C6-5 metaG | ecosystem: Host-associated > Plants > Roots > Rhizosphere > Soil | place: USA: Michigan... | reverse complement strand
ACGCCTGCAGCGCGGCACGCGCCTTCCCTCCGAAACCGAATTGATGGACAGCTACCAGGCCAGCCGAGGCACCGTGCGTGGGCCATCGAGCAGTTGCAGGAGCGAGGGTTTGCGCAAAAGATCCACGGCAAGGGTACCTTCGTGCTGTCGCCGAACCCGATCGAGTTCCAACTGGGCGGCATTGTCAGCTTCCACGAAACCCACGCCGACCTGGGCGATGACGTACGCACCGAAGTGGTCGAATTCACCCAGTTCCCGCTGGAAGGCTCATTGCTGCAGCACATCGAAGCCGAAGCTGGCACCCTGATTACCCGCATCAAGCGGGTACGGCGCATCGGCGGTAAACGGGTGATCCTCGACATCAACCACTTCGTGGCCGACGTGATCCCCGGCCTGGACCGCTCGATTGCCGAACAGTCGATCTACGCGTTTATTGAACAGACCTTGCAGCTGCAAATTGCCTACGCCCAACGCACCATCGAAGCCTTGCCGCGCGGCAAGGACGACCAGACCCACCTGGACCTCGAAGGCCAGAGCCATGTCATCGTGGTGAGCAACCAGACGTTTTTGCAGGATGGGCGGCAGTTCGAGTACACCGAGTCGCGGCATACGCTAGACAAGTTCTACTTCTCCGACATCGCGCGGCGCTGATGCCCGAGGACGGCCCTAGCTATGCAGCGCATCACCCGATGAACAATCGCTGAACCTTCTCGCTCCCACTCCAGGAGCGAGAACATGCCACTCACCACCATCCCCCTACCCAATGCCAGCGACCGGGACCAACTGAAGGCCACCGCTGCCACGCTTATCCGCGCCTGCCCGGAGTTGCACGCAGAGGCACGCCTGGTGGCCCGGGAAATCCTCGGTCGATACGGCCTGCCCACCACCGACCCCGAGACGGTCTACTACCACCGTTTCAACAGCGCCCAAAGCAACAGCAATACCTTTACAGGCTGGGAACACCGCAATGAACAGCCCCACGCCTCACTGACCTTGGTGCAGTTGGTGATCCACCGTTTCTTGGTGACCGATCAAGACAACGCGGACTTGCTCGACGTGAACGGCGGCTTTTACTCGGCAGGCCCCGAGCACCAGAACTTCGATCAGACCAATGAAGTACGCCTGCACGGCAACGAGGTGCTGAATGATTTGTGGCGGATCAATTTCAGTGAGCGTTACCACCGCACACTCGACGCCTTCTGGGTCGACTTCTCCGAAGATTTCAGGAGCCTGGCCAAATGTAACTTTCTCAACAAAGCCGTGCTGGCTCGGGACAAGCGGCAACTGAGCGACGCCGACTTTCACACGGTCATCAAAGCCACCTGCAGCCCACTGACCTGGCCCGTCAGCTTGGCAACGCTGCGCAGCGAGACCCCCACGGACGCGGGCCTGAAAGTGTGCAAACTGAGTATCGCTGACTACGTCGCCATCGACATTCTGTGCATTGGTGACCCGGCCGGACGGCAGATCATTTATGTCCCAGGCGATGACGAGGCCTTCCACACCTGTGAAACCCCCAGGGACCTGCATTGGTGGGTCTTGATTCGCATGAATGACAAGGCCAGCCGCACGGCCCTGCTGATGCACTTCCAGCTGTCCGACCGGCAGGCCATCAATGATGAAATCACCCCGTTGATGAACCGTATGGTCGGCGCCTGGGGCAAGGCCGACTACAACCAGGTCAACCGGCGCTGTCGAGTGATCCAGGGTGACGCCTTCAGCGCCTTGCGCGACTCGACACGCGAAGCCTTGCTGGCCGAAGCCGAGATATCGCTCACCTCCAACGGCCAGATGCGCCAGCAACTCTGGCTGGGTTACCTGACTGCCGGCCTGCGTGCGTTCGGCCCCTTGAGCCTGCTTGGCTGGCCGATCGCCTTGCCGGTCATTGGTGCAAGCTTGTCCGCCATGGGCTTGAATATCGACAAGGCCGCCAACGCCAAGACGTCCGCCGAACGCAAGGACGCCGTCATTGATGCAGTGCTTGCCGGCATCAATACGTTATTCAACCTGCCACTGCTCAAGGAAATAGGGCCATTGGCCGAGCTCGACGCAGACGCCGAAGCGGCTGAAATGGCTCACTACCGCGAAACCGCTCAACCCGCTGAGTCGCCTGCCCCCGAACAAACACCCGGACAGACGCCCCAGCAACTCCGCAGCCTGCTGTGGCACAACGGTATGTTCGTTTTCGAGCAGGCAGATGACGGCCTTGTGATCCTGCACCACACCCGCACAGGGGCGATCGTTCGTCACTTGATTGAGCGCACCGCTTCGGGCGCATTCTTCATCGACGCCCAAGCCTGGCCGCTGCTCAAGGGCGCGCGCTATAACAGCTTGGCGGCCCTCGCCCGGGCACTCGAGGAGCAAGGCTTGCAACGGGTCAACGTCGGCCCGGCGCTCAGTCAGGTCAGCGAGGCCACCGGCACAAGCACGTCGGGACCTGATCAGCCGCTTACGCCCGGGCAAAACAATGGGGCGGTGTAAATACCAGAGGCTTGGCAACTCAACGAGATTCTCGAAGGTGCCACGCCCATGGCCGAAACCGGTAAATTCCGCTGCATTTATCAACTCAACAGCGACCCGCCCAACGCCATCCTGAAAAAGGATGCCGCCTATGCCGTGCGTTATGAGGATGACATCAACGGGGCAGGTAACTGGGCCATTATCGACCCCGCCAACCCGAATGCCTCTGAGGGCTCCCTGCCGGTGCGCCTGAATGCCCAAGGTGAATGGGAGCTGGCACCCAAGCTCGCACTCAAGGGCGGCATGCTACGGTCTGTGTTCAACAGAACTGCGCCGGTGACTGCGCTGCCAGCCTCGGCCTACGACATCCCGCCGAACCTACGCCCCTTGCTCAGGGAGGCCGCACTGACCCCGGGCAACCCCGCACTGCATGAAGACTATGGCGACCTTGACCTGCTCGGATCCGGCGCGGCCAACCCCTATGACGACTTCAAGACCGTGCGCCAGCAGCTCTATCAGGATGCTGTCAACGATTACGCCAACATCGTGCTGCCCCCACGGCCTCACCTGCCCGCGCTGGCGGCCGATGCCAACGCCGAAACCATCGTCAGCACACTGCTCCAGGAAGCCAGGGGCATTGTCATTGGGGAAAACCATGCCGGCATAGGCAGCAAACAGTGGCTGATCGAGAGCATGCCCCTCCTGGCTCGGCAAGGCGTGAAAACCCTGTACATGGAGCACCTGTTGACTGACTTCCATCAAACCGCCCTGCACGCCTTCGCCCGCAGCGGGGAGATGCCCGAGGCACTGGAGCAGTACCTCGCGGGTCTGGACACCGGCCACTCCACCGACCCACTCAAGCGCTATACGTTTTTGGAAGTGGTAAAAGCCGCCCGACAGAACCGCATCCAGGTGCAAGCCATTGATTGCATGGCCAGCTATCGACTGGAGGGCTTCGAGCCTGTTGCTCCGCAAGGCGTGAACGTCGTGGAAACGCTCGATGATCCTCGCATAAAGATGATGAATTTTTACGCACGCTCAATCATCAACACTGATCAGGCAGTCAGGGGCGTGCATAAATGGGTGGCCCTCGTGGGGGAAACCCACGCGAACACGTTTGAGGGTGTACCAGGCCTCAGCGAACTGGAAGAAGCCGTTGGCGTGCGAGTCGAAGATGTTGCACAGGGCGAATCAGAGGGCATTATCGTCGATCCCGGCAGGACCGGTATCGAACTAATCCCACACCGTGCCTATAGCCTCAAAAGCGACCTGCTTCTGCAGGTAGAGACCCCGTGGGCCGGCCAGGAAAGCCGTACCCTGGAGGACATACTGCCCTGCAAGGGGATGTTCACGTTGCAACGGTCCCGCGGGCCGACCCAACTGGTTCATCGCGCCAACGACAACGCCATCGTGTCTACTGCCATCAACACCGATGGCGGCCGCTACTTCATTGAACGCCCGTCCTGGCCAGCGATCAGCGGCAAGCGTTTCAAAAGCATGATCAAGCTGGTCAAGGCCGTGCAAGCCATGGGGCTGACCCTCGCCGACTGGAGCCAACCACTCTAATTCGCCGCTACAAAAAATGCCGCAAGCCTTCACAGGCTTGCGGCATCGTTCAGACCAACCCGTGAGTACTCAGTAGCGAGTGCTCAACAGGGGATCATTCCCACTCTATTATCAATAGAGGGCCGAAGCCCTTGGATCTAGGGCGCACAAAGGCGACAATAATTTTAAAACCATGGAAAATACCATACTAGTTAAAAATCAATCTTTATGGTCTGTGTCGTTATGAACCATCTTCAGCAAGGCGACGCCAGTGGAGAGTTGCCGCGTCAGCACGGCCAGTTCGCCAGCGCAGCCCTCACGACAGACTTCTGCATGCAATTCAATAGCGTACGTGGGATCAGCCCGGAAAACCTCGGCCATTGCTTCATCGTGACAACGATCTTTCATATCACCCCCAACAAGCAATGGTTTCGAGCTTCTAGTGCATTTTTTGATCAAGCAAGACTTTTCGTCAGTAGAGCCTGAGGTGGCTGTGAGTGTGGCTGGCTGTGAGTGTGGCTAAAAGCCTGATCATGATTCAAAAAGCCCGGAAAAGATAAAAACTACTTTACTCACCACTGAACCCACCTTGCCCAACTCTACTTCGTACTCAGATCCTTCACCACTATTTAACGCAGTGAGCCACGATGCAGCTGCATTTCAATGCACTGCATCGCGAGGCATTAAATATTAGTCTTAGATCATTAGCATTCTCTCATTTTCGGCGTTTATTTCTGGCGATTCTAGCCTTAGCTACAATTGCCAAAAGGGTCATGGCCGACTCGATCGAGGAAGTCGCATCGATCCGAATTTTAAAAATCTTACCTATTGTGTGGCTATCAAAATTTGATGAGATTATGATATCCGATTCGGCATCAAGATCATTTAAAAATACATCTTCGCACGGTTTTTCTTGTGCTGACTGAGTATTTCCAAGTTCGAAATTTAACTCAGGTTGCTGAACATTAAATTGAGAATCAGGCGCACTTCGGCTTGGTGGCATATTGGAAGGCGTGCTTGGCTTCGGAAGTTGATCTATGCCGACAACATCATTTATGAAAGCTTTTCTCTTAGCAAGAATTGTCTGGCCAAATGGCAGTGTGGACCATTGCCACACGTGATCCCCGAAACTGTATTCGTCACCATAAGTTTCCAGCGCACCAAGTCCGGCAATTGCGAGCCTATCTTCATATACGCGAATGGATGCACCTTGATTGACAGGAGGATTCCATCGCCCAATGTCAGGGTAAGAAAAGCTCGACTGAGGATTTCCGATGGCGATGTTAGCAAGACGTGTCGCGTCAGAGATAATGTAATCCGAATCTTGAATATTCCATATTGGGGAGCGACCTGCTATAGCCCCCAAAAGCGCTCCGGCCATAGTTGCAATAGTATCCGTGTCGCTCTCAAGCACATTGGCAGATAACACAAGCGCTTCCTCTATGGGTTCAGAGCGATACAGATAACTCAGCACCGAAGCGGCTAGTGCTGTTTTAAACCCAGATCCACGGAACCGATCTGTCAAACACCCAATAGATGAAATTGCTGATTTATATGCAGCAACTGGATTATCGTTTATCGCCTCAGAGACTCGGCTAATATCATGCAGCGCCTCGCCACAAAACCTGGACATGGCTTCTTCTAGGGTATTTTTTGTTTCACGCTCCCAAGAAGCGAGCCAAAAATCTACTAGCTGGCTGTCCTCGCGGATTATCTTCGGCAACTCTAGAAATTGTTGAGCAATTTCTTTCCAACTGGAAGGGCCAGGAATAGAACCTTCTTGCAGCGTTTCCTTTAGGACAAGAGCATGAAATATAGCGCCGCAAAAACCATGCGGATGGCCATGGGTTGTGATGGCATCTCTAAATACGTTCAAGAGCATCTCTTGATCATCACCTTTCGATGACCAGACGTGCGGCTGAATTCTCATCGCCGCTCCGTTGCCACCACTTTGTATATAACTCTGTGCGCCTTTCACATAGAAATTTGAAAACCAATTAACGCCTCTACGTGAAAGATTGAGAGCTGCTGCTTTTGTGCCTAAACCTGCACCCAATGCGTAAGTAGGCCAAACAGGTAGTTCAATTTTTGCAAATGTCTCAACATCAAACACTCCATTTCCTCGAATGGAGCGTGATACTGCAAGGCGGAGCTGAGTGTCGTCAGAGTAGGTTCCCGCAGGCAGAGCGACTTTGGGACCATTACGACCAGCGATCAATCGCTGCCAGGCGACTGGTTGCTTCACCTCAGTTGACCCAGTCCGGTTCTTAACACCAGCAGGCCCATGCGAAAGCTCTGTAATCCAGCCTAGCGCGTCGCCAGCAGCAGCCCACAAGGCTGACTCAACAACGGTCTGTGTGAAGGCGTGAGACTGTCTGAGATCAGAAGCTTTGCTTGCGGATAGTGGATTGCTCAATTTTTCACTCCTTGGAACTTTTGGGGATTTATTTGGACATCGACATCAGTGTGCCCAAACTCCCCTAGCCAACCTATGACTGTATCATGGCAGGTTTCGTCTAATACGTATATGCAGCGTAAATATCGAATTGGAAGTGCACGGGGATAGAGTACTTCCGCCTGCTCACATGTAGGAAGATGCTCAGCTCGCCTTAGGCGACACGCACTCCAACTTGGTGGTTTTCGCCTTATCACAGGTGCAAACAAACCATTAAACCCTTCCAGTCCTTTTTTTCTTATACAGTAATCGTAAGAATTATTAGTTGTAGCAAAATACACGCCATCGTCAGCCATTGCAGCGACATCAAAGGAAAGAATACCCCACCAAACATCCGCATTGAGATGCCAACCCTGTGAAACCTCAAAATATCTTCTATTAATCTCTGAAATTGATAGATTTACAAAATCAATCCAATGCTCGCTCTTATCAAAAAAATCGCTTTCTTCTGGGCGATTTGTTGAATTGCAATGCAGGATGTATTTGAGATTATCTTCTTGTCTTACACGATAACGAGAAAGCAGATAGCCAGAATCAAGCGTGCCTACAATTCCTCGATTGGTTGTAAAATGAAGAAGCTCAACGATACCACGCCTCTTAATTTCTTCAATAAGCATTACACATCAACCTCAGCATAGGTGCCTACTTCAAAGAACTGGATCAGTCTTGACTCTTCTCCAGGCTTGTAACCAACGAAGACCGCTTTTCTCGCTCGGGCTACCGCAATAGCGAGCAAGCGACGCAGAACAAGAAGCTGGTCGCCTTTATCTTCCTCAGAAAACTCCGTATTTCTTTGATTGAAACCCAGGATAAAAACGTAGTCGAACTCTAGGCCTTTTGCTGAATGAAAAGAGCATGTGGCCACGTTTTCTTGACCTCGAGGCCATTCTCGCTCTCTGGTAATATTGGCATAAGGAATACGTGCACTATCTAAAGAAGCACGAATGGTATCAAACCATCCGCCACCTAGTGGTTTGAGAAATGCGACCGACTCCTCTTTGAGATTAATTTTACGGCAAATATAATCTATAGCCCAGTCTATTTGGCGCTGATATTTCCCTTTTAGTATGAGAGGTAGAGGCCCGGTCTCTGTTGCTGCATGCAGATTAGGCATGGCACCTTCCCCATCTACAGTTACTCCCGCAAGAATTCCAGCCGCGAAAGCAGCGATTTGTTGAGTATTACGATGATTATTGCGAAGATTGGTAATTCTCTCAGAGCGAACTTCATACCCTGCTTCTGCCCATGCCCAGCCCCTAGCATAAACACGCTGAACCGTATCAATCACAAATGTCACGGTGTGTTCATCAGCCAAATGATGCTTTATTGCTCTAAGCTGAGTAGCTGAGAAATCCTGGGTCTCGTCGACAATTACAATGTCGTAGCCGATCGGGCTTATATTTCTTGCCATGAAGACTGCAAGTTGATTCCAGTCTATTATATTATTCTCCCGAAGCCATGCATGATAAGGCTCAATAACTTCATCAAGAATTTGTTGCCGCGTAGCTTTGGGGACTCGCGGCATCTGGCCTCGCCCAGTTCGGTCTGCATCTAGATAACTATTAAGCCGCTCCGGCTCAAAGCGACCTAGAATGTAATTGCATTCGTTAACGACATATTGAGGCGAAAGATTCTTAATCTGAGTTGCGAATGCATATAGAACCCCCTCAGCTTTTTTTTGGTCGCCTAGTTGATAGCCGAGTCTATTTAGAGCCCAGCGACTAAAAGTTTCTATTTCTAAGTCGATTTTGAATTTGGGGTCAGGCTGTTGGCGTGCTAGCTCTGAAACATATCCAGCAAGCGTCCGGTTGAACGTGAGAATCAAAATCTTTATAGGTCGATCCTCCTCCTGACGCACAAGTCGACCGTTGAACATGTGAGATAGCGATTTCAGTCTAAGGAGGGCGGTTGTAGTTTTTCCGCTTCCGGCTGCGCCGCAAATAACTTCTACGCCAAGCCTGTTCTGACTCACAAGAGCTCGTTGCTCCGGAGAGGGTCCGACCGGTGGGAGTGTTTTCATAGATGACATCCATTTCGTTAGAGCTAGGCATTCTGCCTGAACAATATCACTATGACATCAACCCTCCGTCGAACCGGTCCTTGCTACGGAACTCACTCCCGTTGCCTCTCTCATACCGCCACACCGCTGTGACACAGGGATCTGTGAAGCGCCTCTCGTTGCTTGGTGCAATGCGGTATTTCCTCCCGAAAATGATGGGGCTCGTTTTGTCGCGCATAGTCGTACGTCGCGCGCATGACTCACACGACTGGGATAAAACCCTTTCGATCGTTCGAAGAACCTGTATCCCCCGCGAACCAGTAGTATGTCAGGTCATTTGCCACCGTGGCAGGCGGCTCTTTATTCTCAACAATTATGACCTGGACACCGGGATCAATTGCCGTAAGCGAACGCCAGAAAGCGGACTCCATACCTGCATCGATTGGCCCATCTTTGGCGCCTCCGGGTTTTCCTTTTTTATAGCTCGTCAGAGGTGAGTCAATAACGACGACACCCGGATGAGGCAAATCGTTGATCTTGCAGAAGCGGAGCAGTCCGATGGTGAACGCGGTATGCAGAACCGCTCGTACACCTTTACCGTGGGATTGCCGAGACTGGCCGTCTACGATGATATCGAACTCTTTCTGATCAAACTCGACGCGCCCCTCGCCCCTCCATTCCCATTCTGAGAGCACTGCTTCGATTTCTTTGCACAGGCCTCGTAAAACTGTAGCCGGGAGTTCTTCCCAAGTACTTTTGCCCGGCTTATCGCCAAACATACGTTCAATTTTATCTTTCATCAGCCGCAGCGTGTCCGCTTGATCCTCATCAGCTTTTTGCCTTTCAAGCTCTATCCGGCGGGCCACTAAACTTTCAAGGCGTTCCGCCGTCTCTCGAAGAACTGGAGAAATAACCTCCACAGTCCTCTGATCGGTTTGCACCAGCGCATCGTTGGATGAGATCACTTCAGAAATTCTGGTGTTACGGATACTCTCAAGACTCTTGATAGCCAAAGCGAGATCGCCACGCTGACCAAGGATTTTGGATGCTTCTGCTCTTGCAGACTCATAGATCTTTTTCACGGACTCGTGAGTAGTATGAGCGTGATCGCTTGTCATCGGCTGTTCGCACAATGGACAAGTCACCTCTTGTAGACCATCGAAGAAATGAGCACCTTCAGTGACGAAATCGAGGCGTTGTAGATCGGAGTCATATCGCTTTTCAAGTAAATGATACCGCGCCAAGAGCTCGTCAGCAGCCACCACCTGAGACTGTGCCCGGTGTAGCGCTCGAGTTGATTCTGTCCGCTCAGCCTGCAGCTTGGCGCGCTCGCCGGTTGTTTCGGACAGAGAGGAGGAAAGCTTGGCAATCGCCAGTTCGACCTTTTCGATGGTGTCTTCGTCTGCAGTCGGGTTCTGTCGGATCCTGTGTTCTATTGGCTCAAGGAGCCCGGTGATTAGGCCAAGCTGCGCAGTAAGTCGCGCTCGGGCGATCTCGGACTTTTCGGCGGCGATGACGCCTGTGTCGTCTTTACCTGTGAGCATATGGGCAAACATGCGCTTGCGCGAGGTGACATCAAAGCCGCCTTGTCCTAAAACCGGTGACGCTTCATCGATAATAGCGATCTCATCAACAAGAAAGACGGGGAGATATTGCCTGATGGTTAGGCGCTGCACCTCCCCTCGATCATTTTTGCGGAGAACAGCCTCGCTCAAGCCCGCAAATTGGAACAATACCTCGGTAACATCTCGGGCCTTACTTGTGCCTTTCCGTTTTGGTTTTAGAGGTTTCCCAGCCGCTTGGATATTCTCGACAGGACAGGCATGTGATGCAAGGTCACCACCAGAAAAATGGCGCTCCAGCGTCAGAAAGTCTCCACCTTTATTTTCAAACTGAACAAATAACTTTGAATAAGGCTCCGCTGCGGGAATGCGCTTCTTCATTTCATCGGCGCCGAAAATATAGTCAAGGCATCTAAGCAAATAGCTCTTACCGGTATCGGACTCACCGGCTACAATGTTTCCGCCAGGAAAAAAAGTAATTGAGGCATCCTGAACACCTTCTCCTCTTAGAACGATTTTGCGAAGCTGTAACATGCTCAGAGCTCCAATTCGTTCAGGGCGGACATTCGGTCGAACTCGCCACCCCAGCGGCCAACATTTTCATTCATATATTTTTCAAGCTCGCCGTCTGAATACATTCCAAAATGCTCAATAACCCAGCTAGAGCGCTCACGCAACGCCAACGCGTACGACGTTTTCATCAGTGCTAGAAAAGCCGACGTCAGCGTCGTGGCACGGTATAGGATGCCTGTAGCATCAAAGGTTTTAAGGAGTAGCTCTCGAGAGCACATTTGATTAAGTCCCGCATGGACAAGATCTCTTTTTACGAGGAACTCGCTACCTCGAAAAGGAACTGCGGGGTGAAGGCTTTCCGGACCACCGACAACATCACCAGAGTGCACTAGCAAGTAGTCGTAGGAAATCAAACGTTGAAGGTCTGTGTCTTGCCCAGTGCTAGCTTCTAGCAAAAACAACATACGCAGGCCACACTCGAGCGGGCTATTGAATGGGCGAACCAGTATCAACTCCGACTTATAAGTCATGATGAGCACCATTCCACGCGACCATCGTTTGCCATTTGATGGCACATTCCCTCACGATCATTTGGTACAACATGTGGCTTCAATACATGATCGCTGAGTTGAAGAGACTGCGCGCCCTTCACTGTGTCCACCACGCGGTCGAGGCCAACACGGCCCTCGTCAGAATAGTAATGATAAAGACCGTCGCAGAATTCGCCGAGTAGCGTGTCAAAGTAGGACATATCGGCCATTTGATCGCGAGCAAGTTCCTTTAAGCCTTCGGCCGAATAGAAAGCCATTCTGGAGCGTTCAAAGAGAGCGGATAGCTTTGCGTCATGATTGAAGTGGACAGTACTGGTCACTTCAATTCCAAGTTTCTGACTTATTGCCTTGTACAGTTGTGCAATGTAAACCGCTTCAAGAGGAGCCACTGACGACGGCGGTTTTTGTGGTAAAGGTCGATCGATTAAAGGAGCTCCGAATACGGCGAGATGATAACGTGTCTGTGCATGCTCTGATATGAGATCAAGCGGCTGCTTTGCGCGAAAAATGCTAAAATCAAACGCTTCAATATGCGCTTTGAGCATTGGAGTGAGCTCGACTTTCTTCTTTGTAGTTATCTTATTCCGGCAATGCTTATCCCAATTCGTGAGAAGGCCTGCTCTTAATTTTTCGGGATAGTCAAAAAGATCCTGCAAAGATGACGTCACACCTTTGTGCGTAACAAACCAATACTCCGCCGGTGAAGAGTAGTCATCGACGTACGTGTAGTATAGAACCTTCCCAATTTCCTCGTAAGCAGAGCTTGCCCCTAGCGCGGTGGCGTAATGTTTACATTGATACAGATGCCAACGGCGTGGAACTGCGCTCGGTGGATCGAACCAAACGATGACGTCTCGCCCTTTATCACCGGCGCCTCCGCGAAGCTGGACTTCGTACACACCCGGCACTCTTGCCTTTAGGTAGTCGTTCCCCCATTCGAGTACGAAGCGCTCGAATTGGCTATCATCGAAGCTTGCTAGTCGATCAAGCTTGGAAACAGGCAGACCTGCGCCGAGACCTAGAAGCCGGGCATTTGCTCCTGGCCACGGTGTTGGACTAGGAAGGGCGGTCCCCTGGGCACTTGTAGGCACGGTCGTTGTACTCTCGCTCACACTTACCTCCCTGGCGAACAACCTATCCCCTAGATTGTAGGCATGTCCTTATCCACGAATTAGTCAAGGTTTGACTCCGTATGAGCGTAACAACGCAATACAACTGGCTTTGCGCGCTGGTGCTCTTTAGCCCAACCACGTAACTACGAGCAGTACTTCGTCGTTGGTCGGATAGTAGCGCCCCATATGGCATCAGGCTACTGTGACACGTAAGGTCCGGTGCTGCCTTAGAAATTACGCTTTTCGAACGTGTCAGATGCAGACTGAACTGGTTCACACTACGGGCGAAGGTCTGTCGGCAATTTCTCGACCAAGGGCATATCGGATCGCTACAGATCTAAGCAAAAATGGGCTCACGCTCACTTATGAATTTTGACGATCAATCCCATTTTTTCTCGAACTGTGACCTGTAGTTCCCGGAAATCGACCATCAATGCATCCACATCAATGGCGCTAGCCCCTTCTCCTCGCTTCTCTGCCAGCCAGAGTTTCAGCAGGCCAGCCACCCTCCCAAGATCACCATTGACCTTGGCCAAGTCAGCGACTGCGACCAGATCAACAACCGACCGGATCGGAGTGTTCAAACCAAGGGCGCGCAGATAGCCCGACCGGGACATTCCAGCTTCTCTGGCCTTATCCGTGATCACCGCCTTTTCCTCGTCAGTGACCCAAACCTCGATTGGCTTGCCGCGTCGGCGAGCCGTTGTTTTTTCTTCGGTGCCACCTGTCATGGGTGCTCCTGCCGTTGCTGTGGTTTTGCTCTTAGACGCGGCAGCGACTGCATGCCTCGCAGAGCAAGATACGTTGAGCCGAAGGCGAATAAGGGTAGGTGTTGGGAGGGTGCGGGCTTGCCCGTACCCGTACAACACACATCTTGCCGTCCGATTCGACGCAAATACATGCGTATCTTTGCTAACGGTTCACACCTAGCATACCTACGCATACCTACGCATATCTACGCATACCTACGCATCTATAGGCTAGATTACGCATGGCAAATAGACAATTTTTTGCGCATACTTGCGTAACTATGCTTAAGCGGAGGTTCGGTGATGAAGACACCAAAAGAAGGGCTTACTGGCGCGGGGCGGGTGGCGTTTTTAGCGCGCCTCGATGAATTTCGGGGTCTCATTCAAGCCGGTTGGCCGGTGACGGTCGTTTATGAGAACCACGGCGGAGATAACACGGGGCTGAGCTATAGCCAGTTCGCTCGATACGTAGGAAAGTACATCCGCAAGCCGACCAAACGTGGCGCCCAGCAGCCCACAATTCCTGACGAAATAACAATTCCGGTAGCGTCGGTGCCAGAACAATTGCAGTCCGCCCTCCCAACGGTACCAGCCCCTATGTCGAAGCCCCGACCTGGGTTCCGGCATGACCCAAGCAGCGGAAACAACCGTGATGATCTTATATAGCCTTTTAAGGGTTTAACCTTTGCGGATTGAACAAATAATCGCCACGAATTGATCTTCCCTATGTCAACCTAATTAGCCAATCATTCCATCGATGCAACCGGCATGTCCGGGCACGATCAGGCACAGACCAAAGTGACTGGTAGAGGCCGGGAAATGCACCAAAAAATCATAACGTCCATTATCGCCAAAACGCCACTGGCAACAATTCCACTGCGCGAAACGACCGTTTCTCCTGCTCGGAAACTCCGTCGACAGGCGGACTATGGTGCCAAAATTGCCGTAGCCGTCTTTTTCGGATTGGCCATGTACATCGCCCCACCCCCGGCTTACGCCATCTATTGCTCGAACTGCTCGACGTTCTATCAGCAGATGTTCGAGTACGTCGAGGCCGTTAATACCGCCTTGAACACCGCCGAGACATTACAGACGCAAATTCAGCAGTATCAGAACATGGTCACTCAAGGCACCGGCTTGCCCAGCTCAATGTTCAGCAGCGTCGCGGCCGATCTCAAAAAAGTGGCCAACATCTACACCCGCTCGCAGTCTCTAGGCCGCCAGATTCAGAACATGGACTCGCAGTTCAATACGGCTTTTCCCGGCTTTCAATCCTATCTGAATCAAGCTGCAAACTCGGCAGAAGTACCGGCGGGTGAGCGCTATCAGAAGTGGTCAGAGCAAAACCGCGACAGCGTGAAAATGGCGCTTGAGGCGGCGAACCTCAACACCAGCACTTTCGAGTCTGAGGATACCCAGCTCGATCACATGGTGGCTCGCTCACAGTCGGCCATGGGCCGGATGCAAGCCATTCAGGCAGGCAACGAGATAGCCTCTCAGAACGTTCAGCAGTTGCAAAAGCTGCGCGATCTACTGGCCACCCAAATAACCATGCAAGGCAACTATATGGCTCAGCAGGGCGACCGGAAGGCTGCTAGCGAAGCCGCCGAGCAAAAGTTTGAGGCCCGTAAAAATAACTGGGGGCCTTCCGAGGATTTCTAACCATGTTCATATCTAAAAATCTGATCGTTGGGTTATGCATCGCCTCTGCTCTTGGCGGCTCTGCTCTATCTGGATTCATTGTTTCTATCCGCACCGATTGCGTGGCTGTTGAGCGGTCGATGCAATCAGACACGGATAAGAACTTTGAAGCACGGAAAAACAACTGGGGCCCGTCTGAGGATTTCTAACTATGCAACGCTCAGCTGTAGCACTGGTTAGTGCAACACTCTTGCTTTCGGCCGGTAGCGCGATGGCAGCAGGAGATGTAACTCAAAGCAATGAAATGAACGGGCTTTTGCGGATGCTCTATCAAGCCGCAAGTGAATGGTCACCACGGCTACAGGGTTATGCACTCAATTTACTGGCATCTCTCGCTCTCATCCAATTGGTTTGGACGTTCATGCCTTTAGTGATGAGACAAGCTGACTTAGGCGAAATTGTCGGCGAGCTGATCCGCTTCTTCATGAACATTGGCTTTTTCTACGCAGTCATTGAACATTCCGTGCCATGGGCGACAGCCGTAGTGGACAGTTTCCGAGAAGCTGCGGGCACGGCTAGCGGTTTGGGCCGTGCGCTTCAGCCCGGTGATATGTTCGCGGTGGCTGTCAACTTCTCACGCACCATCGTGGAAGGCATTTCACTTTTTTCTCCGGGTAAAGCAATTCTTATCGCGCTTGTTGGCTGCTTGGTTTTACTGTGCTTCGCCTTTATCGCGGCATTTATGTTTGTGACGCTTGTAGAGTCGTACGTCATCATTAATGCCTCCGTACTGCTCTTCGGTTTCGGTGGTTCGCAATGGACACGCGATTTTGCAATTGCACCACTCCGCTTCGTTGTTGCAGTAGGTGCCAAGCTGTTCGTCTTAACCTTGATCGTAGGAATTATTGTCACGTCGGCTAAGTCCTGGTTAGCGGCTTATACCAATGACGAAGCATCTCTGATGACATTGGCAGGTTTGGCTTTGGTATGCGCCTACCTGACCAAGACTATTCCCGAACTGATTGGCGGGATGATCAGCGGCACGTCAATGGGTGGAGGTTCGGCCATCGGTGGAATGGCAGCGGCTGGCGCTGCCGGTGCTGCCGCCGCAGTCGCCACAATCGCCACGGCCGGTGCCACTGCGCCCGCCGCCGCTGGTGCGCTTGGCGCTGCCGGTGGCAGTGCAAGTGCCGCTGGGGCGGCTGGTAGCGGAGGATTGGCTGGATCTATTAACTCCAGCTTTGCCGGTGCGGCAAACTCCGGCATCGGTGCAGCGGCTTCAATGGGCAACGCCGCGTCCTCTGGAGTGGGTGCCAGCACTGGTGGCGGTGCAGCCATCAAAGTCTCTACATCAGCAGGGTCGAGCGTAGGTGGCAGTGCCGCTAAAGCGACGCCCAGCCCTGCACAACCACCTAACAGCGGCGTGCAGCAGGCCGCCAAGCAAGCTGGAAAGGTAGTGCAGGACAACGACGACAAAGACAAACAACAAGAAACACCAAAAAAGGGTACTGAAGTGTCGGGAAATTCCCTCTCTCAAGCGGCGAATGGAGGTGCGAAGGTGCTCGGGGTGATGGCTTCAATGGCTGTACCGGGCATGGAGAATGCGCACGGACTATCCCTTGGTGCTGGATCAACCCCACCTTCAAATAGCGAGGCCAATTCGGCCGCTCCAAACAGCGGCGGAGAGTTAGCCGCTGATTCCGAGCAGGGGGATTCCAACGTGATCCGTCCAGCCTCAGACGCAAGCCCTACTACTGGTCGCCTAGCCTCGCTGAGTGTGCCGGGTACGGCCTCCAACAACGAAAAAACGGAGAAATAATCATGATGGGCTTTCTGATGTTCGCTGGATTCGTAGTATTCGCCTTTACGTTCGCCGTTGGCATGTGGGCACTCGGCCGGCGGCTGCGAAGCAAAGGTTACGGGCCGCAGCTGGACAAGCTGGATCGGCAGTACACGGCGCTGCAGCTTCGCGTTAGCCCGCTCGCACTGTCCGCTTCATATCGCATGTTTGTCGGGGCAGAGGCTCTAAATCGCCTACCTTTGCTGGGCAGCAAGACTAACGCGAACTTGAACCAGCAAGTGTTGATGGCCATCCAAGCCGCGCAGCAAGCACAGCAGCAAGCCCCCCCTGCCAATCGCTAATCACTACCCTGCCCCACAGACAACCCCGCCCAAGTGCGGGGTTTTGTTTGCTTACCGTAGGAAGCAAGCGTCTGCGTTTTTTTCTATCGCCGAGGGCGGCAGAGCAGCCTTTTACGGATCGTAATTTCGGCACGATTCGTGAGATAAAGTAGGCCGAATTTTGTGAAAGGACGCTCAAGATCAATGCTTCCGTACATTGCCACTTACCTGCTTTTCGCCTGCATGCTCGCGGTCCTGGACCGTCTCAGTGATCGCCCGTTGTTCATCCGGACTCACCTCAAGCATTTGCCATGGAAGCTTAACTACAACTTCAGATGGTGGAGAACCCAAGAATGTTGTGCGGCATTGATCCAGTTATCAATTGCCGGGCTGTTATTTCTCTTGTTTTGGAACACTCTCGGAGGGTCAAAGGGTACCCTTATAGCGCAAGGTCTGTTTTTATTGATTTGCGTGAGCTCGTCTGTACTTTCTATAAAGCAGTTTCAGTTGATAAAAAGATTCAAAGCTCACGTGTGGTGGATGACAGGCCTAGCAGCCTTGGGAACAGTTGCACTGAGCATCGTAGCAAGTGCGTATGCAGATTCATTGATAGTCAACTGGACCCGCATCGAGGCCGCACAGTTTCCTCTTGCCCAAAAGGCGTTATCCGCCTTAATCCTTATAGCTCTATGGGGTTACGTCGTGACCGTCCTGATCAGCTTAAGCGTAGGAATTGTTGCTTTTTCAATGACCGTGACACAACCCGCTTTCATGCTGGAAACCAAGAAAAAGCACTTGAAGTTCAAAAATTGGAACCAGTACAAGCCCGGTTTGGAGCAACGAAGACATTCCAGGCTGCTCGTGACCATTTGGAGCGGGGCAGCTTTTACCGTGGCCATCCTGTTGAATTCTTGGGTTTCTATCCTGGGTCACGCAGAAGAAGGCCTCCAAGATGTAATGATCTTTTCCTCATTTCACCTCCATCCTGAAGACTGTGGAATTCAGGGTAGAACCGCAGACACCTGGGCTGCCCTTGTCGCCGAAGGTCGAACAGTGATTGCAACACCTGCCGCTAAAGGTTACTCGTACGAAACCATGGGGTGCAAAATACAGCCCGCAAAGCCCGATAATGCGGTACAGGAGCATTGACGTGGCTCCTCCATGAAGGAGTTATCGAACTGGGCGTGCTGAGCGGGAGCATGAACCTACACATGCGCCTGGCGGAATCTGGAGAAGCTCTGCGTTAGTAATACGCACGTACTTTGAACACCTTTCAGTCCCCCGCTACGACGCCTAAATACCCTCTGGATCAGCGCTAACGAATTCCTCTCAACCGCACAGGGGCTTCGCCATTAGTAATACGGACGGACTTGTCTCACTGTATCTCCCCCTCAGTGCCAGTTGCTTTGAAATGTAATACGCATGCACCTGTCTCAACCGATGGCGCGGCTGGCTTACCAGCGCGATACCAGCTCGCACGGCTCATTCCAAGGGACTCCCAAGGCTTCCGGCGGCTCAATGAGGCGCTTTCATAGCTCTGACGGTCTGTTGCGCCGGCGGCGCGCCTACGGATCTCGTGGCGCTTCCTATCGCGTTCTCGGGCCATCTCCGAGCTGATAATCGTCTTGAGTTGCCGTTGCTCATCTGTAGTGATCCCAAACAGGTTTATGAGGGTGTCGTTCTCGGGGGTGTATAGCGGTGGATAGTCTCTGCCTCCGAAACTGACCCTTTCCCCCGACTCGTAGGCTTTGGCTTTGCTGAACAACGTCATCAGCTCTTTGGAGCGGCTATTCCATTGTGGATCTAGCTCGCGGGCCAGCGCTGAGGCTTCGTGATACATCTGCTTGCTGTTGGTCGCGCCGGACAGTAGCAGGAAGTTCAAGCGCCAAAACAGATGTTGCATCCGGCAGCCTTCGTTGACACCGCCGCGCAGCTCGGCGAGCTTGCGCAGGTCTTCGAGGCGATCCCACGCAAGCTGGCGGCCGGAGAATCCGCGGAGATTGTCAGCTTTGCCGCCAGACACCAAAAGGAAGGGCTTAGGCTTGCATTTGACCCGCTCGGTCTGTTCCTGCCGCTGCTGCTCTATTGTCCAGCGGGCAGTTGGTAGCAGGGCCTCGGCCAGATACTCAAACTTATAGCGGACCGGCTGGCCATCGGTGTCGTTGGTGACGTGAACAACGCGACAGACTTCGCCACTCTTGCTGTTGACTGTCTGGATGGTTCGCAGAACGCGGCTTGCGTCTTTGGCCATCGGATCGGCACCGACGTGTGCGAGGCGATCCACTAGGTAGCGTTGGCACGCATTCCAGCGGGGCAATGCCTGACGCGGGATAGTACCGTCGAGTAGCCATTTCGCTTGGATACCCCGGCCGCTGTAGATCAGTACGGACGGTGCCGGCAATCCTTCTTCGGTGCAGAAATACAGCACCGACATCGCCAGTTGTTCAGGCGTGCGACCGGCGAAAGCCGGTATGCGGTAGGTGTCAAGATCGGTGAACAACAGCCCCAAACGGGCAAGGTTCACGACCCGTCGGTTGGGCCGGATGAACTCTGCCTGTGACATCCATGTGTCGCGGGTTTTATCCACCAAATTGAGAACGGCGGGCATGTCCGCTAACCGGTGGGAGGACTGGCGTTTTTCGCCACGTACGTCAACCAGCAGCGAGAAAAACCCGCTCCTGCTGCAGTCGTGGTACATCTGCGCCTCGTCCTGAGAACTGAACAGCGCAAGCTGTGAACATTGGTGTCGACCGCAAGCCGTTTTAGCATGCTGCTGCGATATGGGCCCTGCGTCGGGCCCGGTCTGCACCGCTCAGACTCCAATTCCGGGCCTGGGCGCAGGGCCGGAGTCCTTGCATGCGTCAATCCAATCTTCGACCTCAGCCAAATCCCATACTACTTTGCGACTGCTGATCGCAATGCGGCGTGGGAACTTACCTTTGATTTCAAAGTTGTAGATCGTCCGCTCACACAGCGGGATCATCGCTAGCAGTGTCTTTTTATCGATAAGCGTTCTGTTCGTTGATACCTGCATACCCTTGCCTCAATCAGTCACATTGAATGTGTGCCTGATCGTGCCCGGACGTGCCGCTTGCTTCGACGAGATGATTGGCTAAAATGGTTGACATGAAAAATAGATCAACCATCGCCATTTGGAAGGGATGCGACCCAACCGTCGCAGATGCCATTCGACGGTTTCGGGATTGCTGGGAGCCGTACTCCGCAGCATCGAAGCGTTACCCTATCGCCCGACTTGTAGAAGAACTTATCGACCCTGCCGTAACTACGTATACGGCAGCGCTCCCCTTGCTTCATCGGGGGCACATACCGGGAGCCGGTTCATGCGTAGCCTTCAGCAAAATCATGCGATTGGTAGGTATTGAGGCAATGCTCCGCGTACAACGCCAATTGCTGAGAGCTTTTGTCTTAACAGAAGACAAACAGTCCGAAGAAGACCGACGATATATCGCCACCCTCGAAACGTTGATAGAGCTTGTATGGGCATGCAAACGCAAACAACCGGCGAAGAGAAAAGTGCGTGGTGGCGGCGTGAATGGTCGACGCTTTAGGGGCTTTTGTAGGTTTTGCGGCACCCTTGCAGAGCTGACTTCATTCGCCGAATCCGCAGATGCAGAGGGCAAACGCGGAATAGATGAAGAGTTACGCATGAGTAAAATGCGTGGAGTGGATGAAGACTTACGCCTGAGCAATCTGTACTGCGAGGCCCATCGCCCCAAGTTGCCGGATAAAACGTGGAATCCCGCGTACAGAAAAGCGAAACGATCTATAGCGCAATTCGACCTTGAGTTAGCCAGGATCAGCCGACAATGCGCTTCGCGAGGTACTCCGCAAGCGAAATCAGGTGACGAGCTGGTTGACAACTACATACACAACTACATGCTTGGCCAAACGTTAACGCTAGGAGAGGAAGCAGAGTTGCGGGACCTAGCGCGGCTTATGGTGGATTCAAGGTTATCTGACAGAAAAAAACAAATGCTCATGCTCCGACGGCTTGGCTTCAATCAATCAGAGATTGCGCGCAGGCTGGGTATTGAACGCCAAGCGGTATCCAAAGCTATTGCCTCAATCCCAGAAATACTTTACTTGAGTCAGCCACAACGAGCCCGTTAGTGGCTCGTTTTAGTGTCAACCAAAACACACAATCAATAACGGCTCACGCGGCCGCACCGGACCTCAAACCTTCGCTCGTGGTTTTTTTAGCGTCCACTCGTCAATCATATCCGCCCAATCCTGCAACATCGCCCGACGCTGATCGCGGTATTCGGCCTTGTTGTAGACGGCGCGCACGCCCTTCTGCTCGTGCGCAAGGCACTTCTCAATCCAATCTGAGTTGTAACCCGCCTCATGTAGTAGCGTGCTCGCTGTTCGCCTCAAGTCATGAGGCCCGAACTTACTCAGCGGCTTTCCCTCTTTTTGCGCGAGCCGATAGGTCAGAGTCAGCACCTGATTGATCGTCGCGGTACTCATTGGCAAATCGGAATCGTACCGAGAGGGAAAGACGTAATCCGAACCACCGGCAAACGTCTTCAGAGCAATGAAGAAATCCAGCGCCTGCTGAGATAAGAACACCAAATGGGGATTGCGCCGCTTCATCCGCTCTTTCGGAATGGTCCACAGGGCTTCGCTGAAATTGATTTCTTTCCAGGTAGCGTTGGTCAATTCACTTTTGCGAACCATGGTAAGCAACAGCAGCTTAGCAGCGACTCTCACGGATGAGGCGGTGCCGATGCGGTCCAGGTACTGATACATCAACGCGATCTCGTCAGGCCCGAGAGCGCGGTCACGTGGCTCGAATTTAGCGATGCTTGCAGGACGTACCAGATCAGCCGGGTTCTCGACCTTCTGGCCACGCTCAATAGCCCATCGGAACACCTGCATCACGATCTCGCGGGAGTGTACGGCCGTGGCTGGAGCTCCTCGCTCCACGATTGCATCAGTCAGCGTTCGCAGATCCTCATGATTGATTTCCACCAGTTTCTGATTACCGAAGTGCGGCTTTAGCTCGCGCTCGTAAACAGATCGTCGCATGTCACGGGTCGAATCAGCCATCTGATACCCACGCAGCCATTTCTCAGCCCACGCATCAAACGTTTCTGCCCCTTTGGTGCGTGCCTTGGCACGAGCTTTCTCTTTGGCAGGTGACTTACCCGCCGAAACCATCTTTTTAGCCTCTCCCAGGCGCTCTCTGGCTTCCGCAAGGGTGATGCCACCCACCCCATAACGGCCGAACGTGATGGTCTCCTGACGGCCGTTGATTGAGTAGTTGTAGCGAAATGAGATGGAACCGGCAGCAGTAACGGCCACGTATAGCCCGTCGCGGTCGTTCACCTTGTAGAGTTTTTCTTGCGGTTTGAGGTTACGCAGCTTGGTATCGGTCAGCATGGCAGTTACGGATTCCATGAAAAAAAATACCATGCTCAGAAAAGCACTCATGCACCACGATAAACCCCAATGAAACCGGGCTGATGATGAGATTTGATACCATGCCCTTCCCTACTAGGGCGACATGGTATCGAGCACCGAACATGGCATTTGGCTCAGTCAATGCCCCGTACGATGCCACATAAACACGGTGCTTGGCGATGCACAAAGCTGCCAGAATTTGCCAGACCCAAAAAGCTAAAAGCCCGCAATTACGCGGGCTCCAGGGCATTTCTTGCTAGTTGGTGCCGGACAATGCCGGACGTCCAATCATTCCCACTCAATCGTCGCCGGCGGCTTGCTCGACACGTCATACGTAACGCGCGAAATGCCTTCGATCTCATTGATGATACGGCCGCTGACGGTTT
>Ga0157373_10000942_pt1 | contig 22523 bp, 9 predicted proteins | sample C65metaG_FD_113460 | JGI IMG/M metagenome (GOLD analysis project Ga0157373, IMG submission 113460) | Corn rhizosphere microbial communities from Kellogg Biological Station, Michigan, USA - C6-5 metaG | ecosystem: Host-associated > Plants > Roots > Rhizosphere > Soil | place: USA: Michigan... | reverse complement strand
GGGGAGAGTACACGGGGTTAAAGGTTTACGCATTGTGGATGCTTCAATATTTCCACATATCCCATTAATCAACCTTAATCCAACAGTAATCATGGTTGCTGAGAAAATCTCGGATAAAATCCGTGGGAAAAGCATTTCTTGATTGAGATTGACCAATTATACATCACCTTTGAATTAATTATAAATAATTGCTATTTACTCAATAAGTGGAATAAAGAAAAATGAAAATTATCGCTGCGGTCGCAGCAAAAGCAAAAGAAGATTTTGTAATTTGTCCCTTGGAATTGGATGAACCTCGGGATGATGAACTATTAGTGAAGATTGTCGCAACAGGGATTTGCCACACTGATTTAGTCGTACGTGATCAAATTTTACCTGTCCCGATGCCAGTGGTACTCGGTCATGAAGGGGCGGGGATTGTCCAGAAAGTGGGCCGTAACATTAGCCACTTAAAGCCTGGCGATAAAGTTGTTTTGTCGGTAGGTTCATGCGGCCATTGCGAACCCTGCGCGACAGGATTACAAGTTTATTGTCATGAACATCAGTCTCTTAATTGGACAGGGGCGCGTACTGACGGAACAGTAAGCTTACATGATGGAAAAAAAGATGTGCACAGCCATTTCTTTGGCCAATCATCTTTTGCTAACTTTGCTGTTGTGAATAAGAGCAGTGTAATTAAAGTTCCTGATGATGCGCCGTTAGAGGCTCTTGGCCCATTTGCATGTGGGATCATGACGGGAGCTGGGGCTGTCATGAACAGTTTGACACCTGAGCCAGGTACATCTATCGCGATATTTGGTATAGGTGCCGTGGGTATTGCAGCCATTGCTGCCGCAAAAGTGATGGGGTGCACCACGATTATCGCGGTTGATGTCCAGGATGGACGTCTGAATCTTGCAAAAGAAATTGGTGCAACTCATGTAGTAAACAGTAAAAAGCAGGATCCTGTTAAAACGATTTACGAAATCACTGCGGGCAAAGGTGCTCACTATGCAGTTGAGTGTTCAGGTTTACCGACTGTGATGAAGGATGCCGTTAACTCTCTCCAGGAAGTTGGTGCTTGTGTACTTACCGGTGTTCCTTCATCTGATACACCATTGTCCCTTGAAGTTATGCATTTATTACGTGGAAGGGTCGTTCGTGGAAGCATTATGGGTGATGCATCTCCAAGTGTTTTCATTCCTAAACTCGTTGAACTTTTCCTCGAGGGGCGCTTCCCTGTAGATAAGATGTATCAATATTATCCTCTTGCCGATATCAATATGGCCATTGCAGATACACACGCAGGTACTACAATTAAGGCAATTCTGACAATGCCGCATTAATAATTTTTTAAAGAAACAGGTGCGGTGAAGCATCGTTCTTTAGAATTTAATTATTCGTCCATTATGAAAAGAAAAGCCGAATGTTCGGCTTTTCTTTTCATAAGATAAAAAATAGAATTTGATTATGTCAATATGGTAAAAATTTTCAATCATCACTTTTAAAGGGAATTAAACGTAATGAGAGAAGATACAATGCTGAGCTCAACTCGCGCTGAATTACATCAACAAATTAAAACAATGAATAAGGGTGTTCCTGACCATCAGAAATCTGCCAGAGCTTGGGCGATCTATTTTGGCGATAAAAATGCACGTCTGCAGCTCCAGCAAGATCAAAATCGCTTGGCAGTCGAATGTGCTCAACCTGTTATTCACTGGGTTGTCCCATCTGAAAATGATCAACCTGCAGTTGATCTGTGTGTCTACAAACCCAAGAATGCTACAGCTAAACTGCTAATTATTTACTTTATTCCTGGCGACGGCTATGGAGTAGGTAATGCAAAAATGTTAAGTGACAGTTTGCAAGACTTGGCCGTTCTCCAGCAAGCTGCGGTCGTCAACGTGGAGTATAAATTAGCCACAGAAGCCCCATTTCTTGCTGACTTAAATGATGTATATCTTGGCTTAGGTTATGTGTTTAGAAATGCAGTTGGGTTTGGCCTTGACAATGAGCGCGTAGTATTTATGAGCGAAAGATCCGGGGGAGGATTGACTGCTCGTTTCGCGTTGTATACACGAGACAATCGTGAATTTGCGCCAAAATGGCAAGTTTTGATTTACCCAATGTTAAATCATCGTACCGACACAGAGGCCTCACCCTATCATAACGAAACTGCCGGAGAATGTGTTTGGACAGCGAAAGCAAATTGCTATGGCTGGGAAAATCTCCGGGGGGATAAAGAGATAATAATCCTGCAAACCCTCTATTTTTCACCTACCATGTTAAATAACCTCGAGGTGTTACCGAATACATTTATTATGGTCGGTGAAATGGACTTGTTCGTAAATGAATATATTGGCCATGCCAATAGACTAATTCATTCTGGTGTGTCGCCTAAATTACATTTTACCCCTGATTTTTTCATGCCTTTAACATGGTCAACCCTACAGCAAAAGAAACTATTTTAAAATTCGCGCGCGTTCGAATAATGATATGTTAAATTTTTATGAAGATCAATTTATGATAAGAACATACCGCCTCTTGGTTATGTTGTTTACGAGAAATTATAAATGATACGCTGGAGATAAAATGACATTTTATGACCATGAAAAATCACGAGAAAATATAATTAATGGTGATGTGGCTGGCGATGGCACTGCATCAATTGGCATATCATTCACTAACGAAAATAAGAGAAAACCATTGAACAAGTCTCTATCCGCCAATGAAGTTGAAGAATTATCTAATAAACTACCTGGTTCAGTATTTACTAAAGGAAGTTCAGATTACGAAAAAAGCCGCTTAACATGGAATGGGACTATAGAACAACATCCCTCCATCATAGTCCAGGCAAGAAGCGCGGGTGATATCAAGGCTGCTGTTGATTTTGCAATAAAATATAATCTTGGTATCTCGGTTAAGGCTACAGGGCATGGCGCCCTTGTTCCTGCCAATAAAAATACCCTGTTGATTGATACGTCACGAATGAAGGGGATCCTTGTTAATTCTGAAGAAAAAACAGCAACATTTGAACCTGGGGTTGTTGCTATCGAATTTCTTCGTGCAACACAGAAATATGGTCTGGCTGGCCCAACTGCCGTTTCTCCTGGCGTTGGAATGACGGGCTACACGCTATCAGGTGGCTATGGTGACCTGCCAAGGGTGTTCGGCCTGGGCTCAGATAACCTCTTATCTGCTCAAGTTATTTTGATGGATGGTCGTTATGTGACGGTCAGCGAGAATGAAAATCCAGATATTTTTTGGGCGATAAGGGGAGGAGGAGGGAATTTTGCCATTGTAACCTCGATGACTGTCAGCCTTCATTCTGTGAATGAAGTATTATCTGGAGTTCTTACCTTTGATATAAATGATGCTCATAAAGTCATAAGTAGAATTAACGTCTGGAATAAAAAAATTCCAGATAATATGACAATGTCGCTTAGTTTCTTTTCCAAAAATGTCGCAAAAACAGCGAGCCCTATCATCACTGTATCTCTGCTTTATTTTGGCCCTGCAAGTGAGGGGGATTTGATTGTGGGAGACTTGATTGACGGACTGCATCCCAAAAATAACACGATTAAGCCGCAGACTTATCTTTCTTACTTCGAGAATGATGTAGAAGATCCTGGCTATGGTTTCAAGAACTATTGGCATGGGGTACTCATTGACGAACTGACGCCCTCAGTTGTCGATATCTTGGTACAAACCGTTAGCGAAGATGATTCAATAATGATGTTGTTATTCAGCTACTATCGAGGTGGTGTCTGGAGTCGTTTACCTGAGAGTAAAACGGCGGTATCGCATAGAAATGCGAGTTGGTTGCTGAATGGGCGCGCATTTTTTAAAGGTGATAACAATGTTGTTTCTGTTGCTAGAAAACAAGTGGCTACCCTCGCGGATAAATTGTCTCCGTACAATAAAGGTGTTCCTTTTACTTACGTTGAATATGAGGGGCAATGTAGGTTAATCGATGTTTATGGTGAAGGAAAGCTTAACGCCTTGAAGAAGATCAAAAGGAACTATGATCCTGATAATCGATTACGTTTTAACGCGAATATACCTCCGCTAATTTAAATGCAGCAAGGTTACCTTTTGACAGTCGCTACATTTGCAGTCACTGCCTGTTAGCTGTAGCTGTCTTTTTATAATTTGATCAATAATTAGGCATATACTCACACAATGAGAACTATAAAAGCAGGCACTTACTCAGCATTGTTCTGGAATACAGAGCTGTTGGGGAAATATACAATAAGCCCTAACGTCAGTTTGCGTTATGAACTGAAAGGGCCGATCAATATCGGGCTTTTGTCAGCCGCTCTGCAGCGAGTGGTAGAGGTAACGCCACTATTGAACTGGCATCTCAATGAGCAGGATGGTGAGCTTTATTGGGAAGAAAACGATTATATCCCAGCAGTTGAGGTACATGAAGACCTTGCTCAGGAGACTGATTTCGAGCTGACGCGCCTGAATATCGCAACCGGTCCTCTGTACCGGTTTGCCTTGTTCAAGGTGGGAGAGGGGCATTTCCACTTATCTTGCTTGTTTCACCATGTGGTGTTCGAGGCACGGTCCGTTCCCTGGTTTATTTCCCGATTGTCTGATGCGTATAACGGTGACGCTCTTGAGGTTCATGCGACGCAGGAAACGATTGCTAACGTGTTTGCTGCTCAATGGCAGCGTCTCGAAATATTGGAACAACGGGGGGCTGCAGATTTTTGGAAGTCGGCGCTTCTTGATGCACCACCACAAAACGACTTGCCATTCGATGCCTCACCACTTTTGAGTTGTGATGCGCATCTGCAGACTGCATATACATTTTCCGTCGAGAAAAAATTATGGGAAACGAGAAATCCATTGTTGCGTCGTTACACTCTTTTCAGCGTCCTGATGGCAACATGGGGAGCGTTGGTAGCACGCTATGGCAATCAGAAGCATGTCCAAATTGTGTACCCCGTCGCGATCGGGCCGCATAGTGTTGAAAGTTACGGCTCGGCGATTAATTCACTGGTGCAGGTTTATTCATTGGAGTCGGGGACAAATCTTTTGGATTTGTGTAACAGCTATGTCAGCCTCTTGCGTAAAATGAAAACGGATCGTGATCTCAAACATAGCGAGTGGCCGACAGAGCGCGTATTGAGTGGCTCCTCCATTCGTTGCGTCAATGTAGGGTTCGCGATGGTCGGGGCACGGCCCCCGATGACAATGAATGGGTGCGTAGTGACGCCTCTACCCTGCAGGGAGCAAGACATGGGGGAGGGGGAGGTGTGGCTGTTGTGCGGCGAGCAAGAAGATCAATTGTGTTTCCAACTGTTATATCGCCCATCTAGCTTGCATGAGGCGCAAGTGCGTCAAATGGCAAAACACTATGCCGCGATGCTAACATGGGCCGTGGGGAAACCAGATCAGCCACTCTCGGATTTCCCTCTGTTCACGCCTTCCCAAGTGGTTTGTCGCGGTGTAGCTCATGAATGGGGACAGAGGTCGCTGTTATCCGGTTTTGAACGGCATGCCGAACGTCATCCGAACCACATCGCCCTGCGTCGAGGTAATGAAACACTCAGCTATCAAGACTTGAACGCCAGAGCCAACCAGTTGGCGCTAGCGTTGCGGGAAATTTATTATCATCGCTATAAGCAGGCTATGCCTGCAGAAGTTTTGATTGGTTTGTGCGTGCAGGACAGTCTGTCATTAATTCCGTCCATGTTGGCGATCTTAAAAGCGGGGGCGGCATATGTGCCAATCGACCCTTCTTATCCCTCTGAACGACAACAACTTATGCTCGATAATGCCCGTCCTGCCTTAATGGTGAGCGATGTGGCATGGCCTACGCCGTTGGCAATGCCAATTGTCCTTGTAGATGCGCAGCCTGAGCAGCGCGACGCGGTTCTACCGTCAGTGCATCCAGATCAACTGGCTTATATCATCTATACCTCGGGGAGTACCGGAATACCCAAGGGGGTGATGGTTACACATGGCGCGGCGGTGAATGCCGTGCAGGCCAAGATCGACAATGACGGATTGGATATGTTTTCGTCGGCTTGCCTGGTGTTGTCGTATGCGTTTGACGCTGCCGTAGCGGTAATATTTTCGGCGCTGCATGCTGGCGCGACACTTTGTCTACCCGTGCGAAAACCCTTGTGTGACCACGAGCTAAACCAGCTAAGAGTGACACATCTGACCTGTACTGCTGCGTTGGCGGACTGGCTGTATCTGGTCGACCTGCCGACTGTACGTCAGTTGAATCTTGGGGGGGATACGTTGACTGGCAGCGTAATCGCTCGGCTCACAGAGTGCTATCCCGCTGTGACACTCGAATACGGCATTACCGAAGCTGGCATTATCAGCATGATAGAAAAACGGGCACAGCCCGATTCACCGCGTTCTATTGGCTATCCACTACCCAATACTCAGGCTTATGTGCTGGACCGTTTTGGACAACTGTTACCAATCGGGGCTACGGGGGTATTGCATTTGGGCGGGCAAGGATTGGCACGCGGTTATCTGTATGATGCCGAGCGAACAGCTCAGTCATTCATACCAAATCCATTTGCATCAGAACACGATCACATATGGGGATATGACCGCTTGTATCGCACGGGAGATCAGGCACGTCGTCGGACTGACGGTCGTATCGAATTTATGGGACGGGTCGATAGCCAAATCAAATTGCGCGGTTACCGTATCGAACTGCAGGAAGTCATCCAGGCCATTCAGGTGCAACCTGGTGTAGAACAGGCTTATGCCTGCGTGCAGCAAACAGCAGCAGGGGAGCGCTTATTCGGGTATTACACGGCAACTGAAGAACATGCAGCAAAAACAATGCTGGAGGCACTGCAGGCGCTATTGCCAGCCTATGCGGTGCCACATCATTTAGTATATATGCCAACGTTCCCTCTAACGTCCAATGGCAAGTTCGATCTCAAAGCATTACCAGTACCCGAACTGGATGCTAATAACATCGCCGCACCGCGAGATGACGTGGAAATGACCTTGCAGGCTATCTGGAGAACTTTGTTCCCGAACATTGTGTTCGGTATTGGTACACTTTTCCATGATCTGGGTGGCAACTCCTTGCAAGCCATGCGCATGACCAAAGCCATTGAAACCCGACTGAATTATGTTGTTTCGTTGGAACAGGTGTTGCGCTATTCCTCTATTGAACGCTTGGCAGAACTGATCCGGGCGGGGGGAGAACGGCCGGATGAACTCAGCTCCGGCAATGTAATTTCCTTCCAAGAGAGTGAGTCCGCCAACATCATCTGCATACATCCGGCAGGCGGCACGGCATTTTGCTACTCGACACTGGCTCAGTCCTGCAAACCGACGGTAGGCGTTTACGGCGTGCAGGCTCAGGGGATTCGTCTTGGTGAAAAACCGTTGCCCGATGTTCAGTCGATGGCGGAACACTACCTCTCGCAGATTCGCCATTTAACCGCCCGACCGCATGTGATAGCCGGTTGGTCGTTGGGCGGTTACGTCGCATTGGAAATTGCCTCCCGCTTGCACGCGGAAGGCAATACCTATACCCAACTGGTTCTGTTTGATACTCAAAGCCCCTGTTTTAGTGAAGGAGCCGTGCAAGAGACGAGCCGGGAAGTGTTTGTGGAAAAGCTTGTGAGATTCAATGGCATACATTCTGGGGTTCGGGAAGAAGACATCGACCGTTTTCATCACCTCTACAACCACAACGTCTTGTCTATGCAACGCTACCGGGCTTCTCACTATGATGGGCCGGCGCTATTCATCAGGACAGAGGATACATCGCCAGAACAAGTAGATGTCTGGCGAAAATGGTTACCGCAACTGCGTGTCGCACCGGTGAGTGGTAATCATTGGACGTTGATGGATTTACCGCATGTGCAGGAGGTTGCGCGCCTGGTACAAGATTGTCTGGGAGGGGATAACCGTTGTGCAGAATGAAGTGACAGGCTCCCCCTGTCAGCGTGACCAGTACCCAAAGAATGCAGAACGGGTCGATTAGTCTGTCCAGTATCGTAGATTGCGGCAAACGCGCTTTGTTGGAAACGATGATGCGATTTAACAGAACGCTAACCAGTTCACAACTGCTTACGGCATATCAGTCAGAGATCATGCTCTGTGTTTCGGTATTGGAGCACCGGTTGATGACTATACAGCTGTATTCCGCCTGTAAATAGGTTAAACCCGCAAAAAATAATAAGCGGGAAAGCGAAAATTCATCCGCACCTTATCCCTGTCCCAACACCGATGTCCAGCGAACCTGCTGTATCGTCCTTGAGGCACAAAGAGGTCGGATATATTTAGTTTGAACAAACTGCGAGTTCTTGGAGCTGTACCATGGCTGGATCGCCGGCGTGTGGTTTCGAGATACTTGCCATGCTCAGAGAGTTGCCATGAATCTTGTTTCCTTATTTTCCAAAGTATGTGCTCAAGCTCCCGATCTGCCTGCGGTACGCAGCGGCCAACAAGAAATATCTTATCGCACGTTGGATGCCTTGAGCCAACGCGCAGCGCAGGTATTGCGAGCGCAGAAGGTCGGTCCGGGGTCGGTGGTAGCGATCGACCTGCCGCGATCCATTGAACTGGCTGTAACTGTTCTGGCGGTTTTGAAAGCCGGGGCCAGTTATTTGTGTCTGGATGCACAAGCGCCAGACAGTCGGATCGTCGCCATGTTGGCTGAACAGGGCAACCTTGTCATGATCGGCTTACCGCAAGGTCGTCGACTGGCCAATTGCTTTTTATCGGTGGATGAGCTGTGGGCGGATAGTATCGCTCAGCATTTACCTCAGCTTACCGATGCTGACAACTGTGCTTGCTTGTTTTACACCTCCGGATCAACCGGTCGTCCCAAAGGCGTTCGGGTGACGCATCAAGGCGTGGTGCGCATGGCGCACCAGCCAGATTATGTACAGATCCAGCACGGTGACCGGATTGCTGGTTTGGCCAACCCGGCATTTGACGCATTCAATTTCGAAATATGGGGCGCATGGTTGAATGGGGCATGTTGGTGCCTTTTCGAGACAGAGGACCTTAGATCGCCGCATATCTTTGCTCGGTTATTGAAGGAACGCCAGATAGACACGATGTTTGTTACAGCTGCACTGTTTCATCTGATGATAAGTGAGGTTCCTGCAGGCTTTACCACGCTACGGACTGTACTGGCCGGCGGCGACATTCTGGATCCAACCGCCGTACGGACATTTCTGAAACATCATCCCCAAACAAAATTGGTTAATGCTTACGGCCCGACAGAGTGCGCTACGTTCGCAGCGTGCTATGCCGTACCAAAGAACTTTGATGCAACCAGCGTCCCGATTGGGCAGCCAATCCGTGAAACGGCCTGGCGGATCCTGGATGAATCGGGGCAACCCGTCGCTCAGGGAACATTCGGCGAACTGTATTTGACTGGCCAGGGTTTGGCTGAGGGGTATCATCACCTGCCGGAAGAAACTGCTAAACGTTTTGTCACGTTTTCAACGCCCGACGGTTCTATTCGTGCCTATCGTACCGGAGACATCGTACGAATGAACGAGGAGGGGATGTTGGAAATTAGTGGACGAATTGATGGCCAAGTGAAACTACGCGGTTTTCGCATCGAACTTAGCGAAATTGAGCATGCGCTGTGTCTCCATCCAGCTATCCGTCAGGCATCCGTGATCGCTGTAGACAAGGGAATGGATAAACAACTGGCAGCATTCGTCGTAGGTGAATCCGTAAGCGTAGGGGATTGCCGTGATTGGTTGACCGCGCGATTACCGACTTACATGATCCCGCACAACTTCGTGCTGTTAGACAGTTTACCCCTGAACGCCAATAGTAAGGTGGACCGTGAGCGACTGCGACACACCTTGCTGGAAGAGGAAGTTACTGATGTAGAGGTTAGCGTTTTTGAGCGCTTGTGCCGAAAAGTATTGAATGCAACTGGTTGGGATATGTCGCAAAGCTTTATCCAGGCCGGTGGGGATTCTTTGCAAGCCATGCGGTTGATCGCCCAACTAGAACAGCAGGGACGCACCTTTAGCCTGCGTGATGTACTGGCCTGCTCATCGCTGCGTCAGCTTGAACAACAATGGGATCAAGGAGGGGCAGATCATCCAGGATATCCAAGACTGAATGAGGCGCCCATGGTGGGGGCGACCCCAGCCAGTAGCGAGCAGCAGCGTTTGTGGTTGATCCAGACCTTACATCCAACTTCACGCGCCTATCACACACCTTTTGTTTTCACACTGGAAGGCGAGTTGGTACCTGCACGGCTGCAAGAGGCTGTACAAGCGCTGGTGAATCGACATCATGCTTTGCGCAGTCGCTTTGTACACGATGATGCACAAGGGTTGTTGCAACTGGCTGTACCGGATGTCATCGTTGAGCTCCCGATAGTGGAGCTGGGGGCGGAGGGCTCGTCAATGGATTGGCGGCGTCTGGCGGACAGCTTTTTCAATCAGCCGTTCGACCTGCAGAACGGTCCCCTGTTCCGCAGTTGCCTGATCCGTCTGGCTGACAATAGTTGGGTCTGGCTGGTGAATGCGCACCATATTGTGCTGGATGGACAGTCGATGAATGTGTTACTAGCCGAAATCAGTGAGCAGTATATCGGTGGTGAACGTCCCCCTTCATCCGTCCGTTACGATTACAGCGATTATTGCGTCTGGCAGCAGCAGTTCCATGCCAGTGACTCCTATAGCCAGCAAATAGCGTTCTGGGAAAAATGGCACCACGAACTCGAAACCAATGAAATGCGTCCACTGGCGTCTGATGATGAGCATCAAGGCCACCTGCACACATTCCGATTGGGAGCGCCTGAAACCGCCGCGTTAAAGCGCTTAGCTCGCGAACGCAACATGACACTATTTAGCCTGTTGCTGAGTTGTTTTGGCTTAGTACTGGCGGACTTTCGCGGTACGCGAGCGTTGACATTGGCGACCCCTCAGGTAAACCGGCCCTTACCGATTTTCGAAAACATGATCGGTATGTTTGCCAACACCTTGCCTTTGCGTCTGGACTTTGACCGGGACGTGTCTTTAAGCGAGATACTGGACAATACGCACGCGAGCATTCTGTCGGCGCAGATGCATCAGGACGTAGCGTATCAACATGTAGTCGACGCGCAGACGGAACGTACGCGCAACGGCGAGGCCACGTTATTCGATACCATGTTCGTACTAGAAAACATGGACATCAGCTTGCTGGCATTGCCAGGCGTGCGCGCACGTTGGGTGCCATATGACTCGGGTACGGCCAAATTTCCATTGTTACTGGCAATGACAGAAAACGAAGATGGGCTGCAAGGGGGGCTGGAATATCAAACCAAGCAGATTCTTGCCGAGCAGGTGGCCTATCTGGCTGAGGCGTATTCCGCTTTGCTGGCACAATTGCCTTATGTCCGGCTGGATCAACCATTAGGCGATGTACCGTTCTGGCGAGGGGCTGGATCCCCTCCTTGCTGGCACCCACTTTGCGGCCCCCGGCGGGACTTACCATTTACCTCTCTGGGTCAGTGGTTTGAAGCTCAGACAGAGCTGACGCCGCAACAAATGGCCATTCAGCATGGGCCACATGCAATGAATTACAGGACATTGAACCAGCGCGTCAATCAACTGGCACGTTATATGAGGCGAACCTTGGATTTGCAGCGCGGGGATACGGTGGCGTTGTACAGCGCACCTTCCATCGACGCCATCGTGGGCGTACTGGCATTGACCAAACTGGGCGTGGGGACGTTGTTGCTGGATGCCACCTACCCGACTGCGGTGCTGTCGCGGATCCTGTCGCAGGCACCGGTCAAGGCTGTGTTGCATGCGGCTGTATTGTCGGGTGATACTTTGCTGGCTGACTGGCCGGAGCGAAGCTGTATAACCCTGGGGAGCATAGCTCTTTGGAAAGATGAGTCCGGCGATAACCTTCCGCCGGTCGCCACGGGCGAGGATCTGCTATACACCGTCTATACATCCGGCTCCACCGGATTGCCAAAAGGGTGTGAAGTTCGGCAACAAACCTTGATCAATCTGCTGAACTGGCAGTTTGAAACACTCGGGCTTAAAAGTGTAGCGCGCACCTTGCAATTCTCGGCATTGACCTTTGATGTCGCCATGCAGGAAATCCACGGTACGTTGTGTGGTGGCGGTACGCTGGTGTTGATCGACCCGGAGATAAAACAGGATCACGTCGCTTTGCTTCATTTTATCGCCGAACAGCAGATCGAACGTATTTTCCTGCCTTATGTGGCCCTGCAGTCTCTGGCCGAAGTGGCGCTGGCCCTGCATTCCCCGCCCCGGGGCTTGCGAGAAGTGGTGACGGCGGGGGAGCAGTTGTACTGCGGCGAGTCTATCCGCGCCTTCTTCCAGGCTTCGCCTGATGCTTTGTTGATCAATATGTATGGCCCGTCCGAAACTCACGTGGTAAGCGGTTATGTCCTAAGGGGCCCTGCATCAGCCTGGGAGACGCGTCCGCCAATCGGCACTCCCATCGACAATGTCACGATGTATGTGCTAAACGAACAGCAAAAACCTTTGCCGCAGGGCATTACGGGCGAAATTGCTGTGAGTGGACTGCCGATCCGGCCCTGCTATAACAACCATCCGGCCGCCAATCAAGAACGTTTCCCTTCGCTGTTCTTGGAGAAGACTGTGCAACAGGTCTACCTTACGGGAGATTTGGGTTTTGTCGATCGTAACGGGCAAATGGTGTTTGTGGAGCGCAAAGACCATCAACTCAAAGTAAACGGCTATCGCATTGAGTGCGGACATATCGAAGCCGCTTTGCTGACAACCGGACTGGTAGAGGTCGCGGCAGTGATGGTAGAGTCCGGTGAATTGATCGCATATGTGCAGTTTTTGGCGGAAGCAACGCCCGACCGCGAAGCTCTGTTGATGCGTCTCAGTGAACAACTACCGTCCTGGATGTTGCCGGCAGAAGTCCGCTTGCCTGAAACCTTCGTAAAAACGCCTAGCGGAAAAATCGACCGGAAAGCAATGGTGCGTAGTCAATGGAAGACATTGACAGATGCTAAAGCCGGGTGCGCGTTGCCGACTCAGACGTCAAGTAAAATATCGTCTTCCACAAACTGGCAACAGCGTATTGCGGTTGAGGTTGAACAGGTGCTGGGGCATCCTATCAATGCATATGCCAATTTTTTTGATGCGGGTTTCAACTCGCTCAGTCTGGTGAAGTTGCATGTGAGGTTATTGCAAGCGGGAGCGGATGGCATACGTTTGGTCGACTTGTTCAGTCATCCGTCATGTGTCGCGCTGGCGTGTCATTTGGTCCGTCAGCAAGCTACTTTGTTGCAAAGTCCCCAGCCTGAAATGACCGTTGATTCTGTGCATGAAACCGGTATCGCTATTATCGGCATGGCGCTAAACGTGCCAGGTGCGGCCAACTTGGGGCAGTTTTGGCAGAACGTCGTCAGCAATCGGGAAAGCATCGAAATACAGGCCTCCATGACCGATATTTCGTGTGATCACTCGCACTTTGTTTCGGCCAAAGCGTCGTTAGAGGGAGTGTTCGACTTCGATCCAGCGTATTTTGGCATAAGCGAGCAGGAAGGCTGCATGATGGATCCGCAGCAGCGCCATATACTGATGGGCGCAGTGCAGGCGCTTGACCATGCGGGGTACAACAAGTCTTGTACTACCGGGCGTATCGGGGTCATGGTCAGTGCCGGCGAAAACCACTATCAGCATCAGTTGGCTCAACTGGCGTTAGACCGTTCAATTGATCCCGTACTGATGGCTTTGTATCAGGAAAAAGACTTTCTGGCGACCAAGTTGGCATATTATCTTGATCTGAAAGGCCCGGCGATAACGATACAAACCGCCTGTTCCAGTTCGCTGGTCGCGGTTCAACAGGCCTGTTTGAACCTACAGTCAGGTGAGTGCGATCTGGCTCTGGCGGGGGGAGTGATGATTGATCCAACGGTGCTGGATGGTTATACCTACAAACCTGGTCATATATTCTCTGCCGATGGACATTGCAAACCCTTTAGTGATGAAGCCTGTGGAACGTTAGGGGGGAATGGTTTTGGATTGGTCGTGTTAAAATCCTTGGCTTCAGCACGGCGTGATGGTGATACTATCTACGCCGTAATTTCCGGGGGGGGTATCAATAATGATGGCAACACCAAAGTGGGCTACACTGCACCTTCCGTTAATGGACAGGCAGAGGCCATTCGGCTTGCCCTGCGTCGTGCTGGAGTGCAACCGTCACAAGTGGGTTATGTTGAGGCTCATGGTACTGCTACCCCCCTCGGCGATCCGATAGAAGTTGAAGCACTGAAGCAAGCCTTTAATCTTAAAACCGAAAAACCTTTCTGCGCGCTCGCCTCGGTCAAGAGTCAGATTGGCCATTTGGGGGCTGCCGCAGGTGTTGTTGGGCTTATCCGTGCTACACTGGCGCTGTACCATAGGGTATTGCCACCCAACTTGGGCTTTACCTCTCTTAACCCTTCGATTGAGTTAGAAAATTCACCATTTTATATAAATCCCCATGCTAAGTTATGGCAGAGTGATACACCTCGCATTGCAGGCGTAAGCAGTTTTGGTATGGGGGGAACCAATTGTCATATCACGCTTAGTGAAGCGCCAGTGCTTTCTTTTCCTCAACCGAAAGAGATGGCGTACACGTTGATGTTTACGGCACACAGCCAAATAGCACTATATGAGAATTTACTTCAAGTTTGGCGTTATTTGATGCAGCCAAAAAGTGACTTATCTTCGATCGCTCGTGCTTTACAGCGACGTGCGACACATGGCAAATGGCGTGTGAGCGAGTCATTCTGCAGTCGTGATGAGGCTATCTCGGGCTTGCCGGATATGTTGAACCGTATAGCGTATGTCACCGAACCGCTTTCGGTTGAGAATGCAAGAATGCCTGGTTGCCTGCCATGGGATCTTCCTCCTTATACTTTTGTCACGGCACAGTATGCGCTGGAAGGGGTCTCGGACACTCCGCTCAAACAGCCGATGATGAAATGGTTATACGAACCCGTTTGGCAACCGATGGTTGGACTTGGAATACCGTTATCCACGTCAGGGACGTGCCTGCTGTTTGGCGACGAAAATTGGCCTGCCAGCGCGTTGGCCGACGCTTTAGATCAGCAAGGCTGGCAAATAATGCAAGCAGATCTTATGGCTGATATTCCGTCCATTCTGAACCGATTGCCTGCCAGTGATGGTCCGTGGACAGTGTGTTTGGCTTTATCTGATGTGTCTCAGGATACCTATCACCAGTTGATGGGTTGGGCACAAGTCATGTTACGCCATTTTGCTGAGCAGCCCGTGACATTGCTGTTGTTCACCAGGCAAGCTGGCCATATTGGCAATAATAACGAAACGGTCAAACCAGCAGCGGCGTTGTTGCATGGATTGATCAACGTCTTGCCGCAAGAAGTTCAGCAATGGAAGGCAGTCTGGGTGGATTGGCCGCTGGTTCTGCCTGATGATTGGGCGCAAGAGGCGTCCGGCTTGGTGATGGCAGCGCCTGCAAATGGTGCCTATGCTTGGCACGCGCATCAGACATGGCGCTTGGAGCATCATCCAGTTGCTTTCCCGCCGATGGAAATACCGGAAATATTGAAGCCAGATGTCTATCTGATTTTTGGTGGGTTGGGCGGTATGGGACGAGCCTTGACGGAGCGGCTGGCCTGTTTGTTGCCAGGAAGTCATTTTATTCTGCTGGGAAGGTCTGTGGCGGATCAAACTTTACCTGTAGTACCAGGCTGTTCAACTGAGGCTCTCTCGTGCGATATGGCGGATGCCATCAGCATGGAGCAGGTCGCTCGAGAGCTGGCCGACCGTCATCCACGAATTGGCGGTATCTTTCACTTCGCAGGCGCGCCGGGAGGAACAATGTTGCCCTGGTGTACGAAAGAGATCGGTGAACGTGTGCTGGCGGCCAAAGTGTTGGGCTGTCAGTATCTGCAGCAATACTTTATGGCTTTGTCCCCACGCTTTGTCGTATACAGTTCATCCATGTCTGCCATTCTGGGCGGAGTGGGGCAGTCCGACTATAGTGCCGCCAATGCTTTCCTGAATGCTTGGGCGCAAAAGCACGACATACCGGAAGGATGTCGACACATTAGTATTGGATGGGATGTTTGGAAAGATACCGGCATGACATTGTTTAGCGATTCGCGCCAGCAAGTAGCCCATCGACAGGTGGGATTGGGGCCTGATCAAGGACTGTGGATTCTGCTGGCCGCTTTGCGCTTAGGCAAGCCACAGTTGATGGTATCCACAACACCATTGGAGTTGGCGGGAAAATTTTATGACGGTCAACTCGCCGTCGCCAAGTCAGCAATTCTTGTAGCGCCAGAATCGCCGGGATTTTCCCGGGGGGCGGTACGAGAAATGGTTGAAACACTGTTGGGGATCAACGTGAGTGACGATAGGCAGGAACTGTACGATTACGGTATTGACTCCTTGCAGGCACTGGATTTGCTGGATGGGTTGAACAGTCATTTTCACTGCAGACTGACGCTCAATGCAATGTTGGCCACATTTACTGTTGACCACTTGTATCAGTTGATCGGAACTAAACTGACGCCGCCCGTTGCCAGCCCGCTGCAATGTGTGCGGGAGGGAGACCCTGAGCAAGTGATCGTACTGATCCACCCAATAGGGGGGGATGTGTTGGCTTATCGTGAGTTGATCGCGCAACTGGACCACTCGGTAACACTTTATACTTTGCAAGATCCACGCCTCTTGCAACAGGGACAAGAAGACTGGAGCATCACACAGCGCGCAGGACATTATTTGCGATGGCTGGAAGCACTGCCGAAAAACGCTACGGTGCAACTTGTAGGCTGGTCGTTTGGCGGATTGGTGGCGCAGGAGATGGCCTGTCAGGCAGAGTTGGACGGACATCCTGTGTGCAAGATCGCGCTGATAGACCCTCCGTCTCCTTTATCAGGGGGCGATCTGACAGATGAGATCGGAGCACAAATGTTGACGGCATTCCGCAAAGAGCTGGAAGAAAAATTTGGTCCACTGGACCATTGGGATACGCCGGACGCGATGATTGCGCAAATCGCGTCGCATGCAAATGGACAAGCCACAGTATATGCACGGTTGCTCTACGAGGCTTGCGCAAGCAATATGCGTAGTATGGCCTGTCATCGGCCGTCAGTGTTGAAACATACTCCGGTATTGTTATTCCAAGCGAGCGACAAGACTCCGGGATTGCAGTATGAGGGGGAAGCGTTATTGCCGAAATGGCAACGCTTCGTGACTCAACCTATGCAATATGTATGCTTAGTCGGCGATCATTACACTATTTTGAAAGGAAAAGCAGCACAGCAGCTTGCGGGGGAACTGGCATCCTCGAGGTAGAGGTATAATCGACAGGTTCGTGAGGCCAAGGGGCCTCACGAACGGATCCCTGAGTAGGTGTCAGTACGCCGCCAGACTCCTCACCGAGGTCGTTTGTCGCGCCCTCGCCTCTGCCACACATTTCGCCGCCTATACCGGTAACACGGCGCTTCAGCTCATCCAGCGCAGGGAACCGAAACAAAAATTCCAGCCCCGGAGGATGGGATTAAATACCGTCGAAAAGAAAATCAATCGCGATTTTAACATGGATACGATGAAGGGAAGCATCGCAGAACACATCCCCCAGAGAACGATCTGGAATACTCGCCATCTCATGCGTCATAACTGCATATTCTTTATCGTCGGTCAGTCTAGGACGTCTTACCCATCTCAACGATTTTCGCGAGTATGCCACAGCCGTAGCACGTAGACGATCGAATCAAGGATCTCGTAACGAACCTCGTACTCTCCAACCAAAATTCGCCGAACCTCGCGTGGCTCGAATTGGAACAATTGCTCTCCAATACGCGGATTAGTTAGCAGAATGGTCGGGGATTGGGTCAACGCCTGTATCGCCCTCACCGCTGCGGACTTGTTAGCCAGTGCTAAACATTCATGCAAGCGTGCCAAATCTGATAGCGCCTTACTGGTCCACTTAAGTTCCATCAACGCGGCACAGGCAACGGCTGGTCGGTACCAAGGCTGTCTGCCCAGGCTTGCACTGCCTGGTGATCAATCACTCGACCCGCATCTACGTCAACCATCGCCTCTTGTGTCAGGCGATCACGATCCTCTTCCTGGGCGATCCATGCGGAAAGTGCTTGTTTCATGATCCACCCCCGTGAACGTTCAAGTCGAGCTGCCATCTGGTCAACTTTGTCGGCCATCGGTAGTGGAACGTGTGCTGTTAGAACCTTGGTTGTTGCTTGTGTACTGTTGCTTTTCATTTACCGACTCTTGGAAGGTTTTCTTGATTCAAAGTTAATCATAGTGATTTTGATAGAATCAATCAAGACAGTGTAAATGGTGAGTCCTGATGGGATAACCATCCATCTTCGTGCCACACGTAAAACAGCACTATGTCCCGAATGCCTTAAGCGCAGCCGCTCTATCCATAGTTGTCGGCGGCGCCGGATACAACACCTGCGATGCTCCGGCCGGACGCACTGGTTAATCTTTGCTGTCCGGCATTGGTACTGCCGTAATCCGTCCTGTTCACGCAAAAACTCTCGAGTCGCATCTCTTTGATTAATCTGTCCTGGAGTGTCAGGTTGGCACGCTCGACGCGGCCTTTGGCCTGCGAACTATTGGCACAGATGAGCTCGATGTTCAGGTCATGCAGAACGCGGCCAAACTGCGTGGTGCCGGTGCGGCGAGTTTCAGCCTGGCTGACACGAAAAACGGTATGTTTATCACTGTGGAACGCTACAGGTTTACCAGGTTTATCAATATATTCCCGCGTCGCCAGCATGTAATCGAAAGCCGATTCTGTTTCACAGAACCGCAGGTGCATCAGCCGACCGGTAGCGTCGTCAATGTAAACCAACAGGCAGCATTTTGATGCACGGCCTTCAAACCAGTCATGGTGTGAGCCGTCGATTTGAATAAGTTTACCGAGACATTCGCGGCGATAACGTGGTTGATAGACCCGGGGTTTGCGTCGAGCATGCGGAACCCAGAGGCCATCGGCAATCATCCAGTGGCGAACAGTTTCTACAGAGATTGATATTTGGTGTCCTGCGCTAAGCTTTTCTGTGGCTAGCGTGGGTCCGAAGTCGCTGTAATTTTCACGTAGCAACGTCAGAACCTTCATTCTTAGTTGATCCGGAAGATTATGGTTTCCTGGTTTGTCACGCCTTAAGCTGGCGAGCCCTGGAGTTCCTGACAAGCGGAACTTATCCATCAGGCGCTGAACCTGACGCTCGCTAAGATCCAGCTGACTTGCAGCATCACGGCGACGTAACCGTTTTTCACAAACAGCCTGGATAACCTAGGCGCGAACTAACTCTTTTTCAGACATAGTCACCAATATTTTTTGGATCCCTGAAGTCACAAAAGCGTAGAGCCTTTATGCCAAAAAAAGGGACATTTCTAAATGGCTAAAAAGTGACATTACTATTGAGCTTCCACAACCTTGGTGCGCATAATACTGATTATGTTAAATAATTAGAATTGAGAAGAATATAGGTGCGGCAAGGCTAAACTACCCCTGACGCTGATTCCTACCCTCTGAATGTAGCTTTTCCTGTTTTGGATTTCAGCTACAAACAGCCCTAACTACAAATTTAGACACCCTGCCCGGTTTTCGGTTGGTTGCGCTACGTGAAATATTGAGAACATGCGCCGATTTCTTTTGTCTATCAATAGTATACCTTCAGTGACTTCAAAAAGGTGCTGTCGATGTAGGCAACCGACCGAACCCCGCCAAATACCTTGCTTGCGTAAACGAGTTGCTATATCTCGATAAACAATGATATCACTCGGAGGGGTAAAAAATTGTTGATTATTACCAGATCTAGAGGTTTTTCTATGGACGTGATTAACGCAATTCATGACAGGCGGTCAATAAAGTATTTTTCTACCTCCCATCGAATGCCTGATGGGGATATCCATCAGCTTATTTCTGCAACCATGTTGTCACCAACCGCTTTTAATATTCAAAACTGGCGTTTTGTTATCATCAATAATCCTGCTCTCCGTAGCCAGATTCGGGCGCACGCTTGGGATCAGCCGCAGATAACTGATGCATCTTTACTCATTGCGTTATGTGCAGATCTAAATGCATGGAATAAATCCCCTGAACGTTACTGGTCCCATGCTCCGGAAAATGTTCAGGAAGTTATGATCCCGTCTATAGAGCTATATTATCGGGATAAACCTCAAATTCAGCGGGATGAGGCGATGAGATCTTGTGGTATCGCTGCCCAGTCGCTAATGCTCACAGCGAAATCAATGGGATATGATTCCTGTCCTATGGATGGATTTGATTTTGCAGAGGTCGGAAAGTTAATTCGTTTACCTTCAGACCATATCCTGACAATGCTGGTCGCCGTCGGTAAAGCAACGGCGGAGCCTTGGCCGCGCGGTGGTCATCTGCTTTATGATGATGTGGTGTTGGCTGACTACTTCCCGCAACAGGACATTTGTACAATAAGCGATACCAACCAAATCATGGAGTTCCGCCCAGGCGTTTACCGACACTACAAGGGGGCTCATTATCTCGCAATTGGTCTTGCCAGAGAAGATAGTTCAAACGAGACCGTTGTGGTTTATACGCGACTATATGAGCGTGAGGGGTTACCCCTTAGCACCCGCACTCTCAGCGAATGGAACCGTGAGATTACTGTTGGCAGCCAAACTTTTCCCCGGTTCGTCTATGTTGGGCAGATGAACGATTGACATCCTCCCCGCCCTAAAGGACGGGGATCCCTACAGCGTTCAGACCGAAGTCTGACTCGCCTCGGGGGGTTCCTGCTTCAACGGGCGGCCTGACTGCACCATCCGCACGGCATGTCCTGCCGCTAAAATGTTACGAGCACCGTTGATGTCGGCGTTCTCGGTATATCCGCATATTTGGCACACGAATTTGCTTTGTGACAGTTGGTTTTCCTTTGCGATATAACCGCAGCAGGCGCAACGCTGGCTGGTAGTCGTATTTTAATGCCGCAAAGCGGCATATAGGCGCCAGCTGTAGGTGACTACTCCCCGCCCTGTCGGGCGAGGCTTCCCACTTCCTAGGCCGCAACCGTCTGTGAGACGGATTTACCTAAGCCTCCGTGGGCTGAAACGACGAGTCCCGCCGCCTGTAATTCAAATATGCCCTGCTGTTTGATAGGCACCAGGAAAGAGGGCCGCCAGGCACTCGATGACTGCCTTGATTACTTGATACGTTGGTGATCACCCGTATCGATCGCCTATCACGCAGTCTGCGCGACTTACAGAATCTGGTTCATGAACTTGAAGGGCAAAACATCAAGCTCAGGGCGACCGAGCAGGCCATCGATACCTCTTCGGCGTCCGGCAAGGCTTTCCAGGATATGTTGGGCGTCTTCGCCGAGTTTGAGACACGCCTGCGTCAGGAACGGCAACGGGAAGGCATTGCCCGCGCGAAAGCCAGGGGCATAAAGGAAGAAAACCCACCGCTCAGGCGAAAGCACATCAGGTGATTGAATTAACGCTGGCCGGACTCACCCGCGAAGCGGTTGCCAACCAACTGGGCATTGGCAGGGCCAGCGTCTACCGAATATTAAGATCGTGGCGACAGCAACATCCCGACGCTATTCTGCCTGGAGAACGGGTGAAGCCTTCGCTCAGCCATAGTGAGCCAGCGACCGAACGTGCTACGATAGCCTCATGAAAAAAAATCCAACGCCCCATGATGCCACTTTCCGGCAATTTCTGACGCAACCTGAAATTGCCCGTGACTTCATGGACATACATCTGCCAGCCGACCTGCGGGCCATCTGTGACCTCAGCACGCTGAAGCTGGAGTCCGGCTCCTTTGTCGAAGATGACCTGCGCCAGTATTTCAGCGACGTGCTCTACAGCCTGAAAACCACCGTCGGCGCTGACGGTTACGTGATGGTCCTTATCGAGCACCAGTCCAGCCCGGATAAGCACATGGCGTTTCGCCTCATTCGATATGCCGTTGCCGCTATGCAGCGTCACCTCGACGCCGGCCACAAGAAGCTGCCGCTGGTCATTCCGGTACTGTTCTATACCGGCAAACGCAGCCCGTACCCTTACCCGACCAACTGGCTGCAGGAGTTTGATGATCCGACGCTGGCCGGGAAACTGTACACCGGCGATTTTCCGCTGGTTGATGTGACAATCATTCCTGACGAAGAGATCATGGGTCACCGCAGCATGGCCGCCCTGACCCTGCTGCAGAAACATATTCGTCAGCGCGACCTGGCCGAACTGACCGACAGACTGTCCGCCATTCTGCTGGCCGGTTATCTCTCTTCGCCCCAGGTGATTTCGCTGATACACTATATTATCCAGGCCGGTGAATCGGCGAATGCAGAGGCATTTGTCCGCGAACTTGCCCTGCGGGTTCCGCAACACGAGGAGGAACTGATGACCATCGCACAACAGCTTGAACAAAAAGGTATTGAGAAGGGTATCGAACAGGGTATCGAACAGGGTATCGAACAGGGTATCGAACAGGGTATCCAGTTGGGTGAACAACGCGGTATTGAAAAAGGTGAGCGTGAAGCCTCACTGAAAATTGCCCGTGCCATGTTGGCCAATGGCCTC
>Ga0157373_10000941_pt1 | contig 22534 bp, 21 predicted proteins | sample C65metaG_FD_113460 | JGI IMG/M metagenome (GOLD analysis project Ga0157373, IMG submission 113460) | Corn rhizosphere microbial communities from Kellogg Biological Station, Michigan, USA - C6-5 metaG | ecosystem: Host-associated > Plants > Roots > Rhizosphere > Soil | place: USA: Michigan... | reverse complement strand
GCTCACAGCGAGTTCAACCACAGCGCGGACGAGCCGGTGCACTTCCTGCAGATCTGGATCGTGCCGAACGTCAGCGGCGCCAAGCCACGCTACCAACAGGAGCATTTCAGCGCCGGACAGAAACGCGGTCGCCTGCAATTGATCATTTCCCCGGACGGCGCCGACGGCTCCCTTGAGGTGCGCCAGGACGCACGGGTCTATGCCGGGCTGTTCGATGGCAGCGAAAGCGCCACCCTGACATTGGCAGCTGATCGCTATGCCTATGTGCATGTCGCCCGGGGCAACGTCGAGCTCAATGGCGTGTCGCTACAGGAAGGCGATGGCGTGCGAGTGCGCAAGGAGCAAGTGCTGACCTTGAGCAACGGCCAGGATGCCGAGGTGCTGGTGTTCGATCTGCGGCCACAGGAACTGCCGCAGATGCCATGAGCCCCTCACTGGGGGAGCAAGCTTGCTTACGACAGTGGAATATCGGCCGGCATGGATGCAAGCCGGCTGATACCCCGCGAACACGTCGCTGCCCAGGCCCCTACTTTCGCCCAAACGTCGAACGATAGCTGCCAGGCGGAACGCCGAAAAAATCCCGGAAACGCCGTTGGAAATGCGGGGAGCTGACAAAGCCCGTCGCCACGGCGACTTCTGTCATCGATCGATTCGTCTGTTGGATGAGTTGGCGTGCCCGGGTCAGGCGCAATTCCAGGTAGTAACGGGTTGGGGTCGCACCGAGAAAGCTGCAGAAGCGCCGCTCCAGTTGACGCTTGGAAATCTTCACGCAGGCCGCCAGCTCATCGATGGTCAACGGCTCTTCGCTGTTTTGCCACATCAACTCCAGCGCCAGCTTGAGGCTTTCCGGCAGCCTCGGGTCCGTCTCGACGAAGACCGGCGGCAAATCCGACGCATCGCCCGATTCGTCACACCGCAGAATTTCCTCGATGGCCCCCACCAGGGCCTCCCCTCCCGTCTGGCGGATCAACTGGAGCATCATGCGCAGCGAACTGTTCGCACCGGCACAGCTGACCCGTCCGCGGTCGACGACATAGGCCCGGCTCGATACCTTCACATGGGGGAAGACCTCCACCATCATCGCTCGGCTTTCCGGGTGAACGGCGCATTCGAAACCGTCCAGCAGGCTGGCGTCGGCAACGAAGAAAACCCCGTTCCACAGCCCTCCCAGTATCGCCCCCGATGCCGCATTGGCGCGCAGCTTGCGCCGCAGCAGGGGTACGCCTTGCAGCTTCACGCGAAAGCCGCCGGCGACGATGAGAACGTCCTGGTTTTCCGGCAATTGCGCCAGCTCGAGGTCGGTGGAAATGACAATCCCCAGGTCACTCGTCACCTGGCTCCCCGACACGCCGACCGTCAGAATCTCGTAGAGGGGCATGTCACACATCAGGTTGGCCGTTACCAGGGCATCCACCGCACCGGTGAAGGACATCATCGAGAAATTGTCCATCAACACGAACGCGACACGGGTGGGAGCCTGATCGACCCCCGGCGCGCCGAGTGGCCGATAAGCCATGTTCTTGTTTTTAAGTACGCTCTCGAATGCGCTTGGCATAGGGCCTCTTTCCTGAAGACGATCAGACTTGCGTCACTCTCGCATCTCAGGCAAGGGGCCATGGTGTGGGGAACGTCGCTATCGTGTGGATTAGCGACGCGGGACGCCTTTAAGTACCTGCGGCTCTAAAGTCTGTTCGCCTTTAGTCGATAGGCTGAGAGTAGACATGGGCGCTTTCTTTCCAGCACTCGCAACGTACACCGCCCTTGTTTCCGCCGACCCAACACTTATAAATACCCGCGGGAGAAGTCATGAATATCAAACAGAAGCTGACATGGGCGTTCGCGACCATCGCCTGCCTTCCGGTCGTCCTGGTGGCGGTGCTCGTCGTGCTGAACCTGCGCGAAGCGGCAAAAACCAACTTCCTCGACAGCAGCGGCCGGGAAATCCGGCAGATCGACAATGGCATGAAGACGTTCTTCGATGGCATCAGTCAGAACGTCGAATTCTTCGCCAAGGACCCGCGGATCGCGGCGGCAAAGGACCTGAAAAACTATTCCGCCGCCGACGCTGCACAAACGCCACTCCCTGAAACCAATAAACAGCTCCTGGATATTTTCGACCGCTTCGCCAAGAGCCACCCGACCACTGCCTATCTTTCCGTGGGCCTTGCCGATGGCGGCTACGCCAGCTGGCCTGATGACCCCAAGATCTCCAACTACGACCCACGCGTGCGCCCATGGTACAAGGCCGCCATCGCCTCGCCTGGCGTGACTGTGCGTACAGATGCCTATTACTGGGCGCCGGATGATATTTCGCTGATCGGCATCGTTCACACGGTGTCGGACGCCGCCGGCAAGCTGGTGGGCGTCGTCGGCCTCGACGTGTCGCTCAAGCAACTGACCGAACTGGTCAAGAACATCAAGCTGGGCGAAAGCGGCTACCTCATCCTGGTCGAGGGGAACGGCAACGTGCTGGTGGATGCCCACGACGCCAAGCACAACTTCAAGCCCCTCGCCGACCTCGGCCCCAACTACGCGGCGCTGGCCAAGAGCAGCGATGGCATGACACAGGTCGATATCGATGGCGTGTCCTACATGGTCAACATCGTGACCTCCAAGACCCTGGGCTGGCGCTTCATCGGCCTGATCAAAAGCGACGAAGTCATGGCCGAAGCCTCCAGCCTGACCTGGTTGATCGCCATTATCGCGGCTGTATTGGCTGTGATCTTCGCGGTCGTTGGGGCAAGCTTCGCCAGCGTCATCGTGCGACCGATTCGCGGCGTAGCCAATGGCTTGCAGGAAATCGCCGAAGGTGAAGGCGACCTCACCCGTCAACTCTCCGTACAAGGCAAGGACGAAACGGCCACCCTGGCAAGCTGGTTCAACCAGTTCCTGGGTATGATTGCGCAGTTGGTACAGCGAATCGGCAGTGCTTCCTCCGATTTGCAAAGCGCTGCGGCCGACACCAGCGAAGTCGCCACCAACATGAACGAAGCCGCCGGCCGCCAGCGCCAGGCGGTGGAGCTGGTCAGTACCGCCTTCAATGAAATGGTCGCGACCGCCAACGAAGTGGCCCGTTCCTGCAGCCAGGCCGCCACCAGCGCGGACACCGGCTACCGTGACGTGCATGACGGCCAGCACCACATCGGCGAAGCCACCGGCAGCGTGCTGAAACTGAGCGAAGACCTGCAACAGTCGACCCAGACCATGCAGGCGCTCGAGCAGGACAGCAAGAACATCAACACCATTCTCGACACCATCCGCTCGATTGCCGAGCAGACCAACCTGCTGGCCCTCAACGCCGCCATCGAAGCCGCGCGCGCCGGCGATCAGGGTCGCGGTTTCGCCGTGGTAGCCGATGAAGTGCGAGCCCTGGCACGGCGCACCGCCGACTCCACCGGCGAGATCGACAGCCTGCTCGGTAACCTGGCCCGCCGTACACAGGAAGTGACCCAGCAGATGCAGAGCAGCCTGCAGGTGTCGCAAACCAGCGTGGAACGTATCCAGCAGGCTCGCGACAGTTTCGACAAGATCCGCAACTCGGTGGACTCGATCCGCGACCAGAACACTCAGATCGCCACCGCCGCCGAGGAACAACACCAGGTGGCCGAAGACATCAACCGACACATCGCGCAGATCCATGCCGACGCGCAGTTGGTCGAGGAATTTGCCCACTCGGCGCAGACCGGTTCGGGCCGCCTGACGGACATCTCCGGTCAACTGAGAGGCTTGGTCGGACGGTTCAAGTTCTAAACAAGATTGCCTGCACGAGCCAGGGACGGCTCGCTCTACAGCCGAGGACTTACCCTCCCGACGCCAGTCGAATAATCGCTTCCCGGCTTCCCGCTTGTTCGCGAAGAATGAATTTCTGGATTTTCCCGGTCGCCGTTTTCGGCAGTTCCATGAACACGACCCTGCGCGGGCACTTGAACCGTGCCAAACGCTCCTGGCAGAAGGCAATCAATTCCGTCTCGCCGGGCGGCGTTGCACCGACCTTGAGTTCGATGAACGCACAAGGCACCTCGCCCCATTTATCGTCGGGCTGAGCGACCACTGCCGCGTGCAACACCGCCGGATGGCCATGAATCACGTCCTCGATTTCGATGGACGAGATATTTTCCCCACCCGAGATGATCACGTCCTTACAGCGATCAGTGATCTGTACATAACCATTCTCATGCACCACTGCGACGTCGCCCGTATGGAACCAACCGCCGCCAAACGCCTTTTCGTTTGCACGGGGGTTTTTCAGGTAGCCCATCATCACCGTATTGCCGCGAAGCAACAGTTCACCGGTGGTCCGGCCGTCGTGCGGGACAGGCTCGAAGGTCTCGGCATCCGCCACCATCAACCCTTCGAATGCGGCCGCTCGCGCGCCCTGGCGTACCCGAAGCGAGCTCTGCTCAGACGATGGGCGATCGGACCAATCGTCCTGCCATACGCAACTGACAGGCGTACCACAGACCTCGGTGATCCCGTAGACGTGGTCAACATCGAAACCGAGCGAGACGACCGCATTCAATACCGCCGCGGGGGGTGGAGAACCGGCAGTCAATACCCGCACCGGAGACGCCAGCGGTGGTCGCGCCGTTGAGTTGGCGATCATCGCCATGACAATGGGCGCGGCACAGAAATGATCGACTCCGTACTGGTCGATGGCATCGAACACGGCGTCTGCAGAGACCTTGCGAAGGCACACATGCGTACCCGCCGCCGCCGTGATCGCCCAGGTAAAACACCATCCGTTGGCATGGAACATCGGGAGCGTCCACAAATAGCGCGGCGCTCTGGAGACCGGCCAGTTGGTGAGTTGCAGCATGCTCATCAGGTACGTTCCCCGATGACTGGCAACCACCCCTTTAGGGTCGCCGGTGGTGCCGGAGGAGTAATTGAGCGCGATGGGTTGCCATTCATCAGCCGGCCAAACGCCAGCAAACTCAGGATCGCCTTCATGCAGCAGCGACTCATAATCGATTTCACCGATCGCTGGGCCCACCGGCGCCAGATGATCGTTGATATCGACGACTATCGGGCGCTCCTCAAGCAGTTCGGTAGCCGCCCTGGCCAGCGCGGCAAATTCGCGATCGACAAAGAGCACCTTGCACTCCCCGTGACGAAGAATGAACGCCACGCCCTCTGCATCCAGCCGATAGTTGACGCAGTTCAGAACCGCGCCGGATAAAGGCACACCGTAATGCGCTTCGAACATCGCGGGCGTGTTAGGCGATAGGATCGAAACGGTGTCGCCCGTCCCGATGCCCCTGGCGACGAGCGCAGAGGCAAGACGAAAGGCGCGGTCGCGGGTTTCAGCCCAGGTTCTGCGTAGATCGCCATGAATGACCGCAACCCGACTTGGGTGCACCAGTGCCGCGCGGTCCAGGAACCCAAGAGGCGTGAGCGGCAGATGGTTCGCAGGACTTCGGTCGAGACCGTACTCATAGGCTTCACGACTCATACCACTGACTCCTTATTATTGTGATGGAACGTTGCGAACGCGCTCACCGGCTCTCGATCAGTCACCAGGCTGTTTTCCAGGCTGGACTCGTCCGCATAGCCAAGGCTCATACCGCACACCAGCATCTGATCGAAGGGGATACCGAGTAACTCGGCAATCACTTGGTGATACTTCAAGAAGGCGGCTTGGGGACAGGTATGCAAGCCTCTGCCACGGGCCGCGACCATCACGCTCTGCAGGAACATGCCGTAGTCGAGCAAACTCCCTTTCTGAAGCACTCGATCGATGGTGAACAGCAGGCCCACCGGCGCATCGAAAAATCGATAATTGCGACCGTGCTGCTGATGCATGCGTTGCTTGTCGCCCTTATCAATACCCAGCAGGCCGTACAACTCCCAACCCACCTGTCTCTTCCTGTCGATGTAAGGCGTGACCCATTGGCGGGGGTAATACTCGTAGGCATCTTCAAGGCCAAGACTCGACGCCGGATCGTCATCGAGCTGGGCGATGACCTGGGACAGCTGGTCCTTGACCTCCCCCGTCACCACGTGGACCCGCCACGGCTGCATGTTCACGCCGGTGGGACAGAAACGAGCGATGTCGAGAATGGCTTCGACCTCTTCGAGCGGCACCGGGGTCGGCAAATAGGCCCTCATGCTGCGACGCGTGGTGATCGCCCAATCCACCGTTCGACTCAGCAATTCAGGCGAGAGTGGAGGTTGTGATAAGCGGTTCATGCTCTTTTCCCATGGGTGACGAATTCAGGAAAGCCTCGACGTTTCAACCGTAGGGTTAGCCAGGCAGCGCAGCGGCCTTTCGCACGCGGGCCGAATCGGCGCGGGTCTGATTGATCAGGGAAACGGCGGCGGCGCCAATGAGACCGCCCAGGCTGATCGCCATGAAGTTCTGTTCGAGGGGCAACTTGATCGACACCAACCAGCCAATGAGCACCGGCGCGACGATGGCGCCGACACGGCCAACCCCGGAGGCGAAACCGACGCCGGTAGAGCGAATGGTCGAAGGGTAGAAATCGCCCGCATAGGCATACGCCAGAAGCTGCGTGCCCAGGGTCGATGCACCGACGATGAATACGACTGCAAATAACAGGCTCGTGGACCGGGTGTATCCCAACACCGTCAACGCGATTGCACCGATCAGATAAAACGCGACCAGTACATGCTTGATATTCAACTTGTCACTGAGCCAACCGCCCCCGAGCGCACCCGCTATCGCCCCCACATTGAAGACGATGACGAAGTTCAGCGCAGACCCGAGGCTGAACCCGGCCATGGCCATCAACTTGGTTAGCCAGGAGTTGAGTGCGTAGACCATGAACAGGCCGGTCATGAAAGCCGCCCAGATCATTACGGTGCTGAACCCTCGGCCGTCTCGAAAGAGATTTCGAACCGGCGCTTCCTGCTTGTCCAATACTTCCGCGTTGCCGGTCATGACCGCGTCGTCACTGATCACCAGCCCCGGATCGATTTTCCGGGCGATTGCACGCAGCTCGTCCTGGCACCCCTTCTTGAGCAGATTCCCAATGGACTCGGGCATGGTTTTCAAGATGAAGGGGATCAAGAACACCGGCAGGCCCGCTACATAGAAAACCGACTGCCAGCCATGGCTTTCGATGAGTTGCTTGGCGGTCAGGGCCACCAGAATGCCCCCGACCGAATAGCCTGCGAACACCAGCGTCACCATGCGGGTACGCAACTTGATGGGAGAGAACTCGCCCATTTGCGCCGTACAGATCGGCAGGACGCCGCCAATGCCAAGACCGGCGATAAAGCGCGCGATGCTGAAACTGATCGGATCGTTCGTGAGGCCCGCCGCGGCGGTGAAAAGACTGAACAGCGCCACGCAGATGGCGACCATCCTCGGCCGACCGATGCGGTCTGCCAACGTCCCGAGGAAGATTGCCCCGAGCATGGTTCCGAACAGCGCGGAGCCGGCCATGACTCCCGCACTGGTCGGTTCAATGTTCATATCAGTCATGATGGCCGGCAATGCCGCGCCCACGACAGCCAGGTCATACCCATCGATAATCAGAATGAGCACGCACCAGAACAGGATAAGACCATGGAAGCGATTGAACCTTGAGTCGCCCGTGAGCGCATACACATTGACCGATTGCATAGGGTGTCTCCTTCGATCTTGTTCTTATTGGAGAAGTGCACAGGGGTTGCCGATCTGTTGGGCTACCTGTGACGCATCCTAGAATTCAAAATGAAGTTGGCCCATGCCCGAAGACATCGTTGTGAATGACCGATCCGGGCACCCGATGGACTTGCCAGTCAGTCAAGCCACAAACCGTGGAAGCAAAGCTTGCTCCCAGAGGACTTGCACCGTTTGGTCTTTAACTGACTGGCATCAAGGCAAGTACAGGCCGCTAGGGAGCGGCGGGATTACTGCGATAGGCCCCTGGGCTGACGCCCGTCCACTTCTTGAAGGCGCGGTGAAACGCGCTGGTTTCCTGGAATCCGGTGAGGGCCGCGACATCGCTGACACTCAGCTCAGCCCGGCTCAACAGGTTGATTGCCATGTCCCGCCGAAGATCGTCTTTCAGACGTTGATAGCTGGTGCCTTCGGCCTGGAGACGGCGCTGGAAGGTCGAGCTGGAGATTCGCAGGTCTTTGGCGATTGCATCCAACTCCGGCCAATCATCTGGGCCTTGCTCTCGCAGACGATGCCGAATCAAAGCACTCAGGCTTTCATCGTTGCGGTACTTCACCAAAAGATTGCCGGGCGCTTCGCGAAGAAAGGCGGACAGATGACTGTTGTTCTGGGCAATTTTCAGGCTCAGGAAACTACGGTCAAAGCGAATCCACGTCGTCGCCGAACCGTATTCGATGTCCGCACAAAAACGCATCCAGTAGTCGCTGTCGTCCTCTGGACGGGCGGGTCGAAAGCGCACTTCCTGCAACGGGATTCTCCTGTTGGCCAACCAACAAAGCAGGCCGTGCACCAGGATCAGCCAAGTGCCATAGGCAAATAGGCGGCGTTCGATCCCATGGTCATGAATGATGATCCGCGCCTCATCTCCCTCGATCTCCAGCGTCCCGTAGATGTCATCGAGAATGCTTCTAAGAAAAGCCAGGATGCGCTGTAAAGCGTGTTCCAGGGAACGGCATCCGATGACGGCATGGCACATCAGTTGGAAGCTTCCCCTGCGCATCGGATGACTATCGATTCCGAAAAACTCGTCATCCAACTGATCCGACAAGGCGATCCACAGACGGGAAAAGGCGGACGCCTCGACTCGCGCCTGCGGGGCGTTCAGAAGTTCAGGGTCAATACGGGCGAACTGCAGAATCGGTTGTACATCCAGGCCACGTTGAATCGCCCCGGACAACGCTTCATGTACCAAACCGATTGAGGTGGTCCCCTTGTATTGAGCCTGTGCCATCTTTTCTCCATAAAGCCATGTGCGGACGGGACTGCCTTCACCGGTCCGCGCTACGTGGCTTTGCCGGGCGGGATCCTGGCTCGATCATAACCACGTTCGATTGCCCGCATTCCTCTGTCAATGTCCAAAACGTTCACCTGGGCTGAGGTATTTGAACATTGCCGCAGTCAAGTACGCCCTCCAAGATCAGGGGGACTTGAACAGGGCTCGTGGTTTGAAAAACAAATGAGGGGATTGACCCCATGACGCACGCAACGCTCTTCTGGGAAGACTTCAAGCCAGGCCATACATGGACGGCATCTCGGCCTGAAGCGATGAGTGAAGAAGAGATCATCGCCTTTGCCTTGGAATATGACCCCCTGGACATGCACATTGACCCGGAGCAAGCTCGCAAAAGCCCCCTCGGCGTTCACTGTGCCAGCGGGATACAGACCTTCGCGATCGTGCAACGCCTCATGTGCGAGGTCTTGTACCTGCGGACCCGCATCGTCGCGGGTGGACAGTTCGATAAATTCCGGATGTTGTCCCCGGTGCTGCCGGGGGATGTGATCAGCATCGGCGCCAAGGTACTGACCTCAACCTCCCACCCCCGGAGAAATGACCGAGGCTGGGTTGTCCTGGCGGTTGAAGTGTTCACCGACAACCTTAGAAAAGTGCTCACCTACGAGGTGTCGGTGCTGATCATGCGCCGTGGATTCGAAGGCTGCTGATCCAGCGGTGACGTGCGAACGTCCGACTGGTCAGCAGCGAGGCATTAATGAATCAACCCCCAAAGCGCCAGGAGCGGCACGTTCGCCGACCTCATGGCATGGATGCACGATGGGGGATTGAACACGACGCCGCCAGCTCCGGGGCTCCACCAGCCGACGTCCTCCCGGTACCATTCGCCTGGCGAAAGCACGAGGTAGAACTCGGCCGGAGGATGCTGGTGAAAGGGATAGCAGGTATCCGGTGCCATGATCGCCAAGCCCAAGGTCAGAGAAGGACACTCGAACAATCCCGTGGGGCCAGTGATCATCCCTTGACGATGCCTCTGCACGAACGAATCGTCCTGGCCAGCCTGGGCCTGACGCTTGATCCAGGCGACATGGGGCAACAGGGGACTTAACGCATCCAGCACACCGTCCAGATGCTCGTGGGTCCTTGGTGCTGCATCGATTGCCAGGGACAAGTAGGGTTGCAGGCGTTTCGGCAGCGCATTGGAGGCATCCGACGGGGGTTTGTACGTCCATTGAGTCGCGTCGACGGAAGCGGCACAGGCCTGGGCGCCAGGACTCGCGCTGTTCAACAGAAGCTTATGCAGCGATCGCCGGAGCAACTGCGCGCTTTCAATCAAATTCGCATTCAAGGGCGAAGCCATCGTTCCATTCCTTTCTGAGCCCGAAGTGGATTAGACACTGCTCATTCATCCAGCAGTGCCAACGGAAGACTGGTCTCGACCTCCTGCGAGTTCTGGACAGCCGCCATCATGGTTGAGCGGTTGTCGTGGAGGCCGTTTGATTGCCAAACATGGCCTCGAAGCGCGGCTTGTTGGCAGCATAGTATTCAGCCACCACCTTGTCGGCAGAACTGTCACGGGCGGTCGCCATCAACTTCTCAAGGTCAGCCTGAGGAATCTTGAAGTTGGCGAAGAATCGGGCAACGTCGGGATGTTCGGCACTGAAACCTTTGCGGGCAACCGCGTGGATCTGCTCAGCCCCGCCGAAAATCTGCTTCGGATCATCCAGATAGCGCAGCGACCACTTGGAGAACATCCAGTGCGGACTCCAGGCATTGATCAACGACCATTTGTCACGTTTGATATTACGGTCCAGCTCACTCAGCATGCCGGACTCCGAAGATGCGACCATCTTGTAGCCATCGAGCTTGTATTCCTGGATGGCTTTCTCCGTGAGCTTGTACTGACCATTACCGACTTCGGAGGTGAGGATCTTGCCGCCAAGTTTTTCCCGCACTTCGGGCTTGTTGAGGTCTTCGACACTGGCGAGCTCACTTGTCGGAATGGACGTGGGCACCGCCATGCCGATTCGCCCTTCGTACAGTGAGCCGAGGTCCTCAAGCTTGTCTTTGTACTTGTCATAAAAAGACTTGTGGGTGCTTGGCAGCCAGACCATCGGAATCAGATCGATACTGCCGTTCGCCAACGCCTGGAACTGGATGCCGATATCGGCCAGGACCAATTTGACCGGTTGTTTCAGGTGGTCTCGCAGCGCCGTGTCTGCCAGCTTTACAGCGATTTCCGTCTCCGACCAATTCACCCAGCCAATCCGGATGGGAGTGGGTTCCTCGGCTTGAGCCATCAGGCAACTGGACGCCATCGCCAGGCCGGCGAGCCATCCGATACTCGTTTTGCTGAATAACGTCATCATGATGCATCTCCGCGTCTGTATTAATCGTTATTGGCAGGGCAGCAGAAAGACTCATGCTCCCTCGTGAAGCGCAGTGGTCCTGCGCCTCCGAGGGAACGCTTGGATCTAGTTATGCAAATGATTCGCGCATTCAGGTCGTTCGACCGGGTTGCGAACCGATACTAGTCCCGGTTTTTTTGCCACGCAAGAGAAATGTACACGTGTGTCACACACTGTTGACACACATGAACATTGAACATACGGTTATGTCAAAACCAGCCTGATGTTCTGTTCCCGGAGCGCAACACCATGTCCAGCGATCCCTTGCTGCAGCCCTATACGATCAAACACCTGACGCTCAAGAACCGGATCATGACCACCTCCCATGAGCCGGCCTACCCTGTCGACGGCATGCCCAAGGAACTGTATCGGGCGTACCACGTTGAACGGGCAAAGGCCGGCGTGGCGCTGACCATGACCGCAGGCTCCGCCGCGGTTTCCCGCGACAGCCCGCCGGTGTTCAACAACGTGCTGGCCTACAAGGACGAAGTGGTCAAATGGATGAAGGACCTGACCGACGAATGCCATGAGCATGGCGCGGCGGTGATGATTCAACTGACCCACTTGGGGCGGCGTACGCGCTGGGACAAGGCTGATTGGCTACCCGTGGTCTCGCCTTCACACCGTCGCGAAGCGTCACACCGGTCTTTCCCGAAAAAACTGGAAGACTGGGACATCGACCGCATCATCAAGGATTACGTGGATGCCGCCGAACGCATGAAAGCCGCCGGGCTGGATGGCCTGGAACTGCAGGCCTACGGACACCTCATGGATCAGTTCTGGTCACCCTTGACCAATGACCTTGACGGCCCCTACGGCGGCTCGCTGGAGAACCGCTTGCGCTTTACCTTCGACGTCCTGCGCGGCATCCGCCAGCGTTGCGGCGAAGATTTCCTGCTGGGCGTTCGCTACACCGGCGCTGAAGACTTGCCCGGTGGCTTCGGTGCGAGCGACGGCATCCAGATCTCGCACATGCTCAAGGACAGCGGCCTGGTCGACTTTCTCAACGTTGTTCGCGGCCACATCGACACCGATGCCGGCCTCACCGATGTGATTCCGATCCAGGGCATGCGCACCTCCCCGCACCTGGATTTTGCCGGCGAGATTCGCTCGGCCACCGGCTTCCCCACTTTCCATGCCGCGAAGATTCCCGACGTTGCCACGGCCCGCCATGCCATCGCCTCAGGCAAGGTGGACATGATCGGCATGACCCGTGCGCACATGACCGATCCGCACATCGTGCGCAAGATCATCGAGAAGCGCGAAGAAGAGATTCGCCCCTGCGTCGGTGCCAACTACTGCCTGGACCGCATCTATCAGGGCGGTGCCGCGTACTGCATTCACAACGCCGCCACCGGGCGTGAAACCACCATGCCCCACGAGATTTCCAAGGCACCGACCAAGCGCAAAGTGGTGGTGATCGGCACCGGCCCGGCGGGGCTGGAAGCAGCACGGGTGGCCGGCGAACGTGGCCACGACGTCACGGTGTTCGAGGTGGCCGATGAACCCGGTGGCCAGATCCGCCTGACGGCGCAGAGCGAGCGCCGCCGCGAGATGATCAGCATCATCGACTGGCGCATGGCGCAATGCGAACGACTGGGCGTGAAATTTCGATTCAACACCTGGGCCGAGGCCGAGACGGTACTGGCGGAAAACCCGGACGTGGTGATCGTCGCCACCGGTGGCTTGCCGCACACCGAAGTGCTCAAGCACGGCAATGAACTGGTGGTGTCGACCTGGGACATCATTTCCGGCGACGTGAAACCCGGTCAGAACGTGCTGATCTTTGACGACGCGGGCGACCATGCGGCGCTACAAGCGGCCGAGGTCATCGCCAACAGCGGGGCGAAACTGGAGATCGTCACACCGGACCGCTCGTTCGCACCCGAAGTGATGGCGATGAACCTGGTGCCCTACATGCGCAGCCTGCAAGACCTGAACGTCACCTTTACCGTCACCTATCGGGTCGACTCGGTGGAGAAACGCGACGGGCAATTGGTGGCTAACGTCGGCAGCGATTATGGCCAGGTGCATAAACAGCGAGTGGTCGATCAGGTGGTCATCAACCACGGCACCCTGCCCCTCGACGATCTGTACTTTGAGCTGCGTCCCCATTCGCGCAACAACGGTGCGGTGGAACAGCATGATCTGATCGCCGGGAAAACCCAGAACATCGTGACCAACCCCGAGGGCCGTTTCCAGTTGTTCCGGATCGGCGACGCCGTGTCGGCGCGTAATACCCATGCCGCCATCTACGATGCTCTGCGGTTGCTCAAGGACATTTGAGGTCATGCCCCCTGGCGTCAAGCACTAGGAGCTTGCTGCGCAGTCCAGCGGGAGCAAGCTCCCTCACCACGAAAAGCGGTTTTGTGGCGAGGGCCCTGAAATAGCCCCCTCAGGCATGAAGCCCTTTTCGGGCAACCGCGGCGCCTGCTTGCAGCGCCCGGCCGACATGCTCCTCGAAGCGACTGTCGATCATTGATTGCAACGCTGCGGCCGTAACACCTCGATAGGCGACCAAGGCGTCGATCATCTCCTGCGCATCGTGGCTTCGCAGGAGCTGGCTGCTATTGACCACGACGTTCCTTGCAGCCAATTGCGCAATATCGGCAGGCAGGCCGGCGGCCACCGCCTGGTTGGTCAACGCCGTCATCAGCAAGGCCGGCAAGGCAGGACCGGTGCCCGACAGCGCAGACAGGTAGTCGATGAAACTTTCTTCCCGGACCTCAGCCGCAATGCCCACAGATTCGAACAGCCGCTGCATCAGCTCCTTCGTCGCCTCACTCACCTCCCCCCAACAAAACCACGGCGTAAAGGATTGCCGGATTTCCACCGCCGCGTTGGGCATCGCCCGCACGACCGCCAAAGCCGAGGTCTGTGCGGTAATCGCCTGTGCCGTGATCCCAGCCATCAGGGAAACGACGATCTTGCCTGTCGCGTCGATGCCCAGGCTGGCGAAATGCTCGGGACGTACCGCGATGATGACCACGTCGCTGCGCGTCACCAGCGCCTGGTTGTCCGTGACCAGGCAAACGCCTTGTTGCGCCAACGGATGACTGCCTGAGCGATTTGAAATGATCAGATTGCCAGCCGGTAACAGGGACTTCGCCATGACCGCTTGGGCAATCGCCCCGCCCAACCAACCCGTTCCGCCGATGATACCGAGCGTTTCGCTGATCACGTTGCCGAGACCTCTTCGAAAGTGTCCGTCAAGGGAACGAAAACCCCAGGTTCTTTCTCGGCGTAGCCGAACTTCCCATAGAAACGATCCAGCTCGCGCTGCTTGGGGACCTTGCCGGTGAAAATGCTGACGTAATGAGGAATGCGCTCGAAGCGTGTAGTGATCAGCTCACTGGTGTTCATGCTGATATAGCCGATCTGGGTCAGGTAAATCGTTCGGGCCCGGGTGTCGGCACCCTGGCTGTCGTAGCCAAAACGCTTGAACATGCTCGCCAAGGCGCTGATCCGCTGTTCGTCCACCGTCGCGACCTCCCGGGCCACCTCAGCCGACTGCAGTGCCCAACTGCGCACGGCAAACTCGAATTGCGAATCAAACAATCGCGGGTTGAGCCAACACTCGAAGACATTCAGGATCGCTTCGGAAATGCTCTCCGCATAGATTTCGCTCTGCCGGATCAAGCCTCCCGTGTTGGTCTCGCGCCAACGGGAAAGCAAAGCGGCCAGCAATTGCTCACGATCCTCGAAAAACCAGTAGAAACTGGTTCGCGACAGGCCGAGGCGCTTGGCGAGCGGCATGACCCGGACAGCGTCGATACCCGACTCCTTCAAGGCATCGTAAGCGGCCTCCAGCCAACCCTCCGGCGACCCGCGCCAACCGGTGTCCTGCGCTTTGCCACGGGCCTTACCCAACTGGGACATCTCGCTCACCTTATAAAAAACGTGAGTTGAATGTACCCTGCCGCCCCGAGAATGTACACCGAAGTACATTTTGTCGACTTGTCGGTCGAAGTGAAGCCGAACCCAAGATAAAGCGACTGGAGAACGTATTCTATTCTTGTATTCAGGCCTCCACCGGACACCGACATGCCCACCCATGAATCAGAGCTCCTTCACAGCTGGCAGCACAACGCCCTGGCCTGGATCGATGCCGTCCGCACCGGCGCCATCGAAAGCCGGCGCGAAGTCACCGACCAGGCCATCCTGCTGGCAGTACTCGGTCGCCAACCCGAACGCGTGCTCGACCTGGGCTGCGGTGAAGGCTGGTTATTGCGGGCCATGGCTGAGCGAGGCATCCAGGCCGTTGGGGTGGATGGCGATGCCACGCTGGTGGCGTCAGCACAAGCGGCCGGCTCTTCGCCCGTACACCTGGCCAGCTATGAAGCGCTGGAGCAAGCGAAGGTGGATATCGGCAGCGACTACGACCTGATCTGCGCCAACTTCGCCCTGTTGCACCAGGACATCATCCCCCTGCTCACCGCGATGAAGGCTCTGCTCGTCCCTGGCGGCGCCCTGGTGATCCAGACCTTGCATCCCTGGGTCGCCGCCGCGGGCGACTATCAGGATGGCTGGCGGCAGGAACACTTCGACGGCTTCAAGGGACAATGGCAGCCCATGCCGTGGTACCTGCGCACCCTGCCCAGCTGGTTCAATGCCCTGGACATGGCCGGCTTTCGGCTGACGGGCCTGCAGGAACCGCAACACCCTCAGCGTGCGGTGCCGCAATCATTGTTGCTGGTGGCTGAATGAGGGCCGCCGATGCGCGGGATTACTTCGGCGCATAATCCTTGCACATACCCTGCGCGGCGCCAGCCAATGGCGAGTTGACGAGGTTATTCGCCATGCTCATCACTTGGAATTTATAAGCCGGATCGGATTTTATCTTTCTGACTTGCGCCTTGGTCGCTTCGTCGATCCTGGGATCAGCGGCCATGGCATTCTCCACGTCACCGTTCAGGCCAGGGTTGGTTTTGTTGCACACCTGCTCCATGGCAACCATGGCGACCAGGCCTTGATGCTTTTCATCCTGCTGATTCGCGAAGACGCCGCCAGCAAAACCCATCCCTGCCAGGCACAGTGAAAGTGTGGACATCCTTAACAACGACATTCAAACGCTCCTTGATCATAGAACCCAGGCCATCTGTCGGCCAAAACAGGCGAACTTTATCACGCTGTTTCGCGAACATCGTTACAGGTCGCAATTGGTTTTTCGAAGCAGAATCGACCCTTTGGGCAAGCTCCGCCGTACCACAATTCAAGTGCCCGAGGGTGAACATACGTTCATCCCAATCATGATCAAACGCGTCTACCCTGCGGGTTACAACATAGTGACTACAGGAGTACCCACCATGTTCTCGCACGAAAGCACCCCTTTGATCCTAATGTTCGTCATCTTGCTGCTGTGTTTGCTTACGGCTGTTCTACACCCGGTTCACGCCTTCTTTGGTTGGGTTCGGAGGCGCAAGGGAAGATCAGCCGCCGATAGCTTGCAAGAGGTGGATTCTCGCTGAATGCTTTTCCAGAAAAGCCCGGCAGAGTCCGGGCTTTTTACTGTCCTCTTTGCAATAGGGCTTAAATCAATTCGGCCAGAGAGGCTGGATTGAAGCCCTTCAGATCGGTGTAATCGGCATTTTCCACTTTGGCGACCCAATCCTGGTCACTCAGCAGAACACGCCCCACAGCGATCAGATCAAACTCTTCGCGCTCCATGCGCTCGACGAGTCGATCCAGGCTCGCAGGGGTTGATCCCATGCCGGCGAAAGCGTTAGTGACATCATTATCCAGCCCAACCGAGCCGACGCTGATGGGTGTGGCGCCAGTGACCTTCTTCGCCCAACCCGCGCAGTTCAGCCCGTTCTTACCGTCGATTTCGGGGAACTCAGGTTCCCAGAAGCGCCGCTGAGAGCAATGCAGAACATCGACACCGGCCTCGACCAACGGCAGCAGCCAGTCTTCCATCAGGGCCGGGGTCTCAGCGAGGCGTACGCCAAAGTCCTGCTGCTTCCATTGGCTAACCCGCATGATGATCGGGAACTCGGGACCGACCGCATGACGAACGGCCGACACGATCTCCGCGGCAAAGCGGGAGCGCTCCTTGATCGTCGGTCCGCCGTAACGATCGGTGCGCCGGTTGGTACCCGACCAGAAGAACTGATCGATCAGATAACCATGGGCCCCATGAATCTCGACGGTGTCGAAACCCAGGCGTTTGGCATCCGCCGCGGCCCTGGCGAATGCCGCAACCGTGTCTGCAATGTCCTCTTCGCTCATCGCCACACCACGCGGGTCATTCGGCGAATCGAGACCGGATGGGCTTTCGACGGGAGCATCGGGCTCCCAGCCGTTGACGTTACGCACGGCACCGGTGTGCCAGATCTGCGGCCCCATACGACCGCCCGCATGGTGAACGGCATCGATCACGTTCTTCCATCCGGCCAGCGCGGCCTCGCCGTGGAAAAAAGGAATGTTGGAATCATTACGCGAAGCAGGACGATCAACGACGGTCCCTTCCGACAAGATCAACCCAACCCGCCCCTCAGCCCGCCGCCGGTAATACGCGGCACTCCCCTCGCCGGGAACCCCCTCCGGCGAAAACTGCCGGGTCATCGGCGCCATGACAATCCGGTTTTTCAGCTCAAGCGACCGGATGGAAAAAGGACGGAATAAAATGCTGGTGTCGAGGTTTGCCATTGGATGGACTCCGTTTGCTTTTGGAAGCCACATAAGTATATTTTGTAAACCAAATGTCAATTAGGCACCTAGAGTCGCCTAGGTATCTTCGAGGAAACCACAATGCTGGAATTGAAGCCGCAATGTTTCTCGTCGGAGTGCCCAAGTCGGGCACTGTTCGACCAGATTGCAGATAAGTGGTCAATGATGGTCCTGGCGGTGCTCGATGACGGGCCGCATCGCTTCAACGCCATCAAGCGCCGCTTGGAAGGTGTCACGCAGAAGGCGCTTACCCAGTGCCTGCGGCGGCTGGAACGTAATGGCCTCGTCTCGCGCAAGGTCATTTCGTTCTCGCCCGTAGCGGTGCAGTACGAGATCACCCCGCTGGGGCGAACCTTGCAGGAGCCGCTTCGCGAACTGCATAAGTGGACGCTTGATAAATTGCCTGAGGTGGAGGCGGCGCGGTCGAAGTTTGATGAGGTTGCGGAGATGAGTTGATCTAGCCGTTCCGCCGTGAGCGGATCCATCAATCGAACTTGACCAAGTCCTTGAAGATCAGTTGCCCCCAGCTATTTCCGCGTGCTTGCACAAGCAGTCCACCTTCAGAAAGCCCGTCAAGGTTGATCGGCGAGAAACCGAGATGTTCGGCAAGCGGCGCCGTCATCGTCGCTGGCCAGGAACACGACTCTCCTGCCACCCGCTACGGCCGGGTCTTGGTCAAGAACGGCAGCGACCAGATGGTTGAAGCCCTTGACCAGTCTTGCACCTGTGGGCAAACGCCTTGGCAAGCGCCTGGCCGAGTTTGCCAAAGCCGATAATTGCGTAGCTCATAAGAATCTCCTTTGGTTTACCACGCCCTGCGGGCTCCGAAGATGGCATGGAGTGACCGCTCGGACGTAGCGAATCAGATTTGCGCCAGACCGCCGTCGACGGCGACCTCACTGGCGGTCATGAAACTGCTGTCCTGGGACGCGAGAAACGCGGCTGCCGCTCCGATCTCCGCCGGATCGGCCATGCGTTGGAGCGGATTCATCGAGGCGAAGACCTTCATGCCTTCCTCGCCTAACGCTGTCTTCGCGAGTTCAGTCGCGGTCGGCCCGGGCGACAACACATTGACCCGGATACCGGTGCCCTTCAGGTCTTCCGCCCAAGTCCGCGCCAGGTTGCGCACTGCCGCCTTGCTTGCGCTGTAGACGCTGAATGCCGGAGCGCCCGTGGTGCCGGCGCTCGATCCGGTCAGGATGATCGAACCGCCCTGCCCCATCAGCGGCAACGCCTTCTGGACCGTGAAGATCAAGCCCTTTACGTTGGTCTCGAAGGTTTCGTCTATGTGCTCGGCGGTGATCTTGCCGAGCGCAAGCGGGCTTCCCGCCCCGGCATTGGCGAAGACAATGTCGAGGGTTCCGCGCTCGGCCTTTACCGCCGCGTAGAGCCGATCGAGGTCGTCCGGATCGGAGACCGAGCCCTGCACCGCGCGAGCATTGGACCCGAGGTCAGCCATCGCGGCGTCGAGCGCTTCCTGGCGGCGGCCGAAAATGAAGACGAAGGCACCCTCCTCGATGAAACGCTTCGCTGCGGCGAGGCCGATACCGGTAGCGCCACCGGTGATCACTGCGGTCTTTCCATTCAGTCTGGTCATGATGTGCACCCTTCGTTGGTTGTACCCAAGCAGGAAATTGCTTGCTTGAGACGAGGATGCAGCGCTGATAACCTAAGGACAAGTATGCACCTTTTGGTAAGTATCAAAAAAATGACGAAGATAACTGAAATCTGCGACAGCGGTTGCGGGCTCAACGCCACGCTACGCATCATCTCGGGCAAGTGGAAACCGCTGGTCATATTTTTCCTGCGCGGCGGCCCGAAACGCTATGGCGAGCTCAAGCGTTTGATCCCTGGCGTCAGCGACAAGGTCCTGATCCAGCAGTTGAAGGACTTGGAAGCCGATCAGGTGCTTGCACGGACCGACTACAAGGAAGTGCCCCCGCGCGTGGACTACACGCTGACGCCCCTCGGCCATAGTCTGGCTGATGCGATCATCCCGCTGTGCACCTGGGGAAACGAGAACGCGACGCAAATGGCAAGCATCTTCGCTGAGCGCGACGCTTTGCCTGGAGGGATGCAGGCGAATCGCTGAGAGGGACGATTTTGCGCAGGGGCTTAGCTAAACCCGGTCCAGCGCTGGGCTTCTTGGCAAGCGCATTGTTTTGTTATCGTGGCGCCCTCGTATCGCAATGGAAGCAATGAAGAATGGATTCATGGAAGACTTTGGCGGCCATTATGATGGTATCGATCAGCGCGGACGCGATGGCGTGGTATGTCGAGAATCCCATCGAGCGAGCGCTGACAGCCACGACCCTGTTCCCAACGCTGGTGCTAGGAGCAACCACGGCCTTTACGGTCAACGGACCTTCAATAATGAAAAAAGCAAAGAACGATGCGCTGACTTTCATTGGTTCCGATGGACAGATCCGCGGCGCCCAGTTTGAACAGGCATCTCGGTACTATCGCTCGAACTACAATTCTCCCCTCATGTCCGACATGCAGTTGGCTCAGGCGATCGCTACTTCATTCTGAGGTAGGCCTTCATTACGGCGACAAAGAAGGTATCAACAACCGACTCCCGGGGCCGGTGTTGAGATCTTGAAGAGGAAAATCGAGGGACCTATGGCGCCCTGCCCCAATCAACTCGTTCATATATGCTCCCCACAGCTGTTGTAATACCCCGTTGGCGTAGCCTGCAAGGCCCGCGATGCCGGAACAGTCGCAGCAGTTATAGGCATGTCGGTAATGATCCAAAAAGATCAGCCGTCTATCTGTCTTGGCCCATGCAAGTGACGTAAACTCCGCGTCTCAAAATCAGGACAGCGTGCGTCATGCTTTTCACTTCGTTCGAATTCATATTCGCGTTCCTACCGGTTGCATTTCTGGGTTTTTTTCTGCTCGCACGCTTCTGGGGACGAGAAGCTGCGGCGATATGGTTGGCAGCGGCATCTTTGTTTTTCTACGGATGGTGGAGTACGACCTATATCGCTCTCTTGCTATCTTCCATCCTGTTTAACTACTGCATTGGGTATCTGATCTGCAAAAATCAGGAAGCAAACATACACGTAGCCAAAACAGCCTTATACGTGGGAATAGTCAGCAACCTGGCCTTGCTTTGTTACTACAAGTACACAAATTTTTTCCTTGGAGAAATCAGCAGGCTCACAGGCGTCCATATCCCCTCCTTGAGTTTGATCCTGCCGTTAGGCATTTCTTTCTTCACATTTACACAAATTGCTTTTTTGGTAGACACATGGAAAGGCAAGGCGAAAGAATACAACTTCTCGCATTACATACTATTTGTAACTTGGTTCCCCCACTTGATAGCCGGTCCGATTCTGCATCACGGACAAATGATGCCCCAATTCAAAGACCCGGCAATTTATAAACCCAGCTCCAGAAACATAGCAATAGGGATCGCCTTATTCGCCGTAGGCCTTGGAAAGAAACTTTTACTTGCAGACCCGATTAGCACCTATGCGGATCCACTATTCCACGCAGCGGCTACTGGACAGGCGATCGGAACAATGGTCGCGTGGGCAGGCGCAGTGGCGTACACCCTGCAAATTTATTTCGACTTCTCTGGCTACTCCGACATGGCTGTGGGGCTTTCCTTGCTTTTCGGGATACGCTTACCCATAAACTTTAACTCGCCATACAAAGCCACGAACATAATTGAGTTCTGGCGTCGCTGGCATATGACGCTATCTCAGTTCTTGAGAGACTACCTTTACATCCCATTAGGTGGAAATCGTAAAGGTGAAATTCGGCGCCTCGTGAATTTGTCGCTTACTATGCTACTCGGTGGTCTATGGCACGGCGCGAGTTGGACTTTTATCATTTGGGGCGGGCTCCATGGCGCATACCTGTGTGTTAACCATATCTTCCAAAAACTGCCTCGCTCATACTTATCGGGGTTGATTCCTCGCTTCGCAACCAATGCGATTTGCGTGGCAATGACATTCGCTGCTGTCATTTTCGCGTGGGTTTTCTTTCGCGCGGAAAACGTCCATTCTGCCATCGCGATAGCTCATGCGATGCTAGGTTCTGAACAAGCTGTCTCCTGGGATTCTATTTTCAAAAATCTCAGCTTTATCACCTATGTAAGCTATATCCTCGCGTCGATGTTTATCATTTGGGCGCTACCTAATATCTATGAGGTCATTGATCTGTTAGAAAATCGAGTTGCCGTTAACGATCAAGAAGGCCAGAGAATAAGCTCCACAGTATGCGTAGCTGCGGCGATGACCTGCGTGGCAATTGTGGTGACCAGCCTGCTTTCAACGTTTGGAAGCAACATCATCAGCCCTTTCCTGTATTTTCAATTTTGACTATGAACTTGTATAGAAAATTCGTCTTGACAGCAGCCTTAAGCCTGGCTGCTTGCGTAGTGGCTTATATTGCACTTTTCTTTTACCAGTTCGGAGCTCCAATCGCATCGGGTTATGACGCCGCCAACTGGATAACTTATAAAGAGCTTGTAGGCAATAACACTGAAGGTAAACGCCTGTTGCTGTTTGGAGATTCAAGCACGGTCTTCGGAGTCAATAGCAAAACCCTGTCAGAAAAGCTCGGCGTCCCTGTTGCCAACCTGGCATT
>Ga0157373_10000940_pt1 | contig 22540 bp, 25 predicted proteins | sample C65metaG_FD_113460 | JGI IMG/M metagenome (GOLD analysis project Ga0157373, IMG submission 113460) | Corn rhizosphere microbial communities from Kellogg Biological Station, Michigan, USA - C6-5 metaG | ecosystem: Host-associated > Plants > Roots > Rhizosphere > Soil | place: USA: Michigan... | reverse complement strand
TGCCGGACCCGGGTTTCGTTGCCGTTCGTGCAGGGCTATTACAAAAATTTGTTAACCGTTTGCGGTTAGCCGGCGGATTGACGGGATCGGGATTGGCTACTGTTATAAGATCCGGAGAATGGAAAGTTCGAGAGTTTGAGCGAGGAGAGGTTCTCCGGTCAAACGATCTGGGTGTTTCGCTATCAGACCTTGCCAATGCGACGGTAATCCACTTTCCGGGAATGAAGGCGGCAGACAAATATCGATTGGCCTTCGCTTTCCATATGATGGCAGTCTATGGAGATGGTGACGGGCTTTTCTTCGACATGATGGAGGCGTGAATTCAGAGCCAGAGACAAGAAATCGCGAGAATATGGACTTTGATAAGACGTTTCCACTGTGCTATTGGATCAATCTCGGCCGTCGGGCAGACCGGCGAGGAGAGACGGAATACCGGCTCGCAGAAGCCGGTATCAAGGGAGAGCGCTTCCCGGCCGTGGACGCCAGCTTTGTCGATAGAATGTCGTTAGAAAAGCGAAAGCCCGCTGACCAACCGGCCATTGTAGTATCAGATAGCACGCTGCCCGTGCTACCGGAAACCAAGCGCCTTGCCGCTATAGTTCGGGGTTATGAAAGCGCAGGGCGCTATGCGCTGGCGCTGACCCAACGGTTAGCGATCCGTCAGGCCCGCCAACACGGTGCCGAGGCCGTACTCCTGCTTGAGGATGATGTGATTCTTCATCCCAATTTTAGCTCCCTGCTCGCTGGTATTGAGCTTCCAGATGACTGGGGGATTTTTTTTCTAGGATGCCAGCATTTCGAAGATCCGATTCCTTGTGCTCCGGGAATCGTGCGCGTGAAACATGCTGTGGATACCCACGCAGTAGCAATTCGGAAACCCTATTACAATCGCGTTATCGAGGCGCTAAATGTCCATGGGAAGCCGACTCCGAATCATCCACTTGCTTCGGACCGCTTCTTGGCCGCGCTACAATCGGAGATTCCCTCCTATGCCTGTTTTCCCAATCTAGCTTGGCAGGCGAACGAGGCTTCAGATCTGGTTGATTCCACCTACACGCTTTACCAGAGTGGAGGCACGCAGAAGTTTGGGCATGAGCTCATCGAAACAACCTTCGCAAAAATGGCTGGGACAACGCTTGCAATGCCAGGCACCATAAAGCCCAAACTTGGTTTGTTATTTCTCACTCGTGAAGATGTCAACCATCCTGCAATCTGGCAAGAGTTCGTTAAAGAGTGTCCGGAGCGAGTTCGCGTGCTCAGCCACCCAAAATCGCTCGCTCTAGTAAAGGGCGGCTTTCTTGAGGGAACTGTAATACCGGAACAATACGAGACGGCATGGGGAACGATTTCATTGGTCAAAGCCAGCCTCGCACTACTGAGAAGTGCACTGGAGGACGAAACACTGACCCATTTCATTCTGTTGTCTGAGAGCTGTGTGCCGATCCATCCCCTGTCAGAAATCCTTCGGCGTTTGCGCATGAACCCGAGATCCCGATTCGGCTGGAGAGCTTTGGATAAGTGTTGGGATATGCAAAGAGCGAGGGCGGCCCACCTTCCCCAAGTGCCTACGGGATGCTGGCGTTTCCAACAGCAATGGTGGTTGCTAGAGCGGATGGCTGCAGAGTGGGTGGCCAGGATCGACTATACTGATGTTTTCGCAGGTATGCCAATTCCCGACGAAGCTTATTTCGCAACCGTCCTGTCCCTGCTCGGATATCCCGTGGAGGATCGCGTAGAGAATAAGGACATTACTTGGGCTCATTGGGAGAAAAATCATGGCTCACCCACAAGTTTTCCAATAGTTGACTCGTCGATAGTCCAGCAAATGGCCGAGTCATCCGCTTGGTTTGCAAGGAAATTCCCGGTTGATTCAAATATCGGGCAGTGGTCTTTGCATCGCAAAATATTATCCGGAATAAATAAGTGAGATGAACGGTAATCAAATTCATTTTGAAATCGAAAAATCAGGCCGAATTATAGTCACACGGTTCGAAAGTTGGGAGTGCCGGGGCGATTGCTCTCTGGAGTTTCTTTGCGATTTGATCCAGAATTGGCCGGAACTGCTAATTGGACGCAGTGGTGGAATTTCATTTGGAGATCATCCACCTAATTCAAGATGGACTAGTTCATTTGAACTTCCTTTTAGCTCTACAAAACGTTTCGGACAGCCAGCTGATAGTCTTCCCCTTCCCTGTCCATATACACTACGTTGGCCAAAAGTCGGCATTCCAAATGCCGAATCTATGATGGCGGAACTTCTAGAAGATAGTTCTCCATTTGGGGATGAGCGGATTTTTTGGATCGGCGCCAATACGCATCCTTCGCGATTGAGGTTATGTGAGATAGGCCAAGACCATCCTCATCTCTTCGATACAGAAATTATCAAATGGGATTCCAGCGTTCCCAACTCGGAATATTCAAGGCCTCGACAGGTTTCAATTCCCGACCATGCAAAATATAAATATTTGATTGATTGCCAAGGGTGGGGTTATTCTGCGCGAATCAAATGGTTATTAGCCACCGGCCGTCCACTTTTCGTCGTGGATCGCGAGCATGTAGAACACTGGCATGAGGATATGCAGCCATGGGTTCACTATGTACCCGTGAAATCAGATCTTTCTGATCTTCTCGCACAGCACGCAAAGCTGGAAGCTGATCCGAATCTTTACAAGAGCATCGGCCAAAATGCCCGGCACTTCGCTGCGGAAAATCTTACAGTTGAAGCGTTACTTTGTAGAACAGCCGAAGCACTGAAGCAGTGGCTTCAGTGCCCGAGAATTGCATCGTAAACACGCAGCGGTGAAGCTCGAGATTACAAGATCACTCGATTCAGGTCATTGTAGTTTTAATCTCTAACCTTCGGACATTTGCTCAATATTCTATTAAGTCTTGAATTCGGTATAAAGCACCGTCCAATTTCTCCCATTATTGGAATGTTGGGGAACAGGCGATTTACGAAAAAAACTCGATTCAATCATGCGACATTTTGCAGGAACACGCCCAAAAACTGAAAGGTATCGAAACAGCAAAAGAACAAAATGCAGATCGAGACTTCTGGTGTGCGGCAGAGCTTGAGTGGCTTCTACAAACCCAGCAATTTATTTACCATGGACTTAACCGAATTCGTCCTTTTACTGCAGGAGTTTCTCGGCTCAGACACTGATTACTTGTGGGCAATTGATGAGCAGGTTTGGCCCGACACCGAATGGGATACGTTTCAGAACGCACTCGAAAAATGTGATGCGGATCTCTTAGCTACCCAAGTCCGAAATTACACCAAGGAGCCCGGATGGCAATGGTGGGCAAGTTTGCAGGCAGGTGACGAATCTGATCCATACGTTCATGGTGTGGCGGCGTTACTGCCTTTGATGCGCGTAAGTCGCGCAGCAGCCAAAGCAATTCTCCGAGGCATTGATGAAGGATGGACCGGACATCCAGAGGCATTAATTCCGACTTTAATCCACCGCAGCGGATTGAAAATTGAGGACATCGGCGGTGCGGGAAGCTTTACTCCGTCAGAACGTTTGGGCCGGTGGTATGATCACCGGACTTGGCACTGGCACGGACCTGTAGAGCATGTACCCGGAAAATTGCATTTCCCAGTACCGCGTCAACAGAGAACGTTGGCTCGAGGAAACATCGAAGCTTATGGATGCGAGAGTAATAACAACGGCTTGAAAATGCTTTATGTCTCACCAGTGGGGACCAGCGCCCGGACTCTGTTGCCCGCTGTCCTTGAAACCTTTCTCAATGCGGGAGCGGATTGTTGTTTGCTGCAATACGATGGGGCGGAGCTACCGATACCAGAGGGTGTGCGGGTAATCCGCGACAATGGCTACAAATGGCAGCTCGCATTGAAGTATTTGAAGCCGGATATGGTGGCCGCGTACGACTTCATCTTCTTCTGGGACGATGATTTGGGCGTCGATGATTTCGATCCAGGGAGATTCGTTCGGATTATGAGGACAAACCGCTTAGACATGGCCCAACCGGCTCTTCGGTCGCCACATGGTTTCTCGCATTCGATCACTAAACACCGGTCCTGCCCCCCCCCATGGCGGGATCCAGATGGGGTTACTGTACATCCCGTGGTCGGCCGACTGACCAATTTCGTGGAAATTATGGCACCGGTCTTTACCCGCGTGGCGTGGCTGGAGTTTTACAGCTACCTCAATCCCGAAAACCAGAGCGGCTGGGGTTATGATTACATTCCCTTGGGACGAAAAGGCATTGTTGATGCCATGTCCGTGGTTCACACCAGGGCGGTACAGTCTATCAATGGGAGATCAGAAGCCGAGCTCCGGCGTTTTCTCAATGATCAAGGTCTCTTCCGTCACCCTCTTGTGGAGCAAGGCTGGTTGTTTGAGTAAGATCTTTATCACTAGAGCCCATAATTGTTAGGAAAACTTACTGAAACAGCGTTCAATAGCGCGTTCCTTCGGGGACGGATTCTAAAAAATGTTGACTCGCTTTTTTGCTTAAATTCGTAGTCGTATTGATGAATTCATCAGATATAATGAAACGTGAAAACCAAGTCGATTATTGCATGAAAAGTTGAATTCGTAATCCGAATAATTGTTGCGCGGCCACCGGGAGAACTTCCCGGTGGCGTCGTCGTGGCGGGGCGGGAACCAAGTCTTCGTCCAGGTGAGTGGAGGCGTGCGAAGCGGAAGCCGAAACGATCTGGAGTGAAGTCTTGGTGTGGCAGGGCGGTCAGACTTTTACCGAACCTTGTGAGGTTGACTGCTGTTGCCGGGCCGCAATTCCACCCATGGTCCGGGCGATGCTGACAATTGCCTTCTCGCGCTCGTTCTCAGGCAAATGGGAAACAAGGTTCTCGTAAGTCTTCTTCATCTCAGGATCTTTTTCCAACTTCTGCATCACGCCGTTGGCTATCTTTTGCTGACGTTCGGTTTTCTGAACGTCGCTGAGAATAACAGCACGCTCCAGTCGTTCCTTGGGCATGGATTGAACATATTCCCAGCGTTTGGGATTGTTTGCGATGTAGTCGTCGATCTTGGCATTGATCTCGGCGTTGTCGCGGTAGGCGGGCGCATGGGCTTCGCCTAGCTGAGCGGACTGTTCTTCGGCTTTTTGTCTTTTGATCATAATAGATGACTCCATGAGGAGTGGTTTGTTATTTAATGCGGTGGAATGAAGGGAAACCTATGGCGTATTACCACGGCTCTTCCTTCACTGACGGAGAGGTTTTAGGGGCGGGTTGCTCGTTCACTTTTCGTTCGAGCGTTTCCATCCGCTCGCGGGTCGTCTGGAGTTCCTTACGAATGGTGGCGTTCTGTTCGGCCAACGCTTGGTTCTGTTGCAGCGCGGTGGTGAGTTCCGCGAGTTTGGAGGAAACCGCCTTGCCACTTTGAGTAACTGCTTTGGTCGCTTCACGCTGACGATTGAGTTCGACCACCATTTCATTTGTAGAAAGAGCGGATGCAGACGTTTGACGCGTTGTCAGCGAAGGAACTCCGTTCGGGTTTGCGAGGTTCCATGCAGGAGTGGATTCCACCCGGTAGATCATATGGGCCTCGTGCATGACCTTGCGCCGGTTGGGATCAACGAAACGCCCGACGGAATAGGCTTTGATGGTTTCGGGATGCCTTACGCCACGGGCTTCACTGCGATCCAGATATCGGCCCATGGATCGTGGCTCGGAACGAATGACGGCCTTCGTTGACCTGGTGGCGCAAGCCGTGAACAGGATGGGTAAAAGAAAGAGAAATGGTTTCATGGTGCTGAAAGTGGAAAATGCCGGAAGTTAGGGAGATTGATGCGCCTGATCCGGTGCACGTTGCTTGATTCCGCCAAGAGATGCTCTGGAGATATCCATCGTCTGGGTGACATACAGATAGAACTGCTTGCCTGCCGGCACGCGGACGTAGAAGCCTTCCCGCTCAATGGTATCGAGAATCTGTTTGGCGTAGGCGTTGAGAACCTGCTGGGTGCCGCTCAATGCGGCATTCTGGGCGGTGGCCATGGGCTGGGAACCAAGCAGGGTTTGTTCTCGCTGGGTGAATGCGCCCGCTGCACCGCTGAGGAAGGTGGCAGCGAAGAGTTTCACTTCGGAATAGTCATCGCTTTTCAAAAGCTGGCCTCGCATGCCAGCACTGCCGTCCGTGATCGTCCAGCCGTCTCCGTTGGCGTCTTTTTCGCGATCTAAGGCGATGCCTGAAATCCAGAGTTCCCGGCCATCTTGCCAGACCAGCGTCCATTGCCCCTGGCTGGCGATTCGTTCACGCATGCGGTCCACCTGGGCGCTGCCATGGACTTCCGTGCCAACAGGAATAATGAGTCGTCCGTTATGCCAGATGTCTTCCGTAACAAGCCCGACAATGGGCGTATTCAGGCTGGAGGAATCAACGGTGATGATGGACTGGCAGGAAATCAGCCTTCCATAGGGAGCGAATTCCGTTCCAAGGGGCGCTTCCTTGAAAGATGGTTTGGGCGTTTCCGAAAACAAACCGAGAGGCGGTAATGGTTTAGGTGGAGGCGACTTTTTCTCGGGCTCCACGGGAGGTTTGGCCGTAAGCTGCTGGGGCAGCCGGAATGGCGTCATGTCCTTGGTGATGGATTCCACCTTCTGCGGCTTCGTGGTCTGGGAGACGCGTTCCGGGATCTTGGCGCGGGTTCCAAATCCAGCGGGCTGGAATCCTCTGATAATGACATAGGCAATGATGCCTAGGATGACGAAGAGGAGGAAGGCTCCTGTGCGCGACTTCATGAATTGGATGGCATCGCGGGGATTCATTTGGAACCTCCTTTGGTGGATGGTTCGAGTTTGGGCAGAACGCCGGGAGAGTCCTGCACTTCGAGAACGATCATGAAATCGTTTTCCAACGAAAGGTTGTTGCGGCCCCCGTCCGGTGTGCCGGTCACTGCGAAATAAGCGGTGGAATCCTGCTTGGGAGGCATCACGCCACTGGCATCGCTGATGGAGGCATTGAACCGTTGTTCCCCTACCCTTAGGACAAAATTGCTCGGGTTGTAGCGAATTTCTCTGTCACTGGTATTTCGAAGCAGTAGCCGAAAAACCAGGGTGTCCTGCACGTCGAATCGATAGGCCTCTTCCAAGAGGATCTGAAAACTGCCATGGTCCATTACCGACGGATCTAGGTGATAATCCTTGAAAGCAATGTCTTTGACCACATCCGCACGGGTATCCTTGAGGACTGGATAGGCTTTCGCCCAATCCAAGGCACCCAAAAGCGATGTGGGAGTGACTGGCGGTTGTTTCTTTTTTGAAGCCAACCGCGAATCCGGCAGCGGCTGGAAAATGAGCGAAAGAACCGGGGCCGGACTGTCTTTCAGCTCCAACACATAGGTCTTGTCGTTCCAGCGGACGTTGAGATTGGTGGCGGCATCCTTGTCGAGACTTCGCACCGAGAAGAAGGAAGTGCCGGGCTGATGCGCCAACTGGAACAATCCCTGGGTTTTTTCATCGGTGGCCACCCATGCGCCGTCGATGGCAGCGATCGGACCGGGAAACGACACCGTGGTCACTCGGGCGACGGAAACGGGCACCGTGTAAACGCGATGTTCATCGAGGGGCAATTCATGGATCGCCTTGGGAAGATCGACATCCTTGGCGGACACGCCGGAGGAGAAGGCAAGTGCCACAAAGAGGGCTTTGCTGAAATGGGAGTTAGAGAGCGGGTTCATACTTGAAGTCGGTGACGGCGGTGGGAAACCGCCCGTTTTGGATCATGTCGGGGTTACGGCGCATCTTGAGCGAGAGCTTGAAAGGGATGACCTCGTTGAAGACCTTGCCTTCGAACATACCGGTGCGGATCAACTGCCCGGTGACCTGAGTCATCACGAAATCCTGACGGGTTTCGAGAATGTCGATCTGCGAGATCTCGGGTTTCTGATGCTGCTGCTTGGCCTTGAATTCCACAGCCTCCGAGTGGATCTGCATCTGGGCCTTTTCGTGGGCGGTTTTAAGGAACAACTGTTGGAGAAGCTCCGGGTGATCCAGCCCTTTCGGATTGCGTTCCAGAAAGGCGAGGACAACCAAGCTACTCTGCTGAGCATGGAACTCCCGTGCATCCTGAAAGCGTAGCAATGGAGCGACGTGATAGGTGCCTGCGGGATCGAGGACCACAAGCCGTTCACTCTCCTTGAACTGGCGAATCAGGAAGTGCGGTTGAACCAGCGCCACAGTGACGGCACCAGCGGCAAGGCAGAACCAGAGAAGCGCGGTACGGTCCTTGTCCACGAAGATACGAGTGGGTTGGAACGGTCGCTTGGGAAGCCGGGTGCGCTCACCCGGCACGGTGGTTTGATGAAGTGTTTCAGTGTTAGTCATGAGGTGGGTTGGTTGGATCTTCTGGCTTTGCTGACGATGCTGGCGGCTTGCCGATCATTGGCGGGATCGGAAGAACGATAGGAAGATCCGGCTTTGCTCATGCGGGCGGCACTGCCAACAGATTCCCCGATGCTGGAATGTCCTGAACCGGACAAGGACGAGGAGCCGAATGCCATCACACCCGCTACAGCGGCCCCTGCAGCGGTCACCGGCGCACTCATTCCGGCTGTGGCCATTGAAGAACCTGCGCTTGCTGCACTTTGAACACTTGCCCGGGTTGCTTTGAGCCCTCCCTGCAAAAATGCTGTTCCCGTGTTGGCACCTTCGGTAATCATCTTTTGGATGACCAAAGGAGCGGCAATCGTGCTGAAGACGATCCATATTCCCGCCACAGCTACCGCAAGGAGGTCTTTCAGAACTTCCAGCCCAGTGCTGTCCGGGGCCATAGTTTCCAAAAGCGTATCTGTTACGAGGGAGGCGAATCCCCAACCAAGGGGCCAAAGCAGAATGCCAACGGTGCCAAGGATGAACCTCGCTCCTACGGATGAAAGCGAACGGACGCTGAGGAAACCAATGAAGATAGGGCTGGCGGCGACAGCAAATGCCAACAGAACACTGTAAATAATGTCTGCTATAAAGACGACGACCTTTGCGAAGAATTGGACCGTCCAAAGGACCGCTGTGATGATTCCTTTGACGATTTCTTTCTCCGATAGATTGAAAATGGTGTGCCAGAACCCGCCCTCCGCTTCGTCAGTGGTGGCAACAGTCATGGATTTATATTTCTCGTAAACCTGGCCAGGATCGGCCTGAAGGGTGTCGTAAACGAGTGATTCAACAACGGATTCTCCTGTGCGGAGCCAATTTGAAAATTGAGAGAGCACCGTCACCACCACGATGGCATGCACAAGAGCCCGCAGATACATCGTGGCGGAGCGGTTGCCATTGCTCACACTGCTCCAAAGGGAAAACACTATCAGCACGAAGGCTATGGGGGTCAATGTGGTGGCAAGCATCCCTGCCTTAACATCCAAGCGTGTAAGGAATTCATTCATGGTTCTTTTTGGGTCGCCGCTCAGGTAACTTGAGCATGTCGTTCAAGGATTTTTCCGCTCCCCGAAACTCCACGGCATCCTTCTTGATCGTTTCCTTTCTGGTGCTCTCCTCCTGACGGTGACGAACCGATGAAGTGAGGTAACCGGTGGAAAACGACGCGATAACAATAACAATCACGATAGGTAGTTTGATAGTTCTCATGGTAACAGTTAAGGAGCCTTGCGATTGGGAATCGTCAACAGCTCATCGAATTGCCGGGTGGCCGCACTCCACTCTGCGGCATCCTTTTCGCGTTGGGCCTGATCCTGCTTTTCCATGTCGTTCCGGTTCATCGCGTCCTGAACGATGACCTGAGAAGCCGCATTCTGGACCTCCCCCTGCAAGGCGCTGAGCTGGGCGTTTTGGGTGACAAGCACTCCCTGGAGCTTCTGCACTTCGGCATCGGTGGTTGCCGCTTCGAGTGCCGTTGTGGTGGAGGCGATTTCTCCTTTCAATGCCTGAATCCGTGAAGCGGAGTCTTCATGAACGGACTGATAATTGGCGCTACTGTTCTCCAGTGCTCCATACTTCTTGTAGAGTTCCTCGGATCGAGGGATTTCCGTGCCGTTGAGGGAGATGGTTTCGATAGGCCGGTAAAGGCCGTTGCCATTATTGATCAACGCTCCACTCCCGGATGCGTTTTGTTGGAGTTGAGAGAGAAGCTGGCCGCTGGACGGTTGCTGAAGCTGGCTTGCCACTTCCCTTGCTCCAGTAATTTTCAAGAGTGAGGACGGATCGCCGAAAGCGTCCTTGTAGGCAGTGACTTGCTCCAGTTGTGAGGTGAGGAGATTGATCTGCTCCACCTGCTTGCCGATCATCTCGACGTATTTGGCGAGGTCGATGGTGTGCTGCACCGCGCTTTGTGCGATGGCACCAGGATCTTCGACGATGAATTGGGCATGAGCGGTTGCCAGGAGAATAGCCGAAGCAAACAGCAGGATGGGAAATAGGGATTTTTTCATAATGTTTGTAAATTTTGGATTGATGTAAAAGTTAGGGACGAATGGAGGACTGGCGTTGTTGTTCCTGCAGAAGACGGAGGCGTTACGCTTCCTGTTGCCGAATACGCTCCTGTTCCCTGCGCAAGTGTTCCTCGTGCTGGCGGCGCATCTGCTCCGCATCGTCGATGCGGAGCAGGTGGGGTTCGTAAGGTGTGAAAGAGTCGGTCATGATGTTAGGGGATTTGAGCTATTCTTCGATGCGGAGGGTCCGGGTGGAGCCGGGATGGAAAAGCGTGCCGTCGGGCATCCGGTCAGGTAGAGGGAAGTCGATCAGGCTGATGTCCTCCCCCACCTCGCTGCCTGACTTCTTCTGCTGATCAACCAGTAGCCAATATTGCTGTTTCACGGCATCGCTGCGGCCTTTGTCGTAGCCTGTGGTGTAGGACTTGGCCGCTTTCTGGTCCTGTGCGCGGTTGATGCCTTCACCAATCAACAAACCTCCCGCCGCTCCGGCAGCGGTGATAAGAGGATTGCCGTCGCCCAGGACATGGCCGAGTCCGGCACCGCCTGCCGCGCCGAGCGCGTTGGTGGTGAGTCTGGAAGTGGAGCCGCAGCCCGTCAGGATCAGAACGAGGCCGATGGATGAGAGAGTCAATTTCATGATGGGTCGGTTTTGTTAGATTTATTCGCGTGGAGGGCGATACCTTCGATGAGGTCGCCATGGCCCTTGAGTTCCTGGGCGCGGCGTTCGAAGTGCTCGCCGCTGGAACTGCTGCAATACAGCATCTCGGGAGAGGCGATGTTGTGGACCGTGCCGCACAAGGGCCGGGGCGTATCGAGATGGAAGCAGGTGAAGGCGGCGAATTTCTGCCCCGGTTGTTGGTCGGGCAACGGATAGTTCATGATCCGCTGCCGGGTGATTTCAGGCAGCTCGATGTCCCGGGCGATGTCTTCCAGATCGGCGCGATCATTCTGCCGCATAAGGATGAACTGGCGGCTGTTACCGAACACCGTGGAACGGATCCGGCTTTCCCGGAACCGGGAGTATTGCTGGACGATGGAGACGGTCCAGCAGTTGAACTTCCGCATCTGGGCGTAGCTTTCGCGAACGATCTTTTCCCCTTCGGGAATATCCAGAAACCGGGAGACCTCTTCATAGATAATGCGTTTGCGCTGGGAACGCGGCAACGTTACCAGGTGCTGCCGGGTGTGGTGGGTGATGAGGAAACCGGCTGCGGCCTTTAGTTCCGGTGCGGATTCGGGAATGCACCCCAACTCGAAATGGGCGATCTTGCCAGTCAGGGAAACATTGGTTGCACCATCGAAAAGCGGACCGTAAAGACCGTTGCGGCACCATGGCTGCAACAGGGTGGCAATCTGACGAACGGATTCTTTTCCCGGACCATAAGCTTCCAGATGCATCAGTTCCTGAAGCATTTGATGGGTCGGGTGCTCTGCGGGAGTAAACGAAGCAAAGGCCAGATTCCTCACCTCCCGGCTGGTCTTGGGGTCCTTAAGAAATCGTAGGATATCCCCTTCTCCAAAGGCGTTCAGGTAGCTGTGGGATTCATCGGGGCGCGCTTGCGACCAATCGCGGAAGTCTGCGAAAACCTCCAGCGAGGAAGCCCCTGGTGGCATGCGGTCGCGGCGATAATTTGATAGAGCAAATGCATGGCGGGCGATGTCCGTCATTTTCTGCGGATCACGCTGCATCCAGTCGTTGAAGGCGTCCTCATAGAGCTGGTTGATGTAGTGCGCGATCTGCGCCTGTTGCAGCCGTTGACGGTCTTCGTCCGCCGGAACTCCCGCCATACGGGCCACGAGCGCGGTGGCGGTTGATAGGTGTAGAGGAGTCAGCGGCAGGCCACCGGTATCCAGATAGTTCAGCGTGTGCGTGCCATCCGGTTGCAGGATGATGGGTTCCGCCCCCGGCTCCACCGTCCGGGTGTAGATGCCGTAGGAAAGCCCTTCTTCGATGAGAACTGTGTAGTCATAATAGAGTTCCGTCTGGGAAAGCAGGTCGCACATCGTGACCGACTTTCCGGCACCGCTCATGCCTAGCAGCACCGCGTGCTGCGGGGTCAGTGAGCCTGCGGTTCCCAGAAAGGTTCGCATTCCAACAAGATTGTCCGCTCCCCCATCGTAGAGAGCTTCCGCTCCTTTCAGGTGTCCGGTGAAGGTGGCGCTGATAGGCAATAGATCGGCCAAATAGGCATGCTCGGCGTAGAGGTTGCGGCACTCGTAACGCCCCCACAACCAACCTGGCCACGTCTGGAAGAACAGCTTACGGGTCGTGCCGGGCAGACTGCTTTCGACATACTGAGCCCCATTCATGGAATTGATGGCGTTCTTGATCGCGGTCGCCTTGGCGGAAAGGCCCGCTTGCGTCTTGTCCCATACCCGGACGGTGAACAGAGCGTTGAAAGGAAGAGTGTGTCCTTGGGAGAGGGCGGCGATCTTCCGCTCCTTCTTTTGAAGGGCTGTCAGCAGTGAAACCTTCTTCTCACTCGCATAATCCCCCGCGATCCGGTCATGGGCTTTCTCCTCGCGGGAAATCTCGGAACGCACGGAAAGCGGTTTGACATTCACGGTAATCGCATAGTCGAGCAACCGCAGGTGAGTCAGCCGGTGAACGATGCCGGGAAAGGTCGCTCGCGGCCAGCGGCTGATGACGAGGATGGAATGATAGTGTCCATCCATCCAGAAACCGAAATCAGGCAGTCCGTGGCCTTCGCTGTGCCAGCAGTTTTCCTGAATGGAACACTGCGGATCGAAGGTGTCGAGCGGATCGTAATCGAAGCGGTCCGCATAGGAGGGATTGAGGAAACGGGCATAGTGCCGGTAGTGATCGTCATCGGTCATGGCCGTCAGCCGTGCGCCCTGGCCGCTGAAAATCCCCTCCAGCATCTCACCCACTTGGGTGAACTCCTGATGGAGTTGGTCCAGCAGGTGCTCGTAGTGACGGGTGAGCGCGGAACGGGTGATGGCCGGCCCCGGTGAAACCTCGATTTTACGGGAAATCCAAATCACCAGCCGCTGCCGCCGGAGTTGACGTTCCGTCATCGCTGTCCAGTAGCGGGTGAAACGCTCATTGCGAACGCGGCGGGTCCAGACATTGGTGGCCTTCTGCGTCTCGTCGTGATAGTCCAACAGTTCCTGGCGATAATCGGAATCGCAGAACCATTGCACTTGAAGCCGCTGATGATCCCCCAGCGAGGCCAGCAGGAGGGCGAGCTGGTTTTGAAAGGCATTCAGCTCCGAAATCGCGGCATTCGCCAGATCGGGAGGATCAAAGATGAAGCCTTTAGCTACGGAGCCTCCGGCACGGAGACCGCCGAAGACGATCATGCCGCGCAGGAAGTGGCCATCCGGCGCATGGGTGGAATCAAAGAGGCCCATGGGAATCGTCGTGGAGCGGATGCTCGGTTGGGGGTTGTGATTCGGAGCGGAAACCGGGGCCGTGAAGCCAACCGTCCAACAAGTCCTGGTCATAGCCGGATGGCTTGCCCTGACGGAATCCGAAGACGTAGATCAGGGAGATCACTAACGGGACAACCGCCAGCAAGGCGGAGGTCCCGAAGCTCCAGCGCAAGGCGCTGAAGCTGACAAGCAACGTGCCGACGGAAACGAACACGCCCCCTGTCACATACCAGAACAGGTTGCCTTCCAGTCCCCAGGTGCGCCCGGACGAATCCTCTGCGCTATTGGTTTCGGTCAGACGTAGATCGGAGTCCTTCATTGGAAGCTGCTGGGATCGACGGTGGAGCTATCAAGACCGAAAGCGGAGAAGAGCGCCTTCACGATGGCGGGTGCTCCCGCGATGATCAGCCCGCCGATGATGGAGAGCTTACCCGCATCAGTATCACCGCGTCGGACGGCAAAACCTCCACCGACCACGCAGATGGTTCCGAAGATGAAGCCGATAAGCATGACGATGCCCATGGCTTTGCCCGCTCCCTCCATGAGGCCTGCCTGGGCAATCACCGGAGAGAATCTGAATAATAGTTTTGTTGGATTCATGTCGCACCGTTTCTATCCGCGATCTGGACGTATCCCGTTCCCGTTCCGGTGCATGCTTCGCCTCGTTGTCTGAAAAGATGAAGGTCATCCAATCATGAATGACTCATCCACTTCCGTTGCGGTGTCCGGGGATCGCCGTGCCCTCCTGCTGAACCTCGAAAACCACCTGAAGGCACAGATTCGCGGACAAGATTCCGCTCTATCACGCATCGTCTCCGTTCTCCAGCGGGGCGAACTGGGACTAAGCGCCCATGGTCGTCCCAAAGGCAGTTTCCTGCTGCTAGGGCCGACCGGCGTAGGCAAAACCGAATCCATTGTCGTCTTCACCCGTCATTTGATGGGTGAGGATCGGCTGTTCCGTTTCGACATGTCGGAATACCAGAATCAGGAAAGCCTCGGCTTGTTGCTGGGAGCCACCTCCTCCGAACGGGGAATACTCGGGCAGGTGACGACACATTCACTGACGGGAACACTGCTGTTCGACGAAATTGAGAAAGCCCATCCACGCATCATGGATGTATTCCTTCAGGTTCTCGATGCAGCAAGAGTCACCGTGGCCGATGGAACGACATTGGATCTGAGCGGTTTCTACATCGTCTTCACATCGAATATTGCGTCCGGAGAATTGCTGGACTGGCAGCATTCTGCATTCGCCACCATGGAGCGCCATGTCCTCACCCGTGCCCAGCAATGGCTGCGACCGGAACTCTACGCCCGTATCACCGAAAAACTGGTATTCCAGCGACTCGACTACGACACCCAGGTCGAGATTGCCCGCGCCTTGCTCGAACGACAGTTAGCTTGGTTGGCTCGGAAAGGCTGCGCACTCACTGCCGCCCCGGAAGTGCTGCCGTTCATCGTAAGGAAAGGATTTCACCCGAAGCTCGGAGCAAGACCACTGCGTGACACATTGGAGAAGCTCATCGGCGACGCCGTTTCCCGCAGCTTACTCGATTCGGGCAAATGCAACGGATGCCTCCACGTTGCAAACGAATTACTGGAAGTAATTTCAACAGAAACCGTTTTCTCTATCAAACCATGAGCTCTCCTCTAATGCCAGCAGGTTACGGTGATTTCCTCACGGAAGTGAAAAACCGTGTGCAGGTGGCCCGACTCATGGCCGGGAGAGCCGTGAATCGGGAGCTGGTATCACTTTATTGGGACATTGGGCGTGGAATTACCGAGAAGCAGCGGAATGCCGGTTGGGGCGACAGTATTGTGGAGAAGCTCGCGGCTGACCTTCGTGCCGAGTTTCCTCATGTAAAGGGTTTCTCGGCCCGCAGTGTGTGGGAAATGAAGCGTTTTTACATTACTTTCACCAACGTGGAATTTCTGCAACAAGCTGTTGCAGAATTGCCGTTCTCCGACAGCAACACATGGTTAACTTCCAAACACGAAGATCCCAGCGAGGTCGTGAGGCAACTGGTAACGTCCATCCCGTGGGGACATCATGTTCTGTTACTGAGCAAGATCAAGGACCTCTCAGCCCTCCTGTTTTACGTCCGCACCATTGCTCAATTTGGATGGAGTCGGAACATCCTGTTGAATCAAATCAAGTCGGGAGCCTACGAACGAGCAACGAAGGAAAAGAAAACTCATAATTTCGACATCGCCTTGCCAGAGCATCTAGCGGAGCAGGCAGACGAGATGCTGAAGAGTCGCTACAATCTGGAATTTCTCGGGTTAAAACATACCGTGAAGGAACGCGAGCTTGAAGACCGTCTCGTCACCCGTCTGCAACAGTTCATTCTGGAACTAGGATATGGCTTCTGCTTCGTAGGCAGGCAGCACCGCCTCATCTTGGGTAAAAAGGAATACTTTGTGGATCTGCTTTTTTATCATCGGTTCCTCAAGGCGTTGGTAGCCTTTGATTTGAAAGTCGGAGAATTTGAACCCGAGCACGCGGGTAAAATGGACTTTTACCTCAACCTGCTGAACGAAAAGGAACGGGCACCCGAGGACCTTTCCTCCATCGGCATCATCCTCTGTGCACAGAAGGATGACGTGGAAGTGGAGTTCGCACTGAAGACAAAAGGCAATCCCATCAGTGTGGCAGAATATCAGCTTCAGGAAAAGCTCCCTAATGAGTTCAAAGGAAAACTACCCACGTCGGAACAGCTCGCGGATGCAATGCGAGAGGCACTCCCCGCAGGACGAGCAATATCCCAGAAAAGAAGGCCATGAAGATTTAGTAGCGATAATTCATGCGGGCGTAAGCTGGCGATCCCCTATCCCACTCCCATGATAAAATCAGAAATGCTAATATTGCTTACCCTACTTGGGCAATATGGCTCGAAACGGTAGAGGAAATGTTTGTTTTTTCTAACAGTATTAATATTCGCCCCTTTGTTCATTAGGAGGAAGCCCTACTTCCCCTGATTGGTGAAAGATGATAGTCGTTTCTCGGCACGCTTCACCACCTCACTGACGTCCAGATTCAATCCCCTGCACCAGTCGAATAAAAATGCCACTCCGGCATTTACCTGACCACGTTCCGCCCGGACGAGTGCGGCACGATCAATACCGGAAATTTCGGAGAACTTCTTTTTGGAGATTCCCTGTTTCTCCCTTTCCTCCATGAGGATTGCAGCTAGGCAGCGGACGAAAGCATAGGCGAGGTCGGTGCGCATTTACTAAGCGTAGTAACGGGTCATGCGCAATTGCGCATATGATTATACTCTCATGAGATTATACACACATGAGACTTGACGATGCAGGACACCGGAATCTAGACTCTCCCGTCATGAGCAACGTTTCCAAAGACAACATGTCTATGGACTCCAACGGTTTCCACCCCGGATCGCTGGCGGTCTCAGGAAATGAACGCGAATGGGTGGCCACCCGGATCAACCAAGCGCTGAACCGATTCGAACTGATTCTCTCGATACTCGAAGAGTTGTCTGCCCTGGATATGCCTGCAGCGGGCGATGCTGATCTCCGCCACGGCTGTGAACGAGCTTTGACTTCGATGCTTGCCGAAGTAGCTAGCATTGAGCCTACAGAGCCATCTTCCGGACCACCGGGGCCGGAGGAACGAATTGCAAAAGCTTGGTTGGAAAACAGAGAATCTTGCCAACTAATTGATCAAGAAAGACTTGAATACCTCTGGTTGTTCATTGACGGACTACTCCCTCCCGCCTTCTAAAATCGACTTCGTCCATTCTGTCGAAAATGCTTAACCGGTAAAATCTTTACTGACAGGGCCGAGTTTCTTTTCCGCTCTTTTCAAAATTTCTCCATCTGAAATCCCCAGAGCAAAAGCTAGTTTACCCAAGGACTCAACTGAGGGCGTCGTTCGACCATGCTCCAAGTCGGTAATGAATTATCGGCCAATCCCTTGTTACTGATCCAGTCCTCGAAATGAGAAAAGGATGCTTTCCAGCGGGAATTTTGTAGGGTATAAGCGTATGCATCCCACGCGCAGGTGATCGGTCACTACAGCGTGAAAACTTTTTGAAATCTGGTGGAATCACTGTTTTGGCCCCCTTCCATAGCCACAAAAGATTCCTTGGGTTGGATCAACGCTGCTCTTCGAGCAAACTCGCTCGCCATGCGTCGGGAACTCCGAACCCCGCGTCGTAATCGCATTGATAACTACTGGCGATTATTTCCGCCTGCCACTCCGCTACCTCAAAATCGCAGAACTCCGCCTTTTGAAGTTGGAGGTCGGGCAGCGCTTGTCCGGACAGCCTTTCCAGAATCGCCTTAGCGTCCGCGAATCGTTCGAAATCCACGACGTGATCCACCTCTTTTAACGACAGCCCCGGATAAAAGCTCGATTGCGGTCTGAAATGGTGATGGATGTTCGCGTTCGTCCGGTAAAGTTCAGGAAAACGCTCGAAAAATGCATCGAATTCCAGCGTAAAGCCGCGGTGATCTCGGAAATTGCGGTAGCCCGAAATGAAACGCTCCACCGGATCCCGCCGGACCACCAAGCTCCGCCGCAATGCTGGGCCGTCAGCAAGCCAAACAGCGTCATACACCTTTCCATAAGGCGGCAGCTTGCCTTCCGTCCTCAGGAAATATACCCAAGCCCACAGCGTCGTGCCGCCAGTCTTCGGAATCGTGTAAATCGAAAGATCCGCTTCAGGAAGGTGGATGGGGCTAAAGGACATAGTTTAGGAATTTTGATTCATTTACTTGCTATTGACCTGTCATGCTTGGCCGCGTCTCTACGCTCCCCTGCTACACCCGGAGCTTTACCGCTCTCAGCGTACAGATTGTGCCAATTCAATGGCTATTTGCTTTTTGTAAGACTCTTTCATTCTCATTTCAAGCTCGTTTATCGCGGAGATTTTTTACTGACCCAACGGCTGATCTGTGCTCAAACGCTTGACCTGCCATTCGTTATTACTCGATGAACATCCCATGACTCCGTTAAATTCGCAAGAAGCTTGCGGATAAAGGTCTTTTACCTTGCGGGAAAACATGCCAGCGAATCTATTACCATATTGTTACCATATTGTTTGATCTTATCATCCCCACATCCATTGAGGTGCAACCGATATTTGGACCGTTTTTGGCTAATTGAGATGGAGGTTTTCAGATTCGAATTGGAGCGGAGTTTTATAGCCCAATGAGGAGTGTTTCCGGTACGTGTTGTAGTAGCATTCGATGTAGGCGAAGAGTTCGAGGCGGGCATCCCCTTCATTTTGAAAGCTGCCGCCTTGGAGCATTTCCGCCTTCAAGGTGCCCATGAAGGATTCCGTCTAGGGCGTGTTTGAAAACCTCGAACGCTTGAAAATGAACGGTTTGATGTTAGTTTTTCCGCAATGAAACTCTATCGAAATTACTTCCATATTTCCGACGCGCTATGGATGGCGCTCAAAAAATAACTTAGCCCCGCGCCAGCCTCAGGGTGAACACTACGACTCGTGGTGGCAGGCCGCCCTCGTGCCACAGGATGTTGATGACTGGGATCATTTACATGCTTCGGTGCGGCTGTCCATGGCGTGCGTTGCCGGAAGTTTTTGGACCTTGGCAGACAGTCTATTCAAGATGGCGACTCTGGTGCCGTAAAGGAATCTGGATTCGAGCGATCAAGCTGTTGTCCCGACAGCAGTTCGGCGTCCTGCGGTTCATTGATGCCACCCCTCTCAAGGTTCATCAGGATGCGCACGGTGGGGCTGGAGGCAAGGAAACCCAGTCAATTGGCCACACCAGGGGCGGGTCCAACAGCAAGCTGCACGCGATGGTCGATGGCAAGGGCAGGCTGGTGAAGGCGATCCTCACCGCAGGCCAGGTGAGCGATGCGAAGATCGGCCCGGATCTGGTGAAGGGCACACAAGGAGCCAGGATCGTGGGGGACAAGGGTTACGACAGTAAACTGATCCGGCAAACCGCGTGCACCGCAGGTAGCTACAGTTGTATTCCGGTGAGGTCCGGAAGCAGGGAACCAGCACCCTTCCACGCAGGATACTATCGCAAACGCCACCATGTGGAAAATTTCTTCCAACGAATCAAACGGTTCAGGCGGGTGGCGAGCCGTTACGACAAGCTTTCCAATGTGTTCTTTAATTTCATTCTTCTAGCAGCCTATCTTGACTGGATACGTTCATTCTGAGGTTTTCAAACACGACCTAGGCATTGTGATAGGGATTGGCCCGGGCTGACATGCTTTGTCGCAGGCCTGCGTGGCGGAGTTGTTCACGGTAGGCCTGACTGCCGTATTGGCTGCCACGGTCGCTGTGGAAGATTGGCTTTTGAGCATGCTGCTGCGGGAATCCAGGGCTTGCTTGAGGGCATCTGAGACGAGCGAGGTGCGAAGGTGATCGGCCAAAGACCAGCCGACGATCCTGCGGCTGCAAAGGTCGATGACCACGGCAAGGTAGAGCCAGCCTTTTTCCGTGGGGATATGGGTGATGTTCCCCGCCCAAACTTCTGTGGTTTTAGTGGGGAGGGGCTGATTGAGCAGGAGATGGGTGAGGGTTGATCGGCGCGACCGTCGCTGGTGCGCGGGATGTAGGTCTTGGGCTGGATGGCACGCAGTTTCTCTCCGCCATGATCCGGCGGATCCGGGCGGGAGCGCAGGTGAAGCCTTGATCGGAGAGCTCCGCTAATGGAACCTTATTTTCGAGCCGATGTACTAATGCGTTCAATGGAGCCGCAGTCGGCGGCGGACTGAAAGCCATATTGTTTGAGCTTGAGGTACGCCGGCCACCAATGTCCCACCTAAATAAATTGAGCCAAAAACTCCGAATACAAAGACAGCTACAATTACTGGGTGCCCTAGTCGAATATGTTCCGCCGCAAGTTTTACCCCCCATCCCCCGATCACTCCTATTAGTGCAGGAATCCAAAGCTGAGCAAGAAAACACCTTGGAATACCGGTCTTTCCAATCTTTCGGTTCAGTGCACGCCGAAGCAAGGCGAACTCCACCCAGCCTGAAAAACCTGCTGTGGCGGTGAGGCCCACTGTTCCCCATGAACTACTAATGCCAAGCCACCCGGGCACATGAATTCCACCGATGTAGCCCAATATTGTGGTCAAAACGACTCGTATAAATGCGAAATGAAGCGGAGTTCGAGTATCTTGAAAGGCGTAGAAAGTAGAAGAATAGAGCCGCCCGAGAGCCGAAGCTAGTAGCCCCACACCACTTCCCGCGAGAGTTATCCATAGGTAGCGAACATCACTGGCAGTATATTCCCCTTTTTGAAATAATGCGGCGCCAAGAATATCTCCTAGAAAGACAAAAATAGCGGTGGACGGAACGATGAAAAACGCCACTTGCTTCAGACCGCTATTCAGGCGTAATCGTATTTCCTCATTGTTACTTTTCAGCTCGTCCCCGGATGCCTGATCAAGTGACATCTCCGCTATACTTACCGCCGATACCGACATTCCAAATAGACTGATCGGAATCATATAGATAATCTGCGCGTTTCCAAGAGCAGTCACCGCTCCGGTTGGCAAATAGGTAACCAACATATTATCAATGAATCCACTGATTTGAACGACACCACGACCCACTACTACGGAACTAAAACTACTTAGGATTGCTCGAACATTCTTTGATGACAATTCTATATATAACCTCAGATCTGGTAAGAGGCGCAACACCGTTGGGACCTGCACCGCGAATTGTAACAAGCTACCTAATACCAAGCCCCAAGCAACGGTTGTAGCCAGTTGATATTTCGACTGTTGCCCACCAAAAAGCAGCAAAACACTAATAATTGTTAGGTTCCAAACCACCGGAGCGGCGTAAGAGAGGAAAAACCTGCGGTGGCTGTTGAGAACCCCAAGGCACCATGCGGACATCACCAACAATGCCATACCAGGGAAAAGTATTTGGACAAAGAGAATCGTAAAATGACGTTTTTCCCCGATAAACCCAGGAGCTATGAAGGGGATCAAATACGGCGCTAGGAGCACGCCGATCAGAGCGAGCAGTGAGGCGACCGTCGCAAGGAGAGTTGCGATCACACCCGCCACCCTACCGGCTTCTATAGATTTTTCTTCTCCTACAAGACGGGCGTAGACTGGAATGAACGAGGCCGATAGAACTCCTTCACCTAAAAGATTCTGGAGAATATTTGGGACTTTAAGAGCGGCATTAAATGCTTCATACGCATCAGACTTGCCCCCGAAATAGGATAAAAAAAAGCGGACACGGACAAGTCCAGCAATACGACTAAGGAAGATTCCGGCTGCGACAAGCTCTGCCCCGCCGCGCACTCGTTTGACATTCATGCCTTGCTCTGATTTTACCAAAATCTCAGACATCACGCCGAATAATAGACAGTAATGCTTTGGTAGCATTAATATTGGTGCTAGCCATAGTCTGAATAGATGCGAATTTAGGATCTAAGCCACTTATTGCAAGAAGGTTTTGAAGTTTTATTCCTTCACTCAGTCTGTCACCGCTTTGGCAATGAACTCCGGACCGTTGTCGCTGCGGATATACTCTGGAGCAGGCCCGCGTTCCAAGATGGCGCGTTCCCAAAACACGGATCACGTCCTGCGCCGTCATCTGATGGGGCACTTCTCCACTCCGAAACAAGATGGTGTTCGACGATACCTTTGACCGCCTGTCTCCGGCGAAGGGCCTAGACCCATTGCCAAAAGTTAGTGCCGTTATGGAGAGTGGGTTCGGCAGACGGAGCGGATCACTTCGGGCATTCCCAGGAGGTGGCGAAGTGAGTTGTAGATCTTGTCTCCCAGCTCCTG
>Ga0157373_10000937_pt1 | contig 22550 bp, 14 predicted proteins | sample C65metaG_FD_113460 | JGI IMG/M metagenome (GOLD analysis project Ga0157373, IMG submission 113460) | Corn rhizosphere microbial communities from Kellogg Biological Station, Michigan, USA - C6-5 metaG | ecosystem: Host-associated > Plants > Roots > Rhizosphere > Soil | place: USA: Michigan... | reverse complement strand
AACAATTTAAAGAAGACAAAATTGCTTTTGTTGATTCCAATATGCTGCAAATGTTTTCTATTCCACTAATAGAAGGCAATATCCAAACTGCATTGGTGCAGCCCAACAGCATTGTGGTCTCCAAAGCTTTTGCAAAAAAATATTTCGGCAATGAAGAAGCTTTGGGTAAATCTTTATCTGTTGGAACCGGTGGAGATCTTTATAAAGTTACGGGAGTAATTGATGAAGTTCCTGAGAATTCACATTTTCATTTTGATGCTTTTCTTAGCCTCGCTTCACGGCATCTGACCAGGAAAACATGGAGTAACATTGGGTTTTTCACGTATCTTCTTTTAAATAAAAATACGGATCCCAAAAAACTTGAAAGCAAATTTCCACAGCTGGTTGCTGAACATGTAGTACCGGAAATTCAGCACGACATGGGTGTAAGCCTGGCAGAGGCAAAAAAATCAATCAACACATTTGTATTTTCATTGCAGCCGCTGACGGATATTCATTTATACTCTCATACAAAATATGAGATGGAGCCTAATGGCGACATTCAATACGTATATATTTTTTCAGCTCTTGCGCTGTTTATTCTATTGCTTGCCTGCGTCAACTTTACGAATCTTTCTACCGCGCGGGCTGTAAAAAGAGCGAGGGAAGTTGGCATTAGAAAAGTATTGGGCTCGCTGAAACAACAATTAATTATCCAGTTTCTGACTGAATCTGTGTTACTTACTTTTTTATCAATGCTCATTGCATTTGGCCTGCTTTTTCTGATCCTGCCTTATTTCAACCAGGTAGCCAACAGGCAAATTCCTTTCAGTTTTTTTACAAGCTACCAATCAATACTCGTGATGATTTCATTGGTCTTTATCACCGGAATTGTAGCCGGCATTTATCCTTCCTTTTTTCTCTCTTCTTTTAATACCATCAAAGTTTTAAAAGGATCTTCTTCAAAAGGTTCACAAAAAAACGTACTGAGAAGCAGCCTCGTGGTATTCCAGTTTTTCGTTTCCATTGCATTAATTATTGCAACCATTGTTGTTTACCAGCAATTGTATTTTATGCAAAATAAAAACCTTGGTTATGATAAAGAGCAGGTCTTGTTTTTACCGGATGCGCGGTTGCTCGGGAAAAATCAGGATGCTTTTAAACAACAATTATCCGAAAATAAAAATGTGGTGGCAGCCAGTATTTCAAGATCAGTGCCGGGGCTTCCTTTTATGGATGGAACCGAAATTTATCCAAAGAATGAAAATGGGAATGGCAAGGAAATCCACGCAAATATTTATCATGTGGATGAGGATTATTTAAAAACATTAGGAATTCGTGTGGTCAGTGGAAGAAATTTTTCCAAAGATTTTCCAACTGATTCTTCGGCTGTAGTAATTAACCAGGCGATGGTTCGTGAATTGGGATGGAGCGGGGAAAATCCGATTGGTAAAACAATAGTCAGGTCGGGCCAACATGAATTTAAAGTAATAGGCGTCGTTGCAGACTTTAATTATGCTTCTGCCAAACAGCAAATAGCTCCGCTGATGATGATGCTGGGAAATAATTATGGAGGGCTGGTAATAAAAATAAATACCGGCAATGTAAAAGGATTTTTGTCGGATTTAAAAAAACAATGGGCTGATTTTAATCCTGAAGGTCCTTTATCGTACAGTTTTCTTGACGACAATTTTGCAAAACTGTATGCAAGTGAAATCCGCACACAGCAAATATTTACAGCATTTGCCATTATAGCCATCATCATTGCAAGCCTCGGGCTGTTTGGTCTTTCAGCTTTTGTAACAGAACAGCGGACAAAAGAAATAGGGATACGAAAAGTATTGGGTGCATCGGTTGAAAGTGTACTGCTACTGGTTTCAAAAGAATTTTTATTACTGGTGGGCATTGCATTTATTATTTCTGTTCCGGTAACCTGGTGGGCAATGCATGTATGGCTGCAGGATTTTGCTTACAGGATCCATATCGCATGGTGGGTGTTTGTAGTAGCGGGGATCATTGCCATTTTGATTTCAGCATTAACCATCAGCTTCCAGGCTATAAAAGCGGCAGTAGCCAATCCGGTGAAGAGTTTGAGAAGTGAATGATGTGACAATGTGCTGATTTGCTAATGTGAAAATGTGAAAATTTGAAAATGTGAAAATGGAAGGTATATAACGGTAATGCACACACGAAAAGAATTTAAAAATAAAAAATGAGATTATTTCTGTGTTTACTAATAACGAATTAAAAACTAAAAACGATGTTCAAAAATTATTTCAAACTCGCATTCAGAAATTTTGAACGCAATAAAATTTTTTCGGTAATTAATGTACTGGGATTATCCATCGGCATCAGTGCTGCTTTGGTCATCTTTTTGATTGTTCATTACGAATTCAATTTTGATAAGTTGGAAAAAAATCAAAATCAGATCTATCGTGTGGTTATTGATGCAAAGTTTAATGGTATTGAAGGACACAACGCTGGCGTGCAGGCGCCTTTGAGCAATGCGGTTGAAAATGAAGTAACAGGTGTAGAACTTTCCGTTCCCATCAGGCAATTCGAGGGAGATGCAAACGCGAAAGTGAGCATTACAAATAAAAGTGAAGCGGCACCATTGGTATTTAAAAAACAAGACAAGATAATTTTTACCAATCCTCAATATTTTCAACTGGTGAATTATAATTGGATTGCAGGTTCTCAAAAGACGGCGTTGATGAAGCCTTATTCTGTAGTACTAACCCAAAGCCGGGCCGAGGAATACTTTCCCAATGTTTCCCCACAAAATGTTATTGGCAGGCAGATCGATTATAATGATAACCTTACAGCAACCGTTTCCGGAGTGGTAAAAGATCTGGACAAACAAACTGTTTTCAACGCAGCCGAATTTATTTCTTATGCCACCATTGCAAAAACAAACCTTCAGAAAGATTTTATGATGGATTCGTGGGATGGCTGGTTTACACAATTGTATATCAGGCTTTCAAAAAACACTTCACCTCAAAGAACAGAAGTACAATTGGAAAACCTTTTAAATAAATATGATAAAGACGCCAACAAAAATCCTGCTCTTCAAATTGCTTTTCATTTACAACCTTTAAATGATATTCATTTTGACAGTAAGTATGCTTCCCCGGGAGTAAGGATCGCAGACAAGTCAACGCTATACGGGCTTCTGGCCATCGCGGCTTTCTTATTATTATTAGGTTGTATCAATTTTATCAACCTCACTACAGCACAGGCATCTCAACGTGCAAAGGAAATTGGTATCAGAAAAACAATGGGCAGTTCCCGAAAAAATCTTGTATTTCAATTCTTAACAGAAACATTTTTTATCACTTCTATTGCCACAGTTATATCAATTTTCGTTGCTCCTGTTTTATTAAAAATGTTTGCAGATTTTATTCCTGAAGGATTGCATTTCGATTTACTTCATCAACCTGCAATGATCCTCTTTTTGGTATTGCTCACCGTAACTGTTAGTTTTCTTTCCGGTTTATATCCTGCATTGATCCTTTCAGGATTCAAGCCTGTGTTGGTTTTAAAAAACCAGGCACTTTCAAATAGTTCGAAGACGCGTAATGCCTGGGTGAGGAAAACGCTTACGGTCTCACAGTTTGTGATTGCACAATTTTTTGTAATTGCAACCTTAATGGTAAGTAAACAAATCAATTATTCCCTGAATTCAGACCTGGGTTTTACCACAGATGGAATTATCACTTTTGATACTCCGGAAGATACTGTCGCTAAACACAATCAACAGTTACTTAATGAAATCAATGCCATACCTGAAGTTCAAATAGCGGCCACTGGATTTTACTCCCCGGCGGATAACGGAGCTTCGATAGTCAATGTCGTTTATGCACCAATGAAAGACTTAAAAACAAATATACAAATCAGGTGGGGTGATCCTAATTACCTGAAAGTTTACCAGATAAAATTATTGGCAGGAAGAAATGTGGAACCCAGTGATACCATGAAAGAATTTATCATTAATAATACTTATGCAAAACTCTTAGGGTTTCAAACACCGGAAGATGCGATAGGAAAACAGTTAAGTTTTCAAGGAAAAAATATGCCAATTGTTGGGGTGATGCACGATTTTCATGAAACATCCACGCGTGGCGAGATAACTCCTTTAGTGTTTACCGCAAGCAATGGTTCCACTTTTCACGTTCGCCTGAAACCAAATACTGCCGGAGGCTTCGAATGGAAAAATGGTATCAGCAAAATTCAAAAAGCTTATAAGAGCGTTTATCCTGATGCAGATTTTAGTTATCAATTCGTAGATCAAAAAATTGCCGCTCTTTATCAAAGTGAACAAAGAACTGAAAGTCTTTTAAAATGGGCAACAGGGCTTGCTATTTTTATCAGTTGCCTGGGTTTATTAGGATTGGTAATTTTTACAACCAATAGCCGGAAAAAAGAAATTGGCGTCAGAAAAGTTTTAGGAGCATCTGTGAGCCAGATCACGTCCTCTTTATCAACAGACTTCATTCGGTTAGTGCTTCTCGCTTTTGTTATTGCAGCGCCAATTGCATGGTGGGCCAGTTATAAATGGTTGCAGAATTATGCCTATAAAACCAATATGAGCTGGTGGCTGTTTGCGATAAGTGGATTTTCCATGTTGTTGCTGGCGTTGATTACATTAAGTATCGAAACAATAAAAGCAGCAAAAGCAAATCCCGTGAAGAGTTTAAGAACCGAGTGATATGCTGATCTGCTAATGTGAAAATTTGAAAATGTGAAAATGGAAGGTATATAACGGTAATGCGTAGACGAAAAGAATTTGAAAATAAAAAATGAGATTATTTCTGTGTTTACTAATAACGATTTAAAAACTAAAAACCATGTTTAAAAATTATTTCAAACTCGCATGGAGGAACCTGACGAAGTATAAATTTATTTCGTTCATCAATTTGTTTGGTTTAACCGTTGGTTTAACCTGCTGTATGCTTATACTTACTTATATTTTAAATGAATTAAGTTATGACAGGTATAATAAAGATGCAGACCAGGTTTATCGGGTAACCCGAACTTTTTATGACGGCAATGGCAAGGAGATGCTTAATCTAAGCACCGTCGCACCGCCTTTCGGATATTATCTTCCAACTGATTTTCCGGAGATTGAAAAAATGACAAGGCTGCTGAACAGCGGCACAACGCCACTTCGCTATAAAGACAAATTGATCAATGAACCGAATGTTTATTTTGCTGACGGTAATTTGTTTGATGTATTTACAGTAGATGTTTTAAAAGGCAATCCGAAAACCGCTTTGAACGATCCATTTTCAATAATGCTGACAGAAGAAACGGCAAAAAAATATTTTGGTAATGAAGATCCAATCAACAAAGTGCTGCGCGCCAACAACCAGTTCGACGTGAAGGTAACCGGCGTTTATAAAGCATTTCCACCCAACTCTCATATTCATCCAAACGTGCTGGTTTCGTTTAACACGTTAAAAGATTCTGCTGTTTATGGCGAAGAAAATTTGCGAACCAACTGGGGCAACAATTCATTCTTTACTTATATCAAGCTTCCCAAAAATTATAATATAGAAGGGATGAAAGCCAGATTCCCGGCCTTTCTTGATAAGCACATGGCAGGACAGTATGGGCCGAATCAACCTTCAAAATTCACAACGCTTGGTTTGCAAAAGCTGACCGATATTCATTTGTATTCGCACACCGATTATGAAGCAGAGCCTAATGGCGATATTAAACGCATTTATATTTTTTCTGCGATTGCATTGTTTATTTTATTGATCGCCTGCATTAATTATATGAATCTTTCTACAGCCCGTTCTGCTTTGCGTGCCAGAGAAATTGGTATCAGAAAAGTGATCGGAGCCCGCAAAAGGGAATTAGTAATTCAATTTTTGAGCGAATCTATTTTAACAGCATGGTCGGCAATTTTAATAGCGCTTGCCTTATTGTATTTCGCCTTGCCGTGGTTAAATAAAGTCTCAGGGCAGCACCTTACAATAAGTATTTTATTGAAATGGCAAATTCTCGTGCCTTTGTTTTTATCTCCTTTTTTAATCGGATTTATTTCAGGAATTTATCCTGCATTGTTTATGTCGTCTTTCCAGCCGGTAAAAACATTAAAAGGTTTATTTAAAGTTGGAAGCGGCAGTATTAATTTCCGGAAAGTGCTCGTGGTAACACAATTTGCTATTTCAATTATTCTGATTGTGACAACCATCATAGTGTTTCAGCAGTTGCGTTACATGCAAAATGTATCGTTGGGTTATAACAAAGAGCATATCATTACGATGGCTTACAATTCTCAAATGAATGATCAATATGATGCGTTCCGCAATACGTTATTGCAAAATTCGAATATAAAAGACGTGGCTCTTTCTTCAAGAATCCCTACCGGAAGATTGCTGGATGGCATGGGAGCACAGGTGGCGGGCAGTGATTCTATGGTTCCTGTAAAAGCGGATATAAGATACGTGGCAGTAGATTACGACTTTATTCCTACCTATGGCATTTCTTTAGCGGCGGGCAGAAATTTTTCGCGCGAATATGGAACGGATACGTCCAATTTTATTATTAATGAATCAGCAGTTAAAGCTGTTGGATGGAAAGATGCCGGGCAGGCGGTTGGCAAAGATTTTAAGTATGGCCAATTCACCGGACATATTGTTGGTGTTGTAAAAGATTTTCATTTTGAATCTTTGCACCAGGCTATCACGCCTTTGGTTTTTGTGTTGCCTCCTCCGGGAAAAAATCAAACCTTTTACAATTACATTTCGGTGAAACTGTCAGGTAACCATATTAATTCAACATTGAACACCATAAAAAATACCTGGGAAAAATTTTCTCCTGATCTTCCTTATCAATACACATTCTTTGATGAAAACTTTTCGAAGCTGTATGCATCTGAGCAAAGACAGGAAACCATATTTACCACATTTGCCTGCATAGCTATTTTCATTGCCTGTTTAGGATTGCTTGGACTTTCTGCATTCGCCATTTCACAACGGGTAAAGGAAATTGGAGTGCGTAAAGTGTTGGGCGCCAACACCACAACGATCGTTAGTTTATTATCTAAAGATTTTTTAAAGCTGGTGCTGATCGCTGCTGTAATAGCCTTTCCGGTTGCATGGTATGTGATGCATAACTGGCTGCAGGATTTTGCTTATCGAATCAGCATACAATGGTGGGTATTTATTATTGCTGCCGTTGCTGCGGCCCTGATCGCATTGATAACGGTTGGTATGCAAGCGATAAAAGCAGCGATGGTAAACCCGGTGAAGAGTTTGAGAAGTGAGTAGGTGAAAATTTGAAACTGTGAAAATGACAGGCACAAACTTTTTTCTATTTCTTAAAAAAATGAAACGATGCTTCAAAAACAAAAATTATTTAAAAAATCAGCGGCAGTTAGAATTGCAATTTCTCGAAAGGGATGCAATTCCAACAAATCTTTATCGCCGGTTATGACGCAGGAAGCATTTGCTGCAACTGCTAATTCAAGAAACTTATTGTCTTTGGGATCGCGGCAATCGGTTATTGTTTCTGCTATTTCAGCGAAGATTGCCAGTTCTTTAAATTCCTTTAGAGCTAATAACTTTTCTTCCGAAGAAATATATTTATCAAATTTTGGGCGTAATAAAACTTCGGTGAGCTCATTGTATGTTTTATCCGTTGCAAAAACATTTCCTTCTCTAATAGCTTTTTCAAACGCTTTTCTTGGCGTGGAATATCTGAATATAAATGCACTAACTAATGTATTGGTATCAATAACAAAGAAATTATTCCTCATTCAGCAGTTTTTCAAGAATTTCTTCTGTAAGACCATTTTTTACTGCTTCATCACTGATTTTATCAAGCAAGGCAAAAAATTTATCTTCCTTAACACCCCGGGAAAGAATATCAATTTGTTTTTCAATATTTTTTTCAAGCTGCCCCTTTATTTTGGAAGAAGATTCGTTCCACTTTTTAGCGGTCGCATCGTTCACTTCAATTACGATCTGTTGCATAATTCTCAATTTTATTGCTGTTCAAATTTACTATTTAATTATGAAGCAAAAAGAGTCAAAAATGTTTAAAAAATAAATGAATTTTTATGTTGCGAAATTATTTCAAAACCGCCTTCAGAAGTTTATTCCGTAACAGGAATTACACTATTATCAACATTGCCGGATTGGCCGTTGGTATTGCTGTTTGCCTGATCATCTTTATCATCATACAATTTCAAACGAGCTTTGATAATTTTCACACAAAAAAAGATCGTATTTATCGTGTGCTCACTGAATCTCATCATGCAGAAGCAGCAACGGTTTCTTATGCGAAAAATGTTCCCTTTCCATTGCCCCAGGGATTAAAAACTTCTTTCCGGGAAATAGAGCAGGTAGCCCCGGTTTATGCAAGCCACAATGACCAGTTCCAGGTACTTGACGATAATGGAACACCATTGAAGAACTTTAAAGAACAGAGCGGTGTATTTTATACATCGCCTTCATTCTTTAAGATATTTGATTTCCCACTGCTGGCTGGCTCGTATGCATCATTAAAAGATCCGAACAATGTATTGCTAACAAAAGAGATTGCTGAAAAATATTTCGGCGACTGGAAAACAGCAATAGGTAAAACCATTAAGCTAACAGGAACTTATAGAATAGGCGCAGGTTTGTTTCAGTTTCCGCCAATAGGGCTGAAAGTCTCCGGCATTCTCGCTACCATACCTGCCAATACAGACCTTCAGCTAAAGCTGGTAATTGCCTGGGGAACCGATTTTACCGGAGATAAAAAATATGGATTTCAACAACCGGATTGGAATCAGACAGCGCCTGATTTTGGTTGCTATATTTTGTTGCCACCCAATATTTCAGCAGCAAATTTTAATCAACAGTTAAGTACGTTTGCTCGCAATATCCCATCTGCCAATAACCAGGACAGTTATATTATTCAGCCAATAAGTGCCATACATTATGATACACAAACGGGTGATTACAGCAATAAAACGATCAGTCATGAATTGCTCAATGTATTGTGGCTCATTGCGGCATTTATTCTGCTGATTGCCTGCGTCAATTTTATCAATCTTTCCACAGCACAGGCTGTGAACCGTGCAAAGGAAGTGGGTGTAAGAAAAGTTTTAGGAAGTAGTAAATCACAATTGAAAACCCAGTTCATTGTTGAAACTTTTTTGATCGTTACAGGTGCTGTCATACTTGCTATAGGAATTACCCTTCTTGCCTTGCCTTCTGTAAACCACCTTTTAGAACTTTCGCTTTCTTTCGACCTGTTCAACCATCCTGCAATTATTTTATTTCTTTTTGCTGTAACAAGTATTGTAACTGCACTTGCCGGCTTTTATCCTTCTGTTGTGTTATCTCGTTTCAATCCTGTGAATGCTTTAAAGAGCAAAGCCACTGTAAATGCCGCAAAAGGAATTTCATTAAGAAGAGGTTTGGTAGTATTCCAGTTCATTATTGCGCAGGCGCTCATCATCGGAACATTGATCATTGTAAAACAGATGAATTACTTTATGAATCAGCCGTTGGGATTCGATAAAGACGCGATTGTAAATGTGCCTTTCCGCCCGGATAGTACGGGGGGCAAATTGACGGATTATGTGAGACAACAATTGTTGACCATAAACGGCGTACAGGCAGTGAGTTTCAGTTCCAACACGCCGGTGGAAGATGACAATGATATGTGGACCACATTCAAATTTGACCATGCAACAAAGGATGCAGATTTTCAGGCGATTCTCAAATTTGGCGACAATGAATATGTTCCGGAATATAAACTGCAATTGGTAGCAGGAAGGAATTTGCAGCCTTCGGACCTGACAAAAGAATTTTTGGTGAATGAATCGTTTGTAAAAAGTTTGGGATTTAAAAAGCCGGAAGACATTCTGAACAAAGAAATCAGTATGTGGGACGATCAGATAAAATGTCCTGTTGTCGGAGTGTTGAAAGACTTTAACGATAGGTCTCTTCGGCAGTCGGTTGCGCCATTGATTGTTACCACAAACATCACTATGTATCGCCAGGCTGCCATTAAACTTGCCACCACCAACATCGCATCTACGATGGAATCCATAAAAAAAATATGGCAGCAAACATTTCCTGATTATGTTTATGAATACAGGTTTCTGGATGATAAAATTGATAGTTTTTATAAACAGGAAAATCAGTTATCACAACTATACAAAGTTTTTGCAGCCATTGCGATATTCCTTAGCTGTCTTGGGCTGTATGGCTTAGCCTCATTCATGGCGGTGCAAAGAATAAAAGAAGTGGGGATTCGTAAAGTACTGGGCGCTTCTGCAGGCAGCATTGTTTATTTGTTTTCAAAAGAATTTATCATACTCATCGCCATTGCCTTTGTCATTGCCACACCCATTGCATGGTATTTCATGCATCAATGGTTGCAGGATTATGCTTATCGCATTGATGTTAGTTGGATGATATTTCTTGTAAGTGGAATTATTGCTATTGTTATTGCACTCATGACAATTAGCTTCCAGGCAATAAAAGCAGCAATGGCCAATCCTGTGAAGAGTTTGAGAAGTGAGTGATGTGAAAATCTGAAAATTAAAAAAATGACATAAAAGTTTGTTTACTGTTATGCGTACCATAGAAAATTAAAGAATTAATATTTAAACCTTACACAAAATGATAAAGAATTATTTCGTAACCGCATGGAGAAATTTAATTAAAAGCAAAGTCTTTTCCATTATCAATATCATGGGATTAACCATCGGTATTACCGTATGCATGATGATATTTTTGTTCGTCATGAACGAATTTAGTTTTGATAATTTTCATAAAGATGGCGATCGCATTTACCGGTTGATGCGCGGATTTCCAAAGGACGGAAAAGTCGCAAACGTTGCTTATGTATCAGGCCCATACGCTCCGGCATTAATGAATGATTTTCCGGCAGACATTCAAAGTGTCGTTCGCATCAATACGAATGATAACCTGATTACGATCGGCGATAAATCTTTTCATGAAAAAAAAGTAATCGATGCTGATAGCAACTTTTTCAGGTTTTTTACTTTCCCCCTGATAAAAGGCAATCCGCAAACTGTTTTGCAGGATCCGCATAGTGTTGTGTTGACAGAAACTACCGCAAAAAAATATTTCGGCAGCATTGAAGATGCGATGGGAAAAACAATTGTTGCAGATAAAGATCTTCCGCTGAAAGTTACCGGCATTGCCAAAGATGATCCTACGAATTCTCATATTCAATTTGACCTGGTAATTCCGCTCGATAATTTTAAAGATGCAACGTGGATGACCACCTGGATCAATAACGGAATTTATACTTATGTAAAACTCAATCCCCACGTTTCTCCATCGCGCGTTGAAAAGCAACTTCCTGCATTTACAGAAAAATACATGGGCAGCGATATTCGTAAGTTTGGTTTATATCATTATCAATTATCGCTCACACCGCTAAAAGATGTATATTTTGATGATGCGGCTTTGGATGGTATCAAACACGGCGATAAAAAAGTGGTGTATATTTTTCTTTCGATTGCGGTTTTAATTTTATTGATCGCCTGCATCAACTTTATGAATCTTTCTACCATCCGTGCAGCAGAAAGATCAAAAGAAGTTGGATTAAGAAAAGTGTTGGGTGCATTGCGCAACAATCTTGTGTGGCAGTTCATCGGCGAATCGGTTTTGCTCACACTTATTTCATGCGTGTTTGCCGTTGCCCTGCTTGTGTTGATCATGCCGTGGTACAATCAACTGCTTGGCTATTCACTCACCATCTCGTGGAACACGCTTCCTGTCTGGCTGTTTCTTGCAGGCGTTGTTATTGTTGTGGGATTTTTGGCAGGCAGTTATCCCGCATTTTTTCTTTCCGCATTTTCACCCATCAATGCTTTGAAAGGCAAGCTGCGCCTGGGCAAAGGCGGTTCTGCATTCAGGCAGGTTTTGGTAGTTGTTCAATTTAGCATAACCGTGTTTCTGATTGTGGCCACAATCATCATCGCCAAACAAATGACTTATGTAAAGAATAAACAACTTGGTTATAATAAGGAACAAACGGTGATGGTGCGAATTGATAACGACGACATTTACAAAAACAGGAACGTATTCAAGAGCCAGTTGCAAAATGAAAGTGGCGTGCAATCAGTATCGCTGATGTCGGGCGAGCCCGGCGGTTTTTTCGACGGGCAGGTATTTGATGTGCAGGATCATGCTGAAAGATGGAATGCAAGAACAGAATTTACCGATTTTGAATTTGTAAAAACATTAGGCCTGAAAATTATAGCCGGTAGAAATTTCTCATCCTCTTATCCGACAGACACTACTGATGCGGTGCTTATCAATAAAACTGCTGCAACAAAATTGGGCTGGACACCGGAAGAGGCGATTGGTAAATGGATAGAGAACACCATTCGTGATACAGCCAGGCGAAGAATAATTGGTGTAGTGGCAGATTTCAATTTCGAATCATTAAAAAGTAATATTGAGCCACTGGTGATTGCACCAAATCCGGATAGGAGGGTAGCGTTGGTAAAATTAAAACCAGGAAATATAAAAGCCGGTGTTGCGCTGGTAGAAAAAGCATATAAGAACGTTGCTTCTGCTTATCCATTTGAATATCGCTTTTTAGACGAACAATTCAATGACCTCTATAAAAAAGACATCCGCCAGCAAACAATTTTATCTGTGTTTGCCGGCCTTGCGATTTTTGTTGCCTGTCTCGGATTATTCGGCCTCGCTTCATTTACGACAACAAAACGATTCAAAGAAATCGGCGTTAGAAAAGTGTTGGGTTCATCAGTAAAAGGCATTGTATTATTATTATCAAAAGATTTGCTGAAGCCCGTGCTGATCGCCACTTGTATTGCTTTACCCATCGGCTATTGGGCATCGGAAAAATGGTTGCAGAATTTCGCTTACAAAACGTCATTAAGCTGGTGGGTTTTTCTTGTTGCCGCTATCACAACTTTTGCGATTGCCTTTGTTACGGTTTGCCTGAAAGCAATAAAAGCAGCGATGGCCAACCCGGTGAAGAGTTTGAGAAGTGAATGATTTATTAAACCATTGTATGTAATAGCTTCCCTGCATTACATCAAAGAATATTTAACAAACAGTAAACCAACAATTATGATTAAAAATTATTTTAAAATTGCCTGGCGGAATCTTACTAAAAATAAAACCTTTAGTATTATAAACATTACAGGGCTTTCCGTTTCAGTCGCGTTTTGTTTGCTGCTGTTTTTTTATATAAGGTATGAACAGTCCTACGATTCTTTTCACGTAAAAAAAGATCATCTCTTCAGGTTGGAGATGAGCAATACTTTCCCTTCTGCTGGTACTACAAAAGGAAAAAGTATATTTTCTTTCCTGACAAAAAATGACAATGTAAAGAATCAGCTAACCTTTCCTTTAATAATTGCAGCTAATCTGCAAAATGCTTTTCCAGAAATAAACAGCATTACCCGTTTTAAAGATGAAAGAGACAACATTATTAAAGTAAATAACGAAGCCTACAAAGAAAAGCATGTATTGTATGCGGATAGCAATTTTTTTAAGAACCTTTCTTTTCATCTTTTAGAAGGTAATCCCAAGACAGTACTTAATTCTACCAATGATATAGTTATATCAGCTTCACTTGCAAAAAAATATTTTGGTAACCAAAATCCTCTCGGCAAAACTATCCAGGTAATCGTTGATACTACCCAAACATTTATTATAAGCGGTGTTGCAGAGGATGCGCCTCATAATTCAAGTATACAATACAGTGTAGTGATGCCACTACTTTCCGATGTGAATTATCAAAGTAATATAAACGATGGATTTAACCAGGCAAACCATTTATACATTGTTGAACTGGCAGATTATGTGGATTACAAAAAGTTTGAGAAAAAGATGAATAAATGGGTGACTGAATATTATACTAAACCTTTTGTTGCTGAATATGGAAAATATTATACTGACTACGACTTTAAGAATTTTCGCTGGTATTTACGTCCGTTGGCTGATGCGCATTATAATGCATCTGAACCATGGGGGCATTATACGGATGCCAATAAAATGTACCAGTTGGCTTGCCTGGTTATCATTATCCTGCTGATTGCTGCTTTAAACTACGTTTTGCTTGGCATTTCAAATGCAGCAAGCCGCTCGCAGGAAATTGGTGTGCGAAAAGTGTTGGGCGCAAAGAGAATTTCCGTCATTGCACAATTTTGGGTAGAGACATTACTTGTAACAGTAATTGCTGTTACTCTTGGGTTTATTTTAATGCAATTATTGCTTCCGCTTTTTAACAGGTTAATGGATTCGCAAATAAATTTTACGGATTTTTCTTTGTTCTATGTAATTGCCGCGCTGGTTGCTCTTGCGCTATTTTTAAGCCTTATAGCAGGTTATTACCCGGCGTTGTTACTATCAAAAATGAGACCTGCATCTGTTATTAAAAGTTTCCAAACATTTAAAATTAATCCAAGGCTTTCCAAAGTAATGGTTATTGTTCAATATACAGCATGCGTGGTGTTGATGATTGCAGCTTTTGTTATCAGCAGGCAAATGCATTTTATTAATAATAAAGATCTGGGATTTGATAAAGACCAGGTGTTGATGGTAAGTAATCCAAAGTGGGATCCTGCATATACAAAACAATTGACCGAAAGATTGCAGGTGTTTGCTCAATCACAGCCCGGTGTCATTTCTTTTTCAGGAATGAATGGGAACCTGGATGGAGAATATAATACTAACGGTTTTATGTTGAATGGTGCTCACCAGTGGCGTAAACAGATAAGTGTTTATTACAATTATTTTGAAATGCTGGGCATAAAATTTCTGCAGGGAAGACCTTTTTCAAGAAATTTTCCTTCAGATACTTCAAGAGAAGTAAGTCCAATTATTGTGAATGAATCCCTGTTCAAAATGTTAGGAAAAGATGCAAAGGTGGGCGAATACAACAAGCCGTTACGCGGAACAATAATTGGCGTGGTAAAAGATTACAATTTTGAAACGCTTTCTAAAAAAATAGAACCTGAAGAACATCGCCTGGCTACGAGATATATCGGCAATTTTATGTTCAAAGTAAAAGCGGGTAGTATGCAAAATGTAATTACAACCTTGCAAAAACAATGGAAACAAATTTCAGATAATTATCCGTTTGATTATACATTTCTCGACCAGAGCATTGCGAAAATGTATGATGCTGATATGCACTGGCAAAAGATTATAGAATCAGCTTGCTTTTTCGCCATTTTTATCGCGTGTATGGGTTTATTTGGATTATCTGCGATCAATGTGGCTAATCGTACAAAGGAAATTGGTATAAGAAAAGTGTTGGGTGCTACCATAAAAGATATTGTAGGCACTCTCTCTTCAGGTTTTGTAGCAATGATTGCAATAGCAGTGATAATTGCTATACCTGTTGGCTGGTGGATTATGAGTAAATGGCTGGAAGATTTTGCGTATCGGATAAATATAAGCTGGTGGATATTCATAGCAGCAGCGGTAGTAGCCTTTTTAATCGCTTTTGTGGCGATAAGTTTTCAGGCAATAAAAGCCGCCGTTGCTAATCCGGTGGAGAGTTTGAGAAGTGAATAATTAGCTAATGTGAAAATTAAAATCAGCATTATTTATTGGTTTGCTGTATAAAATTGATATAACCATGATGGATACACGAAAATTAAAAACACGAACATGAAATATTATTTAACGATCATTAGTGCTCTTCTTATTCTCGCATCCTGCGATAAGCCTGTAGTGAATCCGGAGCCAACGATGAACTATATTGACCTGGAAAATAAAGAAGTAAAATTCAGCGAATCCGCTTCCGTAGATATCAATAAGGATGCGATAGCGGATGTTCGTTTTTCCACAAAGTTTTTGGGCGATCCGATCGCAAAAAAAGATATGCATATATACCTTGCCTCATCCCGGGGCAGTTGCAGGCTGCCGGTAGATGCGGATGAAAATGCGCCTGTGCTCTTCAAAGGCGATGTCATTCCTTTGGAAAATTTTGCAGGACATACGTGGTATGAAAATACGCAAATCCAATTGGCTCAAAAAATTGTCGGAATAACAGGCGAGCCATTCTGGGAAGGTTTATGGAAATCAAGCAATCATCAATATTTGCCGTTACAGGTAATGGTAAATAAACAACGCTTTAATGGCTGGATTGAGCTTAGTTTTGATACAAACGGTGAAAAGATCATTCTGCATAAAGCAGCCATATCGAAAATGCCGGAGAAATATGTGGTTGCAGGGATTTGAAAATATAAAGGTGGTATTGATGCAACAGTGATGCGTACACGAAAATTATTTAAAATACCAATTGTGCTTATTGGTCCTTTTACTCTGTTTAGAGAAAAGTGCTTGATATAACATCCATGCCTAAACGAAAATAAATTTGCTGGAAGCGATGTTGAAAAACCAATAAGCAGGATGAAAATATTTTCTGCAGGAATCTCTGTTTTTTAAAACAAAAAATCCCCGGCAAGCCGGAGATTTTTACCTGCTTATGATTGAGAAACTATGCAAAGAACGGAGTTACAATTGCTACGATCTGATCTTTTGTAAGAGGTTCATCAAAAGCTTCTGATGCAGCAGCGGCGGATATTTGCTGGCCCCCGATATTAGTGATGGTGACACCTGCCTGCGTTACATTTTCTTCGCCATTATAACTTGCCTGAACGGCAGAAGTAGCAATGCCGCTTTGATCTAAAGTGATCCATGGTTTTACTTCAACACCTGAAGGAACCAACAGGTTTGCCGCCTTTCTCATTTCACGGATATGAGCTGCATGTCTTGCTTCAACAGAATGGATCTGAAGAGCGGCTGTTAAATAATCATTATTTGAGATCAGGTTCGGTGCCTGTCCTTTGTAAGCGCGAACACCAGTGTCTTCAAAGGTTTGAGCCACTGCAAGCATGGTTCCCCAATCAGAAAAAACATTTGGGAAAGTTCCTTTTGCTGTGAAATCAAAATTGGAGGCAGTGAAAGAAACCGGTGTTCCTCCTGCTGCTGAGATAGCGGATTTCAAAAAGCTGACATGCTCATTTTCATGATCGCGGATGATCGTTAATGCATTCATTGCATCTGCCGAAGGAGCCATTCCTGAAGCAACTGCCTTGATATAAAAATTGGATTCGAGATACTCAAGGGTGAGTGCAAAATTCAACGTATCCAGGATAAGATCGGTAGGCGCTGTTGGCGATGCATAAGCCTTTTGAAACATAGAACCAAGAGCAAATGGAATGGAAGCCAGCGCAATCTTTCCGGATGTTTTCACAAAGGTTTTCATCGCGCTTCTGCGGGTATCAAGCCTGTCGTAAACTTCAGGATCTGTTTGTTCAATTTCTGAAAGAATATTTTGTAAGTTCATAATGATAAGATTTAATCGGTGGGTAAATTACTTGCATCAACTTTTGTTTTTAGAAAAGCCCCTGCTATTGACAAAACTTCCTCTGGATCACGTTCCGTATCCAAACCGTTACTATCAACAACAGTTGAATCAGCAAATGAATTCGGAGTGATCATATCGCGAATCCATGCTGCATGTCGTGCTTCTACAGAAACAATTTTCCCGGCAAGAGTGAGATAATCAGGATTGGTGATTAGTTTTCCGGCACCATTGTAAGCGGAAACGCCAAGGTCTTCAAAGGCTTTGGCTGTGCCGAGTACACTGGTTCTGTCGGAAAAATCAACTGCACTGAAATCAACCTGCAATGATGGAATCGCTTTGGTGGAAAGAGCAGCTTTAAAAAATTCGCGATGCGCAATTTCATGATCGCGGATATCCGTTAAATACGCCTTTTCCATGTCGGTCATATTTTTAAAAGGAGAAGCTACCACCTTCATGTAGAACGCTGCTTCCAGTTGTTCCAGCGCATAAGCGTAATTTAGAACGCCGATGTCGCCGCTTCCAAGATTGATGCCGCCTTTCCCCGGATTATTTCCAGGATTGTATTTTTTGCAGGCTGCTGCTGTTACCATTAATGCCGTGCCTGCTCCCATTATTCCAAAAAATTTTCTCCTGGAAAATGGTTTAGCCAAGCCCTCGTAAACGATGGCTGGTTGTTCTTCTTTCGATTCGTTTAACATAAATGAATTGATTAAAATGATTAAAAAAATTGTTGGCGAGTTTGCAACTCTTTATGATTTACGAAAGAAGATGGATGCTGGATTTTATTTTTTAAAAATAAATTTTTAAACACTTGATTAAATAAAAAAGCCGGCACGAGGCCGGCTCTGCTTAAAGAAAATCTCATTTTTTTAAGGAAGTAAAACTTTATTGATCACGTGGATCACACCATTGCTTTGATTCACATCAGCAATGGTAATTTTTGCAGTGTTGCCATTTTTATCCGACACCATCAGGTTATGCCCCTTCATAGTAATGTAGAGATCTTCTCCTTCCACCGTTTTTAATGTGGCTTTGCCATTATTTTTTTTTACCATTTTCATCAGATCCATTGAGGATAATTTTCCCGGTACTACATGATAAGTGAGCACAGAGGTAAGCTTTGCTTTATTTTCGGGCTTTAGCAAATTGCTTACCGTGCCTGCGGGCAGGGCATTAAACGCTTCATTGGTCGGAGCAAAAACAGTGAAAGGGCCTGCACTTTCGAGCGTTGGTACAAGACCTGCGGCTTTTACAGCGGCTACCAATGTTGTGTGATCTTTAGAGTTTACGGCGTTCTCTACGATATTTTTCGTAGGATACATTTCTGCACCTCCAACCATTTTTGTTTGAGCAGATGTGTTGACCGATAGCATTCCTGCAAGGATGAATAATCCTAAAAATTGAATTCTTTTCATTTTGTAATTTTTTTTTGTGAATGATTTTATTGCATCATCTACGCAGTTACAAAATGATTGGATTTAATTTTTGAAAAGAAAATATAAGAAGTATAACAGCCATCCGTACACGAAAACGAAAAATAGAAATTGCTGTATTTGTTTCTTTACTGAAAAAAGCCTGCTGTCATGCGCTATTAAGATGGCAACATGACTAACAAGCTTTTTTTAAAAGAAATTTATGGTTCTCTTTAAACCTTCATTTTATGGATATTCGAAGCACTGTCTTTAAGATTGGGTAAACTCATTTCAACAAAAATATTTTGAACGCCGCCTGTTTTTGCCGCTGTAAAAAATTCTTTCCAGTCAATAATGCCTTGTCCGATCGGTACTTCTTTTTTATCCGCAGTCCAGTCGGATAAATGAGAAGAAATAAATCTGCCTGGATATTTTTTGAAATAATCAGCGGCTTTATAACCAAGGTTGATCACTTCTGTCTGGAATTGCATCTTTACCAACTGCGGATCAAAACGCTCCATCAATGCATCATAGATCAACCGGCCATCAAGCGTTGCAAATTCAAAATCATGATTGTGAAAACCTGTTTGCATGCCAGCCTGTTTTATTTTTTCTGCAGCCTTGTTCAGTTTATCTGCAGACGCCTGGTAATCGCTTAGTGTAGCGGTTTTTGGCAGCCAGAAGGTAGAACAGATCATTTGCGTAAGACCTATGTCTTTTGCAAATGCAATACTCTCATCAATTTTATCATCTGCCAATTCACCAAAACCAAAATGACAACTGATGCAGCCAAGACCAGCGTCAGCAATGGTTTTACGCAGGTCACTTGTTTTCATTTTTGCAAGCGGGCCAAAACCAATGTCCGCATATCCTTTTGGCGAACACATTTCGATATTGCTATAACCGTATCCTTTCATCATCTTTAAAGTGCCCACTAAATCTTTACCCAGCAAATCTTTTACTGACCATGATTGAAATCCGACAGGCATTTCCGCTGCATGAGCATGAGCAAAAAGTTGCTTTGGCAATTGTGCCAGAACGAGCGCAGAACCCAGGCCAAATGCGCTTTTACCAAGAAATTCTCTTCTGTTTATTTTTTTCATTACAAAAGTTTTTAGTTGAATAATTGATTTCTAAATGGTTTCAGGGTCCCAACCTTTCCGGTATTCGCGTGACAGATATTTATTCGCATCAGGCACGTTGGTAATTTTAAGATTATCAGCATCATATTGCAAAAGCTTGTTCGACCTTAATGCAACAGCATATAAATTGATGGCATCGGTTAAATGTTCGGCTTCAGAAAAATTACCGGGATATTGTTTGCCGCTTTTGCACGCTTCAACAAATAAGGGTAATGCCTGTGCATGCTTTTGTTCCATTTGTTGTTTTTCCTGGTCGGGAGTAATGACAGGATCCATCTTTTTACCGGAAATGATCTGTGGATTCTGCACATTAAAGCCAGCGAGAATTTTACCACTGTCGCCAACGAACATCATTCCTTCTTCAGGCAATTGTTTATTTTGGGCAACCAACTCATCAGGAATAGGCGGACGCATGCCACCATCGTACCAGATTAAATCAACTGGTGGACGGTTTCCATTTGCAGGATATTTAAAGCGAACGGTGCAAGCCATCGGGAAAGCAAAATCATTTTCGATACGATATGGCACAGGCCCATGAAAGTCGCAAACGTGGCTGCGGTGCGGTTCTACACTTGTTGGCGAAGTCAGGTTTAATGCATTAAAAACAGTCCAAAGACTATAATGTCCCATATCAGCCATTGAGCCTCCTCCGAAATCATACCAGCCGCGGAATACCATATTGGTATAATCAGGACTATAAGCCCTGGTGGCTTCAGGGCCAAGCCATAGATCCCAGTCAAATCCATCAGGTACGGATGGTGTATCAGTGGGAAGATGAGAGTATTGCGGCCATACAGGACGGTTGGTCCAGTTGTGAACTTCTTTCAATGTACCGATGGCGCCACCATTGATCCAAGCCATCACATTTTCCATGGATCCATTGGAATCCCAGGGTATCAGGTGAGTAATTACTTTGCTGTTGCGCGACAATCCAATTACCTTTTTTGATTCTACCAAGCGGTTTGAAATGGGCTTATGCACCAGTACATGTTTTCCTTTTTTCATAGCCGCAATAGACAGTATTCCGTGAAGGTGATCCGGCGTCATTATTTTTACCGCATCCAGATCTTTTTCTTTATCCAGCAACTCACGCGCATCAGCGTAGGTTTTACAGCCTTTATATTTTAATTCAGGATGAAGGTTTGCATAATAAGTGTCAACGATCGATTTTGCATTGTCTCTTCCGCCGGGAATCGTATTATCTCCGCCTGGATTCCAGTTCGGATCATTGATCGTTTTGCGAATATTGTCTTTCAGATAATTGATTCCCCAATCCCTGTAGCCCACCGCGTTTTTATTCGGATCGCAAACGGCAATTACCTGTATTCCGGTTTGGGGAAGTAGTTCCAGTAATTCACGCGTTCCCTGCGTACCCACACCGATGTAGGCAAGTGTAACCTTATCACTGGGAGCAATGAAATTTTTTCCACCAAGAACATGTCTTGGAAGAATGGTGAATCCTGCCGCAGTGGTGGCAGTTAATTGAACGAATTTGCGTCGGCTTAATGTAGAGGCTTTTGCAGAAGAATCGCCTGGATTTTCGTTTTCAATATCTTTTGAAAGATATTGAGGATTGTCTTTTTTCATATCAAAGCTTTTATGGTGAGTGAGTGGTGACTACCTTATGCAGAAAGTGTGAACGCTTTGATAAATGTAAGAAAATTACTTCTTCAAAAGATATTTATTTAATAGACTTTTGGCGAGTCATCAGCGCAATAAGTGGTACTTAGAAAAATGAAGCTGCTTCGACTCCGGTTCGCTATTGTGCGGCAGTTCCAGCTGGAAATTATCTATTTGGCTATAAAACATATTTTGTACATTAGTTTTTTAATGGGCATTTATTTCGGCGGACGGAACTCGGAAGCCCCTGCCATCGCAAATACCTGTTCGTTGTACGCAACAAGTTAAAACATGCTAAAAAAAATTGCAGGTTATTTTTTTGCCGGAATTGGATTTTCAAGTTTTGCGTTTTTCATAAACTATGAAGGCTCAGTAATATCCTTTTCAACAGTGTGGCTTATAGTTAGCCTGGTCGTAGGAGTTGTAGGACTTTATTTATTATCTGCTTCAAAAACTAGCAAAATATTCCGACAGGAAAAGCTTAATGAAAAACGTCTCGTGCAATTAAAGCAAAATGCAGAAAAGATTTTGCTTACGATTAACAATTGTGAAATAAGCGAAAATAATTATTACGAGGAGGCAAACGACGCCAGACTTTATAAGGCTCGAGAAATAGACGCTTTGTATGATCCGAATGAAAATTATACGCAAAAGTTTATTGAACAAACGGTGATAGTTTATAATTACAATGATGGTTTCAAAAAAATTAGAATGACAAGTCAATCTTTTCCTTTTGGCGTCGACACTTTGAGATACTACATCGAAAACAAATCGCTTATTCTTTATGTCAATCTGCTTGACAAAACTGAATATGCCTTTGAAATTATTTCTTAACCAAAATCCGTACAACAGGGGCTTATTCAAGCCGACATTAAAAAAAAGTTTGTAGGGTATAGTTTAAAGGACGTTGAAAGATGATGACGGCATACAACATTCGCATCCTATGTACCTTAAAGCCGAGGAGTTAATATGGTAGATTCTTTTTAAAATTTCTTTTTGAAAGAGAAAGATTTAAAAGGGATTTTAAACCTTTCCCCTTCTCAAGATTTTT
>Ga0157373_10000935_pt1 | contig 22555 bp, 29 predicted proteins | sample C65metaG_FD_113460 | JGI IMG/M metagenome (GOLD analysis project Ga0157373, IMG submission 113460) | Corn rhizosphere microbial communities from Kellogg Biological Station, Michigan, USA - C6-5 metaG | ecosystem: Host-associated > Plants > Roots > Rhizosphere > Soil | place: USA: Michigan... | reverse complement strand
GGTCGATGCGCTGCGCGAAGTGGTGCTTGAACAGCCGGTCGTTCACGTTGATGAAACGCCGGTGCAAATGCTCATGCCGGGCACCAAGAAAACCCATCGTTCCTACGTTTGGGCTTACGCCACTAGCCCGTTTTGCGAAACCTCGGCTGTCGTTTACGACTTCAGCCTCAGCCGGGCCGGTGAGCATGCGCGTAACTTCCTGCAAGACTCGAAGGGCAAGCTGGTCTGCGATGATTTCGGCGGTTACAAGGCCTGCTTCGAACTTGGCGTGACTGAAATCGGCTGCATGGCCCATGCTCGGCGCAAGTGCTTCGAACTGCATGCGACCCATAAGAGCACGCTGGCTGAACAAGCCTTGCGTTACATGCAGGCGCCGTACGAGATCGAGGGGGAAATAAAGGATCTGGAACCGGACATACACCGTCGAATACGGCAAGAAAAAGCGATACCCATGATGGATGCGTTGCATGCCTGGATGGTTGCCCAGCGCGACATCGTGCATAACGGTTCGGCCATTGGCAAAGCCTTGGATTACAGCTTGAAACGCTGGATGGCGCTGTCGCGCTACCTCGATGACGGGGCTGTGCCTATTGATAATAATTGGTGTGAGAACCAGATACGGCCTTGGGCGCTAGGGCGCAAGAACTGGCTCTTTGCTGGGTCGCTACGCAGCGGCAAACGCGCCGCTGCGATCATGAGTTTGATCCAGTCGGCCCGGAACAATGGACACGATCCGTATGCCTACCTGAAGGATGTGCTGACGCGCCTGCCTACGCAACGGGCAAGTGAGATTGCAGCGCTGCTGGCGCATAGGTGGCGTCCGGCTTAGTCGTGCAAGACGGTTTGCCCTACGCTTACGCGCAAGAATGAGATCAAAAGGCAGAAACTGGAAAAGCTAGGGTTGGGTGATTTGTGAAGCACGTTAACGGTTTCACTAGAGCCGCGCTGTGCGGTTTCCTTGCCTTGAGCTTGGCGTCCGCCAGTGCTGGCACTCATCGTGTTAGCTGCCGTATTGCAGTCATTAGGAGCGCGCGTCATAAGACGATTTCTGCTCTGTCGCGGCCATTTTTTTTAGCTTTGTAGAGCAGCTTATCTGCTCGTACAAACCACTGATCCGCGCTTTCAAGATCGTCATCCCAATTCGCAATACCAGCACTAATACTTAAGGCTTCATTTAAGATTTCATAACTTTGGGTTTTAAAGGTATTTTGGATCCTTGTTATTATCTTTATAGCCTGATTTTGAGTGGTGTCTGACATTATAATGCAGAACTCATCACCACCAAACCTAGCTATCAGATCGGTAGGTCGTAATGAATTTTTAAGTGTGTTGCTGAAAAGACATAAGACTTTATCTCCAATGTCGTGTCCGTAATTGTCATTTATTTTTTTGAAATTGTCTATATCCATTAAGACTAGAAGTGAGCTTGAACAGTGTGTAGAGCGTTTTGTAAATTGCAGTAACGTTTTATCGAGTTGCCTTCTGTTAAGTAGTCCTGTCAGGCTGTCAGTTATACTAAGGCTATTTAGAGCATTCTTTGTTTTCTGAAGTTCTGACGCAAGCTTGTAAGACGAGAATCCTACAAGGTTAGGATAGATAGTAAGAAGAGGCAGGCTTGCCCATGCTGAAGACGTTGAGTCCTCTTGTAGAGTTATACCGAAAATTATACTGTGTAGGAGTATCCCAAGAGTCTGTAGGATTATTCCCTTTCTCATAAATTTCAGTCCGCCTATGCAAATGGTGTTCAGAATCACCATTGCTGACATACTTATGGAACCGAATGAATTTAGGCCTATTACCGAAATCCATAAGCCGCAGAAAAACGAATCGAAATTTAAATTTTGGATTTCTGAGTTGTACGAATCTTGTGCTGATATTGAAATTTTGTAAGCAAGATGAGGCCATATCAATACATTTAGTAACAGCGCGATTGCTATGTATGTAAATTGTTTGCTATGAATAATTGACTCGAATATTATAGGAGCGCATAGTAAGGTTCCAACCATGCGAGGGTAATATATTCTTTTGGAAAACTTCTTTCCGTTTTGTTTTGGATCCATCGCAAACCTCAAAAAAATCGGCTCTTGTATCAATATGCCATCATTTTCGAAGGTTCGCTAATTTAATGAAATCTTAAGCTATTGATTATCAGGTGTATTTATAATTGATTATATTTCTCAGCTTTTGATGCGTTCATTTGTCCCCACAATTTTTCTGCTCTGCGTCCCGCTTGTAGATCTGCCGTTGGCGTCCATCTACCGTAAATCCTCTCGATCATCGTCCAGTCAGTGTGACCCATTTGTCAGGCCACCCATATAGAGTGCTCACCAGCGGAAAGCATCATCGATGCGTAGGTGTGAAGAGTTTGATAAGAGCGGCGATATCCGACGCCGGTTTTTTTTGGAGCTGGTTGCCATGGCAACGTGTTGCTTCGAACGCCGCAATTACGCTGATTTAGCCTTGCCTTTCAGCTGTGGCAGGTGGGCTGCTTTGGTAAAATCCACGGCATGACTTCCTCGCCCAATCTCGACCAGATGACGCCTGAACAACTGCGCGCCCTCGCTGCGCAGTTGCTGTCGAAGGTCGACACCATGGGCCTAAGAATCCATCGTGACGAGAGGATCATCGAGCAGCTTTCTCACGAAATCGTGATCCTCAAACGTCACAAGTTTGCCAAGCGCAGCGAGCAAATAAGCCCGGCGCAAGGTAGCTTGCTGGATGACATGCTCAACACCGACCTCGAAGCCATCGACGCCGAGTTGAAAGCACTTCGTCCCGCCCTGACGTTGGACAAACCCCGTCATCCAGCCAAGAACTCTTCATTGTTCTCGACGGAAGCGCCGCAATTCTTGACTCGCCCGCGAGGATATAATCGAAATATCCAAGCGAATCAACGAGTTAGGTTGTATCGGTGTGGCCATGTCGCTTATGGAAGCCAGCAGAACTTTGAGAAGGCAACACCAGAGCATCATCGAAATCGCAGATGAAGTTCAAGATGGTCTAATTATTCGGAGGGACCTATGATTCTTACAGAGCCCAGCTAACGGTTGCGGCGCAAGCTGATGACGTAGTGCTGAAAAGCCAGGGTCGTAGGAGGTTATCGATGGGCAACTCCGCCGAGTATCTAACTGAGCTGTACATCAACCAGCTGGAGCAGATGGCAGACCCTTTTCGACCAAGGCGTCGGCTTCAAAGACGGTGGTTACGACGAGTTAGCCAAATCGGCTTTCAAACAACCAGCTCAATTGAAGCGCGTTATAGTCGATCTCCGAAAGATCATGGGGAAGTAGGCGTGACCTCAACCAAACCCACTCAGAAACTGCGGCGCGACCTGAAAGAGGCTGTGGCCCTGCTCAAGCGGTCAGGCGTCGATCTGATACAAGCAGCCGTCAAGCTATCTGAATCGGGACAGGAAGATGATGCCAAGGAATTGGTCATGATCGCTATGAGGTTCCAAGAGGTCGAGGATCTGATGGCGGGCTATGCGGATGAGGTGAAAACTGGGCGCCTACAGAGAAAAAGTGAATCTATCTAGGTCGTAAAATGAGCTCATCGGATGAAGAATTACAGCTTGACCTGCTAGCGGCAGCTATAGCTCTCGAAGATATAGCCTCTGACTTTTTTCTTGCGTCGCAGCAATTTTGTCACTTGGACCATCCAAGAGTCATGCAGAGGATCCGAGACCTTAAAACGCACGCTGACCGCCTCAAGGCAATTGCCAATGAAGTAATGAGCGGCAGAATTAGCAGAAGCAAGGAATACCTCCGATGACTGCATGGGGAAAACAGAGCTTCGGGAGCAGGGTTCGGTTCTTAGCGTGCGCAGGCCTGCTTATGATGATCCCCCGCTATTCTGACGCTGCTGGGCTTGGCAGAAGCTCATACGGCCGCAAACGTGTCTTCAGCCCTGGATTCGTCGTGCTCTGTGTTTTCGTGGCTGTGGTTGAGCTGATAGCGCTGAACCACGTCTACGGTGCGCGCGGATGAGGTGAAGGCGGGAAGGATTGAGCGGGATAGGTCCTGATCGAACCCATAATACCAAGGAGCGGCAATGCATAAAGACACCTGGCTAGACGACTGTAGCCAATGGTGCCAGCGGATAAAATTCCTATCTGAAGATGTGGAGTGGTCCGAAAAACCCTCTCATAGCGGATGGCTCGAAGCCACAAGTGGCTTGTTGGATGATCGTCGCGGAACTATTCCTAACCTCTACTTCAAAGGCGAATTTCAGCCTGGGAGAATGGGAGAGCGCGTCAGCTATGGGCTCATGTACCGGGAGGGCAAGGAAAAGCGTCGAGTCTTCATGCTTGAGGTATGGCCAGAGCATGATCAAAAGCCAGGCCTAGCGCTGGGCTTTTTTTGGGCATAACCCAAGCGCAAATACGTTTGGTCATAGAGCCGGTTTTGAAGGTAGTTGCTTCCAAAGGTGGGCCGCTCGAGGCGCTCCCACCCAATGAGATCATCTAACAGTGCTTGCAAGAAACTCACCCGCTTTGCTAATGAGTTTTCTCCATTCCTCCTCTGTTATAAGGCCGGCACACTCCATCTCATCGGCTCTCATGAGCAATTTAAAATACTTGTCCTCGACGTCCTGTTCATTTACAGCCTGATATAGAAGATCCCTCCAGGCTTCTACAGCCGAACGACGAAACTCATCACGCATTTCAGCACCTGGTGATATTCACTAGATGAAGCCCGTGGCTCAAGCTACTCAATGAGACCACGATCGATTAGATGCATGATATCAATATGGCATCACGCAGCATCGCAAAATTTGTTGTCGCAGGTAGGGCACGATCTTTGCCTTTTCATCTAGGGCACAAGACCGTGTCAAGGATGGGGCCAGCGCCGGGATTCTTTTCTCTGCACTTCCCGTCCTGATCTATGCTGAATGAAGGCGCCTACCTTGCTGGCTAGGCTCCTAGCCCACCATCACCTCTCCCCGATTGGCGGGCTTTTTGTTTCAAGCCTTTCAGATCCTTTTCACAATCGAGGGCCTAATGGTTACCCCAGCTCCTAATGAACATCGCTTTCAGCCCGCTACTCCCCACCGCGGGCTTTTCTTTGCCTGCAATCTGCTTAGGATGATGCTTCGCTGAGTTACACGAATAGCAACACTACGTTGAGATACGGCAATGCACTCCCCCGAATACTCTCCGACCGACATGCTCGAGCGTATCTGCGAGAACCAGCTCGCCCTCGAGGCGGCAATCATGGAGCTGTCCTTGTGGACCGTAAACCATGGCGGCCTTCACGTAGACGAGAACGTTCGCGGTTCCCTGGCTAGCATCGGAGAGAACTTAGGTCACATCAAGCAGGCCTTGGCCAAGTTGAAAGCCCGGGGTCAGCAATAGCACCCCGTTCTGAATCCAAAGCCAGACCAAACAAGAATCACGGGAGCCTACCGTACTAGACAACGCCCAGGGCACTTACGAAATAGGTGCCCGGGTGCCGAGCGCATTTTACTTGGCCAAAGTCGCAAACGTTGGTGTCGACGTACTCTATGTGATCACGGTAGTCCGAACAGATCTGCTATAAAACTTCGCAAACTGCAGCTTACAAAAGCATAGCCCCTGACCAAGTAAACACGAAGATCAAATTACGAAGCGCGAAACCATACCGTTCAAATCCACCGCAAGCCTCGAAAGTTCATGGCTGGCGGCGCTTGTCTGGTTCGCACCCGCAGCAGATTGAGTTGCCAAGTCACGAATATTGACTAGATTACGATCGACCTCACGAGAGACTTGAGCCTGCTCTTCCGAGGCACTAGCGATAACAAGATTGCGCTCATTGATTTGCGAAATGGCATCTGTGATCTGCTCCAGCGCATCTCCCGCAGCGCGAGCCAGTTCCAAGGTTTTTTGTGTACGACTGGTATTTAAAGCCATAGATTGAACGGTGTCGTTAGTCCCACTTTGAATACCAGCCACCATTTGCTCAATCTCACGCGTAGACTGCGCCGTGCGGTGTGCGAGGGCTCGAACTTCGTCAGCCACCACTGCAAATCCACGACCAGCTTCACCAGCCCTTGCAGCCTCAATGGCAGCATTAAGAGCCAGAAGGTTGGTCTGTTCAGCAATCGAACGAATAACATCTAGAACTTTACCGATATCTCGGCCCTGTTCGGCTAAACCCTCGACGAGAGTTGATGCGGCCTTTACATCCTCGGTCATGACTTGAATCGCTTGTACAGTCTGTACGACTTTGTCGCGCCCTTGTCGTGCAGTCTCGGTAGATACCTCTGAAGCTTGGGACGTAGACACTGCATTGCGAGCAACTTCTTCGACCGCTACAGTCATTTCATTCACGGCAGTCGCAGCTTGCTCAAGCTCACCATTTTGCTGTTGTAAGCCACGTGACGACTCTTCGGTAACAGCACTTAGCTCTTCTGCTGCTGATGCAAGTTGTGTGGCAGAGCCAGAAATCATTTCAATCGTTTCACGCAAACTTTTCTGCATAATCACCAACGCTTCGAACAAGCGCGTAGCTTCATCATCACCATCTACTTCAATGAGCTTTGTGAGGTTTCCAGTAGCTATTTCCTGCGCTGCGCTGACGGCCCGCGACAAAGGCGTTACGATACTGCGAGTCAACAACCAAGCTAGCAAAACGGTAAGCAATGACGCGACAACCGCCACTGCAATAATTGTAGTCTTTGCAACCTCATACTGCTGGCCTGCTGATGCAGACAGAACTATCGTGCCCTTCTTGTTAATCTCGACCAGTTCGTTGAGCTGATTAGTCATCAGATCCGAAGTCTGCCTCATTGTTGTATTGACCATAGTCCGCGCTTCTTCAAACTTTCCTTCGCGCGATAACTGCACTGCCTGATTGAGGAAGTTTAGATACTGACCTAGGGTTGCATCAAATTTTTGATAAGTCGACTTCTCTTCAGATTCAGCAGGCAAGGAACTATAACCAGTTTTAGCACTCTGCAACTGAACAACAGTCTCCCCAATGATCTGGGCGCTTTCCTGAATCATCTCAGGCTCTCTATTCACTAGCAGACGCAATGAGAAAATCCTCAATCGCAACGCTGACTCTTTCACGCTTCCTAATAGAGTAACGCTCGGCAAAGTATTCGTTTCCATATCCACGGTAGCTTGCCGAATGAGTGACATGCGACTCAACGCAAAGAAACCTAAAAGGATCACTAACAGCGCTATAAATGCAAAACCGAGAAACGCACGAGGGGCGATATTTATTTTTCTTAAATACATGGATCTTTCTCACTTGAGAAAATTGCGTTAAGCGATCCATGCCATCAACAGTAAGAGGTAACTCCACGCCTCTCAACGAAGGTCTCGAGCTAGGAAAGTGAGCACCTTACTAACTCTTTCGGCCACCTCGATTATTTCATTAGCAAACTTTAGAAAATATTTTCTGACGCCAATCAATTGTCATGAAATTGTTCGCCAGATGAATTTTACGTTATCCCAGATGCTTTTTCAGAAATGATTCTTAAACTTAACATCAACTTGACGCCCCGCCAGACACTGGAAGGATTAACTTCGATTCACAGAAGCTCATTGCATCAGGTTCAGACTACAGGCGCTGGGAATCCGCATACCGCGCGCATTGTCAAAACAGCTACTCGCCTGACTCACTCAGCCGTTCTGCTTCAGTGCTTTCAAAGGCTAAACGTTGAACTTCAGCCTGGTGCTGAATCTGGCGCCAGCGCGAGATCTAACGGTCGACCGACTGGTCGTAGTCCAAGGCTGACATTTTATGTTGAGGGAAGTCCTGCACTGCATCCCACGCAGCCTGATCGAGACGCAGCACGTCGCGGTGCATGGTGTAGCGGAGCTGGTCGAGCAGGATGGACTGAACAACCCCTGGGAACACATCAGGCGCCGTATCCGCCGACAGGCCGATCAGCTTAAGTGAGGCGTCGAATGCTGCCGCCTTCGCCGTTAGCGGAGTCTGAACATCCTGAAGCGTTCGGCAATTCTGGACAGACTGATCCACCATCGAGCGCAGCGACATGCAGTCGATCTGAGCGCCCTTGAGTCGCTCACTATTGTCGCTCAGCAGCTTGGTCAACCAATCCAGAAGTTCAGTATTTGCCCACCGGGTACCGTTGGAAGTGACTTCCTGCAGGATCTTTTTGGCGCGGGTGAGGATGTTGCCTACAGTCGTCACCGCCACGGTTTACACCTCTTCCATGTAGGAAAGTTTCGCCAGCTCGGTGGTTCATACGAACTCACAGCCGGTACGGGTATTGCGCAGCAACCGATTGCGAGTGACCGTCACCGGTTGCTCATGATCATCCTCTACATCATCCAGATCCGGAGCCTGGGCCTCGGTAAGGTCCGACTCAGCGGGAGGGTCGCCCGCTACCAACTTCATGTTGATGCCTGGGATGGTGGCATCGCGCACCAGCGCCTCGGGCAGATACACCTGGCCGTCCTCGCCGTTCACGGTGAAAGGCCCAATGTGGCGCCCAGGGCCAGGGTCGGCAGCGACCTGCACAGTTTCAACAGAAGCAGTTTGGGCAGCGGCGTCGTCGCCAACTGGTCGGTCGCCCTGCGCCGCTTGATCAGCACCATTACCCGATGCCGCGTGCGCAGCGGAGTCAGTGGCGACGGCAGGATCGCCAGTGGTCTTGGGATCGATGACGGGTTATCGCCGGAGGAGCGCACCACTCAGGATGCGATGACACGGGCAATGCTCAAGCGCACCTTGGCAGACGCACAGTGGCACGCGCTGGCGATGGCAGCCTTGACCCTGTGCGAAACAAGGTCGACATGTTAGAAGCAGATGAAAGCGAGCGGGCGTGTATCCCTGCCAAGCTGCAACTGGCCAATTTTTGCCAGTTACGAAAGGCAGAAATCGGCCAAGAGCAGTCATACGATATCTATGATCCTAGCGATTCGCTGAGTCAATTCGAGAACTTCAACCGATAGAAGGCGATACTCATCCGTAACTTGTTCCTGACTCTTGTTGGCTAGGAAAAAAAGTTTATCGGCCGACTCGCGGATTGCACGGGGCAGATCGGCGGCAGGATCAATACCATTGACACGAACCCAACGGTCGATTGCGCCACTAGATAGACCATAAAGCTCCTCCTTCCAGATCCCGCGATTAACAAGATTAAGAATTACACGCTGAGCGTCAATTCGATTGTTGAATTCAATCATGGCGAATGCTGGCTCCGTAACGCTTCCATCCAGCGAGGAACGATGGCGACTGCTTTGATGGCGGCGACGACTTCTTCATTCGTGATGTTTTCTCCATAACCTCGTGTCGATAGTAATCGCGCGCGTGTCAGGATGGAGAATGCTTGGGGGTCGATATCGAGGCTTGGCAGCACCATCAGAGGAGACTTCCTCGAGAAGATGGGTTGTCCGAGCGAAAGCGAATGACAGGTTGCGAAATTTCGGATGGCCAAGAATATGCAGGATAGGTGAAAAGTCGCACTGTTCGAAGACTGCCTCAATTCGTGGTAAGAGCGGTCGAAAAGTCTTTGGAATTTGGTGCAGTCTCGGGCATCCGCGATGTAACGCGCTGGCTTCCCTAGGTCGTTCAGAAAGTCCGTGCCATCCGGGGAGAAAAGTAACCTCGACTCTAGATGCAGGTGCCAGGCGAACGGATTGCCTTCTTTCCACAAAGCCTGAATTCGCTCATATCGATACACGGAGTATTTTTCGTGATCAATCTGCTCTGCTGGGCCGCCGACGCAGGCCAGTAGATCGACATCTGATCCTAGGTCAATCTCCCCCCGGCAGATGGAGCCGAAGGCGTAAATGTGCATATTCATCGCCGACCAAACCGTTTTACAAGAATAGCCGTGAGAAAGGCGAATCCAACAAGACGCGTAGCAGCAATAATCGATGAGAACCAAATTGGGTAGGGGTGCGGGGTAGCTATGCCGAAGAACACTCCAGGAGAGGCCGCGAGGCTAGTGAGATAGGCAGTCAGATCCCAGGGATTGCCGAAGTGATAAGTATCATAGAAAGCTATTAGGAGATGAACTACTACGATCGCCCGCAGCAGCTTAAGCGTATTCTCGCCATTGCCCCAGATCGCATCTAGCACTCTGAACTCAAGCCATTTGATGAACTGTGGCACCTTCTTCCAACCCGGATACTTATCCCGGTAATATGTTTCTCTTGATGACCAAGATTTTTTCAGATAGCTCGATGTAGCTTCCAACTCGTGTGAAATCGCTCTGTTGACAGCTTTGGCATCGCCGATTTGCTGAAAATTCATTCGAAGCGATCTGGCAAACCGCATTTTCAGGTTTTCCTCCCGCGGTGCCTCCCGCTCAAGGATGTCGTCGTCGATTTGGCAACATTCGAAGACCGCATACTCAAACTTGCATCCGGAAAATGCGGACTGATGGAAATTACAGCCAACGAACCGGCAGCCGGTGAAGTCACAGGAATCGAAATTACAGTTATTGAAGTAGCAAGCGTCGAAAACGCTATGCTGGAAGGAAACCTTCCGAAGCGTCTGTTTCTTGGCGTTTAGCCTGACATACACCTTGAACGCATAGTCTTTAGACTCGTTCTCAACATTCCTGCTGACGTAAAGATCAGTGATGACCTCCCGGTTACCTGGCAGCAGTGCCTCACGAGGCTTTCTCTGCACGATACTGGCAACCCCGTCCGTCGTTAGTGCCTCGACGCCTGTGTTCTCTGAGGGTGGGTTCTCGTCCATCATGTTCAGCTTATGCTGCCCTTATCGCTCCATTGTTGGAATGCATAGTGACCTAAATAGCCGGTGCTTCAAAGCTCCATGGAAGTCTTGCAATTATCAACATTCGCGGGCAGCAAAATTCCGGATGACGCGGCTTCGCGAAGGGCAGCTTAGGGTGGTTCTCTGCCGGTCATGGTTGCAACGTTCACTGGACCAGTGGATAGCCGTAAGTAAAGAAATATTGTCTTTAAGGCTATTTTCAGCATTTAAAGGAAACATTTCTTTTCCTTGCTACCGGTATTTTTTGGGCAAGGGTAAAGCCCGACACAGTAATCCGCATGCGGCTATGAATCATCACCCTGTCACGCTTCGGAATATATTATGAGTTTTTGCATAATTGCGCATAAAGCTAAATTTGTAGATTTTTTAGCCGATCAAGACGTGCGAGCTGACACCAGAATCTAGGAATGCATGATTTAACACTACTTTGACGGACCAAGAAGCTGAGAGCCAAGACACATGGATGAATCAAAAATGAGGTCATTACCATCAGACCGAGCCGGATCAAGAGTAGGATCACCCACCCAATAGCGCCGACCACTAGCGACCTCGTAAAGTACGCCCTTCTTTCTTTTTTGGTAGAGATGTTCAGCTTTGACTAGCGGTTCCATCATTAGCCGTCCACTGTTGTTAACCTCGCTAGCGCTAACTAGCTGTACGTCGACTACTACCAGGTCCTCAGACTGTCGGGCAATCAAAGATCGCAGTGCAAATTCGCCGCTAATCATGAGATTAAAACGACGCCTCTTTGTGCGTTCACGCTCCTCGATCTGGACGTGAAACCAAACCCCGCCGACGTCGTACTCGACATAAGTCCAAACGCGAAAGTCATCCTCGAAAAGAGGTATTGAAATGGCTTCAGCCCAGTCATAAGTGCGGAACACGGTGCACCCCCGTCGCTATAATATCGCTATCGAGTATAGTCCTTTCCACGCTTGAACGGCTTCATCGTTCCTTTTGTGAGTCATACAAATGGAACGGAAGATCGCGTTTGGGTTAGCGCTTAGAAAAGCTCGACTGCACAGGGGGGTGTCGCAGGAGACGCTAGCTCCCAGCCAAGCGTATGTAAGCGAGGTTGAACATGGAAAGAAAAGCCCTTCAATCGAAAAGGTTGAAGACCTTGCCAAGGCCTTAGGCATCCACCCAATTACGCTTTTGGCAAAAAGTTACTTATTGGAGGGGGAAGATGTATCCACGCTTTTGAAGCGTGTTGAACTGGAGCTTAATGACCTTGCTGCTCGCTAACCTAGGTTCTGGGATCACTACCGACAGCATTCGGCCAAAGCGGACGTCCAGCCCAGCCATTAAGAAAGGCTTAGACGGCAAATTTCGTCATCCGCCAATCGAAATGCCGATGCGCCTCCCACTTGTGTCAGAACGAAATTGACGAACGTTTTCGTGCGCTTACCCAAGCTGAACTGGATTAGCTGTTGTGGGCCGGCCTGCTGATCTTTAACTTCCCGATCTTCTGGTTCATCCCCCGCCATGCTCAAGGGCTGGATCGACCGTGTGGAATTGTCTTCGGTAGAGTCTGCATGAACAGGCTCGAAAATTTCAGCCACCTTGAGCAATGTCATTGGGCTATTATGATAAAAAGCGTGTTCAGCCCACTACACCACCTCGGTTGACCCAGCTGATGAAGAAATAAGGATATTTCGATGCCCGCCCCGGCTCCGTTGCTGCCGACAGTGCCCTTTCTATCGCAATCTGCGCAAGTGCGTGCTACTCGTTTGAGTGGTGGCTTTGGCGTGGGTGATCGAAAAACGCCAGAGAGTTTTTCATGAATTACTTTACCGACACTGCCGTTAATATTTTAGGCAACAGTAAGCTGCGGACGCCTCAAATTGAGGCCTACATCAAGGCTCAAGAGCATTTTGCGAGCGAGCCTGACCAGGATGCGCTGATCGTGCTGCCTACGGGCACGGGCAAGTCAGGGCTGATTTCCATCGTGCCGTTTGGATTGGCGAAAGGGCGTGTCTTGATCATCACTCCTGGGCTTGTGACCAAGCAGAGCATCAGGAAGACCCAGGACCTTCTTGAGGACAATTTCTGGATTAACTTTGATGTAATCTTCAGCGGAAATGACCTGCCCGTCACCTGCGAATTCAATTCGCTGACTCTCCAGCGCAGCTTGGAACAAAGTCACATCGTCTACTCCAATATTCAGCAAATTCACAGCGACCGCCCTACGTGCCTGACCAGACGAGTCCCACCAGACTTCTTCGACCTTATCATCGTCGATGAAGGGCATCACGCGCCGGCTGAAACTTGGCAAAAGACACTTGGCTACTTCGCCAAGGCTAAAAAACTTTTTGTAACGGGAACCCCATTTCGTGGTGACAACCAGGAAGTGCCCGGAAAGCTGATTCACAAAACGCCACTGTCTGAGGTGATGAGAGACCGCTACGTTAAATGGCTCAGGAAAGAAACGGTCAATGCACATGAGCTCTATTTCACGTTGGCAGACCAGCCAGGCGTAAAGTTGTCAAAGGAGGAAGTGCTCGGTTTCAAAGACCCTGAGTGGGTCCAGCGTAGCGTTGCATTGTCCAAAGAATGCTCGTTGGACGTTATTGACCAGAGTATTCACAACCTCACGGAGCTGAAGAAAGCATCACCTCAAGTGCCTCACAAAATCCTTGCTGTGGGCTGCAGTATTGCCCACGCCGAGGATTTGCGGACTTGGTACGAGGCCAAAAATCTAAGAGCGGCGATTGTTCATAGCTATATGGAGCAGCCGGAAATCGATGCCGCTTTTAGAACGATCGATAACAATCAGTGCGACGTAGTCATATCAGTGAACATGCTGATGGAAGGATATGACCATAGGTATCTTACGGTTCTTGCGCTTTTCCGGCCCTATCGGAGTTTGAATGCTTTCGCACAAATCGTCGGCCGCGTGCTACGCGCAATCCCCGCAGAGGAAATCACTGCGTATGAGATTGATAACAACGCCGTTGTGATCTACCACGAGGAAACCGGTCTAGATGCGATGTGGAGCTCGTTTCAGAAGGAGGTTGATCGAGCAAAACATCAACGCACCAAGGAATACACAATCACTGATCAGGAATACGTTCGAAGAGAGGAGTCCCTGGCGGGTGTTGGTTCTTCAGACGCTTTTGTCAGCGACCAGGATTCCTATTTGGAAGACCTTGACTTCAACAAGATTTTCTCTGACAAGCGAGCCGAAATCGATGCTTTTGCGGCCCAGAAAGTCAAAGAGTTGCCGGGCATAGAGGGTTACGACGCTGACGTGCTTGCACAGTTGACGAACGTCATCCGCAACGCTGAGATGAAGAAGGCCGCCCAGGTCATCGACCCTACCCTCATGGAAAAGCGACCAGAGATCGCGCGTAAGCAGCTCCGAGAGATTCTTACGAAAAAGGCCCAAGATGAGGTAGCCACTCTGCTAAGTGACCTAGGGATCGACGAGAAAAGCTCTACGCTCTATCGGAAATTTGCAGCCCACGTTCCGATGGCAAAGCCGAATACGCCCAACGACGGTATACTGGTGAACTTTATTAACACCAAGCTGGCTAAGAAGTACGGCAAGGTAGCTGAGCGTGATAATAGCTCTCTTTCCGAGTCGATTGCGCACGTGGAAGTAGTTATCGCCGAACTGAGGAAAATGCTGAGATGAGCCTCGAATCTATTAAATCACTCGTTGACGAACTGACGACTCTCCATCTCAGCCGAGGCGTTCAGCCTAGCGACCTCATCGACAACCTGTTCGAAGACGCCTACGTCGAATCAGTATCCCGCAAGACATCGGGTGGTGTGGTATTTGAGATCACTTTTCTCGAGACCGATGACAACGACCGTCCTTTGAAAGTGGCAATGCGGTACACCTACGACCGTAGTCGCAACTTGGTGCTCATCGAGCAGAAGGTCGCAGCAAAGAAATACGCAATTCAATGGGATCGTGCTGCCTCAATCAGCCAGCGTGTTGAAAGACTTGAGGCGATGCTGGCCACCTGCCTTCCAAAAGAGAAAGTGGCGGCCGTACTTTCCACTATCCCAAGCGATTTTGTAGCCATGTTTCCTAGTCTGAAGCTCGTCGCCTAGCCCACGTATAACTGGGTATTTCGAGCTCGAAGAGTGTCCGTCCTGCGTGGCAGCGAGAGGGCGGGCCCGTTCAATTATTCGCATTGAGCCTGGTCCTGACCGATTCTGATAGTCAATCGTCTGGCTTCTATTCAATTGCGTTTGAACCCCTGATCACTCGATTCCATTCACGAGCTTTCAACTCGCGACATGCTGAAGGTGATCCACCGAAGCAGCGTTGTGAAACTACCGTCATCTTTGCCTCTGTCGCGTAGCGAATCTCGGACCCATTTTCATCCAATAAGACGCCTCCGGCACCTCTCAACAACGCATGACCAGCCACAACATCATGTGCTGAAACAGCGTAGAGAGAGATGCCACATATGCCGTCACCCGCTGCCACTCTTGCCAGTCTGTACGCGATAGATGGCATTGCATGGAAATTTCCTGGAGCACACAGTTCACGATTGAGTTCTGGCTTAGTCACCGCTGCCGCACTGACCATTATCGTGCTCTGATTCGAAAGCTGTTTATTCTCGAGACGTACAGATAATGCTCGACCGTTACGAATCAAATGGGGGCTGCCCTCAGCCCAACCGATGCAATCAGGTCGCCCCTCGGAAGTCACTGGTGCGAATACGACCCCCATCACGGGAATGGAGTTACACAGTAGCCCCACTGATATCGCCGATCCCTTCAAGCCGTTCAAAAAATCACTGGTGCCATCGTTAGGGTCTACCACCCAACACCACGAATTCCCTGTCAGAACGTGTCCGGTCTCTTCACCCCAAAAATCGCAGTCGATCAAACTGAGAAGTTCAGGCCGCAAAAAACATTCGATTTCGACATCGATTGCGGCCTTGTCACCAATGCCTCGGGGTCCATCTGGAAGACTCCACTCGGCGGCGAGGAGAGCGCCTGCGTGTTGGACGACCTCTGTTACTTGAGCAAGTAGTTCAGAAAGGTTGGGGCTAGGCATAATGCTCCTCAAGGCTGATAAGCCGCTCAAGGAATGTCTCCAAGGCCGCTGTGACGCATGATAGGCATACCGACGGCCATCCGCATCGCCTATAGCAAATCACCCAGCTACTGCTTCAGCAGCGTCCTCCAAGAAAGGACCGAACAGTGCTGCTCGGCACGCAAACATTCACCTAAATGCGTACGTTCAGAAAATAAGGAGACCTGACTATCCTTTCCGGCATAAGGGCCTGCATGCAGCCTCAGTGAACTTGAAGCCAATGGAAAAAAGGGGGAGCGATTCGGATCAACCAATCTTTGTGCAAGGTACGTAAGCGGCGCCTCAACCATACCAACCTTAAATTCATGCACGTTTTGTTCTTATGGGGGAGTGTAAGTACTAAGCATTCAAAATAAAATTTGTTAAGTTGATTGCTGGAGCTCATTCAGATACTCAGATATTGTTTTCAGCAGTTCATCAACTGATGATGAAGAAAAACCCGCTGCTATTTCCGCTTGCGCCATTTTTACGGTTTGTAGTAAGGAGGAGAGGTGCTGGCTGCGAATTGCCGCATCCGCAACTATTTTTCTGTTAGATATGTCCGAAAATGCAAGGTGTATGTAGTTGTCTAATGAGTTAACGTTTGTGTGGCCTGTCCATTGTTGAACCTCGCGTTTGAACGATTCAGTGTTGATCAGTAGATTTCTAAATTCGTCAGGGTTGTTAAAGTCATGCTGAATGATCAATTTTATGAAGTGCTGAGTAATGAAACGATGTCTGTACATGTGTGGAGATAGATGCTCATTGAGGCCCGCTAATCCCGCCAGTTCTGAGATTTCTTGTGTGATCGTATTTGGCAAGAGCCCCTTTCCAGTACGTGCGCTGATAAACAGCAAGCCACCATCCTGAACTCCCAGAGATTTGATTTTTGGAAGTCGGTTGAACTCAATATACGATACAATGAATTTCAAATCTGGAATTGATATAGGCAAATACCGATGATGGTTAGAGTTTCCACGTTTTTTTGCCGTTAGTAGTTTTAATCCGATGGTTGGATCATGTAGTGCTGCATATACATCATGCGTTGTTATTGATACCAATTCAGAACGTCGACAACCGGTATGGCTAAGCAGTTTGAGCATGACAAATCTGCGCTTTCTTAGGAACAGATCTTCAGTGCTAGCGGCTGCAGTGATTATAGAATTAGAATGAGCCTCCGTGATCGGGAATCTTTTTTTGTCAGGAGAAGGTTCAGGGAATGATCGGTGGTGCCAATAGTATTTGGTGATGCGCTTTTTTCCCTTACCAATGTCAACTTCAGCTTTTCTTCGTTCAGCTTTGATCACTCCGTCTTTACCGACGAACTCATCTCTGCCAGTGATTTCCCCGATATAGACCAGCAAATCAATACAGGTTTTCCCAATCGTAAGTATTGAAGTCGTCGACCGGGTGGTGCGGGTCGTAAGCAGTGATTTTGTATCATTTAGCAATGACTGCATGAAAAGTACGAAGAAACTATCGGTCATTTGCGAAACATCAATAGCGTTATGAGAGCAAAATCGGAGTAAATGGCTTATGTTGCCTGCATAGGTTTTTAATGTTCCACCTTTGTTGTTTCGCGACAATCCCTTTCTATAAAGAGAATGCATGTAGCAATTGGAATAGTGACACCATGTGCCATTAGGATAGCGAAGCATCGGGATGTATGAAGCTGAGTTAAAAATATATGTTTGGTCGGAAAGTAAAGCTAAAGGCAGTTGAAAGTTCTCTGATGTTAAACGATAAAGTTTAGTCATTGGCTATGGCCCTGGGGTGTTTCAGTAGTGCATAAATTTCCGATTGTTGTTTTTCGCAAAGTTGAACGGTTACTATGTTGTTTGTCTTCTTGGCGTACGATCTCGCTTGTATCAGGCTTGTTTCTAATGCAATGGTGTAGCAAAGTACTTCTTCGTTGAGAAACTGTATTTCCCTCTTAAGAGTAATGATTTCATCTCTTAATGTTTTAGGTTGTTTTATTTCTGAAATTCTACGCTTTACGACGGGAAGTGCTTTTAGAGCTAATATTCTGGCATGGTCCATAGCCTCAAAGCCTCCTGCAAGGAAGCAATCTGCACGCGTCTTCAATGTATTTAAAGAGCATGGATAAATATTCTTTTCTGGGGCTGAGTACCGAGATATTGATCCTTGTGATTTCAAGAAAATCTCTATCGATGATTCACGATATTTGTGCGGGTGAGAGGCAATATCGAGAAGGAAATTATAAAGATTGATTGTCGATTGCAGTTTTTTGCTCATTTTGATTTTATCAGTTTGGTTATAAGTCTATAGGTGGTTAAATTATCCACTTTAATAAAATGCGGCTCGACTATCAGTGAGTGGTTTTCAATTAGTGTTTCCAAATACGTCTCTACTTCTTGAGAGTCCAGTATGGTAAATTCAGTTGTGCCAAAATGTAAAAATAGAGCTGCTGCGAGTTCGTTGGTTACCTCTTTGTCGCCTGCCGATAAGGAGTCTGCTAAGTAAGCTGCTTTTACTCCACGAAGTACCTCTCCTGGAGTGGCCTCAGTAATATAGTGATATAGGTGTTCAAGATCCGCGTGGCCTAAAAACCATCGCAGTGTTTCAAGGCCACCAAAAGAATTGCCCCAAAAGAATATCATCGAAAAGCCGCGCCTCAGTTGATGCTGGCGGAAATAAAATCTTGATCCTTCGCTGTTTCGAGGTGTCTCAATGTAGTCGCAGAAAAAATCAATACTTCTATTGTAAGCGGGTGAACGTAATCTCGCTTTTAGTCCTTTTGCATATCTGTCAGGCGGAGCGAATAAATGCGTATATTCAGCGATAAGTTTGTTTTTTAGTAGAAGGTTTTGGAAGTTTTCCAAGGTTTCAATGATCTGTACTCCGATACTTGGAATGGGTCTCTTTAGAATTTGTCGATTAGATAAAAATCCGGACTTGGCGTTGAAAAATATTAAATTGCGCTTCGAGTCATCAAGGCACTCAAACGGCATCAGGCTTATGAGTTCAGATTGGCGCCGCGCCATCAGTAATCCAATGACAAATTGCGCTGCGCCATAATACACTCGTAATAGTTCCCACAAGCCCTCGTTGCTGCGAAGCCTCTCAAAATATTCCTTAACTTTGCTTGCTCTAAGTTCGTTAGAGAGCTTTTTGCCTGCAAGCATCTTGGAACTAAGACTCCAGCATTGAACTCCTAACGCCGCTAGCCGGGGTGTAATAGCTTTGCGAACCCACCAGTCCGAATCCGGATCATTTACGGTCTCGCCATACTTTGATTGAGCAGCAATAACAGCAGAAGCAGATTGGAAAATGTCATCCCCATACTCGTAAATAAAATTGATAGCCTTCTGAAGCGCAGGTAATAGGATGCTCGGTCTTAATGTCTTAAAGCGCATCGTCTGCGCTAAATTTAAGTGCTTCTTCAAAGAGCCCAAACTGAGCTTTATAAAGGCATGGCTGGGAATTTCAAGTCCTAACTCTGGGAGTTTGTTTATTGCCATAAAACTTACGTAGTATTTGGTAAACTGTCGCTCAGTCATTGAGTCGTCATTAACTGCGCGAACGCTAGCTACATTGTACTCGGTTGTCATTCCTGGATAAGCCGCCAGATTCAATTCTGGTAACGAGTTTTTTATACCGTACCCTAAGAGAGTATTTTTATAAATATGTGAAGAGAGTTTGGTTGTGCTTACTGATAACCTGTACCCTGAATTAAGGCTCGGGCTGTAATAATCGTTCTCGTGTAGCCATATTTTTATTTTAAGAGTTTCGCTTGGCGAAAGCCCATATGCTGTTCTATTTTGAACCATTAAAGAATAGATGTCGGGGTTTTTTTCAGCGAAACGTAATACAAATTGATCGCAGCAATCGCTAGTTTTTTTTAGAAAGTCGATCACGGTTTGCCGCCAGTTATAGACTCCTTCGTTAGCATTCTCCGAGTTCGAGAGCTGATAAAAAAATGACACGATATCGTTTTCTGTTAGAAGATCTAATCCATGGCTGGCAAGTTTAAGGCGTGAACTATTGAGCAATAGGTAGTCAATGATATTTATCGCTCTTCGCGTGTTAGCATACGCGGTAATACTGCCCGGCTTTACCCCTTGATTAAAGTTCTGGGTGTTCTGAACGGTTATCCAGTTTTTGAATATTTGCAATAATTTTTTGTTTTTAGGGTCGGAAAGTTTTGACCCATCCTCAAGCTCTAAATTGAAGTTGAGGCAGAATCTATACCCGCGCGCAAAGTCAAAATACCAGATGTTGGACTCGAAATCCGATGTCAGCCATTCGCATTCAAACCGCATTTTCTGAGCGGGGAACATTTCTTCAAGAAAGGCAAGTGCGTGATCGTTTTCTTTTGCGCTCATTTATATGGTTATCCCTAGTTTATTTTTAGCGTTTGAGAGCGCAAATTGAATGTCTGGTCGATCGCTGAGGTATGAGTCAATATGCGTGATTATTTTAGAGCTGAGATCTCTCCAAAGATTTGATTGTAAATGGCTGCTAGATTTGTACCTTGAGTCATTGAGCTTTAATAACTCTTCGAGAATTTGTTCATTCAGCGATACCAAGATAGAGCTGTCGGGCCGCGCTTCGCTAAAGCGAGTGATTGATTCTTCTGGAGGTAGTTTTATTGAATGGTTTAATAGAAACTCCTCAACCTGCTCTAGGCTTTCAAAGCCCGAAGCCTTCAATTTGTAAGGGCTCCCATCCATCGCTTCGATAATTAGTCCTGCTTGAAAAATTCTAATCCACCGATCCTGAAAGAAATCCCAAATGGGTGCTGGGAGATAACGCGCTAACAGCGATGGATCAAAAGATTTATGACCAAGTGCTTCAGACATTTTTTTTGCGCTTTTTGATTCCAAATAGATCATTACTCCAGCCGTCGCGCGAACTGTGGACAGATTCGCTCGTGGTGCGAGGTATGTCGCTTCGGTATCATCTAGGCGGGTGTATTTTTTTAACCCGGTTCTAATTCTTCGTATCGAGATTGGTGAAGAAGTAATCGAAGACAGCTTTGGCCGCTGAAATTTGCCGAAGTTTCTAACGGCGGATAACAACAAATACCGGTAACTATCGTCTCCAATAGATTTTAGGTATCGTCTACCATAGTCGGTTACATCGATAATTTGTTGAACAAGATATGCGCCGTACTCACAAAGGTTAATAACCTGCTCAGCTTCACGGTGCCGTTTACGGAGTTTATATCCAATCAACTGATGTCCGTTGTCAGTTGGAATAAAACCAATTTTTTTTCCATGCTCATCAAATATCTCTAAGTTCTCCAAGAATCCAACAGTGATTTTAGGATACAAACTTACGAGTAGTAGGCAGTGTGGGTACAATGAGCCTGTTGTGGCTAAGCCTAGCTCATGCGCTGTTTCATCAGCAGGCGTAGCAAAAATTTGGATTGCACGTTCCATTACGTATGAATAGTTGTGCTCTTCGATATTACGCGCGGCATTAGCAAAACATGCTGGATTATTACGATCCCTCATCCATTTAATTTGGCCACTCTCTTTTTCTTCGGAACCTCCGATCCAGCGGAGTGTTCCATTAGATGCTTCTCGCAATCTGCGATTTAGTCTAGCATCTAGATCCGCAACCTCAGCTTTAGCCCAGGTTGTTAAGTCGTTCATTGATGATGTTAGGTTATCAAAGATACGGTAGATTGCCGTTTGGTCTGTAATTTCTAGTGGGATGTCGTGCAATAACTTTGAATGGACGAGTGTTCCGTCATTTCCAGTGCTGACTCTGGAGGCCGCATTGTTATAAAGATTCTTTGGTAACACGGGTAATCCAGCATACCCCCCACTCAGTAAGGATGCTGGAATAAGTTGATTTCGTACGAAAGCTGAGAATTGTACGTTCCAGACTGACGCAATGGTGCTTAGTTTCTGGCCTTTCCCATTGTCATATTTTTTCTTAACGTAATCCTTCACAAAACGATCCCAGAAATCGCTCATGAATACATCAGAAGTTAGGTGTGTAGGTGTGATATCTGCTGGTTGGGCCTCGATGAAATCTCCTAGGTCCGATAGCAATGGCATTGCTCGGTAGCGTCTACCTGAAAGGAAAACATGAGTTTCAGAGTAGAGTTTCCTTGTGAATTCCGCACCAAGCTTTCGGTAAAATGTCCATAACGGAAGAAAATGCTTTCCTCCAGAAACGTTCTGCAACGGCCACCCTCGCCAATATTCTATTTTTTTGGGGCATTGCTCTAGGCCGTTAAGCACATTTAAGTATTTGTCTATTGCTTCTTGGGTCAGCGGAAATGAGTAATTCTTTTTGGTGGGATATTTTTCTGATAGGAATGGAATTACTGATATGAAGAATCTCGCTCGTTGGGATCGAAGCCGCGGAGTCGTCTCAACATGTTTTTCTGAATATAAAAAACCAAGAAAACCTTCCGCCACTTTTCGGAATTTCGATTGCGATAGTGGAGTTGCCAACTGACGGGTTATCTGGAGGTAACACTCAAAACTCCTAAGCGTAATCTGCTTCACCGATGAACATAGCCGACCGCGACTCAATATTGCGTTGGTAAATATTGCCCTTTGGTCCACATTCAACTGCTCAAACGGGTAATGTTCATAGTGGACGCCATTTGAGAATATTGGCAACGATTCTACGGACTGAAATTCCATACTAACCCTTTGATCTGACGGTCTAAATTCGATTTTTGACAGCCAAATCTAAAAAGTCAAAATATCAATTCATCGAGGAACAGTACGCCGTGATGGGCCAGGGTAATCTCCCCAGGCTGCGGTTTCGACCCGCCGCCCACCAATGCCGGACCTGATGCAGAGTGGTGCGGCTGGCGAAACGGTCGGTG
>Ga0157373_10000934_pt1 | contig 22563 bp, 21 predicted proteins | sample C65metaG_FD_113460 | JGI IMG/M metagenome (GOLD analysis project Ga0157373, IMG submission 113460) | Corn rhizosphere microbial communities from Kellogg Biological Station, Michigan, USA - C6-5 metaG | ecosystem: Host-associated > Plants > Roots > Rhizosphere > Soil | place: USA: Michigan... | reverse complement strand
CGGCACAATTGGAAAATTAAAACTAATTGAGGGCAAACCTTCTGTTTATTCAAACAAAGTTTTGGAATTTATGAGTCGGGAAGCTACATCGTGGTTGCCAAGAGTAGATGGCGGTGGAAAAAGACCTTGGAACGTCAGAATATCCGTACGGGTTAATAAAGATAATTCTATGAAGGTTTCTATATTGTGATGATCTGCGCTCATGTTGTACCATCCGGGAGGAATCAAAATCGGTGATAAATATAACTTCACGTACCATAGTAAACTCTTTCAATTAAATATGAGGCCGTCCATGCCAGATCTCAAGTATTGCTGCTAAGTAGTAACCGACCACGCAAATGATGAGAATTACCCGAAGGATTTGGAACGTTAAGATCATGCCATTTTGGTGGTGAATTACAACAAATTATTGGTGCAGGAATATATTGCTACGAAACACAAATGATACAAAAAAAGTCAGAATTGCTCTATCGTACTTGATATATTCGCATCAAATAAATTTATCCCTAAATGAAAAAATATCTTAAATTATCACTCTTATTACTATTGTTTTCTTGTACGAAAGAAATTAAAGAATCTGATTCTCAGTCTAAAGTAGACGTCCAAAAACAAGCGATCACATTTGGTGAAGCGGTTAATATGGTAAAAAACTCGGTTAGTTCAAGTTTACAGTCTAGATCGCAAATGTTAACAACCGCAACTACAAACATAAACCTCTCGGGGCAAAGCTATTGTGTTCAGAATACTAACACTTCGACTCCCGGAATTGTCTTTAGCACAAACGGTCAATCGTACCACCAGACAACCTCTATCTATTTAGAGACCAAAAATGTTGTTAATGATATTCAGGGAAGTGGTATAGCTGTAAACTTCCCATTCAAACATGGAAAAAATTACACAATTACTTTAATACTAAGCAGCTTTGCTGATGAGTGGGATCATGAGGTTGCTTCAAAATCAAGATGGCCATCATTACAAGTACAAACAACAAATACTGCATTAGCTTCGATTAACAATTGTTCTGTGGTTACTCCTCCTTTTATATTATCTGGGCCAGATCCAATACAAACAATTACACCGACTAGCGAAACGATCTCAACTACAAAAACCCTTTCCTTTACACCGACACAGTGCTATAAGTTCTTAAGATTGAGTGCTATTCCCAATATGACTGGCAAATCAAAAGGACTTGTTATTATTTCTAAATTATCCATAACTGAAGTTAGTGGAATTGAACTCAATGGACCGACTATGTTAGCTGTTAATGAACAAGGAACGTATACTGTTGGGTATAATGGGTTTCCAATTAGCTCGGCCTTCACATGGACTGTTACTGGCGGACTTCAGATCGTTGGTTCTGCAACAGGGCCAAGTGTAGTGGTAAAAGCAACTAACTGGAATGGCGGTGTTTTGAGTGGCAGTCTTAATGGCTGTGAAAATATCCTTACTAAAACTATTTCAAGCCCCTTTGCCGGCAATGCCTCATTAGATGGACCTGGGCAAGTAAATGACCCAATTCTAATGCCAATTAGATTTCAAATTAAGTTAGAAGGTCCATTAACCGGAAAGACTATTACTAATACGACATGGACCGTACCCACCGGTTGGATAATAGATTATTCTCAAGAAGATTTCGTTGATATACTTCCAGGACCTAAAGTGATAGCGGGTTATGTTACGGCAAATTTTTTACTTGACGGTGTGCCAACTGAAGTGAAAAAGTTCACAAAGTACAATCGGACACAAAATTAACATTCACAGGCCTCACCTTAATAAGTGGGGCCTTTTTTATAAACACACTATTGTTAAGGAGGGTGAAATAGACTCTATTCTCACGCAGGTATTTTCCATCAGACTGGACAACCCGGGCAAGATCGACAAACGTAATTTCTCGGCTGTTCCAGTACCGATCCCCGAAAAATTTACAGGTACCGACTGACAATCCGCTCAGGGATTCACTTGACCTGATTTTTAAAAAAATCCGAACGTAATTACTAAAAATATTAGTAATTTTGTAGTCCAATTTTATAGCTATGGAAATACCGACAATGGATGAAAAGTACTATTTCAAACCCTCAACACCCGTTAATGAGTTGCCCGATGAAGACAAACTTGTAATTAACACCAACCCAAATCCCGAAGAAAGATATGTTATAGCAGCCGGAGCATACAGGTTGTTGCGGAATGCAATCATAAAACACTTATTGACTTTTTATGACCGGATAGATTACAGCGATGCAGGGCATATCAACACCTACCTCTCCATGATTGGTTACAGAGGGGATCAGCTTTCACCTTTGTCTTTTATGTTGAGGAATGGCACTGCTATCAGCAAACAGACGTCTTCCAGGAAATGATCACACAATATCTGGCCTGGGGAATATCTAATTATCATCGCAACGGCACCGGCATAGCATTCGAAAGGCTTAAAAAGACGCCGCCAATAACTCAATATTCAGTATTGAGAGATGAAATCAATAAAGTTTAAAGCCGATTACGGTGATGAGGAAAGGAAGATGGTTATATCACAAGTCAGTGGTAGCCTGAATGGCATTCGCAGTTTTATTAATAACTATTACATTGGCACTGTCGTTAACGTATTCGGTAAATGGATAGTTCATTGGGTGGAACCAACAGAGAGGAGCATACACCAAGAGCTATACGGTCCAGATGATAGTGAGGCAATATTGGATCGACTTAGAAATGCTGGCTGGATTGATGGAAAGCAACCACGATATGGGTAGAGTACCCTCCTTTTGTCGACGGATTTCCCGTATGATTTAACTCGTCTGACGAACCTAAAGGGGAAAATGATGGAGATTGATCCGCAACTCACCAATGAGAAATAAGTTAATTAATGTATTTTTTCCACATGCGATAATTTCAATCAATTTTATCTCTAGTAGAGAACTTTAAAAGTTCCCTACTAGAGATATTTATTAAAAAAATATTTAGTAAAGTAAATATTGAATGTACTAGATCATTCTTCGTTATGTTGATTTTTTAGCAATACGGTCGATATGCTGGGCCTTGAACTGCATGGAAAATCTTTTTATTAGTTACGTTCCAAATGCCATTGTTTAAAATCATCCTCCAAAAAGGCAAATTTCTTCTCAAATAAATGTGCAAGTCTGTTATTTGCGGTAGCAAAAAAGATTTGTTTACCGGATTTGAGTACGTGCAGGCGCAGATAATCCAAAAATGACAGGGCATTGAGGTCATCTATGAACGCAACCGGGTCGTCGAACATGATCAGGTCTGGGCCATTTGCAAGTTTATTGTTCAGCGACAAGAATATGGACAATGCCAGTGCAGACCTCTGTCCAGTGCTGATCTCGGTAATATAGCGGTGATCGTTTTCGTTATCACCGATCAACGTCAGTCTCTTGTTTTCGAACTTAAGCATGGAAAACTCCCTTGGTACGTGGATTGACTTGAATATATCAATTACCTCGTTCAAGTTGTTCTTGAAAAATTCCTCAACGCGTTTAGTAGCTTCTCCTGAGGTCAATTCCAGCAAACGGTTATATGCCTTTTCAAAACGTTTTCTTTTTGGAGTATTCTGGATTATAATTTTCTCGTTTTTCTCAAGTCTTTCACGAGCCTGTTTGACAAGGAATTCCGCATTCAGAGAATCTTTAAGCGACTGGATGCTCTGTCGAAGTATATCAGACTTGTTCTTCAAGTCCGAAAACTTGGCATTATCGTCCACTTTAACAAGCATTTTAATTCTTTCAATATACGCTCCATAAAGATCGATATCTTTTCTTTCATTTTCCAGTTTATGTTCTGCTGCCTTGGCATCCGTAGGTGCTTCAGTTGGAAGGCCTAAGAGCAACTTGATCTCTAAACCCTTGCTATACCGTTCGGACACATTTTTATCTAATTCGGTTTTTTTGTCAGCCAAGTCTTTTTCAAGAACAACCAGCTTAGCTTTGAAAACTTCCATTTTATCCAGACTGAATTCCAGCTCGCCAGCAAAGACCTGTGAGACTTTTTGCTTGATGTCAGATAATTCGGTTTCCGATCGACCAGCAATTGTTGCAAACTCTTCAATTCCCTTCAGTCTTTCAAATTCCCTATTGATCCCTTCCGATCTGAGAATCAAATTTTCGATGCTGGTCAGAATTTCGTCCATCGTACCGAGTGGATTATCCAATCCAAAAAAGCTCTGATAGGCATTTTTGATCTTTTCTATAATGGCAAGCCGTTGCTCGAACATTGTTTGCTCCTCAGCCCATTTAGCAAGTTTCAGGTTATCATCCCTAAACCTGTCAACTTCCATCTGCTCGGACCCCAAAAGTTGGCTGATCCTTTGTTCCAGTAAGTCGCGTTCAAAACTAGTGCTGCATAATGGGCAGTCAGTTGCATGTGGTGCCGCTTCTAGGTACTCTGCTCCTTTGGTCTTCAATTCCTTTATCAGGCCATCCACTCTTCCCATTTTACGTAGTTCAATTTCCATCAATTCCCTGAGATTCAATGAATCGCGCTTCAACATTTGAAGAGAATGTCTTTCTTTTAGTTCCATCTCTGTTATTTGAGTAGGAGATTTGAATTCTTCTAAATCGACATCCTTCAGCAACCCAGAAACAAAATCCGTTCTGCTTTTTATATAATGCTGTTCCTTCAGTCTTACTGCAAGGCCGTCCAGTTCTAGGTACCTGGCATCATTAAGGTATTCCAAGGATTTTTCCAGTAGCGAGGTGTTTTTTTCCAGCTCCTTCTGGGCGTTCAGCATAGCTGCACTGTCCTGTCCCAAGTTTTTAACTTTTTCGAGCAGGCCATCAAAGACTTGTTTCTTCGCTTTAAATTTTTGAAAATCAGCATTAAAGTTCGCCTGGGAATCGTATTGAAAATTACGTTCTGACAGATTTTGCAACGCAATGCTTACCTGGCTATTGAGATCCTCAATTTGCGTTTGGGCAGTGGTGATATCAAGGTCTGACTGCCTGAAGCCCATCCCACTAACTTCACCTTTAATCTTCTCACGTATATATTGCACACTTTTCGGCTCAATGTAGGAATCTACCAGTTTTTTATCGATAACTGTTTCCCTGTTTGCGTTGTCAATGGAATCCTTTAAACGGTTGTACTCAGGTCTTATCCTTTCGATCATCCTTGCGCACCTTTCCTGGATGTAGCCGAACTCTGGGCCCAGAACGATACTGTACAAGGCGTCCATCACCTCTGTTTCTGTGTTCCCGCTTGCTAAGCTATGTGCTGCATCAGCATTGAAATAATTGAACCTATTGAAAGAATTATATAGGTTATTTCCCCTTGTATAGGTTGAAGAATACCAGTTCAGGTCCCTAGATTGATAAACTGCCTGATTCGTGCCCTGATAGAGTTCTGCCTTGATTGCGCCATTGAACACGGCCTCCAGACAACCGTTCTGATTGGGTTGATGGATGTTTCTGAAGGACTTTCCGCAAAGCATCAGTTCTATACCCTCAAAAACTGAGGTTTTTCCAACTCCATTGATTCCCCTAAACAGGTTTACCTTTCCAAAATTGAATTCTCTGGTAGTTTTAGGATATGTCCTATAATTATCTTTTAAGGTTAATCTATTGATAAACTGGATCTTTTCGACTGGCTGAATGGCTTTCTTTGCACTCGTAGGCGGCTCTTTTATTGTCTTATCAGCAGCAAACCTTTCCATTACGCCAACATAGGTTTCCTGGCTATAAACTTCCTGCAAATCTACTTCCTGCAGCGCTTTTTTCCATTCGGAAACGATGTTTGGCTGCGTGGCTTTTTCTATTTCTTCAATTTTGAAGAATTCAACGAACTCTTTTTCATCCAGTACATATTTCCTAGCATATTTATCATCGCTTTCAATATCAATCACCTCCCTTTCGGATAGTTGGTCATTCAGCAGAAAGAGATAGTAGTTCCACTGGATTGCACCGGGATTACTATAAAATTCCTTGGATATCAGATTCTCCTGATAATCTTCGAAGTTTTCTTTCCTATCGTTCTCAAGGTCAATAAAACATACGCCGGCAATTTTGTCCTCAATGTTTAACGTGCCCCTATAGACATTTTTATTGACTTCAACCAGATCGGGAAGGATTGTCCTCGCCGCCTCAATTATTTTTATAGTGTTCATAACCTATTTTAAAAAAGAATTTTCATCGCCACTATGTACTTCATTGATGCTTCTGCTCGATCCGCTCGATTTTGCCATGTAGGTTCCATCTCGCCAGTAAAATACAACAACCCTGTCCCTTTCCCTACTTTTATGGTCAAATAACCCCTGCAAGGCTTCAAAAACCCTCCCAATCCTTTCATCTGTTGCCATCGCCAGATAACAGACCGTTGCTCGAACCATTTCTCCTGCTGCGCTTGTCAGATTGCACCTGAAATATTGCAAGCCAACAAGCTTCTCATTATCTACATTGCGCTCCTTAGAATATCCCAAGGATAGTACCTCGGATCTTAGGTCGGAGAGGCTTTCCGGTATATAATCTGGGTTGTTCAATATTTCTGATCCTAATACTTCAATCAAGCTGGCATACTTGTCGCGGATCGTAGTGCTTTCCACCTCCATGTCTTCAGCAACAGTAATCCTCCTATTGATTTCAGTGTTGTTCATACTCTTAACCGACCAAATATTGTTCAGTTCCGACCAGTTTTTGGAAGATTTATCTGGTATCTCACCGGTACTGATACAGGCCAAAAGCTCTTTCTCGATCACACAATTTTCTGGATCAGCCAAAAAGGAATTATGGCATCCTACCGCGTTAAGGTAGCTTATGTGACAATCGGAAACCTCAGCCACCGGTTGCAAACGGTCATTATCATCGAATATATAGGTGACAAGCAAATGTGGCCCATTTCTCATCTGCTGGGCTGCCACCCCCACGTTTATATTGACAGCGGTATTATTGAATAGAAAGGCATGGGCCTTGCTGTTCAGCAAAAAAGCATGTCTATCCATGCTGTAATAAAAATAATAAAGGCCCCTTTTGTGGTTCTCCTTAACCCGTGCCAAGTTTTTGAAGTTCATATCCGGAGTCCTGGTATAAACCCCGCTCCGGGAAAATTTTGAGCTCAGCAATTGGTTCCCCCCAATCTTAGATAAATTATTCCAATTGAGCCCGATGACTTCGGTCCTTTGGGCCGAAAGCACAAAATTCCTGAATCCCAGAAAGAAGGGATGGTTTGGCCCTGGGTTGACCTGCGGATTCAATATCAAAAAAGGCATATCGCCCCAAAGCAGCTCATTCTGCACATGTTGGTTCATCTCCGTTGACAGGTTCATTGCCTCTGAACAAATTACTGATATTAAGTGTACCGAGGTATTGTTGTTCCTCAGGACATAGACCTCATTGCCTGGGATCATATTATCGCGTTCAATATCCCCACCACTCCACACACCCATATGGAAATTCTTGAACTGGACAAGTACGACCAGCTTTTCCTCCCCATCTTTTGCTGCACGAAACAAATAAACCAAGGGATCCAAGAAATTCTTTGCATGAACCAAAACTCTTTCATCAAAATAACATATAAATTCAGGATTCAATGCAGCTTTGAAGGATATCAGTTCCTCTTTTTTAATAGATTCCATTCCAATTGCCCAAAGTTTTCCAGCAACTGGCCATTTTTCAGGATCGACAAGAATTTCGTTTAGTGATACAAAAGAGCAACAGTATTCCGGCACCAAGCCGAGGTCGGCACCAGTTTGTTTCAATAGTGCAAAACAGGAACGTAATTTTAAAGAAGCGTCAAGATGATTCCCAATTCGCTGAGCACTTGCTGCCAGCACACCTTCGTGCTGATAAAGCAGAGTTGAATATGGCTCTGAAGTTCTCTTTAATACATTTAGATTGATCGTCAGTCCTGGGACTACGTTGTCAATTAATTTAAATTCCATTATTTGGTTGAGCGTTATAGTCACAATTGATAACCGTCTGATAAAGCTACTGAAATTAAACATCTAAACCCAAAATGTAAAGATTATGGACATAAATAGACTCCTTCGGTAGCGGCCATCAATTCCTCAGATCTAATTATTTATCTCTACTAGAGTATTTCCTGATCTGCTATACCGGACCCTTGCCAAGATTTGTTCAATCAAAAATTGACTACAAGATAACTTACAATACCTGCGAAAAGCGCTTATTGCAGGGCCTGTACTTTTCTTATAGGCCCGGTTAAAATAGGGATTACAAAATTCATCAGACATAAAGTCGCTTTTACTAGCCCCGAGCCGTGTTTCAAGATATTCGGACATGCCATTTGCTAAACGGTTAATCTGAATTTTGTTGTTCGCATGGTATTAATATAGCCGATCCTATCCTCATGTGTTTTGATTGCCGGAAAAATCGGAGGACAGCGATGTTTAATCATAACTGTCCCATGTTGATTCTGCATATCCTTCTGTTACCATCTCCAAAAGGATGGATATCATTAAGAAACTTAATGTAGACAGCTACCATGCCTATGAATTAATGGAGAATTAATATCTTTATTCAAATTCACCAATTAACGCCAAACTAGCTATGAAAACATTTTCACAGCGAATGGGACTAAAACCTGTTCGGAGCTTGATCCAGAAAGAAAGCGTCGACGATGAGCTTAGGAACTACCTTTGGACCGCACTCAGCATCCATTATTTTACAGATTTAGAAGACTATTCGGAAAACAATAGTGATCCCATACAAATATTGTTTACACAGCTATGGGTTTGGCATTACCACAAAAGACTAGACGAAATGCCTACCCGTGTTCACCGCATCGTCGATTTGGTCAAAAAAGAATTCATCGAATCCAGCTGGAACGAGATGTTCGACCTACTGGAATTCATCCCAAACCATTACAAAGATGAATATGACGACGGTTATGACAACCAAAAAAACCATCGTTTCTACGAGTTTGCCAATAGCGGGCTGGAAACCTTTATATCTGCCTACCGGTTCGTAGGTGGACTACTCACTGAAATCAACTCCGAGCAAGAGATCGCATCAATCGAAGAGGCCCTCGACATCAGTTCCAAATTCAGCAGCGTGCACCAGCACCTGCGCAGGGCGCTGGAACTGATGACCGATCGTAAAGACCCAGATTACCGCAACTCTATCAAGGAATCCATTTCCGCGGTTGAAGCCCTTGCTAAGCTAATTTCAGGAAAGTCAAAAGACACCTTGGGTGCTTCGCTTAATAGGATCAAAGGCAAAATCAACCTCCACCAAGCATTAGAACAAGGATTCAAAAACATCTACGGGTATACCAGTGACGAAGGCGGTATCCGCCATGCCCTTTCCGAGGCTGAAAGCTGTCAACTGGAAGATGCCCGCTTTATGCTCATCTCCTGCAGTGCCTTTATCAATTATCTGATCGTTAAATGTGAACGGGCAGAACTGGAGCTCTAACTAGCGGGGAAAAATACAAAAACCCAAACCACTGAACATGTCAAAAATTACCGATCTCCACGACAAAATCTACGACTTCCTGACGCAAAAGCGCCAAGCCGCCATGCAGCAGGGCTACCGCCTGGACTTTACCCTGCGGGTAGAAAACAAAGGCAAAAAACTCGACAAAGGCTACTGGTTCTATGGCGAAGAAAAAGAAGTGATTGTTTCCTTTTGGAGCGGTTACGACTGGCTGAACGAGACCCCGAACATCTACTTCAAGGTAACCACCACCGGAGATTGCTCACTGCACTTTTCCTCAGGTGACAGCCCCACTAAAGGCGACATTTTCCGCAACCTATTTACCGGGCCTTTACAGCTAGTCATAGAAAGCAGGGACCAACAGGTCAGACACTACCCGAAGACACCTTACCTTGACATCTTTGACTTTTTCCTGGGATACGACAAATTAGTGATCGACAATATTTTGAAAGAAGGCCGCGGAAAGCTATTTTTGGAAGAGCCTGGAAATCCGGTAGGCTTCCTAGACCCATTTGAATTCGACCGCTGGATAAAGGAAATACAAGAACTGCGAAAAAAAATCAGCAGGTCTACCATGCCCTACAGTCTGATTGCCATCGGCATTAAACAGTTCTGGCCTATTCGCAAACTCAGCCTGAAAAGCATCCCCAAAAACAGCCCCATCATCTTTTTAACCGGAGATAATGGCACGGGTAAAACGAGCCTACTCAAAGCCATTGCATTTGCCTTGGGTTACCGCTTCCACGAAAGCAAGTTCGATCCAGCTAACTCACTCTGGCAGATCACTTTTAGGATCAATACCCCGACCAAAACCGCCAGGTATCAAATCAGTTACCGGGGTGTGATGATCGAGGGAGAACTGCCGGAAATCCCCTTCTGCTGCTATGGGGCCACCCGGCTGGACATCGACGACCGCGCGATGGCAGCGAATCCGCAAAACTACCAGAATAGAATGCATCCTTTTCATAGCCTGTTCTCCCATGACGGGATCTTCAAAGACCTGAACCGATGGCTAATCAATTCACTGGCCAATTCCGATCCCAAGGCCAGAACACGTTACACTGCTATTAAAAAAATGCTGATAGACATTATCCCCAACATCTACAACATCAGTGAGGTTGCCTGGGAAGGTAGTCAGGAGATCCTTTACCATGAAATCGACAGTGCGGGCGAACGGATCAAAGAAGGAACCAGTTTCCGCAACCTCTCCTCAGGCATCAAAAGCCTGATCGCTATGCTCGGTGACATGATGATCCACTTATTTGCCCAGCAGCCCGAGATCGAGGACCCTTCGCGCCTACAAGGTATTGTACTGATAGATGAGATAGATATCCATCTGCATCCGGGATGGCAACGTAAACTGCCTCACATCCTGCACGAATATTTTCCCGATGTCCAGTTCATCGTTACCACCCATAGTCCGATACCCCTGCTGGGCGCGCCGAAAAACAGCCGCATCTTTGTCATCAAACGCATCCATAAACAGGGTGTAGTTGCCGAGCGGCTTGACAACCAGTTAGACCTGGGCAACCTATTGCCTAACACCATCCTCACCTCCCCCATCTTCGGTATGCAGGACATTATCCCTGAGAGCAACACCAACCTGGAAGAGCTCAGCACCGAACGCAGCTACAAACAAGTCCAGGCCAACCGCAAGATAAGAGAAGAACTCAAAGCCATCGCCAAAAATATACGCAATGAGGAAGATCAATAAAAACTACAGCAGTCCGCCCGCTCCGCTGACCAGTGCAGCCACAAACGCCGATCTAGTGATTATTGTAACCGCACGGCGCTACAGCGGCGATACCTATAAAGATCCCGCGGTCATCACCGCCCTCAACCGGTTATACCATCATAAATGCGCCTACTGTGAAGCCCATATCACCGCCGTCAGCCACCAGCACGTAGAGCACTACCGCCCAAAGAACCGCGTAAGTGCCACCGACCTTGCCGGCATCGTCCATAACGGCTATTACTGGCTGGGCAACGAATGGAGCAATCTATTGATCGCCTGTACCTGGTGCAATGAAAACGGCCGCAAGGGTACGCGTTTCCCACTGGCTAATCCTGCAAGACGTGTCGTCAGACATCCTGCACTATTGTCCCCTCCCCCCGGCACCTACAATATTCCAGCCAACCACATCGGCCACAACCACTTGCGCTCAGAGCGGCCATTGATCCTCAATCCTGAGACAACTGATCCAAGCTTACACCTTAAAATTGAAAAAACCGGGAAACTCAAAGCAAAAAATTCCAGTCCTCAAGGCAGCAAGACCATCGAGATCCTGGACCTGAACCGTGATGGCCTGCTCGTCAAACGTAAGGAAATCATCGACAAGCTAATCAACGACATTAATAAAGCCATCAAGGCCCATACCCGCGTTACGGATCCCCTCAGCCTCAACCAGTACCAGCTGCAACTGGAAGACTTGTTCGATGAGCTCAGCCAAGGGACGAGGCCAAATCGTGAGTACACGATAGTCTACCGTGAAATCCTGAAAAATTTTGATGCGCTGATCCTCACCAGCAGAAAAATACAGTCCGTGTTCCGCACGCAAATCAAAATCTTCTTTGACGCCTACACCATTTAAAAAAAGAACTCAAAAAAAGCCCTGAAACCGGGCCAGCTCATAATGCAAAAATCAACCACAACCTAGCGGTCCCGTGGGCTTGATCTGCATTGCTATTAAAGCGACTGGGCGTTAACAAGTAAAAGCTTTCAAAATCGGTCAGTCAACAATGTTCCACAGCTAGTTTCAGTATATGGTCATGCCCTTTTTCATCTATCGTAAAAGTCCTCGCGGATCCTTTCACAACAAAGCCAATATATTCGCATACGTCTCCTTCCTGTAAAAAATATTGGAGTTTTCGAAGTTCTTTGGGTTTAAAATGTGTCATCAGTAGACGCTTATCATCCTCTGAAAACAGACATCATTCAAGTGTATAATACCTCGCAATTTACTCAAGTTGATAAAAGAAAAAAAAAGCTAGAAACAAAAAAACATCCTTCCCGAAGAAGCAATTAATAACTTATAACAATCCCATCAAACTCATGATGGTTATTTTAACATATTGCGAAATACGTTCATATCAAAGTCCAGCTTTTGTCCATCAGGTCGTTTTTCATTAACCTTTGCTGTAAGATCTTCAATTTTCCCTAATAATTCATTAAAACTATTTGTCGAATCATTGTTATGCTTGATAAACTTTTCATGTTCAACACCAGCAAGTTTCATTGTTAGATGTTGAATTGGACTAAATGCTTGCATAAATGCTATTGCCATATTTGCGGTATGGTGCGGATCTAGAGTAATAACTGTATCATACCAAGTGCGGAACTCCCTATCAATATGCCCCCCCACTTTATGCCTCACATTTTTTATAAGTGTAGTTAATTTAAAATCCTTAATAAAAACCCTTTCAAGAATGCCAATTGCATTGAACTCTTCAATTAGTAGTGGATTAGATTTTTGGATTAAATTTCTTAAAAACTGTTTTTTACTGTTATAGGTTTCGTAAGCTTCATAAATTAATAGATACACTTGTTTCATATAAAATATTTGCTTCATTCTACTTTTATTAAGGTATAACTCGGTAGTAATAATTGAAAGGTCAATTGAAGTGATGGTAACAAGAGCGTCTAAACTATAAAGATTTCTAAGGGTATTAAAATCCTGGCCTGTTTTATACTTTAATTCGAGCTCTTCATACTTGTCCAGATCCGTAATCCAGCGATTAAGTTGATCCAATCGGTTCTGATAAAATTCATTAGTCTCATTTGTGGTCTCGTACAGCTTCTTACCAGATGCATCAGTCACTATGACAATTTTCTCTTCCATACAATTTTACATTTTAATCCCTAGATCATTGTAAAGCTAAAAAAATTCATCCACACTAGTGACCAACCCATTTTTGATCGCCTCATGTTATGGTTTTAGTAGCCACATTATACAACAAGATTAAGAATTGAGAAACTTTCGTTCGCACTGAAAAAGCTGCAAAATACTAGCCGAACATGGATCGGATTGTAACAAACCGGCTTTTACAGACTCAAACTGAATATACGGAATGAGAACTTTAGAAATATGTATGCTTAAATCCACGGTCTTCAGGCTTAGTCTTTGCCTCAGTTTCTTCAGCTTTAGTTTCGCCTCTGCCCAGCAGAGCCAGGCACCTTATGACACAGTCGTTTCCCAGGTACAGGCCAGTTTCAACCTAAATCAACCGGAAAAAATTTACGCCTTAACCTCAGCCATATTTCAGAAAAAAATGACGGAAGAACAATTTGCCTCCGGCATGAGCAAATTCCATGCAAAAGTGGGCGACTGGAAAAGCAGCGTCTTTAAAGAAAAAAATGAAAATGGCCTGGATTACCTTGCCGAGTTCGAAAACTCCCGGCAGGTCTTTTCCATCCGGATCGACAGCCTGGGTAAAATCGACAGACTCAATTTCGCAGCTGTCCCGGTAGTGATCCAAGCAAAGACGGAGCAGGTAACTGACAACAATCCGCGCAAAGATGCGCTTGACCTAAAGGTGGAACGCGCGATCAGACCCTATATTCAAAAGGGAAATACCTGTGGACTGGTTCTGGCGGTTATTCAAAACGGGAAAGTGCGTAAATACAGTTATGGTACGACGGATAAAAAGCTAAAGCAATTGCCTGATGCAGCGCAGACCATTTTTGAAATCGGATCGGTAACCAAAACTTTCAATTCGCTATTGCTGGCTGAAGAAGTGGTCGCCGGCAGGATGAAACTCAACGACCCGATAAACCTTTACCTGCCCGATTCCATACCCCCACTCCGTTTCCAGGCTAAAGCCATTACCCTGCAGGATCTGGCTAATCATACCTCGGGCTTCCCAAGACTACCTGCCAATATTTTCAACGCTAAAGTAGACCCCAAAGATCCTTACAAACACTATCTGGCAGATTCCCTTTACCGTTTTCTGAAGTCCTATCATCCCACTGTGATGCCGGGAACGGTATTTTCCTACTCCAATTTTGGTGCGGGTGTACTGGGCACAATACTGGAACGTAAACTGGATAGCGGTTTTGAACAGCTGATCATCAGCAGAATCTGCAAGCCTTTATCGATGAACCACACTAGGGTTACGCTGAATCACTTAGCCCAAAAGAACTTTGCACAGGGCTATAATGAAAATGGTGAAGCGACCCCTCCCTGGGACCTGGCTTCTTTAAAAGCTTCGGGAGCGATCCGCTCGACCCTGAACGACATGGTTAAATATGCCCTAGCTCAGCTGGCAAACAGCGGCCCTTTACATCAAGCGATCACCCTTAGCCATCAGCCAACATTTACCGGCAAAGACCAGGCAATGGGCCTGGGCTGGAGAATCAACCAAAGCGGTCAGCATACCTACCTGCACCATTCAGGCGGAACAGGCGGCTTCAGGTCTTTCATCGGATTCGACCCTGACAGACAGATCGCTATAATCATCCTGTCCAATGCAGCAGAGGATGTGACCAATATAGGTGAGAAATTCCTAAAATAACATCGCTCCAAACAGGTCGGCTACCGGTTCTGCCATAAACGGGTGAGGATTTTTAGTTATTGAAACAATAACTAAAAATCAAAGAGATCTCCCAAGAAAGAACCTTTTTTCTTTTGATAAGGTTTGGAGTGATATTCCTGACTACGCTGATCATAGCGCAGCTGGTCTTTTTCGTAATTGTCTTTATTTGAATAATGTGTTGTCGATCTTTCAATGATTTTATCAAGTTCACCACGATCTAACCATATCCCGCGGCAATTGGGGCAGTAATCAATTTCAATTCCATTTTTATCGGTCATTAGCAGGGTTTCGTTGCAACTTGGGCATTTCATATTATATGTGTTTAGTGTCAATTGTCTCCATATAACGTTTCCCAAGTGCTTATGTTTTTGACCTAATTGTAACTTTCCTGAAGCGTTCAAAATATGAATTAAAACATAGCCCTTTTAGCGGCGCGTCCGATGCCACAATAGATTTTTAACGACTTTTCCACAACGTTTAAGCTTGAAGTATTGATCTATCGGTCCAAACCTAGATTGACTTAGATTGTTTTCACCACTTCTTAACACCTCAAAATATACAGCTACAACAGTAAATGGACTTATTTATAATAACCTCGGGGAGAATTATTTTCAGGTTTACCATCTACATATTCAATGACGATATATTCCCCCGGCAAATACTTCTCGTCATGGGTATTTCCTTCATATTTTTTCCCATTCACATAGAATTCATAACCATAGGTAAAGGGAAAGGTCACCTTACTATTTGGCAGAATATGCTCTTTAGAAGTTACAATGGCTTTAACTGTCTTTGTTCTGCTATTACTTAACGAATCACGTCGATTACATTCTCTTAAAAGCATGTAGAAACAACCAATGAATAACGTAAAGCCCAAAATGGACTTTATTTTTTTAAAACTGGCAACCATGAAAAATTTCTAATTTGTTAAAGATATAAGGATTAGGCTTGTTCCCGGTATCCTATTTTGTGGTACCTTGCATTTTCTCTCCAAAACACTGAGGACCAACGGCACCACCTCCATATTCCAAAGCCAGTTTCGGTCCGACATACATATAGGCACAACTTTCGTCGTAGTAACGTTTCAAGCTATCCGGCATGGGATTATCAAAGACATTGAATAGATACATCCCCATTCCACTTCTTTTAAAGCCGATTTTAGTCGGTTCACCACTCTCAATCTTAATACAATCGGCATTGTCCAGTTTTTCTTTTAGTTCAGCCAGAGTTGCTCTGCTCCAGCCCATAGGGCGTATTAAACTATCCATTTTTGCCGTCTCAGTTGATAAGTTCCATTCCAAAAACATGGGCCCGGTAACATCTCCTGCGGTAGAGTCAAGCGCCTTAATGCCAAAACGACCTAACTCATGATCACTGGAAAATTCAATTTCTACAAAGCGATTCTTAGGGACAATTCTATTAAAATAGCGCTTTAATTCATAAATTTCGATCTTCTTATCTTCGAAGCTGGCTTTCAGATCGTCAGTTGAATATACTTTATCAAAAACTCCGAAGGCCGACATAAGAGATACAAACCACGCGATACCAATAACGATAAAGATGCCAAAAACAATTAATATAGATTTGAGTATTTTGTTCATTATTGAGATGCAGTTATTTAATAGTACTAAACTGCAAAAAAATCTTAGTTAAAGCATAGAGAAAGCAAACGAATTTTCAGCATCCGCCGAACTAACTTTTCAAATGAACTGATAGATAATCAAACCGATTAGAATAACAAAAATGAGCAAAGTAAAATAACTGTTGTATTCTGTTAATGTTATTTTATGTTCAGGATAAACCACATTCCATTTGCCAGCATTCGCAAAATCAGTTAGCATTGTGGGCGTTAAAGGAATTCTCTTAACCTGTTCATTCGCTCGGGGAAATAAACTGATGCTCGTCCAGCTACCCTCTTCTTCTGAATGAAAATACCATTGATAACCAGCCATATCAACTGAAAATTTTTCAGCATAAGCCGTCATCATTTCATCAAAATCGTCACCCATCATTCCAATATCATCGCAGATATTAGTTTGTGGACCAATTTCCTCCTCAAACGATTGATTTTTTAAGAAAAGAACAATATCTTCTAAAGTATATTTCACAATGTCATATTTACTTCTCTAGCCAGGACTTCCACACTTCATTTCGGTTAAACTGTTCACCTGAATTTCTGATCCTTATTTCGGCAGCGATCTCAGTCTTCTGACCAAATATAATCAAATCCCAAAAATTCAACCTTATCCATTTTTTAGAGCAGTTTTTTGGCTTAATCAAAACCTGAATGTCACAGCGAAATGAAAAAGCTTCTCAGACCTGTTTTAAGGGTTTTATAAGCGCGGTTCATGTGGTTCTTCACCGTCTTCTCAGAAATATCCAGTTCCTCAGCTACCTGTTTCTGACTCAAGCCCTGCTCCCGGCTCAGCTGATAAACCAAGCGGCATTTTTCCGGCAGACTGTCCACCAGCATGCTCAGTCTCTGCTTCACCTCATTGAATTCCAGCCATTGCTGGGTGGAGTCATCCAGTACATCCAGCGCAGCTTCATTTGCCTGATCATCCCCATAGTGCATGGTTTTACTAATCCTGGCCAGCGCCTTATACACCCGGTATTTCACCGCAACCGCCAGATAAGAACTTAACGTACTGAGCACTTCCAGTTCCTCCCTCCTTTCCCAAATGGTGATGAACAGCTGTTGTACGATGTCCTCCGCCTCAGAGAAGTCGTCCAGTTTATTGGCAGCAAGGGTATATAATTTTTTCCAGTAACGGTTATAGATCTCCGCAAAGGCCGCATGCTTCCCCTCCCTTAACAGGGCTAACAATTCCACATCCGAAAGCGCACTATAGGTTTGCATGGCTTTAAAGAAGCAACATTACCTCGGGGTAATGTCCCAGTTTTTAAATGATATAAGTTTTGAGTTGACTAAACCAAATTTAATCAATATCCCCCTCAATATTAACTATTTATTTTAAAAAGTAGTTCACATTTTTGCAAGCTGTATGAAAGCAAAACTTATGGATCCTTGTCGGTTTATGGATTTAGCAGGTATTTAAAAGGTTTCTTTACCCATAAAATTAATCCCTGCAAATTATTTATTTACCCAAATCAGAACCAATCTGATATCATCAAATGACATCATATATTCCTTAATTAGAATATCCATAATATATTTTAACTTCTGTCTGGAAGTAAAAATGCAATATAACTTATCAGTTAAATCGCATAATTTAGTATTCACGATGTTTAATCATATGTCAAAAAATTTATTTAATTTGCACTATGACCACTCTCATTATAATTGGCGCAACTATAGTTCTATTAACAACTTTTATTCTTTGTGGACTTCTAATAAGGTGGGCTGTCGCAAAATTCGCCAAACCAGTTCCTATTGATCGAATATCTACAAGCATGAATTGGCAGTCAATTTATGCTTTAGCTATCGCGTTTGCATTAATTGCGATGGCTTTTTTTGCACCATTTTTGTTTACTCGGAATTCCGCTACTGAAGAATTTGATTTTACAAAAACCGGCGCAATTGGGGATACTATTGGCGGATTAATGAATCCGTTTATTGCGCTGGCAGGAGTCATTGTAACAGGATTGGCTTTCTACATGCAATACAGAGCAAATCTACTGCAACGTGATTTATTCAATATACAATCTAAAAATGACAAAGATTCCTTTGAGGAAGAAATCAAATTAAACAAAGAGCAATTTCAGCAACAAATTTTATCACAAGAGAGACAAAATAAGATTCAGCAGTTTGAGGCACAATTTTATGAAATGGTTAGACTGCATAAGGAAAATGTAAATGAGATTGAAATTCCTGCGAAACGCCGGGTCTCCGAAGCATGGCCTTTTCAGTATGAGTCTCACACTGTTACCAAAAGAAATGCATTTTTAGAGTTCAAAAAAGAATTTGAAACTATACTAAGTCAAATCCCTCAATGCGAACTTAAAGAGATTAATCAGGAAACTATTAAGGAGGCTTACGGGTATTTCTTTTGGGGTTTAGGTAAAGACTATCTTGAGGCAGAAGATCAGGTATCAGCCCAACTTCATCAAGACGATAAGAGTTTGGCTAATATTTTATCGAAACTGAAGAACCATCAATTTGATCGCCAACATGATATAAATTCGAATCTTTACTTCAATATCATTGCATTTGAAGGACATTCAGGCATACTGGGTCATTACTTCAGGCACCTATATCACACCGTCAAATTTGTTGTGGAACAAAAAGATGATTTTCTTAGCTATAAAAAGAAAATAAAATACCTCAAAGTGCTTAGAGCACAATTATCTAACTATGAACAAATTATGATGTTTTATAATTGGGTTGCTGGTTATGGGGGAACCTGGGAAAACGATGAAAATAGGTATTTTACGGAGTATAAGATGATCCATAATTTATGGTACAAAGATATGCTCGATAATACCTTTATAAATGGGAAAGTAGATGAATTACGTCAAAAACCAGTAGTATTAAGAAAAAAAAGCCGGATGTATGAAATCGATGAGATATAATAAGCTTTAATTGTTTTTATTTAGCTGTATTGTTGTTCTTTATCGCTATACAACCCAAGTACTCATAGCAATCTAGGCCGGAAAGATTGTAAAACATTTCAAAATACTATGTCCAATAACTATCTGCGAGAGCATCTAATAGAGTTTTTTAAAGAGGTGAGCTATTTTAATGGCAATTTATATGTTGTTGAAGCATTAATTAAATCTAGAAGTGAACAGATCAAATCAGATTTTCCTTCGTATCAAAAATTATGGATGACCGGAACTTTCTTCAGGGATTTAAGTTTATTTGGGGCCGATAGCAACCATTTTCCAACCGGCTACGGTTATGACGTATCAACTAGTACGTTAGAAGAACAATCTTTGCGGTCCATAAGTTACGTATGCTGTTCATCAATAGCAAACATATACGAAGTATTTGATTCCTATTTAAAAAATATTCTTGCATCTGTATATATTCATAGTGATCAAAAGCAACATTATAAACTTAAACTTGAATACGAGACGGTTGAGGATGTAAGACAAAATTTATGGCAAATTAAGAGCGATAAAGGTTTTTTAAAGGTGATTAGAAGGATATCACCATTCTTCAAAAAATATGAAATGGATAATATTTGGGGATTCAACATTGGCACTTGGTATAGTATGATTGATAAGTTGCGACACCAATTTATCCATAATCGCCAGGTGTTAAGTGAGGAGTTTTGTTCAAATATGAAAAAGACTGAAGAATGGAAATTATTTATTGAAAATTTTACACTGCATGCAAATGGGGATGCCTTCCTGGTTCAAGTTTCTTACGGTCAGACCGTGAAGATATTGAGCACATTTCTTGAATATTCCTATTTGATATTTAAATCCCTTAGCATAGATTTAGGACTTGATTATGAATACGATTGGCAGAAGGCAATACTAGAAAATCCCATCATAAACGTTTATCCAAATAATTAAAAAATACGAATCTTTCTGCCATCTAGCCACTTTGGAATTTCATATTGTTGAGCTTCGGGATGTCTACTAAAAATAATTCTAAGCCGCTTAATAGATCTATAAACTCTACCAGAAGTTCCATTTGGTTTTTAAATAATCTGTGTTGTAATCTTATCCGGTAAATGAATGATAGATTCTTAATTGTAGGGCTCATGAAGAAAGTAAACTCTCCTGGGCTTTTCTCTCCTTCTTATATATTTTTAAATAACTTCCATCTGCTCGCACAAATAAGAATCGAAATCTTGTATTTGATTTTTTTGATCATTTCAAAGTTTGAGGCTTCTAGTTCAATTTCATAGTTTCTGCACTATCTTCTCTTCATCCCCGGTTGGACTCATTCACAAACTTATTCGACACGAGGTCTCTTATGATCTGCTACAAAGACAGGCTCTTTTTTTCTCCGTTACTTTTCTTTCTCCGGTTAGATTTAGCCTTCAGTGTTTTTCCCTGAGACCGGTTTCCTACAGCTTGCTTTTCTACATTATCCTCCTCCGTTGGCATTAGCTTTGCCATTTCGGTACTGATCAGCTCCTCTATATCCGCCCTGACTCGTCTATAATTTTCCCGGATCTCCTCATCGCTTACCTTCCTGATTTCAGGCAATGGCCGATAAGCTTTCTCTTCCAATCGAATCGCCTCATGATCATTCACAATCTCCGCATGAAACATCTTCAGTTCAATCTTCTGATCAGGGTTATCTGCCACCATCCCCACAAATTCACCGGAGGAAAGCGAAGCAATTTTACTGGCCGGAATGGCAGCATCCAGCTGCAAAGACCGGCTGACCGAAGTATCGGAACTGTTAATGCTTACACTCTCCCTTTCCTGCATGATCTTTCCAAAAGTTTCAGACAGCTTTTTGGCACTTTCCCCCGTTACCTGACCACTAATGATATTGCCCGAGATCCCGGCAATAATATTGGCCTGCTCTGAACCGTATTCCTTTTTAACCTGCTCTATCGACTGAATCCCAATCGTACAGCTCACCAAATTGCTTCTGGCTGTGGTAATCGTAGGTACCAAATCTGCTACTAAAGTGGGGTACTCATCAAAAATAAGACTGCATTTCAGCTTGCCCTTTTGATTCACCAGCTTTAAAATCCGATTGACATAAAGTGACAATACCGCTCCATAAGTCTGTAGTTTTTGCGGATTATTCCCCAGGCATACAATCTTAGGGGCCTGGGGGTTATTAATGTCCAGCGTAAAATCATGCCCGCTCAGCACATAATAAAGCTTGGGAGAAACCAGCCTAGCCATACTGATCTTGGCACTTCCGATCTGCCCTTCCAGCTGGCCCCATTCTTCTTTTTCCCAGGCCGAAACAAAGGGATTGATCAGCGCCTCAATTTCCCCCTGCTGTGTAAGGACGGCAAACAAACGCCTGTAATCAACCATCATCAGCTCAATCGTATGGGGCAGTGTACAATATTTACCATTTTCGTATCTCCGCAAATACCAGATCAGCGCAGTCACAAAACTGATGGCCGATTCCACAAAAAAATCACCCTGCTTCTTGATCCACTCCCGGTTTAACCCCAGCATGATCGTCCGTGAGGCTTCTGTCGCATCAGTAATATCGGTCATCCCCTGCGGTTCCAGCGGGTTACAGCGGTGCATGATCTCATCAAAGCTGATCATATAGATGCACGGTTTGACTTTATAGTTTTTCGCATATTTCAGCAACTTGTTATAGGTCATTGTGCTCAAATCGCTGTATTTAAAATCATAGACCAGCATGGAAAAACCTTTCTTCAGGTGCTGATCTATCACATGGCGAATGTAAAAATAAGTCTTGCCCGCGCCAGCGCTGCCCGAAAGCAGGGTACTTCTGAACGGATTGATAATGTTTAACCAGCCGCTTCTGGTCTTTCCATTCAAAATATACCTGGTTGGAAGGTTGATGCTGTACTCATTCTCCAGCAGCCTTTCTTCCTGGGGAAAGGTTTCGTTGTCCTTGTTGAATATGTCCTTGATCATCTTAATCTGCAGCAATCTGGACAACAGGTTCCCTCCGGCAAGCATTAACAGAAAACCCAAACCAGTACTGCTCATATAAAGCAAAGAACTGGTTTGGATGTCTGCCTGGAGCATTAAAAAGAAATGACTTATG
>Ga0157373_10000933_pt1 | contig 22579 bp, 45 predicted proteins | sample C65metaG_FD_113460 | JGI IMG/M metagenome (GOLD analysis project Ga0157373, IMG submission 113460) | Corn rhizosphere microbial communities from Kellogg Biological Station, Michigan, USA - C6-5 metaG | ecosystem: Host-associated > Plants > Roots > Rhizosphere > Soil | place: USA: Michigan... | reverse complement strand
GTCGCCGGCTGAATTGCCACCGCCACCACCGCGACCGATTGCTGACGTGATCGCGTCGTTGAGCTGCTGCAGCAACGGGTCATGCTCGACGGTGTGCGCCCTCAACCAGCGCCCCTCGTCATCGACTTGCGGGATGTGATCAATGATCGGTCTGGTGAGCGCATCCACCGCCTCGGTTAGTCCGTCGTTCATGCTCGGTACTCCTTCAGCTTGTGCCCCGCGATCACCATGTGCCTAAGCGCTTCGACTTCGATCAGGGCGGTTCGCAGGATGATCGCGAAGTTGCCGGTGTTGTCGTAGAGCACCGTTTTTCCATCTGGTCGCATCACCGCGTAATGCCAGGTGCGCCGCCTACCGCTACCCGTTGACCAGACGCGCGCCCTCACTTTCCCATTCATGCTTGCCCCCTCAAGGTTTCGGTTTCGTCGCACCGGGGCCGAAGTGGCCGCCGTGTGTCAGGTCGGGCATTGTGCAGTACGGGCAACCGCAGTTGCAGCCAGGTGGCGAGTCCATTAGGCCTCGCTCTCGGTTGTCTCGGCTCCGGCCCGGATGGCGGCGGCTGCTCGTTCCAACGCAAGCTGCCAGTAAATGTCGGCGTGACTTGCCCCCTCTTGGTAGTCATGTGACGTGTAGGGGTTGATCTGATACTCCGCTCCCACCATCGCCGCTTCTTCCAGCGCCTTAGCCGCCACTTCCGCATCGTGAACGTTCAGGGCTTCGGCGGGAGAGGTGGCGAGGGCTTCTCGTACTCGTCCCACCCATTCAGGAACTGGCAGCGGATCGGCCCAGCGGAGACAGCCATGCTCGGCCTTGTTAGCTATTTCTCGCACCTGCTCGATGACCGCCCGCGACTCTGCCAGCAACGCCGCCAACTTCCGGCAATCGCCATTGGCCTCCTGTGCGATGTCGAGCGCTCGGGCCTTCTCCCGTTCGAGCCGTTCAACGTCGGCGGCAGCGTCCCGCAAAGCCTCGGCAAGCTCTTGTGTCACGCCGCCAATCTGCCGCGTCTCCGCAATCAGGTCGTCGTACTTCATTCGGTGACCTCCTGCCACTCGGATACGGTGCGCTGCACGGCCTCTCGCTTGCCCCAACGAACTTCCACGTATCGCTTGTCTTCGAGGATTTCCTCGCGGGTTGCGCGTACTGCCCCACTCGGGATTTCGCCAAAGACTCGCAGCATGTACTCGACCGTCCCCGGTACCGGCTGTGCGGCAAGGGCTTCGATTACGGCATCGGCTAGGTCCTCAACGATGCCGGGGTCATCCCAGCGCGTCGGGCACTCGTTGATTGCCTCAATGATTGCCGACCGGTCGGCGTGCAGATCACTCATCACGTTTTCCAATCTCGTCTGCCGTTTCCATCCCGGCCTCGACGTACAGGTGCGCGCTGCACCTGTCGTAAGGGGCACGATTCGGGAGGACTTCGGCGGGGTCAGTCATTGGGTGCCTGTCGTTCCCAATCGAGGATGCGAACGGTCTTGCACGGGTACGGTTCGCCATCCTCAACACAGTCGCCGAACATCTCGGGCTGGTGAATCATGCGGATCGCGGCCAGCTTCTGATCGGCGGTGCTCATCGTGTCTCCTTCGTCTCGTCTTCCCGTCGCGCCCCATACGAGCCGCAGATGCACATTTGCAGCAGGTTCGCTTGCTTGTGCAGAATCGCGTGCACCCGCTGGTACTCCGCGTGTGCTGCATCACGTAGGCCCGGTGTGGGTTTGAACGTGGTACGCCATGAGCGGTCGATGGGTTGCCCGCTGCTGTGGATGATCTGGTCAGTCATGGTCGGCCCCCTTCATCTCGTTCTTGCAGGGGATGGCGCTCTTGCCGAGTGGCCCGTAGCAGTTGCCGCAACGGTGCTCTTTCGGTTCGGATGCCGACTTGTAACCGTCCGGGTACCAGGCGCTGCGAATCTGGCCCGTGATGTTGCCGGTCAAAACGGGAGCCCCTCGTCGTCTCCGTAGAATGCGACCCCTGAGGCGCTGGGAACGCTGGGGGCCGTCGCCCCCTGCTCGGCAGTTGCGGCGCTCTGTGGCGATCCTCCGGCCTGTGAGCCCTTGACCTTCGCCTTGTTGAGGCTGCGCTTGACGTTGTGTCTAATCTCGCCGTCCTTCTCCCACTCGGAAACCTCATCGCCGTGCAGACCGGACACCTCAACCACGTCACTCTCCGACAGGCCATGCTCGGAGTCGAACCAGGCCGTCCACCGCTTCTTGATCTCCTTGCCCTTGATCTCGAACGACTCGGTGACCTCTGCGCCCTTGCCGTTGTAGAACGTGCGGGTGACGGTCCCTGAAACTGATACGTAAGCCATGCGCTATGCCTGCTTTCTGTTCTGCGCGGCCATTGCAGCCAGCGCGTTGTCGATTTCTTGTCTTGTGAACTTCCGCGCCGGTTTCAGCGTCGGTTTGTAGCTGCGTGCTTGAACGTGATGCGCGAGAATCTGCTCCTCGGCAACCGTCATATGGTTGTGCTGCTCGGCGGCAACCTTCACCGGGTTACGTGTTGCGAGCCAGATCGTGAACGCTGCATCGGCCGCGGTCTCGATGTAGGTCACGCGACATCAGCCGATGACTTCAGGGCCAGCCGGTCGGGGTAGAGCGCCCAGTCCGACGACCGCTCGAGCGACGGGTATTCGCTGGTCGCCATCTGCCCGTCACGATCCCGCGCATCCTGGAGCGCTTCAGCATCAACCGGCTCGAGCATCTGCGACTCCGGCCAATCCCTGCTGACGATGCCTCGTGCGATTGCCGCCCTCACGTCCTGCTCGATCTTCAACCGAACGCGGGGCAGGTTCTTCGTGATGTGCACAGGCATCAGGTACAGCTCCGACTCCCGGAAGTGAAGCGCCATCGCCTCCTTGCACAGGTTGAAGTCGTGGCGACTCAAAGCCATGTGCCACGCCTCTACCGTTTCCGGGGCCACGGTGCGGTTGTCGATCATCGATGCGATGGTCAGCAGCTTTGCAACCTCGGTCTTGTTCATGCGTTTATCCCCAATCTGCTGTTGCGTTCCTGCTGCTCGAAGTACTCGACGGTGGACAGGTTGCGTTGCGCTGCGGTCGGCTTTGCACGCTCGGGTTCGGGCGCGGTTGGCAGTTCGTCATCCCAGCGCTCGTGACTGAGCCACACACCTAGCGCGGGAGTGAACTGCTTGGTTGTCGTCGCTGCGTAGGCCTCACCGAATGTGACGATCGTTTCGACCAGCTCGGGAAGTGACTTCTTCTTTGCCGCTACCTTGAACTGCTCGAGCGCCTTCTTGCGTTCGACCTTCTTGGGCCAGTGGGAATAGGCCTCATCGAATGCGCTCTCCATCGCCGCAGGTGATGACTCATTCACAAACCCAGACCCAAACCCAGACTTAACCCAACCCAATACAGGGGTGAGTGATGCATGAGTGTTTCCTGCATCATTCATGCGTGATGCATGAAACTCTCTCCGGATGGCGCGAGGGTCGTCTGCAGCGGGCATGATGTCCGCTGTCGGGTGCGGTGGTTTCTGGTGTTCTCGCCAGTGAATCACTGACAAGTAGTCCGTTCCGTCCACCGTGTACCGAGCCACCACGCCCGCTTCGGACAGGTCCCACAGCCACCCGTTCACAACGTCAGCGGTCACGTCCGGGTCTAGCGGGAACGTGTCGGCCTTGATGAGCAGTGGGTTGTCCTTGCCCTTGCCGTGATCGTCCACGTAGCCCCACAGCAGCACCCAGAAGTAGCGCACCTCGATGGGCCAGGAAGCCACCTTCTCGGACGTTCTCAGGTCATGCTTGAGCATTCGCGTCTTCGCCATGTCTCCTCCTTTCCTGCGTCATGCCGCCTTGCTCCTTGCTTTCCATGCCGCCTGGTATTCGGCTTTGACTTCCGAGCACGACTTCTCAGCAGGGCAACCAACCCTGCAGTTGAGCGCCTTGTACCCGGAGACGGTCCCGTGTTGTGCAGGCGTTTTCACTTGCATGGGTTCGCCTCGTTTCTTGCGTGCGTGCCGGTCTCGTGCTTTGGCGTTGGCGACTTCCCGGCATGACGGCTGACTGGTGCAGTTGTCGCGGCATCCGGCTTGGTAGCCGCTGATGGTCCCGTGCGTGATGGGCTTGTATTCGCCGCGTTTGCGTGCCTCGTTGTAGTCGCGTTGGAACTTCCGTTTCGCTTCGACGCACGAGATACCACCAGCTGCAACGTTGGGGCAGTCGTCGGTTCTGCACCCGCGCTGGTAGCCGGCGTTGGTTCCGTGCGATTGCATGCGCGGTTTGCGCGGTGCTCGGGGTGCGGCTTGTTTGCGTGGTTTCCGGTTGGCTTCTTTCCGCGCCAACCGTTCCGCCTCACGGTCAGCCACTTTCGCCGCAGCCCGCGCAACCTTCTCCGCGTGCACTTCAGCAGCTTCGAGCGCGAGAATGTCACCCGCGGCCATGCCTTCATCCATGCGGACCCTGAATCGCCAGTCGCCCACGTAGCGCCGTTTCGCGTCCCGGCAGGTGATACCGGACAAGACTGCACCGGAACACGCGGCAGAACGGCATCCAGCGTCGAACCCGGACGGTGTGCCATGCGGGAAGTTGGGGGCGTGCGGGTTCATGCGATGCCTTCCAAATTGAGTTCCGCGCCCGACCAGCCCGAGGATCTGACCTCTGGGTGCGCCGGGTGCTCGCGGGGTGTGAAGTCGAATGACTGCTGAGAAAGGCGCTCCGCGGCAACTTCGCACCAGCGCTCCTCCGCTTCGATCCCGATCGCCCTGCACCCCAGCTCTCTCGCCGCCACAAGCCCGGTGCCAGACCCCGTGAACGGGTCGAGGATGAGATCGCCCGGCTTGGCACCGGTCAATTCGACAATTCGCCGCAGAAGCGCGAGCGGCTTCTCGGCAGGATGTCCGGTTGGCTTGCTCGATGACCCCTGCACGCGCAACACGTCGGCCTGTGATCGATCAGGCAGCTTGAAGCCCTCACGCGCCATGACCATGCACACCTCGTGCGACGACCGAAGCGACTGGGGACCAGCTGGCCCGATCCACATCTTGTCCCAGATGAGCAAGGATGTAGCGGGCAACCCGGAGTCGATGGATGCCCGTTGCATGGCTGGTAGCGTGCGCCAATTCCCGAACGTCCACAGCGACCCGTAGCTATTCAGTAACTCCGAGCACTGCTTGTACCAGGCGGTGTACCAGTGCGATGCGTTCATCATGTCGGCCCACCCGCCCGTCTTGCTGCCTTTCGTGCTGGATGATCCGGCTTGCAGGATGTACGGCGGATCGGTGACGACATGGGAAACGGATCCGGGCGGCATCTCATCCATGACCTCTAGCGCGTCCCCGTGGTACAGGGTCACGAGGTCGTCTTGGTAGTACGGCGTACTCATGCCCCCACCCCTTCCGTCTTGACCCGCTGCCACTCGGCAAGGATCGCGGCGTTGATGTCGTCGCCAGCGTGTGCGGTTTTGGCTGCTTTCCCGAGCGCGACGATCGCTGACAGGTCGCCGGAAGTGTCGGTTAGCTCGGTCAGCCAGTCGCGGCCTGATGTGTCGGTTGGGATTGGCGCAGCATCCGGCAACGGCTGGATCATCACCTTCTTGGATTTGGTGCGGGCGATCTGGTGTTTCGCCTCGAACGCCTTGTCGATGTGCGACATGGCAGAAACGCGAATCCCGCCGACCTCTTGACCGGCCCAGAGAACGGTCGGGTCGTTGAACAGGGTGAGTCGTCTACCGATCCACACCTGCGACTCGAGACCCCAAGCCTTAGCGATATCGCGCAGGACGGTCTTGGATGGTTTGAACGGTCGTGCTGGCCCGTAGACATCGGTGATTATGTGCACGCGCTCGTCCGCGCCCTTTTTCACGCCAACGATGGTGACCGTGACGGGCTGGGCAAGATCAATCGCGTTCATCTGGTCGCTCTGGGCGACAATTTCTGCTGATACGTCCATTAGAAGATGTCCTCTATCTCGATGCGCCGCTCAGTTGGCGGCAGACCGTTCGTTTCGTGGTTGTAGTCGCTGATGATGTCCGCCACGTTGATCTCGAATTGTTCGGCGGCTGCGGTGATCGCGTCGAACCATGCGGGGTCCGGGTAGATGCGCGTAGGCCACAGTGGGAGGCCCGGGCTGAACGATAGGTAATCGATCCAGTCACGCCCGGAAACGAGTAGCCCGGCCTGTAGTTGCGCCATGTTCTCGGCAGGTGGTTTCCCTGCGAGGATCGTTTGCAGGTGCACCTTCGGCTTGCGTGACTTGATCTCAATGAGCCCGTCGTCACCAACCAGCCCGTCCGGTGAGTACCCGATGACGCCCCAACCGAAGTCGCGGGTCATGAACCCAACCTCTTCGACGGGCGCGTAATGCTCCGAGTACAGGTCGCGTGCTATCGGTTCGTCCTCGGTGCCCCGCTGCATGTCGAACGTCGGGTGCACGTACTCGACGTGCCCGGTGATGCGTTCGGCTGCGAGGGTGAGTGTCAGCCCGCGCGACGTGTCGTTATCGGCAACTTGCAGCTTCGGGGTGAGCAGCTTGCCGATCTGCGAGGCGGTGACGATCCCGCATCTCGCCTGCAGCCACTCATCCGACCCCTGCTCGAGCTGCTCGTAAATGTGCAGGCTCATAGTGCCTCCGCCATCTCTTCGAGGTCGCCCAGGTAGTCGTCGGCACCCTTGTAATCGCCGCGGTCGAACGCTTCGTACTGGTCTTGCGTGTAGGGAAGTAGCCCGAATGAATCGCTCATGCGTCGTCCCCTTCGATCTCGTAGGCGGAATCCGGCAGCTGATACCGCTGCCGGATGATGTCGCCGGTCATTTCAAGAGCACTGTCGTCAGCGCCGAAACGGTTTAGGTCTGCCCAGAATCCGGTTGGGTTGGTGAGCGTGAGCGTCCACCCGTAGCGGTCCCTGTGCGCCCAGCCCTCGGAGCCCTTGGGAATCCAGTGGTCCTCACCTGCGGTTGGATAGTTCAGCGCCCGCGTCGTCCGCACGCGCTCCCAGATGATGGGCACTTGCCCGTAGTCGAGAATTGGCTTAGGGAGGCTCATGCCGCCACCTCCTTTACCGTGAACTCGAAATGCGGGACGGCACCTTTCTCGTAGCGGATCTCGGGTATGTGATCCACCAGATATTCGGGTGTGTCGTCCGGGATTATTTCCGCGTCAACCAAGCCATCGACTAGCGCTTTCAACGTCGGTGTGGCATTGATTCCGTCGCGTCGGTGCTTGGTTGCGACGACCCAAACAAGGTGCACGTCGATGCGTCCCAGCTCGGGAATGTGGCGTGCTTTCGCGTGCATCATGGATCGCACGTCACTGATCGTCCGCGCTTTGATCGCCCAGTGCTTCCACCGTTGGTTCAGGTGGATGGGCGGCGACTTCCACGGGAAATGGAACGTCGTCGTGAACGGTTCAATGGGCGCATCCGTGTACACGTTGGCGAGGATGCCGTCAGCGTTGAGGCTCATTTCTTCCTGCCTTTCAGCGCTCGGTAGATCGCGTCACAGGCCCACGCGAAGCTGTAGCCGGCTACCACTCCGAGCAGGTACACGGCGGCGTAACCGATAACCGATCCGCTCATGCCGCCTTCACCTCTTCCAGATGCGCCGCGTATGACCGTTTGATCGCGTGCCGTGACGACTCATCAGCGCCGATGGATTCGACGTGCCAGCGGCAGCCTTTGCATTCGCCGGTGAGGTTGCCGTTGTTGCGTCGGATGATGATGTAGTGGGGTCGCATTACAGTCGTCCCGCAATCAGCATCAGCGCGTGGTACGTGGCGATCTCGTACTTGCCGTTAGCTGCCGCCTGTTCCGCTTCGGCGCGGTGGTCGGTCGGCTTGCAGCACTCGAAGTCACGCTCGAGCGCATCCTTGAATAACGGGTTCAACGGCTGGTCTCTAAGCCACCCTTCCGGCGCTCCGAGGATGCTGCTGATCTGGTCAATTGGGTTAGGCATTGTTGCCCCTTTCGTGGTGCGCTTTTGCACCGAGGTAGAGGACGGTCACCATGACGGCGAATCCGGCGAGGATGGGGAGCGCGGGCCACACGAACAGGCAGCCGAGAAGGACGGTCAGGAAGCCGACCGGGAAAGCAATGTGCACGGCGAGGTTCATCCCGCATCCTCCGTGTGTTCGGTCTTGCATCGCGGGCATTCCCACGTCAGTTCGGTTAGTGATAGTTCCGGGTCGTACCAGGCGTCCACGAACCCGTAAAAGTTGCATGTGCCCCCGTTGTCGTCCTCGTGTTCGCACAAGCGGATCGGGGTTCGCAGTTCGGCACGCTGGCCTGATGAGATCATTTGGTGTCCCCATTCGCGAGCTCGAGCAGCACATCCGCGTGGCACGGCTGATCGAGCGGGCACCAGCATGCGAGATCTCGACCAGCCAGGTTGCGGCGCACGAGCATGTGCAGCCCGATGCGCGCCACATATTGGCGGAATCGCCCAACGGCGTCTGCCGCATCCTCAACCCGATCCACCACCAAGCCCTTGTCATTCAGGAACTCGTCCCCGACTCGGTACGGGTTGCCCCACTTTGACGGACGCGCCACGATCACCGCATCGGGGTTGTCTGCACGCCACGGCTTCTGCCGCGACATCTGGATACGCTTCGGCGACCTCACCGCGACCACACCCATGCCGCTGTGAGGCCGAACGGGACCGCGATGATGGCGACGTAACAGGCCACCTCGCGCCATGACATGAACGGTTCACGTCTGCGCTGGTGACGTGCGACCGGGCGAACCTCAACCAGCGCCCGGTAACGTTCGGGGCACTCGCACTGACCAACACCGTCCCAAATGTCCAGCTGGGAAAGGTCGGTGCCGGGGCGGATCGGTGGGCGGGTCATGACTGCACCGCCAGTACGTCGAAGTCGTATCCGTAAACATCGAGCAGTTCGGCACTCGACATTTCGCCCGCCCGGCCCTCAGCCGCGTTCAGCCATTGGCCCGAAGGGAACAGCTGCCAAGCAGCGAACTCCCCGCGGAATCGGATCACCGTCCCCGGCTCTTCCGGCAGCTTCGGCTTGGCCTTCTCGATGACGGTGACCGTCCACTCGGCACGCGGGAAGAACGGCAGGCCCCCTAACGCGAAGACTGCGGCATCTACCCAGCAGACGCGGCCACGAATCACCGTTCCGCCCTTGACCGCTTCCACGAGGTCGCCTTCGTTGAACTCGACCCCGTTCATGCGAGCGCCCAAACCGTTGACGCGCGACCCGAAACTGTCGGGCGCACCTCATCAGACGCAACCAGCACACCCTTCTTCGCCAAATCAGACCGACGCTTCCGAGGCGAATCGGGGTGCGTGTCATAACCGAAGAACTGCCGGTAAGCGCGCGACAGTTCCTCATCCGTCATGCCACCCAAACGGGTGAACAAGTAATGCACCTGGGCTTCGACAGCAGCACGAGCACTGTTCGAGTCCGCCGCATCATGTGACGTTCGCGGATCGGACAGGCGTGCTCTTGCCGTGTCATCTGGCAGAATGGTTTGTGTTGACATTTGCTTTCCCTTCCGACCCCCGACTTGCACTCGGGGGTCGATTGTTTTGTGTGGTTAGGCGGCTGGGCGTTCTTCGTCCAGCGCGTGACCTGCTGCACCCTTTGGTGCCTCGTCGCCCTTGAGCGTCACCTTGAAAGACGTACGGGCCGCCGACAGGTAGACGACGATCCCCTCGGGGTCCATGAAGCCGGGTGCAGCAGCAGAGCCGAACGTTCTGAGGCGTTCGACCGTCTCCGAGATCGTGTCGGTGCTGAAGTTCCCGGTAGCGAGTACGGGCACCAGCGCCAGGCCGGGGACTGCCGACAGGTCAGCATCCGACCAGCGGGCCGTGTTGAACAGCGACAGCCGCTTGTCGCCGCCCGACAACCCATAGCGCCGCTGGATGCCCGACCCCCACCACTCACCGAAGTGACGACCGGGGCCGAGCGTGTCAGCCAGCGCCCCAGCGTGCTCAGCGACCCATCGCGCAAAGCCGTAGTTGTCGTTCTCGGGGGTGATGAGGCGCGTTCGTGACTGCGCCCCCACCAAGCCGTCCTCAGTAATGATGACCGCCGCGTTCGTGCCGTCGATCTTCTCCGTGATGACCATGCCCCGATTGAGTCGGGCAATCTTGGGCCAAGCCTCGAACGTGATTGATTCCGTCATTGCTTCCTTCTCTCTTTTTGTTGTGGTTGACGCCTGGCCGGTGAGATTTGCTTGCCCCACCCATGTAGGCGAGATGAGCCCGACCAGGCTTGAGCCCCTGCCAGAGTTCGCATCTGGGCATTCCTGGAATCGACACAGGGGCTGGGGGTGCTAGTTACGGCTCGCTAGCTGGCACGCAAAAGGGACGACCAGCCCGAAGGCCAGCCGTCCCTTGTTGCGCCCGAGTAGCGCTTAGTGCATGAACTCGATCCAGCAGCGGTCGTAATCCGCCATGTCGTAGATTTCGCTCAGGCAAGCGTCGAAGTGCTCAACGTTCTCGGCATCCTTGATCTCATCCCATGCCTGCCAGAGATCCGAGAACTCATCCTCAGCAACCGCCTTGAACCACGCCGACCGCTTCAACGCGGCGGCGAAGTTGTTACGCCTCTGCTTGAATGACAGGTCAGCGCTCATGTTCACCTTGAGGTGGTAAGCCCATACGCTCTTGCCGTTCGATTTGCGCTCAGCGACGAGGTTTGACATCGCCACCCGGTGATCTGCCTTATCCATGTGTTGCACCTTTCCATTAGTTAGTATCCGTGCCAGAGCGCCGATCTGTGAGCGCACGCCCTGGCTGGTCAGCCCGTCCTAGTCACCCGCGGTCCCTCTAGACCCGACATGTGACCGTGTAGCAGCGCGACCGGGCATGAAGCCCATGAGGAAGTCGCGCCCCCGTAAATAACTGACCCGTTGAAAACTCGACCGGCGAATGATGCCCACGCCCACCACGACGCGCACCCGCTCAACCGGTCCTGCCACTGTTGATTTGCCGCCTGACGAGTCGGGGCTTGGTTGCCATCCGCCAGAAGCTATGTAGTTGGAGTCGTTTTTGGGTGCGACAAACACCGGTGCCCAAGCCGCCGACGAAAGCGACAAGGCCCTGAGAGTGGCTGGTTACCTGAGTAGGTGGATGGTGCAGCCGGCGCGGTTCATGGTGCGGTCATCGGCGGAACAGATCAGGTCCATGAGCGGACCGTCAGTGTCGATGGGGGTGCCGGACGGGGCGGTGATGAGGATCATCAGGTCACCTCCCGGTCGAATGGGCGGGATAGGATCCAGGCTTTGAGTTCGTCGGCGTCGATGACGCGCTTGCTTCTGACATAACGGACGTTCAGATTGCCGGCCTCGATCTCACGCTCAAGTGTCGTGACGGATACGCCGGTTGCTTCGGCTGCGCCCTTCATGGAGTAGGCGAGCGGCTGTGCGGTGAGGGTCGCCATCAGGCATCAACCTCCGTGCGGTCTACAAACGCAGAAAGCCCCACGCCGAGAGCCGCGCAGATGGTGTCAAGCTCTTCAAGGTAGAAGGGCGACTTTCCAGCTAGGCGGTTTCTCAACGTGGGGACTTTGATGCCGGTGGCGGCAGAGAGCGATACGACGCTCACCTGCTTACGTGCCAGCTCGGCCCGCAGTTCAGCTGCGGTCCGTGCTCTTCTTCGCTCCGTGGTTCCCATAATCGATACAGTATCACAAATGGGAAGTGAGGGGAAGAAAGTTTTGTTTTCTTTTCAAATGTGGCATTCTATTGACATGCCATCAGGGTCTAAGCAGCCTGGCGCGCTCTCAAAAGAGGTCGCGGCAATTCTGCGAGCGCAAATAGCCCGCCGCAGCCTGCGACAAGATCACCTCGCGCAAGCGGTGGGACTGTCACAGGCTCAAATATCGGGCATCCTCAACGGGAAGAAACTTCTCGACATTGAGCAGCTCGACCGCATCTGCTGGGCAATCGGCCTCAAGTACCGCGATGTCGTTGCGGAGGCCGACAAGGCGACAATGAGCCGGCATGCGGAGAAGGATTGGCATGTCAACCCGCTCTAGAACTCGGGCAGGCTTTCGACCCACGCGTGCAGGTCGGTGCTGAGGATTAGCGCCTGATCGTTCAGCCTGCGCGCCCTGAGAAGGCCGCTGCGTATCGCTGCGGCAATGTCGCTCTCCTTGACTGAAGCCGCCTCGGCTGCCGATTCGATGCAGTGCGCGATTTTCAAAAGTCATCCCCCGATAGTTCGATACCGCTTCGTATATGTAAACCGTATGGGATGCCACCGACAGTTGCGGGAGGTAGAACGGTTGCTGCCGATAACCCCCCCGGCTGGCGGTTTCCCGCCCCCATCGGGGCATAATCTGGCCCTTGTCGGCATAAAGGGGGACCGCCCCCCCGGCCCCCTTACTGGGGTGACTTTGCCTCAATCATGCGTGCAGACATTGACGACATTGCCTCGGCAAGCTGTCGGCGGTCCACGTTCATGTACCCCATCGACACGGCGTAGGAGCTGTGCCCGAGGATCTTCATGATGATCGGTTCCGGCACGTTCGCCTCGAGCAGTAGGGACGCGGCGGTATGCCGTGCGCCGTGGAGTGGGACCTTCAATGCGCCGGCACGCTCGAGGACCGCATGCCAGGCCGCGAGATCGTTGCGCGGGTCAATGGGGGAGCCGTCGAGGGGGAGGGTGCGACCGCGCTTGTCTTTCTTCGGGTCAGCGGTCCACAGGAGGCCGTGCGGGTTGGGCTCGTTGTCTGCCGCTATGGTCTCAATGCGTTTTTCGATGATCGCCCTGAGCGGGTCCACGAGCGGGATTGGTCGCTTGCCCGCGTCGGATTTGGGGCGCGACAAGTACAGGCCACCGGTGAGGTGGCGGTGTTCCCAGTCGGCGGGGGCGGTGAGTTTGCGGTCGGGGCAGTCGGTCCCGCGTTTCTTACCGCACGGCCACTTCCGCTTGCCCTCGTCGTCGGCACCGGTCGGGTCGCCGCATCCGTGTTCCCACGAGAGGCGCTGTAACTGCCATGACAGGTCGAGGTCGTCACCAACCCGGTCGAGTTCGATGCCGAGCACCTCGCCTTGTCGCGCGCCAGTGAGTAGCGCCGCCCACCACCGGGACGCAAGACGATCCGGCGCAACGCCGTTCTCCGGGTCGCCCGTGACCGCCTGTAGCACTTTCAGGCCGTCGAGCGGCGTGAGTACGGCAAGGTTGGGCCGCGCCTTCCTGGGGGCATCTGCGCGGTCGGTAACCTTCGACGTGACACGCCCCTCGCGTAGCGCGTATTCGAGAGCGCGGGACAGGATCGAGTACGCAAGGACCGCCGTGGGCTGCAACCCTTTAGCGGCAATGTCGTCCTCCATCTTCCGGACGTGCGCGGGGGTTAGTTTCGCCAGCTGCACCCGCCCGATAGACGGGATGATGTGATTCTCAATGACCGACCGCCACGTCTTTTGCGTCGTGGGCCGGTTCTGCTTCACTGCGATGGTGTTGAACCAGACGCGCAACCACGATTCGAGGGTTTGCCCGGTTGTGGGGATGTCGCCGCTCTTGGCAAGTTCGCGCCGCAGCTCTGTCAGCTTCGCCTCGGCTGCCGCCTTCTGCTGGCGCTCGGTGCCCTTCCGTGGCACTACGCGCACGACACGGCGAGGCTTGCCCCCGGTGGAGGGCAAAGAGAGGGCAGCGCACCACCGGTCGTCAGACTTGCGGTGGTAGACGCTGCCCTCGTTGTTTACGCGCTTGGCGGGCTTGTCGTCGCCCATGTGGGTCCCCTTTGGGTTAGCGGCGGGGGAGACCCGAACTCCCCTGCACTCTTCTTCCGTGGTTGCTCCACTCCGCTCCGGTGCGGATGCCGAACGCCTCGGGTCTTCTAAATGAGCGTCGGGTACACTTCATGCTGTCACTTCCTTATCTGTCGTTTGGTTGTGGCTGAGGGCTTCGGAGTTTGCAGACTCCGGGCCCTCGTTTTTGTTTACTGCTGGGCGGTGAGTTCCCGCCACTGTTCGCGGAGGCGTTTGAACTCGGCGGCATGTGCCGTGGCCTGCTCCACGAATCCTTCAGCCAGGAGGTGGGCGCAGGTACCGGCGAGTCGTTCCGTCCGGTCCCATAGGCCGTCCAGCTGCTCCCCGCGAGCTTTTGCCGCTTCCCACTCGGCCTCTTGTTCCTTCGTCATGTCCACAATCTAGGGGGTATAGCAACCGTATAGCAACCCCTAGATGCAACATGGGGTAGATAGGGGATTAGGAAACCGCGTGATTATGCGGAAGTGGCGCAAAAACGGGGCACAAAAAACCTGTACCGATTCACTCGTAATGAATAGGTCATCAGTTCGATTCTGATAGGCGGCCCCATATAAACACTGGCAAGCAGCCGGTTGAGGGCGCGGGGGGTATAGCAACCCCGATAGCAACGCCCCCCTTCGGCCCGATATGGTGGTCGAATGGTGCAGTCAGAGTTGTCCAACGCCGCGGTAGCCGAGATCTTCGACACGCGGCGGCGAGACATGGGGATGATCTACGCCGAGCTTGCCGCGCTCACCCGCATGAGCCCCAGGTCGCTGATGCGCTATCTGTCAGCCGAGCGCGAGATGGACATTGGGCAGGCAATGGTCATTGCCGAAGCCCTGAAGCTCGACATGGCGGAAGTGATTCGGCAGCTAAACAACTAGCAGCAACCGGCGTACACTCCCCGTCATGGTTGACCCGACTTCCATTGACCCGCCGTCTTGCCCGTCATGTTTGCGTAGGTGTGAGGCGGCGGGTTCTGTTGAGCATCCGTTTTGGTGGTGCCCGTGGTGCAAGGTTGCGGTGCTGAGTCGCTGATCTTCCCGCGCGGTGTATGTACACCCCGCCCCTTTCCCGGTAGCATGGTGTATGTACACCAACTGGAGGGAACAGGGATGAGTGAAACAACCGCGGCCACCGTCGAGCTGCTGCAGGAGCGCATCGAACGGAACCGGCTCGCCAAGGAACTATCCGCCGATGGGCATCAAGCACTTGACGAGCGGATCACCGCCGATGAGAAGACGATCGCCATACTGGATACCGTGCCGAACAAGCCCAAGACCCCGATCAGCAGCTTTCGCATCCCAACCGATCTGAAGCAAGCCGCGCAGTCGGTGGCGAAGGACCGCGGCGAAGACCTCACCTCGATCATCGTCAAGGCGCTCGAGCAGTACGTAAAGAGGGGCACGAAATGACCACGACCACGAGCGCGTATGAGCAGGAAGCCTGGTACACCATACTTCCCGACGGCTCTAGGTACGGGCGGTATGACAGCCAGGAAGAGGCCCTTGAGCAGGAGGTCAAGCACCGTGAGTTCTTGGCGGCGCAGTATGCAGAGTTCAGGGCGGCTGGATGGACGGGCGAGGACATTACGCCGCCCCCCGCGATCGCCCTTGAGCATGTGCGCCAGCGGGTCGAGATTGCCAACTTCGAGACGGTCGAGCGCGTGCCGATTGGGCGCACCAATGGGGCGGGTGCGAAATGAGTGAGGCGACCGAGTGGTACGAGTACGGCTACAGGCTGGATGATGGGGTCGAGGTCTGGGCGGGCGACTATGGCACGGACGGATCATGGACGGCGCATGACCCAAAGCGCGGCATCCAAGCGGTCGACATGTACGACGGGAACGAGGTGGAAGCCATCTATCGCGAGCTGGACCGGGCTGGTGTCGCGGGCGTTGCGATCCGGCGCAAGGTGACACGCGTCGAAGGCCCAACTGAGACGGTCACACAGGCCGATCGCGGCACGTGCGCCGCTTGCGGTGAACGACCGTATGGGCACGACAACTTCGAGTGCGACGGACCGGGGCACGAGAAGGCGCGGTTGCTGCACTAACCACGAATAGCCCCCGACCGCCCTCAGTTGAGAGCAGCCGGGGGCGTTCGTTCAGTGCTGGCAGCTATCGCAGCTGCCGTCATGTGCGCACGTCTCAGGGCATGGCCGGTCAACGTGGCGACAATCGCAGCTCATAGCTCGTGCCGACCGTCGAGCACGCTGTCGGTCTTGAAGTAGCCGGCGACGGTACCAACGACGGTGGCGATGACTGCGGCGAGTCCGGGTTCGATGCTGTAACCGAACGCGGCGCACACCTGAATGACGATGGTGGCGGAGAGGCTACCGGCGAGCCACGCGAGCAGCTTCGGGGCGATAGAGGTCCAGGCGCGAACGATGGGGGTCTTGGTGGTCATGGTTTCTCCTTCTCAGAGCCAGGGCCGTTTGGGTGGTCCGGGCGGGTTGGGCACGAGTACTTCGAGGGCGAGGATGTGGGCGAGCATTTCGAGCTTCTGCGATTCGAGTGTTTCCACCCGCTCGGTGAGGCTCTTGACGAGCCCGCGTTGTTCTGCCACGTCTTCTTTGAGGATTCGGAGTTGTTCCACGAAGCCTTCGGTGAGTGCCGCGAACTGGTGCGTGTCGGCTTCCTGCTCGGACACGGCGACGGTTTGCGTGGTGGTGTTCTTGCTGCGTCGGTCTGCAATGATCGCGACGACGACACCCGTCAGTGGAACGAGGCACACGGTCCCGATTTGTATCCACGTTTGGCTATCCATTGGCTTCCACCCCCAGCAGCGCACGGATGCGTTTCGTGAGGTGTCGGATGCGCCACGTGGGGACGACAAGGTAGGACAGCCCGAGGACAGCAATGGCGGCGCGGTCGGCGTCGTGGTCCACGATGGCGCGCACGAACAGCAGCGCCGGGTATACGGCGATGAGGCCACCCATGAGGCACACGGCGGTCATCTCGGCGCGTTTCTTCCACAGCCTGCCCGCGGGTGTTGCGGTGAAGAATGTGAGCACGCAGGCGACGGCGGCGACCAGCGCGAAGAATCCGATGAGCGCGCCCCAAAGGATCGAGTACAGGGGCGGTGCAGCATCGGTGAGGGTGGGCATGTGCGCCAACGTGGACACGGCACCCCACGCCCCGTAGATGACCCAGAGCGTGAACGCCATAACGTCCACGCCCCGGTCAACTATCACCGGCTCAAGGATGCGCTCCCTCAGTCGGCGCAGCATCAGGCGAACTTGCCGTTCAGCAACTTGGCGAGTCCCCGGTAACTGTTCTTCCCGAGCACCCCGTCAATGGGTCCGTCGTATCCGCCGTGTTGTGCGGCACGTTGCAGGGCTTTGTACGTGTTGACGCCGGGGATACCATCAATGGGGCCGTCGTAGCCGTCCCAACGCTTCCTGCCGCGCTGGATTGCCGCCCACGTGTTCTTGCCCAGCACGCCGTCGACGGGCCCGTTGTAACCGTCCTCACGCGCCCACAACTGCATGAGCTTGTAGAACTGGGGGCCGGGGATGCCGTCGGATTCGGTGGAGCTGTAGTTGCTGGACCGCGAGGGCTTCGGGGCCGGGGGAACGTACGCGGGGATGGACGCCGGCGCACTGAGCCCGCCACCCATGCCCCCGGTCGGTGCCGCGAGGATCGCTTTGGCGCGGGTCACAATCCAGTCGAGATCCAGCCCACCCGGGCAGGCCGTCGCGTAGGAGTCACCGAACCGCGTGTAAACCTCCCGATGCCCAATGACATGCTGGCGGTCGCACGGGATGCCGTACCGCCTGCACCAGTCAGCGGTGACCTGCGCCGCAGCTTCCTGTGCCGCATCGGACACCGGCCACGACCCGCCAGCAGACTGGTTCTCAATCTCCGTGGTCAACGCTTGGCTGTCGAAGAACTGCGACGACAACGACCACGCCCGCTTCTCTTCGGGAACGATGCCGACCTTCTCGCCCTCATTGCTGATGGTGATGTGGCAGGAACCTTCCTTGCGTCCGGTGCGCCACGACTCGATGACAGACTCGAACGACGTGCCCGCCTCGTGGTGGTGGACGATGAACTTCGGTTTCGCCCCACCGGCCCGCACATCCTGGTTCGGGGTGGGGACAACACGGTCCACGAGCTTGCTGTACGTCATGGGTGTCTCCTTGCTTCGGGGTATGAAAAAAGCCCCGCGGATGGCGAGGCGTGGGTGTGGAATCTAGGAATCACCTAGGATTGGCGCATGGATATCTGGGGCAGGGTTCGTGATGCTCTCGTCACGGCCAGGACCCGTGCGGCCATTGCCGAGCGCGAGTGCCAGCACGACGGCAGCGAACCGTGGTGCCGCAGTTGCGCCGCGTTCTACAATCCGGCATGACCTACGCCAGTGGCACGTCGCCTAGGGCGACTATGACCGCAGCCGTCTCGCGCCCCATCCCCAAGTCGTTCGGGTGCAATCCGTCTGCCTGCCGGAACGCAGAACGCCAGCCGACATCGGGGCGTGACGTCACGATCATCCCGTCCTTCGGGAATAGGGCGATCACGTCATCGATGGCAGAGTTGAACACGGACCGGTAAGTGTCCACCGCCGTCGAGCCGTAGAAGGATACGTAGGCCGCATCGGTGGGTGCGGGGGCTTTCTCGATGCTGATCAGCGGCGGGTCAGTCGGCGCCATTAGCACCGTGCCGACGAGGTTCGACCCGGAGACGGTTGTGATGACCAAGGTGTGGGAGCCGCTGCTCATCGTCGGCAGCTTGACAACCATCGGGAACCACGTCTGGGATGGGCTGTTGTGGGTTGCCCGCCCCCGGCTGCTTGTGGAGTAGTTGCCGCCCACGGCAACCCCGTCGAGGGTTACAGTGAACACGCCCCCATCTGCTCCGACCTTGCCATAGGTCAAGAAATGCGAGGCGCGCCCAGTGAAGGTGACGGTGGCGGTAGCCCCGGGGGCGGGAGAGGTGGGCTGGTTGCGAACCGACCCGCCAGAGAGCGTAGATGCGCTGTAGGGCGCTGCATTCCACGCGCCCGCGAAGGTGAAGGCGGTGTGCTCGATGCGGCTAGATGCCCTCAGGACCGCGATGAGCGCTTCAAGGCTGAGCTTGTACCCGTCGAGGCCCTGCGCGTCGCCTTGCTGCCAGCCCACATCGTTGATTGGGTTCGACACCATGACGAGGCCGTTTGATGGCGTCCATTTCCGGGATGTGGTGCCGACAGCCGCGAGAGCAGTGTCCTGCATTTGGTCGCCGTTGAACGACCGCGACGAATAGGTCGAACCGTGGGCAGCTGCGACGAGCTCCGGGTAATGGGCAGTCACGCCTGTGACAGAGCCGTACGAGTTGAGGTAGGAGTAGTGGGGCAGCCCGGCCATGATCGAGAACAGGTGAGGCGCATAACGGCCATCCAGCGCCGTTTGCGTCGGCCCAGCGCCCGTGACCATCGTCGCCACGACATCGTTAGCTGGGGCGGTGAACGTGCCTTCCGCCGCTTCCGCACGAGTGGCGGCATCTTCGGCACGGGTGGCGGCGTCCTGAGACGCTACGCGATCCTCAACAGTGATGAGGGTGACCTCGCCGGGCTGCGCCGACTCCCCGAACTCGATACGTGTAACAGCCAATGGGTTCTCCTAACGAAAAAAGTGAAAGCGCCACCGCGCCGGCGAGAGCATAAAAGATCAGTGAGGGGTTATTACCAGTCGAGCTCCCACTCAAGGCGCAGCAAATGCTTCACGCCCGAGTTGGTCAACCCCGTGCCGCCATACCCGGTGGGGATCGCCATGATGCCGTTCACCAGCTCGTACCCGGACGGCTGCCCGTTGCTGGTGATGCCCGCACCCACATACCTGGAGGACGGGTCTTGCGGGCGCAATGGGTCGGGGATGGTCAGAATGTTGCCAAGGGTTGCGCCGGTGCCAGCAGTTACGCCACCCAAGAGCACGCACACGTTTCCCTGCCTGCGGATGCGCGGCTTGTAGTTCGACGTGTTCAGTGCCGTCCAGCCGGTGCCGAACGTGACAACATCGGTGAAGGTCGCCACCCCACCGGATACGAACCACCCAGCGCCGTCCCACTTGTAGTCGGTTTTGGTGTCAGCGACGAAAATGCTCCGGCCCACCCAGTTGCCAAGCGTAGGCAGCGATGAAGCTGTTGCCACCGTCTCGCCAACCAGCGGATCGAAGTGCTCATACACTGCGGTGATCTGAGCTGGCCCCAACATGGCGCTGCTGTTCGCGATGGGCGTGTAATTGGTGCGTCCGGTCATGCTATCTCCCAACAAAAAGGCCCCCGTGTTGGGAGCCAGAAAACGGATGATTAGGGGGTTACGTCTGCCACTTCATGTAAATCTGCCCAGACGTTGCGGACGACGCATACTGCCGCCAGCCATGGCCCGCGTAGAAGCCGACACCGAACGATTCACCCCTCGCGAGCGCACCAGCGAACGGCATAATGTCGATGGTCCGCGAGCCACCAGGGACCGTGATCGCACCCGACAAAGCAGGCTCACCGGCGCGCGTCTTGGCCGTGTGCGTGCCCACCCTTGAGGCGGTACCGGGAACGTTGTCCCAGTTCTGCCGCAACGTCAGAGTCGCCTCAAGCAGAACCGCACTGTCAGGTATCGTGTCCGCGATCTGCGCCCCGTAGAAATAGAACGCCGACCGGGAGTCGGACACCTCCACAAGGTTCCCCTGATACGCGCCACCCCGGAAGTTCCCCGAGTCAGTTGCGGAGAACGTCTGAGAACGGACCGAAGACACCGGAGCTGGAGCAGGAGGCGGCGGCTTCTCGACAGGGACAGCCTGCCCCGAATACACCGCAATGACCATGCGGCCCTCATGATCCAACCGCACCCGCGAACCCGAATCGAAAGCGTCACCCTGCGAATACCCGTACACATACGACACGCCATCATCGCCAAGGATGTTCACCAGCCCACCAGAGGGCACCGTCGAAACTGTGCCCTGCGGTGCCCTAGCGATTGGCCCCAAGCACACCCGCGCCGTACCAGTGAAAAGCACCTGCACTTTATCGCCAGGCCACGGCACCTGACCCACCATCGGCATGGTCTGGTCGCCCCCGCCCACATTCACCACCGCAGTCTGCGCCGCCAAATCCACCGACACGCACTCGCCCTGAGACGTTGACGTGAGACCCTTACGAATCTCCGCCTCACTGATCGCCAAAGACCCGCCAAGACTCATCAGGACTCCTCCGCAACAATCAGGGAAACCGAGACACCAGCAGTCGGGTCCAGCGGGTACGCCAGCGACGACACCTCACCCAGGACAGCGCGCCCCTGCCGTGGGTCACGCATCCACCCGAAGTCGCCCAAGTCCAGCAGCAACGCCTCCGGGCCGCACACCACATCCACAACCCGGGAACGCTGCGTAGACACCCGCGCCAAGATCGTCTTCGCCGCCGTGTTCACCGCCGACTGGGTTGCATAAATGGGCGACTCATGCCGGAACGTGCGACCACCAGCGCGAGACACGGCCAACGGGTCCGACTCGTCCTTGATCATCGCGAACGCAACCAAGTCGTTATTGCTCGAAGACCGCACCTGCACCTGGTTGTAATAGTCATTCGACATGCCCTCACGCCACGTGATGACACCGGCAATGTCGAACACGGGGACAGTCGCCGTCAACCACGCATCCTTCACACGGGCCGTGAGCACGCCCTCACGCGTCAAATGAGGGTCGCCCCCCAACAGCCCGCACAGGGTCGTGATCGCCCCCAAACGGTTGTCGTACACCGTCGAAGGCGGCACCGGCTGATCCGGCAACGACTCCTGCACCGGAATAGGGGACAGCCGCCGCAGCTCGTCATACACCGTGTTACCCGCGACAGGGCCCTCAGCGTTCAGGAAATCGTCTGCCTTGATCTGCTCGAACCGGTCATCCAGATCAAGACTCACCGACCAGCCCGTGACAACATCACCGCGCCGGAACTCCTGCGACTCGGGGGCACCAGTGATACGGAACCGACCCAACTGGATCTCCCGCACATCACGGCCAACATTCACCGTCCGCCACACCGCGAGCTCCTGCCCATACGTCGCCAACGGGTCAGTCTTCGCCCGGGGCACCAACGACGACCCCCCACCGGCAACAACAACCGACCCCGTAGCCTGCACCTCCGCGTTACCGTTCAACGTGAACGAACCAGACGACAAGTCGACCTCAGTGGTCAGCGCCCCCAAATAGAACGCCGCAGCCCTAGAACCGCCCACCTGATGAGTCCGCAACGCCGACAACGTGTCATCATCCACCGACAGCATCAGACCTCCAATTAGGCAACAGCAGGCGGGTTCTGTTCCGCATCCAGCCACGTCGAATACGCCGCATTGAAATCAGCCCACGTCGGAAACACGTCAATGTACGCCTGCCAAGTCACCACCGGCACAATGATGCTCAACGTCGAACGCGACACCTCCTGCCCGGCGATGTCCCACACGCTCGCAGTGCCACCCGTCCTGGCGTCGAACGGGACACGGCTCGCATCAGGGATCACGACATGCAACGCGCGCGGAATCGGCATCGGTGGCATGGTCCGCACCAAAACCTGCGTGCGCGACAACACATCATCGAACGCCACCTGATCAGCCTCAGACCAAGCAATGACCCGAAGATTAAGCCCCTCGAGCATTCCCTGCGCACCCATGAGTGCGACCGTCTCGAGGCCGATCTTGTACACGGCCACATCGCGTTTACGTGTCAGCGCTTCCGCGAACCGCAGCTCAGCATCCAGCCGCACCGCAGCGGACGGGTCCAACGGGTCGCTGATGATGACCTTCCCAACCGGGATGTCCACCTGCGTGGACGCCGAATCGGTGAACCCGAGATCGTTACCGTCCGCATCGAACTGCTGCGCCCGATACGTCACCGGGACACCCAACGGCACCTCATAGTCGGTGATGAACAACCCGCCC
>Ga0157373_10000931_pt1 | contig 22598 bp, 16 predicted proteins | sample C65metaG_FD_113460 | JGI IMG/M metagenome (GOLD analysis project Ga0157373, IMG submission 113460) | Corn rhizosphere microbial communities from Kellogg Biological Station, Michigan, USA - C6-5 metaG | ecosystem: Host-associated > Plants > Roots > Rhizosphere > Soil | place: USA: Michigan... | reverse complement strand
TGAGGAGATTGGTGACGAGCAAGGTGGCTGCACCGATGGCGAAGGCGATCCAGATATCCGCATTTCCCACGGCGATGATGTCTCCGAAGAGCCAATGCTCCAGTTCCTGGCGGGTATCCAGCTTCGGTAACAGCGCGATGCCTGCTGCGAATGATGCGGTGTAGAGAACGGCGAGCGAGGTTCCCTGGCTTACGCGATTCCCACGGGATACCGCGACGGAGCCCAGCCCCACGAGCAAGGCGGCGAACAGAGCCCCGAGGAAGGCATTCCATTGGCTCAGGGCACCCGTTAGAAAAATGCCCAGGGCGATGCCGGGAAGCATGGTGTGCGAAAGTGCCGAGACGGAGAGGGCATCCCGCCGGAGGATGACAAAGCCGCTGAAAAAGCCATTTGCAAAGCCGATGAAGCCAGCAGTGGCAAGCGCACGCTGGTAGAACGGGCTGGTAAGAAGATCGAGAACCATGGCGGATTTTAGGCGGAGGGGACAGGCTGCCGCTGGGTTGGGAAAGTTTTTGCGATGAGATCCTCACTCAGCACCTCAGCTACCGGGCCGAAGGCGAGAGGACGGGTGGCCAGAACCAGCGCTTCATCGAAGAGGTGGGGCACCGTATTCAGATCATGATGGGAGGCGATGACTAGGCGGCCCTCGTGTGCGAGTTGATTCAGCAGATCCCCCAAAAGCTGGGAGGCATTCCGGTCCAAGCCGGTGAAAGGCTCATCCAGCAAAAGAACGTGGGCCTCCTGAGCGATGGCTCTGGCGAGGAAGGCGCGCTGCTGCTGGCCGCCGGAAAGCTCACGAATCTGGCGGTGCTGAAGATTGGTGAGTGCCAGGGAATCCAAGGCATGATCGACGGCTGCCGTGTCTTCCTTTGAAAATTTTCGCCACCAGCCCGTTTGGGGATAGCGTCCCATTTCGACAAGGCCACGCACAGTGATGGGGAATGACCAATCCACTTCTTCACGCTGGGGAAGGTAGGCAAATTCACGCGACCATTTGCGGACGGTGGTGCCACGCCAGAGGATGGTGCCTGCCTGCCGTGGGACCAAGCCGGCGATGGCCTTCAGTAAAGTGCTTTTTCCGGCACCGTTCGGGCCAATGAGAGCCACCCTGTTGCCACAAGAAGTGGCAAGGGACACTTTTTCCAAAGCAAGAACCTGCCGATAATGGACGGATAGGTCCTGAATCACCAATTCATGATGGTGGCTGTGATGGGCGCAGCAAGAATGATGGGCTTCGCTCATGGAATAGAGGAGAGGGGGAGTTCCAGAAGGTCATCGATGTCTCCGGCAGCATCGAAGACATGGGTGATGGTGGGCTGGCCGGGAGATTCCAGCGTCAGTTTTGCAAAACGCTGCTCGCCTTTGATGGGGGATGCCTTCCAGCGGACACGCAGGGCGACACGGGGATTTTCAGGATCGAGCTGAAGCGTGCCAGAGGTGGCGGAGGCCTCTGCGATTCCTGTATCAAGAAGGGTTTCCATGGCCTCCGCAGAGAGAATGAGTGTGTAGGAGACAGCTTGGGAAGGCTTTGCCTCAGGAGTGGCGGAATGTGTGGCTCCTAGCGGAGCCTTTGCAGCGGTCAGGCGTGCCAGCCCTGCTCCTGTGACTGCAAGGCCCAGAGCAAGAAGGAAAAACCGGATGAGGGGCGAGCCGCGCATGCGTTAATTTTGCGTGAGATTGTAGAATATGCAAGAAACTTGCATCTGTTCTGCGGCAACAAAAAAACCGGCCCCCCAGATGGGAAGCCGGTCTTTTGAAGAAGGGCGCAGCCCTCAATATCCCGCTGTGGTTGTGGTGCGGCGGGTGGTTGTGGTCTGCCCGACGTAGGGATTAGTGGTTTGTGTGGTAGTGGTGGCTGTGGTAACGGGCGGAGTGACCACTGTCGTGGAGGGCGGCTGCACATTGGTGGTGCAGTTGCTCAGGGAAAGGATGGCTGCGGTAAGAGCGAATGCTTTGATGATGGTTTTCACAGGAGTATTAGGTTTGGGTTATTGGGCTTTTTTTGATTCAAGCCAGTGGAGTGATTTCAGCAAAAAACATGCCCTATCCTATGGGGTGGGTAGTAACATTTTGATTTTCAGTCATGAACGAAGATTGTGTGTGAGCCTTGTAGTTCCGAATTCACACTTTGTTCGGGAATAATGCACCTATTTGTTGGGGAGATCCTGTAGATTGCACGATGCCGGGGTTTTCGCTGGAAATCGGTTTCCGCCCCGGCAAGGTCGGGGGCATGGGCATGACGCGTTTTCAGAAATTGGCCACAGCCGCCTTGGTCTCGGTGGTGTCCGTGTCGTTTGAAGGGAAAATTGTGCGGGTGACGGGTGCGGGGATGGGCTGCCCGGACTGGCCGACGTGCTGGGGCTGTCTAATTCCTCCAACCAAGGTGGAGGATGTGAATTTTTCCAAACTCCCTATCGAACGTTTCCAAAAGAAGGCGGAAAGAATGGGCCGTGATCCCTCCACCATCACGGTGGAATCCCTGAAAAAGGAATTCAATCCACGCCATGTGTGGACGGAGTATTTCAACCGTCTCAGCAGCCTGCCGGTAGGTTTTTTCTGTGTGGCTACGTTTATAGCGGCATTCTGGCAGCGGGAAAAGCGGCCGCTGGTCTTCTGGTTGGCATTTGCCTCGCTGGTTGTGGTTTTGCTGAATGCCTGGATGGGGGCGAAGGTGGTTTACAGCGGCCTGAAGCCCGGTGTGCTGACGACGCACCTGGCGCTGGCAATGGGGCTGATCGGCCTGCTGGCCTATTGCGCATGGCGAGGAACGGATGCTCCGTGGCGGATCGCTGCGATGGAGGGGCAGACGGGGACTTTGCGGAAAATGGTCACTGTCCTGCTTCTGGCCATCGTGGTGGAGGGTATCCTGGGTTCCCAAATTCGTGAAATGACGGATGAACTGGCGAAAGCGCACCTCAATTCTCCGCGTTCCACCTGGATTCAGGAACTGGAGCACTCGTGGGTCTATCTGATCCACCGCAGCTTTTCATGGGCGGTTCTGCTTTTCGCCCTATGGGCGTGGCAACTGACGAAAAAGCTCCGCGTGGGTGGGCCTACGGTGGTTGAGAAAACCGTGCTGGGCATCGTGATCGCCCAGATGGTGCTGGGCGTCACCATGGCGCAGATCCACATCTACGCCTGGGTGCAGGTGCTGCATGTGGGGCTGGCTGCGGTGCTGCTGGCCTTTGTTTGGCTGTGGCGGTTCGGCCTGGCAGAGGAAAAGGTTTAACGAACTCCCCGCGGGCTGCCTTTTTTGGGAGAATCGAACACGACATCTGTGATGGAGGCGCGACGGCCATCCGGGGAATACGAGGCCACCTGCATTTTCTTGAGTGTCCAGGTCTCCTTGTCGATCTGCATGACGCTCTCGACCTGAAATTCCTTAAGCAGTGCGCCGGATTTGGCATGGCCGCGGATGCGCATGAAGGCACCGAACTTTGTGTGCACCCAGACATACACCACATCGTAGCGGCCACCCGTGCCTTTCGGCTTATCCAAGCGGACCTTGTAGCAAGGCTCGCCATTCACGTCCTCAACGGCTTCCAGCGCAGGATTGGGCCAATAGAAAAAACGGAATGCCAGATCTTCATAAGTAAGATCCGTCCCGGCGATGGGCTGGACTAATTTGGCATCCGGAAATTTCCGCGTCTGTCCGTTCACGATGTCAAACAGATCGTAGGCCTCATCTCCCAGCCGCATGTGATAGGCCTGCCAGGTGCCGCCATTATCTTCCGTGAATTGGAACTGGATGTTCTTCCCGTCCAGAAAGAGGGCGATGGGGATTTTTTTGCCATTGGAGGACAGCCTGCCATTGAGCGGGGAATCCTTGTCCATTTTCGTGACGGTGGCGGAGATGCGTGCCGCTTCCATGATGGCCTTGGCATCCGGTGTCTGGGCATGGGCGTTGGCGCAGGAAAGGATGGCGACTGTGGCGAGCAAGGATTTGAAATTCATGGCAATAAGATGGGGCAATCAGGCGCTTGGACAAGTTTTAGCCCCAATTCCTTCAAAAAAGCGTGTCTGTTTCGTTCGGTTTTTCAAAATTCCTTCCTTTGGGACTTGATGCTGGCGGGGTGGGGGAATTGGATGGCGAAACAACGCACGGGCGTCTCCCCAATCCCATGAGTCTTCGCAAGCAGCTTACCGACATCCTTCCCTCGCTACTGCCGAGCAACCCTGCGGAATCCATCAAAGGAACGGAGCTCATCAGGCTGACACGGTTGCAGTTGAATGGAAATTACTCGGACGCCTCGCTCCGGTATCATTTTTCGATCATGTCCTGTGATCCTGCCTCGCCAATCGCGAAGGTGGAGAAAGGCCAGGGCTACTATCGCCGCAGCGCACCACTGCCTACGCTCTCCAGCGCCCAGGAACTGCTGTCCCTTACCCAAGGGCGGCTGGATGATATGTCTGGAGACGATGGCATGATTGATGAGGCGATGCTCCGCATCCGTAAATTCCGTGCGGTGGTCACGCGTTATTATGAAATCAACGGCCGCTTTCCCTTCGCCTTTCGCCAGGCGTTCAGCCAGGATTCCCCGATCAGCAATCTCTGGAAATTTCCGGAAATGGTGCTGGTGGATTGGGAAACCGGTGGCCCTACGGATGAGGAGATGACGCTGGATGAAACGATGCTCGCCTTCAAACAGCGCCTTGGCATCGCACCATTCCATCTGTGTGCGGCACGCCTGCGCATCCAACCCTCGCTGGCCAGCTATCGGGAGGATTTTTTCCAGACACTGGCCGTCTCCATGTGGGCACAGGCCGGGGAACTGATCTACGCTGCACCCATCCAAGATGAGGCACTGGCGGAAGGTCTGCGCAAGCTGAGTGCGGCCTTCGGTGTGGGAGTGATTTCCTTCGGCCTCACGGCGGATGCCCTGGATGAACTGCCGGGGCCGGCCAGCATCCTGAATGCGCATCCGCGAGAGACGGAGGCCATCATGTCCAAGCTGGAAATCAACCGCATTGCCTCCTCCGCAGGGCGGGTGCAGTTGGATTGGAATGCACTGGGCAGCATGCGCAATGAATCCGAAGAGGCTGAAAAACTCATTCAGTGGCTGACGCGCTGCATCGATGAACGGCGTGCCGAGCCTTTCAAGGATGAATGAGGAATGGACATTCCGCAGCATCGCTATTGTCGGCTGCGGAGCGATCGGCCTGTATTATGGAGGACGCTTGGCGCAGGCAGGAGAGGATGTTCGTTTCCTGCTAAGGTCGGATTATGACGCCGTAAAGGCTGGCGGACTCAAGGTGGAGAGCTCGCTGGGAAATTTTGATCTTCCGAAAGTGACTGCCTGCCGGACGCCGGAGGAAATCGGTCCGGTCGATTTGGTGATCGTGGCCTGGAAGGCAACTTCCAATCATCTGTTACCGAAAATTTTACCTCCTCTGCTTCATCCCGGGACGCAAGTGCTGACGCTACAGAATGGGCTGGGCAATTGTGAGGCTCTCGCAGACATCGTGGGGGCGGATCGTGTTCTGGGTGCCTTGTGCTTTGTGTGCATCAATCGGCTGGGGCCGGGGCATGTTCGCCATACAGGCAAGGATCGTGTGTCGATTGGTGAATGGCGGTCAGGCCTGCCGGGGCGTGCGGCAGAGATTGAGCGCCGCTTTCGATTGGCACAGATCAATGCGCGGGCCGTGCCGGATCTTCAAAAAGCCCAGTGGGAAAAACTTATTTGGAACATCCCATTCAATGGTCTGGCCATTGCGGAAGGCGGAGTCACCACCGATATTCTGCTGACAACCGTTGAGCTGCAGATTCATGAGCTGATGGCCGAGGTGGTGGCTACAGCCCGGCAGCTTGGCTTTCCTCTGGATGATGAATTGATTTCCCTGAACATCGAGCGCACCCGCCCGATGGGTGCCTACCGCCCTTCCAGCATGATTGACTTTGTAGAAGGTAGGGAGGTGGAACTATCCATCTGGCAAGAGGCCATCGGCGCGGCTGCCAGGAAGGGTGTCGGCATGCCCTTGACGGAAGATCTCTTGAGGCGGATCCAGGGAAGAATCGTGGAAAGATGAATCCTTGCAGGATATCGGAATAAAACCGGAAGCAGGGAAACTCTTTGAGGCCGGAAGCGGGTGCTAACGAATTCCGAGGCTCCTTGACTTTTCAGTCGCTGGGGTGCTTGTAGGCAGGCGTTCGTTCCCTGCAAGCCCATGTCCGCCGGAAGAAACCCATTGGCACGCTGTGCTTTTTTTATTTTATTATTTAGCTTATGTTCAATAGCTTATGGGGAGATTGACGAAAATGGCAATGGGCTGAGCGACGTATGGGAAGCAGCATACGGAAAAAACCTTTCCCCTTCTGCGGATACAGACCGGGATGGTTTTTCGAATCTCCAGGAGTCCATCGGAGGGACAGATCCTCAGGATGGGGCCAGCTTTCCCCGGGTGCGGAGGCTGGAGGCGCAGCCGGATACTCTGACGGAGTATTGGGAGAGTGCGAAGGGCGTGAAATATCAGCCGCTTTTTTCAGCGGATCTTCAAACGTGGCTACCATTCGGTCCTGCGGTGATCGGCACGGGTGGGGAGGTATCCACGGCACTGGACCGGCATCATTCCTTCACTTCGGGTGGTGTGGATCAGTCGGTATGGTTCGGCCTGACTGGCTGGGGACTGGGGCAGATCAAGCAACGCGTCACCCAAGGTGTGGCGCCAACGAGCGTGGGAAGGCTCACGAAACTGGACATTCCGCAATCCGCGCCGGACGCGCAATTCTACGGGCAGTGGATACGCGGCTGGATCGTGCCGCCGGAAACGGGAATCTATCAATTTTATATTTCCAGTGATGACCAGAGTGAACTCTGGCTTTCCACGAATGGAAGCCCGAATAACAAGGCTCTCATAGCAGGTGTGTCGGAGTGGACGGACTATCAGGAGTGGGATAAATTTCCCTCACAGACCTCGGCGTCGCGTTCACTGGTGGCCAATACGGTTTATTATTTCGAAGTCTATCAGGTGGAGGGGGATGGCGGGGATCATCTGTCCGTGGCATGGAAGCGGCCATCGATGGGCGCGGGAGAAAGGGAGATACTGGGGAAGGATGTGCTTTCCTCCACAGGCCAGTCTCTCGCTGAGTTGGGGAATGGACGGCTTTTTTCCAAATTGGAAATCGATGAGGCAGATAGCGATGGGGACGGGGTGAGCGACTACGAGGAACATTTGCTGGGACTGGATCCAAACAAGGCGACGACGGCCCCACGGGTGGCGGACCTGACTGCCGCGCGGAAGACGCTGGCAAGCGCCAGCACCATCAATCTGGGAGTTTCCTCAGCCAGGGCCTATGAAAGCAGTGGCGCTGCTGCCGAGTTTACGGTTTTCCGGTCAGGAGGGATCGAGCCACTCATTGTGCACTACACGGTAACAGGGACGGCTGTGGGTGGCAGCGATTATGCAGGGCTTTCCGGATCAGTCACCATTCCGGCAGGAGCACGCGCCGTGCATATTCCGGTGATTCCTCTGAATGATGGTCTGATGGAATCGCAGGAAAGTGTGACGCTCACTCTCCTGCCTGGGGCAGGGTTCACACTCGGGAGTCCGGTGAATGCCAGCGTCACGATCGATGACAGCCCGGATGCGTTGTTTGTGGCCCAGTTGCGAAGCGCAGCAGGGGCAAGCTCCGCTGGGGCGGGAACGGGCGCGATCCGGCGCAGTGGCAATGCTCTAACCGGGAAAACCAGCCTGAGCTTCAGTGGGCTGGGAGCTGCCCAGAGTGGAGCGGAAATTTTCATCTCCAATGATGGCCAGTCCGGGCCTGCGGTATTCATCTATCCGCTCAATCAGGTGCCGGGGCTGGGCTGGGACTTTGCCGCGAGTGGGGGGCAGACGCGCGAGCAGATCATCGACGCATTAAATGCCGGCAGGCTGTGGGTGCGCATCCTGAGTGGTGTGCCGTCTGCGCCTGAATTGGTGGGCCAGTTTCTACCAGCCCCTGGCTGGGACCATATGCCGGTGCCTGCAACGCCACCGGCAGCCCCGGTGATGGCCAGTTCCACGGGAGAGGCTGCGCGTTTTCTCACGCAGGCTACCTTTGGCCCCAGCCAGGCAGATCTGGCATCTTTGCAAACGCAGACGTATGCGCAGTGGATCGATGCCCAACAGGCACTCCCACCTACCCTGCACCTTCCCCTCATGCAGCAACGGCGTGATGAATGGATTGCCCGTGGTGAAGATGGAGGCGGCTGGCAGGGGCCGCGCCTGGAGGCGTGGTGGCAGACAGCGGTGGATGCCCCGGATCAGCTCCGCCAGCGCATGGCCTTCGCGTTGAGTGAGATTTTTGTCATTTCCCAGAACAGTGCCCTGGATATCGAGTATGAGGGCACCACGAAGTATTATGATATTCTGGTGAGTCATGCTTTCGGAAATTACCGGGATCTGTTGGAGGATGTGACTCTCAGCCCGATGATGGGCACTTATTTAAGCATGATCCGCAATCGGAAGCCAGACCCGGTGACGGGCCATGAGCCGGATGAAAACTATGCACGGGAAGTGATGCAGCTATTTTCCGTGGGCCTCAGCCAGCGGCATGCGGATGGCTCGCTGAAATTGAATGCCGAAGGACTGCCGATCCCCACCTACACCCAGGCGGATACCGTGGGGCTGGCGCATGTTTTCACCGGATGGGGGCCGCACTATGATCCGGCCAATCCACCGCACTGGGAGTGGGACGGGGAAGAAGCTGCGCAGGACGATTGGTTCCAGTGGGGCAGTGACCCGCTCCGGCCGATGTCGTTCTATCAAACATTCCACGATCCGCAGGATAGGACTATTCTGGGAGGGACGTTGATTCCTGGTTCCCTGAGTGGACCCCAGCGGATGGAACTGGCTCTCAATACCTTGTTCAATCATCCCAATGTGGGTCCATTCATGGCGAAGCATCTGATTCAGAAATTTGTGACCAGCAATCCCAGCCCGGCCTACATCCACCGGGTGGCCAGTGTCTTCAATGACAATGGGCAGGGCGTGCGGGGGGATCTGGGTGCCACGCTCAAGGCGGTGCTGCTGGATTATGAAGCGCGTTCGCCTGCTGTCCGCCAATCCATCAGCTATGGAAAACCCTCCGAGCCGCTGATGCGTGCCACCCGGCTTTTTCGACTTGTCCCGGTCCCCAGGCCACATGCTTCTGTTGGAGACAACCGGCTATTCCTGAATCTGGATTACTTTTTCCCGGAACAGTCCCCGCTCAATTCCTCCTCAGTGTTCAATTTCTATCAGCCAGGGTTTTCCAGCCCGGGGCCGATCTCCCAGGCGGGTTTGCTTTCTCCGGAGTTTCAGGTGTTTTCGGAAACCACCGCTATCCGGCAGGCCAATTTCTTCATAGGGATGCTGGAGTGGGGGATGTGGACTTCCGAGCCGGAAGATGCGGATTCCAACTACACGCTGCGCTTCGATTACTCGTCCTTCGTGGCGATCCTGAATACTCCAGGGAAGACACCCGTGCAGGCGCAGGCGCTGCTCATCGATTATTTAAATGACCGCATGCTCTTCGGGCAGATGAGTGCTGCGCTGCGGGCAGACATTACCTCTGCCTACGCCCAGTTGCCGGGGTGGTTCGGCTATTCCGCGGAACGCCAGGCCCAACGGGTGGAGATGGCGATGTATCTGATTGTCAATTCACCCGAGTTCTTCGTGCAAAAATGAAAGACATGCCTCCACCTATCGGTCGCCGCCAGTTCATCGGTCAGGCAGCCTGCGCCGGACTGGGACTCACCGGCGTGCTGTCCACGCTGGGCACGCTCCGGCTTTTCAATGCCACCCTGGCGGCGCAGGGCCTGCCACCCGCAGTGGATGATCACAAAAGTCTCATTTGCCTTTTCCTTTATGGGGGAAATGATGCGAACAACATCCTGGTCCCCCGGGATTCATCCGCATATGCCTCTTATCAAAACAACAGAGGCATCCTGGCTCTGGGCAGGGATTCGCTACTGCCTCTGAATATTCCAAATGATGATGGGCGGGAGTTCGGCCTCCATCCGGCGATGGATGCCCTGCATTCCGTATTCAATGCAGGAAAAATGGCGATGATCTGCAATGTGGGAACTCTGGTGGCTCCCATCACCAAGGCGGAGTATCTGCTGGGAGGGGCGGCCATTCCGCCGTATCTTTTTTCTCATAATGACCAGCAGGTGCAGTGGCAGACTTCCGTGCCGGATTCCCCGCGCAAGGTGGGGTGGGGCGGGCGTCTGGCGGATCTGATGCAGGAGCTGCATGGCAGTTCCCAGATTTCCATGAATGTCTCCCTTTCCGGTTCCAATTACTTCCAGGTGGGGGATCAGGTGCTGCAATATCATGTAACGCCGGGCGGCAGCATCGGGCTGGATAGTTATGACAGTGACTGGTCTCCCAGAAAAGAGATCTATCAATCATTCAATAATACCATTGGCCGGAGTTATGGGCATATCTTCGAGCAGGAGCACGCCAACATCGTGAAGCGCGCCGTTTCCAACGATCTTTTCCTGAAATCCGTCCTGGCGACGAATCCTCTTCCGGCGGATGCAGCAGCATTCCCGCTCAGCCAGGCGGATGATCAGGGAAATGTCACCTACCTGGCAGCACAGTTGCGCATGATTCTGAAGATGATTCACGCCCGCAATGCTCTGGGGATGAAGCGGCAGATTTTCTTCGCGGCAATCGGTGGTTTCGATACGCACGATGCGCAGCTAACCGATCATCATGCGCTGCTGAAGGAGTTGAGCAATGGAGTGGCGGATTTTTACAATGCCACCAACAGCTTGGGCATCAGTAATCAGGTGACGCTTTACACGGCATCCGATTTCAATCGCACCTACAACAGCAATGGGAAAGGCTCCGATCATGCATGGGGCGGCCATCACATGGTGGTGGGTGGAGCGGTGAATGGCGGAAAACTTTACGGGGAAATGCCCACGTTGGAGATCGATGGGCCGGATGACACAGGCAGCCGTGGCAGTTGGATTCCAAAGGTTTCCACGGATGAAATGGCGGCCACACTGGCGCGCTGGTTTGGCGTTTCGGAAGCGCAATTGCCACTCGTCCTGCCGAATATCGGGCGGTTCGCGACCAAGGACATGGGTTTCATGAACCTGCAAGTATGAAGCGCGGGTGGATCATCTTGCTGGCCATCGCTGGTGGCATCGTGGGTGCCGTGTGGCTGGTGCATGATCGCGGGAGCCACACGGTTTCGCTGCCTCCTCAAAAGAAGGTGGCCCCCAAGCCGTCTTCTGAAAGGCGGATGACCTCCGGGGAAATTGCGTTCGCTCCTCCCACGCCGGAAGCAATGGCACCGATTTCCTCTCACCCAATGGCGGCTGCCATCGGGTCTCCCAATCTCTCCCCGGAGAAGGAACTGGCAATACTGTTGAAATTTTTCCAAATTTACCGGCAGGAGTTTGGCGCATTTCCCGCAGGGGAGGGGAATGCACAATTCATGAATGCCCTGCGGGGCAGAAATCCGGGCAAGCTGGCGATTTTTCCGGCGAAACATCCTCGCCTGGATGCCAAGGGGAACCTCCTCGATCCATGGGGACAGCCCTATATTTTCCACCCTGTTTCGCGCGATCGGCTGGAAATTCGCAGTTCCGGGCGGGACCGGGAAATTTTCACCGTAGATGATCTGGTGCTCCCCAGGTGAGGCTGGGCTTTCCAATCCCGCATTGACGTAAGCCTTTGGCGCGGTTGAACTGCCCGCCCGCCGCGTGGCGGTGAATCCAATGGACTACCAAGCGAAAATTGCCCGACATGTCGCCTCCATCCCGCGTTCCGGGATACGCGATTTCTTCGAGCTTGTCCAAGGCCGGGATGACGTGATCTCCCTCGGCGTTGGCGAGCCCGACTTCGTCACTCCATGGCATATTCGCGAGGCGGCCATCTACTCGCTGGAGAAAGGCCAGACGACCTACACGTCCAATCTGGGCCTCCTTTCCCTGCGGAAGTCCATTGCCCGGTATGTGGAGAATTTTTTCAATGTCTCCTATGATCCTGCCAAGGAAGTGCTGGTCACGGTAGGTGTGTCAGAGGCGATCGATATCGCCCTGCGTGCGCTCCTGAATCCTGGCGACGAGGTGATTTTCCACGAGCCCTGCTACGTATCCTACAGCCCCAGCATCGTGATGGCCTATGGTAAGGCGGTGACGGTGGAGACCAAGAAGGAGCATGGCTTTTCCCTGAAACCGGAGGACCTCGCAAAGGTCATCACTCCGCGCTCCCGTGTGCTGATGCTGAACTTTCCCACCAATCCCACGGGCGCCTGTGCCACGCGGGAGGATCTGGAAGGCATCGCCAAGCTGGCCATCGAGCATGACCTCATCGTCCTCTCGGATGAGATCTACAGTGAGCTGCGTTACGATGCCAGCGAGCCTCATGTCTCTATCGCCTCCCTCCCCGGTATGCAGGAGCGCACAGTGCTGCTGCATGGATTTTCCAAGGCATTTGCCATGACCGGCTTCCGCCTGGGCTATGCTTGTGCGCCCCAGCCGATCATCGAGGCGATGATGAAAATCCACCAGTACTCCATGCTCTGTGCGCCGATCATGAGCCAGAACGCCGCAATCGAGGCTCTGGAAAACGGCACCGCAGGCATGATCGAGATGCGGAACAGCTATCACCAGCGGCGAGATTTCCTCGTCCGTCGGCTCAATGAGATTGGTCTCGACTGCCATCTCCCGGGCGGAGCCTTCTACGTTTTCCCGGATATCCGGAGCACCGGCCTCACCAGCAAGGAATTCGCCATGGGCCTGCTGGAGCAGGAAAGCGTGGCCTGCGTCCCTGGCAGCGCTTTCGGCCCTTCGGGAGAAGGTTTCCTCCGCTGCTGCTACGCGACTGCCTTCGATGACATCCGCACCGCCACGGACAAGATCCAGGCGTTTGTGGGACGGTTGTGAAGAAGTGCCGAGTGATCAGTCAGCAGTGATCAGTGCCTCCAAATGGATGCGATACTGGGTGAGTGCTGCAATTTTCACTTCTTCCCACTGCGCACTGATCACAGATCACCTGGCACTCATCCGCCTTTACTCCCAACCCACGATTCCTCAGCCTCCCGAGCGGATCGTGGGCCTTTTCGTGCCTAGCCTCCATCGTGCCGGTCTTCCCTGAAAACTGAACACTGAAAACTAGCAAACTTCATGTCTTCAAAGCAACCAGCCGACCCCGCCCAGCTCACCCAAGCCCACGTCGTCCCGTTCGTCGTCTTCATGGCCTTCATGATGGTGCTGCTGTTCCTCGGCTACACCCCGCTGGAGTGGAAGCACCCGGATGCGCCGTGGTGGCGGTATGATCCTGCCCAGTTCATCTATCCGCTCCAGACGATCACCACCGGCGCGGCGCTTGTTTACTTTTGGAAATTCTATCAATTCAACTGGTCGTGGAAATGGAGCCTCATCGGCATCGTCTTCGGTGCTGTGGGCATCGGCGTGTGGCTGCTGCCCACCACCCTCTACGATCACTGGGGCCTCACCGGAAAACCCGGCGGTGTCCTTGAATTTTTCGGCGTCATCGAGCGGAAAGACGGCTTCGACCCCGGCATCTTTCACAATCCCATCGGCTACTGGACGTCTCTCACGCTCCGCTTCATCCGCGCCGCCATCGTCGTCGCCTTCATCGAGGAAATCTTCTGGCGTGGCTTCCTCATGCGTTTCATCCTCGATTGGGAAGGGGACTACTGGAAAAAGCCCTTTGGAAAGCCCCACTGGCTCTCCTACCTCATCGTCACCGGCCTCTTCGTCTTCGCCCACGGCGCCCCGGATCGCCCCGCCGCCCTCATCTATGGCAGCCTCACCTACCTCCTCTGCATCTGGAGCAAAAACCTCGGCGCCTGCGTCGTCATGCACGCCACTGCAAATTTCCTCATGGGCCTCTACATCATGGCCTACGGCAAATACGGCCTCTGGTAAGGAGTGACGACACTCCTGTCGTCAGCAACCCCGGCCCACCGCCCTGTGGCTTGGGCGTCCGGTCCCAGCCCGTTGCCGGAACATCCTGTCCCGTTCTTCCTCTTCCGTAGCTGCTGCGTCCCGCAGCAGGCCGTGGCGGTGACGTCCCGCCGCCGTGCGGAGCCAGAGTCATGCACAGGTGTACTCTATAGAGGGTTCGAATCCCCCAGATTTTTCTTCCAACAGATTATTCCTATCACTAGCTTGGGTGTTGGAACCTCCCCATGTCCGACTCTTCTCTTAAACCTTTCTCAAGGAGCTCGAATTATCTTTCCCATGCGAGAGAAGGATCGTGTAAGATTTTGATTTTCAAAAAATAACTACCTATGCATATCAGTTTTGTTGAAATCCAAAATTTTCGAAAGCTGAGATCGGTCAGGATCGACTTTGCAGACGAAACAACAGTTTTTGTTGGAGCTAACAACAGCGGAAAAACTTCTACGATGTCGGCTTTGAAATTGTTTTTGATCAAGCAATCGCGATTCAATATTACCGATTTTACGTTGTCTAATTGGGCCAAGTTGATTTCCATTGGAAATCATTGGGAGAAGATTAAGGCAGGTGAGGAGATGCCCGATTCGAAGCTTCCACTTGGATCGGAATGGGAAGAAATTCTACCAACATTGGATATATGGATCTCAGCCTCGAAAAGTGAAATACATTACATTAGTCATCTGCTTCCCGTCTTGAAATGGGACGGAGGTTTAATCGGTGTTCGGTTTCGACTTGAGCCTGACGATATTGAAAAACTATACAAAGAATACCTGTCAGCTTTCACAGCGAGCAGCGATACCTTAAAGCTAGCTAATAAGCAGAATAGTGCTGCAGATGCAGCAGCGCAAAAATATTCCCTTAAATTGTGGCCTAGCGACCTTCAAGATTTTTTGAGCCATCGGGGAAGACTGGGCAGCTTCTTCAAAGTAAAAAGCTACCTTCTCGATTATACAAAGATTAATCCGCCTGTAGAAGGAAAGGCTTTTGCTCAACCCCTTCCTGCAGGCAGTGAGGCATTGGAAGCAAATCCACTAAAGGGTCTCATCCAGATCGATCTGATTGATGCGCAGCGAGGTTTTTCCGATTTGGGCGATCCCGGCACAGGTGATTCTGGTGACGACTCGCACGAAGGCGGAGGATCGAGGAAACTCTCGGAACAGCTCAAACGCTACTATTCCAAACATCTTGACCCGTCGGAGCTACCTGACCCAGCTGACATTGATGCGCTGGAGGGCATTCATCTCGCGCAGAAACAATTTGATAGTAAACTGGAAGTCGGATTTGAAAAGGCCTTTGATGAGTTGCGTGGAATGGGTTATCCAGGTCTTACAGATCCGAAACTTCGCATCGTAACGAAGGTGGAGCCTCTTGAGGGTATGAGCCATTCCAGCTCGGTGCAATATGATGTCCTCTCTCCTGATGATGGAGCTGTTACAATTACGGCAAAGCTGCCTGAGCAGTCCAGTGGGTTAGGCTACCAGAACCTGATCTCAATAATTTTCAGACTCATCAGCTTTCGAGATAATTGGATGTTGGAGGGCAAAGCTCAGAAAAAGAGGGACGCGGAAGGCGGTGACACGAAAATTCATCCTCCACTCCATTTGGTATTGGTGGAAGAACCAGAAGCTCATCTCCACGCGCAGGTGCAACAGGTGTTTATCCGCAAGGCCTATAACGTCCTCAGGAATCACGATCAGATCAAAAAAAATCCTCATTTCAAAACACAACTGGTAGTTTCTACCCACTCGAGTCACGTTGTCTATGAAGCTGATTTCGCAGCTTTACGCTACTTTAGAAGGATTCCCCCGCTTAGGAAAGCGGAGACCCCGTCATCGGTCGTTGCTAATCTTTCAGGCCTGTTCGGTGATGCCGATAAGACCCAGAGGTTTAGGATGCGGTATCTTCGGACAACACATTGCGATCTGTTCTTCGCTGATGCCGTTATCATAGTTGAAGGAGCTGCAGAGCGTATGTTACTACCCCATTTTATTCGCGAAAACTTTAGTGACCCAATTCATGGTTTGTATCATCGATACCTCTCCATTCTCGAAGTGGGAGGAAGTTTTGCTCACTGTCTCAGACCTTTGATAGACGCGCTGGCACTTCCAACTCTGTTAATTACGGACTTAGACACCGGTTTAAAGGACGCGACGAGCAAACGATACAAATCGGAACAGCCTGCTCTTGGAGAAGGGATGGTGACCATGAACAGTACCCTTAGAGACTGGCACCCTAAGCAGCCTGAATTGGATAAACTGGCCGCCTTATCGGCGAATGATAAAGTGCTCAAGATCGATGATTACGGTTCTTTGCGCGTTGCTTTCCAAATGCCTGTAGCCGTTCGCTTGGATTCAAATGAGGGTACCATCCCGCATAACGTGATTCCCTACACTTTCGAAGATTGCCTTGCACTGGAAAATCTTGAAACTTTTAAAAATTTGGGCGGCTTAGGAATGATTGCAAGATTCTCGGAGGCAATTCATAACTCCAAAACTGTCCCTGAACTTGCAACAAACTTGTACAAAGCACTCGACGGATCGAAGAAAGGACGATTTGCGCTTGATCTACTTTTTGAGGTACCGCCCAACCAATTGGTCGTGCCGGGTTACATAGCCGAAGGGCTCGAGTGGTTACAAAAGGAGCTTCAAGAGAAAGATGAAAAGATTCTAGTAGCGCCTATTAGTATTAAAGAAACGAAGGAGGCCGTCATGCCAGGCGATGATGAAATCTCAAGCCCAATGGGGCTACTGATAGAACAGGAAATAGATTCGAGCAAAGAAACTGTATGACTGAACCTGACGACAACACTTTTGACGAGAAGGTAGATGAGGAGATCGAAGGTTGTCTTAACCTTGAAAAGCCGCGCAGCTTTTTCACTTTTGCAGGCGCTGGCTCTGGAAAAACGCGCTCGCTTGAGCTAGCGCTCAAATCAGTGAAGAGACGATACGGGAGCTATCTACGTATGCACGGTAAGTTCGTCGCTGTGATTACTTATACTAAGGCGGCAGCTAATGAAATTTCAAAACGTGTAGAGTTTGATCCGATCATCAGAGTCTCAACAATTCACAGTTTCGTTTGGGATTTGATCAAGGGCTTTGACGCAGACATCCGAGAGTCCCTGCGTGAAAAACTTAAGGAGGACATTAGGGAGCTTCAGCAAGAACAGTCAAAGGCTAAAGATCTCAACAACAAGACTTCCATCAAGCGTGCTCAGTCGATCAAGTCAAAGGAAGCGAAAATCGAGAAACTCGAAAGCATAAAACGATTTTTTTACAGTCCAGAGGAGAACCAGCCAAGCCGTGGTTCTCTGAATCACGCAGATGTCATATATATCGCCTCCGCTTTAATCGCGAGCAATGACGCCATGCAGGAAATTTTGATTCGGCGTTTTCCTATTCTTTTGATCGACGAAAGTCAGGATACTAATGCGGATTTAATGGAAGCCTTCATGAAGGTGCAAGCTGCGTATATGGATAGATTTATTGTCGGACTGTTCGGTGATATGATGCAGAGGATTTACAATGACGGCAAAAAAGACTTGGGCTCCAATCTTCCGAAGGATTGGGCCACGCCTACTAAACTGATGAATCATCGTTGTCCAGCCCGAGTCGTCGAATTGATTAATGCAGTTCGCATGACAACCGATCGCCAGCAGCAGAGAGCGCGCAAGGATAAGACAACAGGAATCATCCGCCTGTTCTTGCTGCCAAACAATACAAAAGATAAGGGAAAAGCGGAGGCCGATGTCGCCCGGCAAATGGGAGAGATTTGCGGTGATCCAAAATGGAATGAAACGGGTGCCTCTGTTAAACGACTAATATTGGAGCATCACATGGCATCCACTCGGATGGGTTTTACTGAGCTTTTTTTCCCTCTATATGAAGTCGACGATTTAAGAACGGGTGCTTTAGATGGCAGTTTGTCAGGTATTGTTTTTTTTACTTCGCTGATTCAGCCAGTGGTAAATGGGCGGGCTAGTGGCGACGAATTTGTCGTAGCGAATACAGTGCGCAAGCATTCACCACTACTGTCGAAAAAACGTCTCTTGAAAGCCGGCGTCAAAAGGGAACAAATTTTAGATATCGTTAATCAAGCTGTGGACGATCTCTGCGCCCTTTGGAATAATGGAGGAACACCGACTTTGAAAGACATCCTCAAGATTGTTGCCAAATCAAAGCTCTTCACCATTCCTGAATGCTTCAGCTCAATATTGGCGAGCGACGAGCTTGAAACGGATGACGAAAGCACCGAGGAGCTATCTGCTGGAGACGGCAATAATGATGAAGAGGAATCGAAAGCTCTCGCGGTTAGCCAAGCATGGGAGAAGTTTTTAGAGGCAGATTATCGCCAGTTAGAACCTTACAAGCTTTATGTGTCAGGAGAGGGCGGATTCGGTACGCATCAGGGCGTAAAGGGATTGGAGTTTCCTCGAGTAATGGTAATCATGGATGATGAGGGTTCCAGAGGTAACTCCTTCAGCTATGAACGGCTGTTTGGAGCGAAATCCGCAACACCAAGTGAGGTAAAAGCGTTGAAGGAAGGAAGGGAAACAGGGCTCGATAAAACAAAGCGTCTATTTTATGTCACTTGTAGCAGGGCCGAGGAAAGCTTGGCTCTGGTCGCTTACACCGCGGATCCTGCATCCGTAAGGAATGAGGCAGTACGCAGCAATTGGTTTTTCCCAAGTGAGATAATTCAGGTGCCGTCTGTCCAATAATAAATTTGAGTGCTGCAACCTTGCTGCCCCTTTTGCGGAAGCAACATAATATCAATACGGAAAAGTTCTCGTTCGGCACTGGTCTCATAGACGAACCCGAAGCTACGATCCTTGATGAGAAAGCGAGACGGAATGGAACCGTCATTGGAAGGATGTGTTTCGTAAGAATGGCAAGAATTTATTCACATTGATCCGCTCAAAGGTGAATGGCATGTTTTCTAACTATCTTGGCATGGCGGATGGAATCCGCTGCCACGTTTCTCCAAATCCCACTTTCCCTCCCTGCAATCTGCGCTTAGGGTTGTGGGGAGATGGCTAGTGCTTGGGAACCGCTGAAAATGCCCCTTTTCCGGGCGATTTGGATGGGGAGTGTGGTGTCGAATATCGGCACGACGATGAATGACACGGCGGCGGTGTGGACGATGACTTCCACGCTCTCGGCTTCGCCGACGATGGTTTCGCTGATGCAGACGATGTCGAGCTTGCCGCTGTTTCTGTTTGCGCTGCCGGCGGGGGCGCTGGCGGATCTGGTGGACCGGCGGAAGCTGATTATTTTCGCGCAGATCGGGGCGCTGCTGACGGCAATGGGGATGGCGATTCTGACATGGCGGGGGATGATGAGCGAGTCGCTGCTGCTGCTGGCGACTTTCCAGCTAGGATTGGCGACGGCTTTCACGACTCCGGCCTGGCAGGCGCTTGTGCCGGAGATCGTGGGAAAAAAGCAGCTCTCGGCGGCGATCGGGCTGAGCGGGGTGGGGTATAATATCGCGCGGGCGTTGGGGCCGATCATTGGAGGCGTCCTGGTGGCGGCCACGGGACCGGCGGCGGTGTTTGCGCTGAATGCGGCTTCGTTTGTGGCAGTGATCTTTGTGATGTCGCGCGGAAATTACATCGCAGCTCCGCGCAGCGCACAGCGGGAGCAGATGCTGGGGGCCATCGTGGCGGCGCTTCGCTATGTGCGACACGCGCCGCCGATGCAGGCGGTACTGTGGCGGGTGGGGGTGCATGTGTTTTCCGCCGTGGCACCGGTGGTGCTGTTGCCACTGCTGGTGAAAACGCGTGGTGGGACGGCATCCGACTTTGGCCTGATGATGGGCTGCTATGGCTCGGGCGCGATTGCGATGGCGGTGTTTGTTTTACCGAACCTGAGATCGCGCTTTATGTTTGATCAGGTAACGGGCGCGGCGGCACTGGGCTCTGCACTGGCGGCATTGGGATTGGCCTTCGTGCCGGGGATTTGGCCGATGGGCGGAGTATTGATTCTCGCGGGAGCCTCGTGGATCACGGGGATGAACACCTTCAGCGTGGCATCTCAGAGTGCATTCCCCAACTGGGTGCGGGCGCGGAGCTCTGCGATCTATCTGGTGGTAATGCAGGGCGTGTATGCGGTAGGCGCGGTGACGTGGGGGCAACTGGCGGACCATTACAATCTGAGGCTGGCACTGCTGGTAGCCGCGGGCGGGCTGCTGGTGAGCCTGGTGCTGAGCAGGCTGAAACCGATCAGCCATGTGGAAAGCCTGGATCTTTCCCCATCCTCCCACATGCACGGACATGCGCTGGAGAATGAACCGGCCCCGGATGATGGGCCTATCCTGGTAACGATCCAGTATGAGATCGATCCAGAGGACGCGGTGGCCTTTCGCGCGGCGATGTTCCAACTGCGGGAGGTGCGCCTGCGCGATGGCGCGTTCCGATGTTCGCTATTCGTGGATCTGGAAAACCCGAGGCTCTATCGGGAGACATTCCTGGTAGGCTCATGGGCGGAGCACATGCGGCAGCATGAACGCGCGACGATGGAGGATCTGCGGATCGAGCAGGCGGTGAAGGCTTTTCACCGGGGAGATGAAAAGCTGCAGGTGAGGCACATGCTGATGACGAACCTGCGGGAGGTGAAAGGGTGAGGCTTGAAATTGATAGAATGAGTGCAGCTGATCTAACAATATATCTTGGGTGAAAATATTTTTTACTCAGGAGTAGTTCGGAAGGACTTTAAAATGCCATCGCATCCATCTTCCAGCAGCTCGATGACGTGGTCGAAGCCTCTCTGTCCGCCGTAATATGGATCCGGCACCCGCTCGGCGCTGTGGATTTTACAAAATCCCACGAGGGGCTGAATTTTTCCATGCAGGGTGCCGGTGGGGTCCAGTTGCCGAACGTGCTCCAGATTTTCCTCATCCATCGTGATGATGAGATCGAAGTTCTCCAAATCCTCCTCTCCAATGCGGCGGGCTTTTCCGCTGATGGTGTAGCCTTTGCGGCGAAGGGTTTCGCTCATGCGGGCATCGGGACCGGATCCCTGATGGTAGCCGATGGTGCCGGCTGAATCGATTTCAAACTCCGTCGTCCGCCCGGCATCCGCCACCATCTGGCGGAAGATGATTTCTGCGGCAGGGGAGCGGCAGATATTTCCCATGCAGACGAAGAGGACGCGTGTTTTCGGAGCAAGGCTCATGGTGGCGGGGATGTATCCCGCCTTTGCCATTCATGCAACTCCTGCGCGGGAGGTGATTTTTGCGTGCAGGGTGGAGGAATTCTCCCGAAACTTTTTCCTGCGCCGGTTGTTTCCTGAAGTAGGTAAGTAACTATTTCCTAAAACTTATGAAAAATCCCTGGATCATTCCCGCCACAGCATTGGCTGTAGGTGCCATTGGTGGTTTCATCTCCGGTAAAAGCTCCGGGGAAGGTGGCTCGACAGCCTCCACTCAGGAAGCCTCGCCAAAAACACGGGTATCCGACCGGAGTGCGGGTGCGGCTGATGCTGAGGGCAAGCGATCCTCCAAAATTTCCAATATCGAGGACGCCTATAAGAAATCGGGCAGTTCCTCCCGCATTCAGGCGCTGCTGGAGTTTTACTCTACGCTGTCTGCCGCGCAATTGGCGGAAGAGGCCAAGAAGCTGGACAATCTGCCGATGGGTGAGCGAATGACGGCTTCCTCTCTGCTCTTTGGCCGCTGGGCGGAGGTGGATCCCGTGGCTGCGATGGCATTTTCAAACACCATGGGCTTTGGTGGCGCATTTGTCCGCCCGACTATTTTGCAAAGCTGGGCCAGCACCGATCCTGCAAACGCCGCAAAGTATTATTCCGAGAACCCAAGCCAATTCGCCATGATGGGCATGGGCGGTGGCCGTGGCATGGGTGGCCAGGGTGCAACGGCAATCATTGCCAAGGAATGGGCGCGTCTCGATCCGGATGCAGCGCTGGCATGGGCAAATTCCCTTGGCCAGGGCAAGGGGGAAGCACTTTCCTCAGTCGTGGGGGAAGTGGCGAAATCCGATCCGAAGAAAGCGGCGGAACTCGCAGCCAATATGGACCCTGCTCTGCGTGGAGATGCCTATAATAGCATCGCCCGTCAATGGGGAGCCTCCAATTTTGATGATGCGGAATTGTGGGCAAGGGGATTGCCCGCTGATCAGCAGGCGCGGGTATTTTCAGAACTGATCCAAGGGCTGGCCACCACCAATCCAGAGCTGGCGGCAGAAAAAATCAAAACGCTGGAGCCGGGACGTGAGACGGACACCGCCATCGGCACCACCGCCGGGAAATGGGCTCAGGAAGATCCCGCCGCCGCCTTCGATTGGCTGGCGGCTCAGACCAGCCAGCGTGCTCAGCGCCAAGCCATGAATCAGGTGATCCCGAGTCTGGTGGTCAAAGACCCCGCCGCTGCACTGGCATCGATCAACAAGTTGGCTGCCGGTGAAGTCCGGGACAGCGCCGTAAGCGCCTATGTGGAATCCAACTACTCTGCCGATCCCTCCACCCTCACCGCTCCTGCCGAGAGCATTTCAGATGAGCGTGATCGCGGTCGCACCGTAGCCACCCTGTATAATCGCTGGAAGCAGACCGATCCGGAGGCTGCAAATGCCTACCTTCAACAGTCCACCGCCATTCCAGACAATATGAAGGAACGTCTCACCCAGAACCGTGGGGGCTGGGGCGCTGGTGGCCCGCGCCGTCCGTGATATGCGCGATGGCC